>OLXH01000103.1_pt1 | contig 46830 bp, 42 predicted proteins | sample 1673391 | NCBI WGS metagenome assembly OLXH01 (sample SAMEA103958110, study PRJEB25191) | human gut metagenome | reverse complement strand
TCACTTCCAGCCACTCGGACAGGGCGTTGACGACCGACGCGCCCACGCCGTGCAGGCCGCCGGAGACCTTATAGCCCCCGCCGCCGAACTTGCCGCCCGCGTGCAGCACCGTGAACACGACCTCAAGCGCGGACTTGCCCGTCTGCGGCTGCACGTCCACGGGGATGCCGCGGCCGTTGTCGCTCACGCAGATGATGTCGCCGGGCTCGATGGTGAGCTCGATGTGGCTGCAGTAGCCCGCGAGTGCCTCGTCAATGGAGTTGTCGACGATCTCATACACCAGGTGGTGCAGGCCGGACGACGACGTGGAGCCGATGTACATGCCCGGGCGTTTACGGACGGCCTCCAGGCCCTCGAGAACCTGGATCTGACTGGCATCGTACTCCTGTGTGATCTTATCTGTAATATCTGGCATGGTTTGCTTCCTTCCGTGCAGCGCCGCGGGTCAGAGATTTTCAAGTCCGCTGGCCTTGCTGCGTTTATATAATGTTGCGGTGTTGAGCTGGGAGAGATAACAGGTCTGGCCGCTGCCGAGCGAGCAGAGCACGAACGACTTCGGCAGCTCGGCCCCGGCGGCGTTTTCCACCTGCCCGGCCTGTTCGAGTTTTTCCAGTGTCTCGCGCGTGCGGTGCGACCATGTGGCGGTGTCCATATCAAAGACGCCGATGACGCTCTTTTGCAGCGCGATGACCTGATTTCCGAGGTGCAGATACATCAGCGGATCACCCCGTTTTCGACCGTGAGCACGCGGCCGCCGGTGCGCTCGGCGATGCGCGCGTCCTCGCAGCAGGTGATGAGCGTCTGCCCGCCGCCGATGCGGTTGAGCACAAAGGCCTGCCGCTGCGCGTCCAGCTCTGAGAGCACGTCGTCGAGCATGAGCACGGGATATTCGTCAAACTCGTCGTGGAAGATCTCCCGCTCGGCGAGCTTGAGCGACAGCGCCGCCGTGCGCGTCTGCCCCTGCGAGGCGAACGCGCGCGCACTCTGGCCGTTGATGTCGATGAGCAGATCATCCTTGTGCGCGCCGGTAAGGCACTGGCCGCTGTCGAGCTCGGCGCGGCGGTGCTGCTCCTGATGGTCGCACAGGGCGTAGTAAATTTCTTTTTCGGTGCCGAGCGCGTCGGCCACGGTGCTGACCGTGCGGTAGGCGAGGGTCAATTGGTCGCGCCCGCCGGAAAAGTCGGCGTGGATGGGCGCGGCCGCAATGTTCAGCCGCGAGGCATAGGCCGCGCGGTAGCGGATGAGTCTGGCCGAGACCCTGCACATCTGGTCGGAAAAATCGTCGAGCGTGTCGAGCAGGGACGGTTTTTCGTGCCAGTCGCGCAGGATGGCGGACTTCTGGTCATATAACCGGCTGTATTCAGCGAGCAGTGCGCCGTACTTCGGCCGCAGCTGGCTGATGGCCATGTCCATCATGCGGCGGCGGGCGGCTGGCCCGTCGCGGATGATGTTGAGATCATCCGGGCAAAAGAGCACGGCGGCAAAATTTCCAGCGAGCTCGGCGGCGGTTTTTTTCACGCCGTTTTGCCAGATCTGCTTGCGCTGCCCCTGCCGGAGCACGATGCGCACGGTCTGCTCCCGACCGAAGGCGAACACGTCCGCGAGCACCTCCGCGCTCGTGTAGCCAAAGCCGATAAGCTCTTTATCGAAGCGCGTGCGAAAGCTCTTTCCGCCCGTGAGCAGGTAGACCGCCTCGAGCAGATTCGTCTTGCCCTGGGCGTTTTCGCCGGTGATGACGTTCGTGCCGGGCGAAAACTCCGCCGCGGCAAATTCATAGTTGCGCCAGCCGTTGAGCGCAATTTTGCGCACGATCATTGCGCGCGCTGCACATGCAGCGTGTGCCCGGCGAAGGTCACTTCATCGCCCGGGCGAATCTTCTTGCCGCGCATGGTGCACGTCTCACCGTTGACGGCGACCATGCCGTCGGCAATGACCTGCTTGGCCTCGCCGCCGGTCGCTGTGAGGGCGGCAAACTTCAGCAGCGCGTCCAATTTAATAAATTCCGTTTCAATCGTAATGTTTTCCATATTTCCCGTTTTTCAGACCCGGATCACTGCCCGGCGCGCAGACGCACCGGCAGAACCATATACACAAAGTTATCACTTCCGTCGGCCGGGACGAGGATGCACGGGCTCGAGCCGGTGTTCAGACAGACGTTGATCTCATCCGCGGGCGCGGCCTTGAGCGCGTCGGACAGGTAGTGATCGTTGAAACCGATCTCCAAATCACCGCCGTCGCCCTCGCACGGGCAGGAATCGGCCGCTTTTCCGAGCGGCGTTGTGCAGACAAAGTCGATGGCGTCCTTGCGGAAGGTCAGGCGCAGGGGGGCATTGTTCTTGCTGTCGATGATGAGCGACACGCGCTCGACGACCTCGAGCAGATCCGTGCGTGCGGTCTTGACCGTGACGCGGAACGACTCCGGGATCGCTTTTTTATAATTGAGGAAATCACCCTCGAGCCGGCGGGACAAAATGACCGTATTGCCAACGGTGAAGGAGATGTGCTTACTGCCGACGGAGAGGACGACGCGCTCGTCGCTGTCGCCGCACAGGCGCTCGAGATCGCTCAGCGCCGTGCCGGGCACGATGAAGCTGCAGTCGTCGCCGTAACCCTCGACCGCTTCCCGCCGCAGCGCCAGCCGGTAGCCGTCGACGGAGACCATGGTCAGGACGTTGTTTTCAATCTCGAAGAGCGTGCCCATGTAGACCGGGCGGCTCTCGTTCGTGCTCACGGCGAAGGAGCACTCGTTGATCATCTTCTTGAGCAGGTCCTGCGGGAGCGACACACCGTTTTCCGCTTCGACGGTCGGCAGGTCCGGGTAATCGTCCGCGCTTAGGCCGACGAGGTTGAACGCCGCCTTGCCGCACTGGACGGACACGGTGCCGTTTTCCGCCTCGACGGTAACGATGCCGTCCGGCATGCGGCGCAGCATCTCGCAGAACAGGCGCGCACCGATGAGCACGCTGCCAGGTTCGGGAATGTCGGCGTCGATGGTGGTGTAAATGGCCTTTTTCAGGTCGTAGCCGGTGATGCGCACGCTGGCGCCGGCCTCAATGAGCAGGCCCTCGAGCGTGGGGATCGGGCTTTTGGCGGCTGCGGCGCGGGCTGCGGATGCGGCAGCCTGCTGCAGAACGTATTTGTCACAGGAAAATTTCATGGGCGGCCTCCTTAATCAGAAACGTTTCGTCTATTGGAAAGATAGAAAGCATAAATTTAGTAGTAGTAGTAGTAGGGCTGTTCGTTTGGTGGAAAACCCACTGAAAACCTTGCAGCAGCGGGAAAAACCGTGTGGAAAAGATTGTGGAAAAGTTGGTAACTTAAAAACTGACGAAAAATGACATTTTTAGACTCCACAGCTTTCCACACACTTTCCACGTTAGAATAACATCCGGATGTGGAAATCAGTTCTTCGAGTTGATGTTGCTGGTGATGTCGCGCACGGTGGCGGCAATCTCGGGATCGGACTTGAGCAGCTCCTCGACCTTGCGGATGGAGCTGAGCACGGTGGCGTGGTTGCGGCCGCCGAATTCCTCGCCGATCTCCTTGAGCGGGAGGTTCGTGAGGTTGCGCATGAGGTACATGGCGATCTGGCGGGCCATGGCGGTCTTTTTGTTGCGGCTCTGCCCGCGCAGGTCGGTGCCGGTGAGCTGGAACGAGCGCGCGGACTCTTCAATGATAACCTCCGGCGTGGGGATGTAGGTGCCGGTGCGGATGACGTCCCGGATGGCGCGCTTGACGGAATCGACCGTGATCGTATCGTCGAGAATGTCGCGGTAAGCGGTCAGGCGCTTGACGACGCCTTCGAGCTGACGGACGTTCGACGTGATGTTTTCCGCGATGTACTTGACAACGTCCTCGGAGAGGATCATGCCGAACTGCGCGGCCTTCGTGCGGATGATGGCCGTGCGCGTCTCGAGATCCGGCGGCTGAACGTCCGCGAGCAGACCGCCCTCGAGCCGGGTGCACAGGCGGTCGTCAAGGCGCTTCATCTCCTTCGGCGGCCGGTCGGAGGTCACGACGATCTGCTTGCCGGCCTCATACAGGCAGTTGAAGGTATGGAAAAATTCCTCTTGCGTGCTGTCCTTGCCGGCGATGAACTGAATATCGTCCATGAGCAGCAGATCCGCGTTGCGGTATTTCTGGCGGAAGTTCTCGGCCGTGCCGGTGCCGATGGATTTGACCATCTGGTTGACAAACTCCTCGCCCTTGACGTAGGCAATTTTTGCCGAGGGATTGTTGTGGCGGATGGTCTGACCGATGGCGAGCAGCAGGTGCGTCTTGCCGAGGCCGGAGTTGCCGTAGATCAGAAGGGGGTTATACGCCTTGCCGGGATTCTGCGACACGGCGATGGCCGCCGCGTGGGCGAACTTGTTGCTCGGGCCGACGATGAAGCGGTCAAACGTATAGCCGTCCATCTCCGGCATCTCCTCGGACGACGGGCGCTTTTCGCGGTACTCGAGCAGCTCATCGTCCCCGGCAAGCACGACAAGCTCGAACGGGCAGGAGAACAGATCGTACAGCACGGCGCAGATCGTTTTTTCAAAGCGCGATTGAATGATGCTGCGCTTAAAATCCGACGTGGTGTGCACGATGAGCGTATTATTATTGATCTCAATGGGGGTACAATCGGAAAACCAGGTATTGATCGCCGTCTGGGTCAGCTCCTGCGAGAGGCTGTCCATCACGACGGACCAGATATCGGTGAGCGAATTCATGGTGGCCATAGGTTCGGCTCCTTCGATTTTTTTCATTGCGCGGATGCGCCAGTATCAGCCCTATCAGTATAGCAAAAATTCATGATTATTTCAACAATAATGTAGATAATTATTATATAAATAAGGTATAGAATCTGCCGTGCATGGGATTTGCTTTTCCTGTGCAGATTGTGGTATGATAAAAAAACACGATTTTTTACATAAAGCAGGTGCTGTCTTGTTCTTGGTCGCGCAGGCCGGACAACTGTTCGGCGATACGGAAGCAGCCGCCCTCCCGGCATTGTTGGAGAGCGGGCGGCTTCCTGCGCGCATTTCGGGCCTGCCGGCGAGTGCACGCGCGCTGCTGGCGGCGTCGATGCACGCGCAGCTCGACGCGCCGGTGCTGGCCGTGTGCCCGGACGAGGCGGCGGCCGAGCTGTTTCAAAAAGACCTCTCCGCCCTGCTGGGGCAGGATGTGCCGCTGCTGACGGCGCGCGACTATACGTTTTACACGGTCGAGAGCGTCTCGCGCCAGGCAGAGCAAAAGCGCCTGAGCGCGCTTTACGCGCTCGCTGCCGGTACGGCGCCGGCCGTGGTGTGCACGGTTTCCGGTCTGCTGCAGCGCGCCATGCCGAAGGAAAAACTGCTGCAGGCGGCCTTTGAGATCCGCGACGGCACATCGCTCCCGCCCGAGGACGCCGAGGATGCGCTGCTGCGCTGCGGCTATCTGCGCACGACACAGGTCGAGGGACCGGGCCAGTTTTCGCGTCGCGGCGGTATTCTGGACTTTTTCTCGCCCGCGTATCCGCAGCCGGTGCGCGTGGAGTTTTGGGGCGACGATGTGGACTCCATGGGCTTTTTCGACCCCGAGAGCCAGCGACGCACCCAGCCGCTGGAAAGCTGCCACATCCTGCCGGCGGCGGAGACCCTGCCGCCGCTGTATCCGGGCGGCAGCGCGGCGCTGGGCGAAAAGCTGCAAAAGCTCGCCGACCGCACCGCCGCGAAAAAAGACAACGACACGGCGCAAAAGCTCGCCGAGGCCCTGCGGGCCGACGGGGAAAAGCTCTGCAATGATTGCGTGCTCCCGGCGGCGGACCGGTATATGGGCTTCGTGTACGATGCGTTTGCCACGGCGCTGGACTATCTCGCGCCGGAGACGGCCGTGCTGATCGATCAGCCGGCGCGCTGCGCCGAGCGCGCGAAGGAATACACTGCGCAGCTGCGCGAGGACATTGCCCTGCTCGTGCGCAGCGGCACGATGGCCGCGCGCGCGGAAAATTTCTACGAGCCGTTTTCCGACATGATGCGCAGGGTCCAGGCCTGGCCCATCGTATTGGCCGACGGGCTGCAGCTCGGCCGCAGCCCCATCGAGGCGCGCACGCTCGTGAGCCTGACGGCAAAGCAGCTGCCCTCCTACGGCGGCAGCAGCCAGACCGCGGCCGACGACATTGCGCACTATCAGAACCTCGGCTACCGCGTGGTCGTGCTGGCGGGCGATATGCGCCGGGCGCGTATTTTGTGCGAGTTTCTTGACGGGCACGGCATCCATGCCGCGGCGGCCGAGCACCCGGACGCGCTGCCGGAGCCGGGGCAGTGCCTCGTCACGGCGGGCAGTCTCTCGGCGGGCATCGAGTTTCCGTATGCCAGGCTCGCCATCCTCACGGACACGCAGATCGCGGCGTCCGGTCTGCGGCGCGCAAAGCACAAAAAGCAGTCCAACCGCGAGAAGATCAACTCCTACACCGACCTCTCCGTCGGCGACCTCGTCGTGCACGAATACCATGGCATCGGCCGCTTTGCGGGCATCGTGCAGATGCCGGTCGACGGCGCGGTGAAAGACTATATCAAAATCAGCTACGCCGGGGCGGATACGCTCTATGTTCCGGCGACGCAGCTCGACATGGTCAGCAAGTACATCGGCGCGGGCGAGGATCACCCTGTGAAGCTCTCAAAAATGGGCGGCACGGAGTGGGCGCGCACGAAAACGCGCGCCAAGGCGGCCGCAAAAAGCATGGCCAAGGAGCTCACCGCGCTCTACGCCGCGCGCAGCCGCACGAAGGGCCACGCCTTTGCGCCCGACAGCCCATGGCAGACGGAGTTTGAGGAGCACTTCGGCTATCCGGAGACGGACGACCAGCTGCGATGCATCGATGAGATCAAGGCCGATATGGAAAAGCCCGTGCCCATGGACCGCCTCCTGTGCGGCGACGTGGGCTACGGAAAGACCGAGGTCGCCCTGCGCGCGGTGATGAAGTGCGTGCTCGACGGGCGGCAGGCGGCCATTCTGGTGCCGACGACCGTGCTCGCCCAGCAGCACTATCAGACGGCCGTGCAGCGGTTTTACGGCTTCCCGGTCGAGATCCGGATGCTCTCACGCTTTTGCTCGCAGGGACAGATCCGCCAGACGCTCGCCGATATGCGCACGGGCAAGTGCGACCTTGTGATCGGCACGCACAAGCTGCTACAGAAGAATATCGAGTTCAAGAACCTCGGCCTGCTCATCGTCGACGAGGAGCAGCGCTTCGGCGTGGCGCACAAGGAGCACATCAAGGAGATGAGCCGCGCGGTCGATGTGCTCACGCTCTCGGCCACGCCCATCCCGCGCACGCTGAACATGGCTCTGTCCGGCATCCGCGATATGTCCACCATCGAAGAGCCGCCGCAGGACCGCATCCCGGTGCAGACCTTCGTCATGGAGCACGACTGGAACGTGCTGTGTGACGCCATGCGCCGCGAGCTGCAGCGCGGCGGGCAGGTGTTTTACCTGCACAACCGCATTGAAAACATCGAGCGCACCGCCCTGCGCATCTCGAAGATGCTCGACGGCGCGGTCGTGGACGTAGCGCACGGCCAGATGAACGAGGAGCAGCTCTCGACGGTCATGGAGCGCATGGTCACGGGCGAGACGCAGATCCTCGTCTGCACGACGATCATCGAGACCGGCATCGACATTCCGAATGTGAACACCCTCATCATCGAGGACGCCGACCGCATGGGCCTTGCCCAGCTGCACCAGCTGCGCGGGCGCGTGGGCCGCTCGAACCGGCGCGCGAGCGCGTACCTGACCTTCCGGCGCGGACGCGAGCTGAGCGAGATCGCCGAAAAGCGCCTGAGCGCCATCCGCGAGTTTGCGGAGTTCAACTCCGGCTTCCGCATCGCCATGCGCGATCTGGAGATCCGCGGCGCGGGCAGTCTGCTCGGGGCCGAGCAGTCGGGCCACATGATCGACGTCGGCTATGACATGTACCTCAAGCTGCTCGAGGAGGCCGTGCTCGAAGAGCGCGGCGAAAAGCCCGAGCAGCGCGCCGAGTGCGCGGCCGACCTCGCCGTGTCGGTCAACATTCCGGAGAGCTATGTGCCCAGTCAGGAGCAGCGCATGGATCTCTACCGCCGCATCGCGCTCGTGCGCACGGAGGCCGAGGCGGACGACCTCATGGACGAGGTCATCGACCGCTTCGGCGACCCGCCGCCGAGCGTGTACACCCTTGTACAGGTGGCGCTGCTGCGCAGCGACGCGGGCAAGGTCGGCGTGACGGACATCTCACAGAAAAACGGCTGTCTGAAATTCCTGCTGGCGGAGTTTGATATGCAGAAGGTATCGCTGCTGTATGCCCGGCCGGAGTTCAAGGGCCGCTTGAAGGTGGACGCGGGGGCAAAACCAGGCGTGATCCTGCGCCTCAAGACCCGCACCCACGTGATTGAACAGGCAAGAGCGTTTGTTTCCGCATGGGCAGACGCCCAGGGAGACCGCGCATGACACCCATGTGCAACGAAACGAAAGGAAGCGTTTGCTGATGAAAACCAGAATCACCGCCCTGCTGCTGGCACTTGTAATGGCCGTCTGCTGCCTGACCGGCTGCACCTCGACCCGCGTGCGCAGCTACTCGGAAGAGAGCAGTGATGCCTCGACCGATAAGTACGCCGCCGCACTCCATGCTTACAGCAGCGGCAAAAAAGTCATGACCATCAACGGCAGCCCCGTGTACTGGAACGAGTATGCCTATTTCCTGTGTGCCATCATGGCGAACATGGAGCGCTACGGCATGCAGATCACGGACTGGAGCGCGGTCTATGACGAGAGCACGGGCGAGACGTACACCGATATCATGACCAAGAGCGTCGTCAACAACATCGCCTGGAACCACCTCATCGAGGTCAAGGCGGCGGAAAACGACGTGGCGTTTGACGCGGCGGGCGAGCAGTACGTGCAGGACACGATCGACCGGACCATCCAGAACGTCGTGGGCGACGGCGGCACCGAGGCCGAGCTGAACGAAAAGCTCCAGTCGTACTACATGGATCTGGACCTGTTCAAGTATTTCACCAAGACGCAGTATCTCTATAACGGTCTGGCCAGCAAGCTCTTCGGCGAGAACGGCGCGAACATCTCCGACGAGGACGTGCAGGAATATGCCGAGGACAACAGCTACATGACGGCAAAGCACATCCTCTTCAAGACGAAGGACGACAGCGGCACTGCCCTTTCGGACGCCGACAAGGCCGCCAAGAAGCAGCAGGCCGAGCAGGTCGCAGCACAGCTGAAAGCCGTGACCGATCCCGACAAGCGCGTGGAGCTGTTTGACCAGCTCATGGAGCAGTACAACGAGGACACCGGCGAGAGCAGCTACCCGCACGGCTACTGCTTCACCTCCGGCACCATGGTCACGGAGTTTGAGGACGCCTGCAAGGCGCTCGGGACCTACGAAGTGTCCGGCGTGGTGGAGAGCCAGCACGGCTATCATGTCATCCTGCGCATGCCGACGCAGGGCGACGACCTGGTCATGAGCAGCGACGGCAGCCAGCAGACGCTGCGCATGCTCGTGGCGCAGGAGCAGCTCAGCAGCCTGTTAACGGGCTGGGTGGACGAGGCGGACATCAGCTGGGAGGCGAAGTTCCGCAGCATCGACTACGCGGCCGTGTTCACGCCGAAGCAGAGCTTCTGGAAGCGGCTGGACGTGTTTGACTGGTTCGAGAAGTAAGGGCAAGATGAAAAAAATCCCGCCATCCGACCGGATGACGGGATTTTTCTGTTTCTGTTCAGGCGTGCCTGACCATGCCGGCGATCTTTTTCATGAGGCCGGAGCCGAACTTCTCATCGAAGTAGTTGAGCCACGCGCGCACGGTGTCGATCGTCTCGGGGTCGCCGAGCCAGTGGCGCAGGATGATGTTGCGGTCGGTGCTGCGCAGGAGCTTGGCCACCGACACGAGGATGGCGTACGCATCGTCGATCTTGCCGAGCAGCGGGAAGGAGTCCGGCACGAGGTCCAGCGGCGAGAGCACATACAGCAGCGCGAAGCCGAGGTCGAGCTTGCGGCTCGAGGGTACGTCGGGGTCGAGCATGAGCTTGCAGATAAGGTAGGCAAAGTCCGGCAGCGTCGTGAGATAATCGGCCGCCTTGCTGCCGAGTTTTCCGGCCACGAAGCTGTTGGCCTGATAGCGGGCGCGCTTATAGAAGCGGTCAAATGCGTTGTCGTCCACGTAATAGATGTTTTCTTTGGTCATGATCCTGCCTCCTGATGGGAGATGATTTCCTTCTATTATAGCGAAAAACCGGCCGGGCTTCAACCGGTTTGTGAAATTTTTCGGAATCGATTGCCAAGCGGGCCGATCCGGCGTATAATGCAGGAGCATTTCAGGAAACGGAGGCTGAGCCTATGATCCGCTTTTTCAACGGCCGCACGCTCACGATGGCGGACGGCGTGTCCGTCACGACGGACGAGGTCTGGACCGACGGGGACAAGATCGCCTACATCGGCCCCACGCCGGAGGACCTGCCCGCGTTCGCGCGGCAGATCGACCTCGGCGGCGATCTCGTCATGCCGGGCTTTAAGAACGCGCACGCGCACGCCGGCATGAGCTTTGTCCGCTCGTATGCCGATGATGTGCCGCTGCAGCCGTGGCTGTTCGAGCAGATCTTCCCGCTGGAGGCCAAGCTCACGCCCGAGGCGGTGTACGCGTTCACCAAGCTGTCGATCCTTGAGTATCTCACGAGCGGCATCACGGCCGGCTTTGACATGTACTATTTCCGCGAGGCCATCGCCCAGGCGAGCATCGACTGCGGCTTCCGCACGGTGCTGTGCGGGGGCGGTGGCAGCGCGCAGCAGCTCGAATCGGAATACCGAAAATTCAACGCCCTGCACCCGCTGATCTCCTACCGGCTCGGCCTGCACTCGGAGTATACCTCAAACCTCACCGAGATGACCGAGGCCGGCGAGCTGGCCCGTACGCTGCACGCGCCGGTGTTCGCGCACAATGCCGAGACCGCGCGCGAGGTGGCCGAGTGTCAGGCCCGCTGGGGCAAGACGCCGACGGAGCTGTTTGAATCCCTCGGCCACTTTGACTACGGCGGCGGGGGCTTTCACTGCGTGCACATGACGGAGCAGGATCTGGAGATCTTCCGTGACCGCGGGCTCTGGGCTGTCACGAACCCCGGCTCGAACGCCAAGCTCGCCAGCGGCATCGCCCCGCTCGAGCAGATGCGGGCGCTGGGCATCCATATGGCCATCGGCACCGACGGCCCGTCGAGCAACAATGCGCTCGATTTCTTCCGCGAGATGTATCTGGCCGCCGTGCTGCAAAAGCTGCGCTGCGGCGACGCGGCTGCCCTCCCGGCGGACGACGTGCTGCGCATGGCGACGGTCGGCGGCGCGCAGGCCATGGGCCTGACCGACTGCGACGTGCTCGCCCCCGGCAAGCAGGCGGACCTGATCGTCATCGACCTGCAGCGGCCGAACATGCAGCCGGTGCACAACGTTGCGCGCAACCTGGTCTACAGCGGCTCGAAGGAGAACGTGCGCCTGACGATGGTCGCCGGGCGGGTGCTGTATGAAAACGGCGCGTTTTTCGTCGGCGAGCCGGTGCAGGACATTTACCGCGCCGTGGACGCGGCCTTTGCTGCGATGCGCGCTCAGCTCTGATCGATTTTCCTGCGGGCTGCGGGGCGGCGAAAGCCGCCTGAGGTGATATGCCCGAAACCATAAAAAGTCCCGAAAACGTCACGTTTTCGGGACTTTTCTGCGCCGGTGCGCTTATGCTTTCGTTTCGAGCACTTTCACGCCGTGCATGATGATCTCGCCGGCGAGCACGGCCATCTCTTCGGGCGTCTGCTTCATGCCGTTGTCGATCCACGTGAGCGCGAGCGACATGTTGCCCGATACGATGAACGAGCAGAAGTAGTCGAGCATCTCGGGGTCGTTCGGATAGTAATACGCGAGGAAGTCATACAAAAATTCGTCGCGCAGGATGTGGCAGATGCGGTCGGTGAAGGCAATGTCGCCGTTTTTGCCCAGCAGCACATGGCACAGATCGGAATTCTGCTCGATGTACTGGTACAGCTCCATCAGGTACGGGTAGGTCTTGCCCTCGGAGTCTTTCGCATTGTGCCGGCGGCACACGACGACCAGCCCGTCCGCCAGCTCGTCCTCGAGGCTGGACAGCAGGTCGTACACGTCCTTATAGTGAATATAGAAGGTGCCGCGGTTGATGTCTGCAATCGCTGCCAGCTCGCGCACGGAGATGTCTTTGACGCTCTTCTCCGCCATGAGCTTCATCAGCGCAAGCCGAAGCTGTCGTTTCGTCTTTCGCACTCTGCGGTCTACAACTTTTTCTTCCATTCGCCGATTCCTCCTACCTGTTTTTTTGTGATCTTGACATACATGATACCACCAAAACGAACAATAATCAACATTTCGTTGCATAAAAATTGTGATTTTTTTCGAAATTTTCTTGAAAATTTCAGAAAAAAGCGGACAGAGTGGTGAATAATCACGTTTCAGTCGCCCATCTGGCCTGCGATTTGGCGACCAGGCGGGCATCGGAAAACGCAGTGGCAAAATGGCGCGCGATATGCTATGATGGGGGCAAATCCCGAAAAGGAGCACAAGAACATGTTTGAAAACGGAACGTTCGCGGTCCTCGGCCCGGACGGAAAACAGGTGCAGTGCGACGTGCTGTTCACCTACGACTGTGAGGATAACGGCCGCTCGTACGTCGTGTTTACGACCGGCGAGGGCGCGCAGCAGCAGCTGTTCGCCAACCGGTACGACACGCGCGACGATGGCCAGCTGGCGCTGCTCGCGCTCGAAAACGAGCAGGAATACGCCATTATCAAGCACTGCTTTGCCGAGCTCAAGGCGAAGCTCGCCGAGCAGGCCGCGGCAGAGCAAGCGGCACAGGCCGCTGCGCAGGAGGGCGAGCCCGAAGCATGACAGATCCGTTTCACCCGCTGAGCGTGCGGGACATTCCGCTGCTCACGCGCTATTTTTCCCGGCAGGATACCCGCCTGTGCAATGCCTCGGCCGGCGCGGCCGTGCTCTGGCAGCCGTATTTTCAGGATGCGGCGCTCGAACTGGACGGCACGCTGCTGCTGCGCGAGCAGTTCCCCGGCCTCGGCATGGTGTTTTCCACACCGATCGGCAAGAATGTGGGAAACGCATACGATTTTCTCGTGAAATATTGCCGTGAAGTGGGGCAGCCGCTGCAATTTTTCCCCGCCGCGGCGGCAGATGTGGAAAACCTGCGCGTGCGCTTCGGCGCCGTGGAGGTCGCGCCGGTGCGCGACTGGTTCGACTATCTCTATGACGCGCAGGACATGGTGACGTTCCGCGGCCGGCGCTTCAACGGCCAGCGCAACCACATCCACCATTTCCAGCGCCTGTACCCCGACTGGTCGTTCGAGCGCGTCACGGCGGAGAACCTGCCGGAGGTGTGCGCGTTTTTCGACGATTTCACCCGCCGCTACCACAAGGACAGCGACAGCGCGCAGGCGGAAGAGGGCTGCGTGCGGGAATTCCTGCGCGACTTTGACGCCTATGCCCCGCTGGCAGGGCTGCTGCGTGTCAATGGGCGCGTGGCCGGTTTTTCCGCTGGGGAGATCGTGGGCGATACGCTCATCATCCACATTGAAAAGGCGGACATCGCCTACGAGGGCATCTATCAGGTGCTGGTCAATGAATACGCCAAGTGCTTCGTCACGCCCGATGTGCGCTACATCAACCGCGAAGAGGACGTGGGCGACGAGGGGATGCGGCGCTCAAAGGAATCGTACCACCCCGTGCGCCTGCTCGAAAAATATCTGGTACGGATCCCGGCACAGCCGGAGAAAGGAGAAAATACCATGCAGGAAGTCTATGAATTTCTGAAAAAATGCGGCACGTACTATCTCGCCACCGTCGAGGGCGACCAGCCGCGCGTGCGCCCGTTCGGCACGGTGAATCTGTTTGAGGGCAAGCTCTATATCCAGACCGGCAAGGTCAAGGCCGTGTCGAAGGAGATGGCGGCCAACCCCAAGGTGGAGCTGTGCGCCTTCGACGGCGAGACGTGGCTGCGCGTGAGCGCGAAGGCCGTTGAGGACGACCGCGTGCAGGCGCGGCAGGATCTGCTCGACCACTATCCCGAGCTGCAGAGCCTCTACACCGCCGACGACGGCAACACGCAGGTGTTCGCGCTCACGGAGGCGACCGCGACGTTCAGTGCCTTCCAGGCCGCGCCGCGCACGGTGCGCTGGTAAGCACAGAGGATGATGTCAAAACGGCCCGCCGGGAACATCCGGCGGGCCGTTTTGCGCACATGGGCGGCACATTTGCGGAAATTTTGCGCCCGCGCGCCGGAGTGAGCGCGGCGAAAACAAAAAGCAGGAGACCGCCCGCGATCCGAAACGGATCGGGGCGGTCTCCTGCTTGCATGCAAAGCAGAAAGACGGATATTAGCCGATCAGGCCCTGAATGTAGTTCACCGGCCACTGGCAGAAGTCCTTGACCAGGTAGAGCTTATCGCGGATGGCGAAAGCGGTGTTCTCGTCGCAGAGCGACTCGAGCTTTTTCTTGATGGCCTTGGTGTTCACCTCGAGCAGCTCGCTGGCGCTCGACAGGATCTTGCCGCCGTCGATCTCCTTGATCGATGTCCAGAGCTCGGAAGCGTACTCCTTGACGCCAACGCTCTTAATTGTCTGAATGCACATACCTATTCCTCCCTTAAAATACTGGTGCTCCCGGCCGCACATCCGGCAGCCGAAAAACAAGATTGCTCTTATCAACAGTGCTCTCATTCTAGCACAAAGCCGTGGGATTGTCAAAGAGGAATACAGAGAAATGTGTAATTTCCCACATTTTGTGGTCAATATGCACAAACCGGACAACAGGTAGCGGAAAATTCAACCAACTCCGGTGAAAAAGGCTGTGCGCGGGCGCTTACGCCTCTGCGATGACCTCGCACTCGACGAGCACGTCCTTGGGCAGACGCGCCACTTCGACGCAGCTTCTGGCCGGGAACGGCTCGGAGAAATACCCGGCATAGATGGTGTTGACGGTGGCGAAATCGTCCATGTTCTTGATGAACACCGTCGTCTTGACGGCCTTGGACATGTCGCTGCCGGCGGCCTGCAGCACGGCGGTCAGGTTGCGGAAAACCTGATGGGCCTGCGCCTCAATGCCCTCGGCGATGGCGCCGGTGGCGGGGTCGATGCCGATCTGGCCGGACGTGAACACAAAGCCGCCGGAGACCTGCGCCTGCGCGTAGGGGCCGAGCGCGGCGGGGGCGTTGGTGGTAGCAACTGTTTTCATGATAATGACCTCCTATCAGTCGATTTTTACGTGATAACCGGTTTGGATGAGCTGGTCGAGCACGCGGTCGCCGTGCTCCTTGCCGCCGACCTCGCAGGAGACGTGCACGTCGATCTCGTTGGGATTGAGTCCGGCGGTGAGCCGGTCGTGCTCCACGGAGAGGATGTTCGCGCCGAGGGCAGCGATGTCGTTGAGCAGCTTGCCGAGGCTGCCGGGCCGGTCGAGCAGCGTGACCGTGAAGCGCAGCCGGCGGTGGCGGGACACGAGGCCCTGCTCGATGATGCACTGGATGAAGCTCACGTCGATGTTGCCGCCGGAGAGCAGGCACACGACGTTTTTGCCCTTCACGTCGACCTTGCCCTTGAGCACGGCGGCCACGGGCGCGGCGCCGGAGGGCTCGACGATCTGCTTGCAGCGCTCCATAAGCAGGAGCACGGCCTCGGAGATCTCAAGATCGTTGACGGTGACGACGTCGTCGGCGTATTTCTGGATGAGCGGGACGGTGATGTCGCCCGGCGCCTTGACGGCGATGCCGTCGGCGATGGTGGCGACGGAGTCGGTCTGGACGTAGCTGTGCGAATGGAACGACTGTGCGATCGCATCCGCGCCCTCGGCCTGCACGCCGATGACCTGTACGCGGGGGTTGATCTGCTTGATGCACGCGGCCACACCGGCAAGCAGTCCGCCGCCGCCGGCCGGCACGATGACGATGTCCGCCGTGGGGAGGTCGCCGAGGATCTCGAGGCCGAGCGTGCCCTGACCGGCAATGACCTCGGGGTCATTGTAGGGGTGCAGGAACGTGGCGTGCTCCTGCTCGCAGATCTCGCAGGCTTTGGCGTAGGCGTCGTCATAGCAGTCGCCCGCGAGCACGACGGTGGCGCCGTAGCCCTCCGTGGCCTTCGCCTTGGCGATGGGCGCGGTCTTGGGCATGACGATCGTGGCCGGGATGCCGAAGCGGTGCGCGGCATAGGCCACGCCCTGCGCGTGGTTGCCGGCCGACGAGGCCACGACGGCCCCGGTCTCGCCGCGCTCGACGAGCGCCGCGATCTTGTTGCTCGCGCCGCGGATCTTGAACGAGCCGGTCTTCTGGCTGTTTTCGTACTTGAGATAAATGTTGCCGCCCGTCATGGCCGAGAACGTGGCCGACAGGTCGAGCTCCGTGTGGTGCAGCACGCCCTTGAGCCGCTGCGCCGCGCGTTCAAATTCCTGCAGTGGGATCTCCACAGCAAACACCCCCGTTAGATTTTCTGTTTGGGTCCTTCTGCTCTTACTATACCGCGGAGCAGCCGGAAATACAAGCATTACGGAGCAAAATGTCCGCGCCAAAGAAACTTTTTTGTGCGATTGTCCTCGTAGAGAAAACATACGCGCGCCGACAGCGCACGGGGCGCCAGGGAAATCTTACACATTTCTTAAAAAGTGAGAAATCGGTTGCCGACGACACGGCGCAGGCGTATAATGCACCCAAAAATGGGAAAGTAGCGCCGGTGCGCACCGGTGTAACGATCAGGAGGAGACACCATGCTCAATATTCAGCATTTTACCAAGACTTATGGTGAGAAAAAGGCCGTGGACGATCTGAGCCTGCACATCGCGCCGGGCGAGATCTACGGCTTCATCGGCCACAACGGCGCCGGCAAGACGACGACGCTCAAGGCGGCCGTCGGCATCCTGCAGTTTGATGCGGGCGAGATCACGATCGGCGGGCACTCGATCAAAACGGAGCCGCTGGCCTGCAAGCGGCTGCTTGCCTACATTCCGGACAATCCGGACCTGTACGATTTCATGAGCGGCATCCAGTACCTGAACTTCATCGCCGACATCTTCGGCATCCCGGCTGCGGAGCGCTGGGCGCGCATTGAGCCGTATGCCGACGCGTTTGAGCTAACGGGCGATCTCGGCCAGCCCATCAGCGCGTACTCGCACGGCATGAAGCAGAAGCTCGCCATCATCGCGGCGTGGATCCATGACCCGAAGCTCGTCATCATGGACGAGCCGTTCGTCGGCCTCGACCCGAAGGCGGCGCACCTGCTCAAGGGCATGATGCGCGAGCTGTGCGACGCCGGCGGCGCGATCTTCTTCTCGACGCATGTGCTCGAGGTCGCCGAGAAGCTCTGCGACAAGGTGGCCATCATCAAGGGCGGGCGGCTCATCCGCTCCGGCACGATGGAGGAGGTCAAGGGCGACGACAGTCTCGAGGATGTGTTCCTGGAGCTGGAGGATGCATCATGCTGAAAACGCTGCTGAAAAAACAGATGGCGGAGATCTTCCGCAACTATTTCTACGACCCGAAAAAGAACAAAATGCGCTCCAGGGGCGCGACGATCGCCTACATCGCGCTGTATGCGCTGCTGATGGTGGGCCTCCTCGGCGGCGTGTTTGCGCTCATGGCCGTGGGCCTGTGCGGTCCGCTGGTCGAGGGCGGTATGGACTGGCTGTATTACCTGCTCATGGGGCTGATCGCGGTGCTGCTCGGCACGTTCGGCAGTGTGTTCAGCACGTATTCGAGCCTGTACCTGTCCAAGGACAACGACCTGCTGCTGTCAATGCCGATCCCGGTGCGCTGCGTGATGGCCTCGCGCCTGTTGGGCGTGTATCTGCTGGGCTTGATGTACGCCGCGGTCGTCATCGTGCCGGGCGTGATCGTCTACTGGATCACGGCGTCGGTCACGGCGGGGACGATCGTTGGTGGCGTGCTGATGGTGCTGCTCGTGTCCGTGATCGTGATGGTGCTCTCGTGCCTGCTCGGCTGGGTGGTCGCGCGCATCAGCCTGAAGCTGAAGAATAAGAGTTTCATCACCGTGATTTTGTCGCTGCTGTTTCTGGCGGCGTATTACTTCGTGTACTACAAGGCGCAGGCGCTCATCACGCTGCTGGTGGAAAACGCCGCCGTGTACGGCATGAAGATCCGCGGCTCTGCGTATCTGCTGTACCTGTTCGGCTGCGTCGGCGCGGGCGACTGGCTGGCCATGGGGATCGTGACGGTCACGCAGGCGGCGCTCCTCGCGCTGACGCTGTGGGGCATCGCGCGCAGCTTCCTGAAGATCGCCACGGCGACCGGCAGCGTGAAGAAGGTGCGCTTCGAGCACAAGGCCGTGCGCGCGCAGAGCACGCAGCGGGCGCTGTTCGGCAAGGAGCTGCGCCGCTTCACGGCCAGCCCGAACTATATGCTCAACTGCGGGCTCGGCATCGTGATGCTGCTGGTGGCGGGCATCGCGCTGCTGATCAAGGGACGCGCACTCGCGCAGCTGCTCGACGGGGTGTTCGGCGCGGGGGCGGATATCGTGCCGGTGCTGCTGAGCGCGGCGCTGTGCCTGCTCGCGTCGATGAACGACATGGCGGCGCCCTCGGTGTCGCTCGAGGGAAAGAATCTGTGGCTCGCGCAGTCGCTGCCGGTCACGCCGTGGCAGGTGCTGCGTGCAAAGCTCGACATGCAGCTGCTGCTGACCGGCGTGCCGATGCTGTTTTGCGCGCTGTGCGCGGTGATCACGCTGCCGGGCAGCGCGGCGGAGATGGCGCTGGCCGTCGTCGTGGCGCTGCTGTACACGCTGCTGAGCGCGCTGGCGGCGCTCGCGCTCGGCCTCAAGATGCCGAACCTGACGTGGACCAACGAGACCACGCCCATCAAGCAGGGCGGCAGCGTGATGCTCGCGCTCTTTGCCAACTGGTTTTATGCCATCGCGCTCGGCGGGCTGTACTTCCTGTGCGGCAGATATTTGAGCGCGGCGGCATATCTCGCGCTCGCTGCCGCCATCACGGCGGCCGTCTGTGCGCTGCTGCTGCACTGGGTGAAACAGCGCGGCACGCGCATCTTCGCCGCGCTCTAAGTTAAGTAAAGAATAGAAAGCCGCCTCTGTTTCATCATCGAAACAGAGGCGGTTTTTGCTATGTATTTCCGCTCACAGAACCAGCGAGGGCGCTGCGTACACGCGCGCCTTGAGCTCGCTGTTGAGCATGTATAGGCCCTTGGCGTCCGCGCCGAAGAGCTCCATCTTCGTGATGAGGTCGCCGGCGTTCTTCTCCTCCTCGCCCTGCTCCTTGACGAACCAGTCGAGCAGCTGCATGGTGCGGAAGTCGCGGTCGTCATACGCGGCGGCGTAGATGCCGTTGATGAGCGAGGTGACGTACTGCTCGTGCTCGAGCGCCTTTTTCAGCGGGGTCATGTGGTCGCCGCGCGTCCAGTCGGGCGCGTCGACGGTGCCGAAGCTGACGGCGACACCGTTATTGAGCAGGTACTGGAAAAACAGCAGCGCGTGGTCGCGCTCCTCCTGCGCCTGCACTCGGTACCAGTTTTCAAAGCCGTCGAGACCGGCGGCCGCGTAGTAGTTGGCGAAGTCCAGATAGAGATAGGCCGAGTAAAACTCCTTGTTGATCTGCTCGTTGATGAGCTGGGCGACAGCTGCGTTCATGGGATGACCTCCTAATAGAAAATAAGAATGATTCTTGATTTCTATCATACAGGATTTTTCCGCCTTGTCAAGCCCCGGGAGAAACTTTTTCTGGCGCAGGGGCGCATTTCCTGCTAAGATGGGCGGGAGAGAAGCAAAAACAGAAACGGAGGAACCCACATGGACTACAATGAAGTTTTGCAGCGGGCGCGGGCGCGCATGGCCCCGCGCTGCAAGGTCTGCCCGGAGTGCAACGGCCTCGGCTGCGGCAACACGATGCCCGGCCCCGGCTCGAAAGCGCCCGGCAACGGCGCGAACGACAACTGGCGTGCGTGGCGGCGCTGGTGCCTGAACATGGACACCATCGCCCCGAACACGCCGGTGGACACGTCACTGGAGCTGCTCGGCCGGACGTTTTCCCTGCCCGTGATCGCGGCGCCCATCGGCTCGCTGCGCGCGCAGTTCAATCCAGAGGACGACATCCGCGACTACAACGCCTGCTGCGTCGCCGCGGCGGCGCAGACCGGCATCGCCGCGAGCTTTGGCGACGGGTTGGATGCGCGCGTGTTCCCGCACGGGTGCGCGCTCTCGCAGCAGTACGGCGGCATCGGCCTGCCGGTCATCAATCCGCTGTCGATGGACACCATCAAGGCAAACCTCGATCTCGCCAACGCGGCGCAGCCCTTTGCCGTGAGCGTGGTCATCGACTCGGCCGGCCTGCCGCACCTGAAAGCCGCCAGCCCCGACGCGGGCAGCAAGACGGTCGCGGAGCTGCGCGAGCTGTGCGATTATGCGCAGGCGCCCATGATCCTCAAAGGCATCATGACGGTGCGTGGCGCGGAGAAGGCCGTGGAGGCCGGCGCGGCGGCCATCGTGGTCTCGAACCACGGCGGGCGCGTGCTGCCCGGCAGCGCCGCGACGGCGGACGTCCTGCCCGAAATCGCGGACGCGGTGGGGGACCGCGTGAAGATCCTCGTCGACGGCGGCATCCGCTCGGGCACGGACATTTTCCGCGCGCTCGCGCTCGGCGCGGACGCGGTGATGATCTGCCGGCCGTTTCTCATCAGCTACTACGGCGGCGGCACGGAGGGCATCGTTACCTACGTCGAGAAGCTGCGCGCAGAGCTGACGGACGCGATGTATATGTGCGGCGCGCGCAGTCTCAGCGACATCACGCGCGACATGGTGCGAGAGGCGCGGTGAGCCGCGGGCAGGTATACCAATCCTGTGGCGCGCGCTTTCGGCCGACCCGGTGAATTCCTTTCGGATTCACTGGGCGGACAGCAAAAGGCCCCGGATGAGAACGTATTACGTTCTCATCCGGGGCCTGAATTTTTATTCGGTTCAGCGGAACAGCGTCTCTTTACAGGGAAGCCGCGTTTTGTGTGTGCGCTGGTATTGCCGCCGGAGCCGGGCGCAGAATCGGGAAAGGCCGGCCGCATCCCGCGGGATGCGCACGACCTTTTTGCCGACATGAATACAGACGGAGAATATGGCAGTATGGATTTCCGTCACGTCCGCGCAGGTGTATGTGCGTGTGATACCGAAGAAATTGCGCACTGTGAACTGCGCGCTGTTATAGCGGATACGAAAAACGAAGCAGTCCAATGTTCCCAGAAGACACACGAGAGCAAGTGCGGCACATGCCAGATGCAGCCACGAAACGGGCTCTTTCAAGAAAAACACGACCGTGAGCGCGGTGATAAATGGTGTGCATATTGCACAGACGATGCGACTGACACGGGTCATGCGCACTTCTCCTGGGCTTGCGGTGTGACTGGCCTCGTCGTAAGACGCATTTTCAACCATGCTTGTAATGCCGCGAACGAATGGATTGTAATTCATATTGGGAACGCATTTCTTGTTCCGCTCAGAACGCCACGTTCATGAACAGCGCCACGCAGCACAAGATCACGGCCAGCGGCACATAGACATAGCGGCCGACGCCGTACCAGAGCGCGCCGCGCTGGCGGCGGCTGCCGGTGTTGACGGCGGCGAGCAGGTCGTCCTTTTTCATGACGTAGAACCACGACACGGCGCCGAGCGTCGCGCCGATGGGGATGATGTAGATCGACACGAGGTCCATCCACGGACCCCACTTGGAGATGGGCTCCATGAGCAGGCCGAACCCGAGGCACAGCACGCACAGGATGCCGAGCACGGCCGTGCGGCTGAGCTTCGGGAACTTGTGCAGGAGCGACTCGGCGACGGCCTCGAACATGTTCTGCAGCGAGCTGACGCCGGCGAAGATCATGGCAACGTACAAGATGACGGCGAAGAGCCGGCCGAGCGGAATGTCCTGCAGGATGGTTGGCAGCGTCACGAACAGCAGGCTCGGGCCCGCGCCGACGTCCAGCCCGTAGGAAAAGCAGGCGGGGATGATAACGAGCGCGGCGACGACGGCGGCAATGGTGTCAAAAACGGCCGTGTGCTGCGCCACGCCCACGACGTCCTCGTCCTTGGACAGGTACGCACCGTAGACGATCATGCCGCTGCCGGTGACGGACAGGGAGAAAAACGCCTGCCCCATGGCCCAGATCCAGATCATCGGATCCTTGAGCGCCTCCCAGCGCGGGGTGAACATGAACTTGTAGCCCTCGGCCGAGCCGGGCAGCAGCGCCACGCGCACGGCCAGCACCAGAAAGATGATGAAAAACAGCGGCATCATGACCTTGTTGGACTTTTCGATGCTGTGCGCGCCGAGAAAGAGCGTCAGCAGCGTACCGGCCACGACAATGACGTGGTAGGGGATGACGGAGTACGGCTGCGTGGAAAACGACGCGAACCACACGGCGGCGTCGCCCGTCATGAGCGTGCCGAGCAGGGAGTCGACAAGCGCCTTGAGGATGTACGTCACGATGACGGCGTAGCCGATGGCGATGCACAGCGACCCGGCCAGCGGCAGCCAGCCGAGCAGGCCGCCGACCTTTCCGGCGGTCTTGCCGCGCGTGGCCCACGCGCCTTCATAGGCGCCGAGCGTGCCGGTGCCGGCGCGGCGGCCCATGGCGAACTCCGTCGGCAGGCCGACGGTGCTGAAGATGACCACAAACAGCAGGTAGATCAGCAGGAAGGCCCCGCCGCCGTTGCTGCCCATCTTGTTCGGGAAGCCCCAGACGTTGGCCATGCCGACGGCCGAGCCGACGGACGCCAGGATAAAGCCCCAGCGGCTGGCAAAGCTTTTTGTGTTTTTCGTTTTCATGCGTTCTCCCATCCAGACGTGAAAAACATCTGTGCAGCGCGCCGCGCAGATGCCGGGTCTGATTCTCGTTTTCGCTGCGCTTTGCCCGTGCACAGCGGCTTCATTTTAAAGTATTGCAGCAGGAAAGTCAAGAAAATTGCCGGATCTGTTCAAAAATCCGGCAGGGTTTCTTGTGGATTTGACGAAGGGCGGCGCGCATGGGTTCAGGTCCGCAGTGTGTCACGAAAGAGGAAGCGGACGAGCTTCGGCGGAAATTTTTCCGGGTATCGGCCGACGATGAGCGACAGTACGCAAAGCAGCAGTATGACAGCACCGAGACCACCGTTGAACCACAGCTGGATGCGCCGTTCGGCGCGCTGCGCGGCAAGACCTTTGTCAAACGGGAGATAGACCGTGCCGTCGGCCCCGGTCATGGAGCAGATGTGCCAGTAGTGAAAACTCTGGCCCTTGCCCCAAGTAGTCGTGGTATATTCGCGATACCCGATGTGCAGGGTCTCGCCCGCATCAAAGGCGTCGAAAAACGCATGCACATCCGTCAGCTCGTTCTGGTAGTTCGGGATCTGGTAGCGTTTTTCCTCGCCCTCCGGATACAGGAGGAGCTTGTCTCCGCGCAGCTCGTAATAGTCAAACACAACGTCGCGGTAAGCCAGCGCATCGCTCGATACCGGGCGAAACGCGATGTAGGCATAGACGCATATGCCGATGACAAAGACGAAAATGGCGGCGAAGTAGATCACCCAGCTCTCGGGATTGATGATGTGGCCGCGGAACGGGTCGATGCGCGGCGGGACGTAGGGAACGCTCTGCCCGTCGTGGATGGCGGCGTAGTGCAGCTTGACCCGCTCCAGAAACATTTTCTGCGGCGCATCCGTCGTGTCCAGCGTAATATGGCGTTTGCCGAAATAGAGCCGCGCTTCTTTTGGGTATTCCCGCAGGCCGGTGATGTCGGAATAAGTGTAGTCGCGCCGGACACCGAGCACATTGCGTATGATGAAGCCGCTGCTGTCATACCAGATGCGGTAGTTGATCCACGCCAGGATCAGGCTGACGCCCATCAGCACGAACACGAGAAAGCCCATGGCGACCCACGGGTTGGAGTCCTGCTCGTGGACGGCCATGTTCATTAAATACAGGAACATGGCCCCAAAGACTACGCCGACGATCGGGTACGCCACGCTCAGGCGGACGCAGCTGCGCTTCGGCATCCGCCGCCCCTGCCGGATAAAAACGGCTTCGAGCGCGCAGATGCCCCCGATGACGGCGATGAGCAGGATGGTGAGCACGGTGCGCATGGCGCGGCCTCCTTTCAGCGGGGTATTTTCTCCAGTATAAAGACCCGCTGCGCAAAATGCAAGCGCGGCGGAGCCGCAAAAAGCCCGGCCGGGAATCCGGTCGGGCTTTGACTTTCTGCGAAGGTGGGCTCAGTACTTGATCTCCTTGCCGGCCTTGCGCCACTGCTTGAACTCCGCAACGGCGGTGAACAGCGCGTCGGACGAGGAGTTGATGGCGGTCTCAACGGAGTCCTGAATGACGCCGATGATGAAGCCGACGCCGACGACCTGCATGGCGACGTCATTGGAGATACCGAACAGGGAGCAGGCCATGGGGATGAGCAGCAGCGAGCCGCCCGCAACGCCGGACGCGCCGCACGCGCCGAGTGCCGCCATGACGGACAGAATGATCGCGACGGGCAGCTGCACGGTGATGCCGAGCGTGTGCACCGCGGCGAGCGTCATGACGGTGATCGTGACGGCTGCGCCTGCCATGTTGATGGTCGCGCCGAGGGGGATGGACACGGAGTAGAACTCCTTATCCAGGCCGAGGCTCTCGCACAGGGACATGTTTACGGGGATGTTCGCGGCGGAGGAGCGGGTGAAGAATGCAGTGACGCCGCTCTCCTTCAGGCACTTGAACACCAGCGGATAGGGGTTCTTGCGGATGACGATGAACGTCATGATGGGGTTGACGACGAGGGCGGCAAAGAGCATGCAGCCGACGAGGATGAGCAGAAGCTTGCCGTACTCGGTAAAGATGGCAAGGCCGCTGGTGGACACGGCGGAGAACACGAGACCCAGGATGCCGAACGGGGCGAGGTTGATGACGAAGCGCACTGCCTTGGTGACGGCCTCGGAGGCGTCGGCGAGGAACTTCTTGGTCGTGTCGGACGCGCCCTTGAACGCGAAGCCGAGCACGATAGCCCAGAACAGAACGCCGAGATAGTTGGCCGAGACGATCGAGCCGATGGGGTTGGAGACAATGTTGTTGAGCAGGCCGGTGAAAATGGCGGCGAAGCTCTCAGGCGCACTGTCGGAGGCGGCCTCGGTCAGCGTGATGGTCACGGGGAACAGGTAGCTTGCGACGACGGCGATGACGGCCGCGAGGAACGTGGACACGAGGTAGAGCACGATGACGGTGCCGAACTGCTTGCCCAGCTTCTCCTTGGACTGAGCCAGGGCACTGATGATGAGGACAAAGACCAGCAGCGGGGCGATGGCCTTCAGCGCGCCGACGAACAGGGTGCCGAGGATGCCGATGCCGGGCGCGGTCACGGCGGCATTGGGGATCAGCAGGGCGAGCGCCGCACCGATGACCATGCCGATGACGATGCGCAGCACGAGGCTGACGCTATTGTACGCTTTGACAAGTTTCATTCTTTTTTCTTCCTTTTTGCTGTTTGTTTTGCGCGAAAAGGCGCAAGAGACAGTGTAACAAGATGTGAACACAATGTCAACAGGGAAGCGAGCCGAAAAAATGGCGTCTGGCTTTTCGGACGTCAAGTTGCCTGCTCCATTTCCGTGCAACGTGCGCAAAAACGACGGCAGGCGCAATGCTGTGTGCCTGCCGCTGTGTTATTCTCCGCATTTGCTGAAATCCATCCATTCCGAGAGCGGACTCTTGCTCTCCCCATAGCATTTGTCGAGGTACAGATTGTGGTATGGATTATACAGTTTGCGCACCTGCTGCATTTGCTCATGAAGATCGGCTTCAATTGCGCCGCAGACTTGTTTTAAGAACATGTTTCCGGATAAATGCTTGGCCTCCTCGCAATGCAGGACCAGATCCATAAAGAAATCTGCTTCGTCCTGCAGGTACTTTCCCTTTTTATAGGGGTATCGTGCAAAAATTGCGTCATATTTTCTCGGCAGTTTGTCTATTTCTTCCTTGTGGAGCGGGAAGTTGTCGATTGCTTTCCGAAAGGGTTTGCTTGACGTTCTCCTCTCCATTTTGCGGAACCGTCCAAAAGAATTCCGCGAAAGACGACCGGGAGCGGTATGTGGGCTTTGCGAAAGAAATCTGCAATTCCACGGATTGTTTTGCGCCCGCTCTTGGGGAAGGTAAAGTGATCTGCATAGAGATCCTCGGTCAGCGCAATCTGCAATGCAGTGAAGTCCGGATTGAATCTGAGCTGGACGGGCTTTTTGGCAAACTGGTTTGCCAGCTTGCTGTTGAGCTGGACGTGATCGTCTTCGTGAATTGTGACCTGCAGAACAGACTGCGGGGCGGGGGGCGCGACGAAAACGCTGAATTCCGCATCTGACATATTTCTTAGATCTAACATGGTATGCATCTTCCTTTCTCTGTTTTGGAGCAGAATTTCTGCATGCCGGCACGACCCTTTGGCGGTGCGGCAGCGCTTTTGGATTTTCATAAATCCATCTATCACGATACCACAAAAAGCACATAGAATGATTTATTTGCTGGACAGAGCAGATGGGCCGCCGCCATACGCCATCGGGCTGTAGAAAAAATACCCCTGGATGCCGCAATATCGCATCGAAGTCTCCGCAGACGGAATAAAGATTGCAGGGCCTCCGGGAAAATGCCGGGAGCGGCAGCTTTCCCAAGAGGATAAAAAATACCCGGATTTGATACAATATCAAATCCGGGTATTGAACTGGCAAATCTACCGCTCATGGATACTGTGCACCATGCTTTGCAGGCGTGGTGCATTTTCAGCACGCAAATCAGATGTTATATATGTTATAGGAATCATCCTCTCTATCTTTCGAAAAGGAGTCCGCTTATGCAGACTCCCTTTGGGATTTATCTGTGGGGATTAGTGAGTTTGAGAACCGCCACAGCTGTCACAATCCCAGCATTCTCCACTGCAGGAGAAGCTCTGGACGTGCAGATCAGTCACAGAGATTCTGTCCTCCAGCTTTGCTACTTGCACAGTAGCGGCTTTGCGGATAACTGTCATGTTTGCTATCTCCTTTCTTGCTTCTATATATCTAACAGCCTATCCAAGACTGCTTCGATACAGTTTTTGTAGATTACGCACTGATTCAAATCTGCTTCGCCAAGTTCTGCTGCTCTGCAACCACCTTTACAAAACGGATATAGCACACAATCAGCACATTTTTTTGAGATGTTTTGATCCACGAAACGGATACGATTCGCGTTATATGGGCTATAAGACTCAACCGTACCGATCAATCCGTCATCGTTCAAAACGTGAGAGCAGTTATACAATTTCCCATCAGGTGCGATGGTGAAACTGTTATACCCAGTAGCAAAACAACGAGTTTGCCGATATGTAAACTTGTATAGGTCACTCTTCTTCATTAACTCAGCACGCAAAAGTGCATCATTAAGATCAAGCACTTTTTCCATAATTTCCTCGGACACGCTTTCCTTGCCCTCAAAGACAGGGTAAATATAATAAAATATACGTTTATTAAAGCCAAGTTCTTTACCCAAGTAGTTGATGAGGTCTAGCAATTCATCGTGATTATCGTTATAATTCATACGAACATGGACGGTGATTTCGTTGGATGCCAAATATGCAATATTAGAGATCACCTTATCGAAGCAACTCTGAGGAACACCCTTTACTGCACTGTATACATCTGCTAAGCCATCCAAGGTGATCTGCACCTTGTTGAGATGACAAGTATCCTTCAGTGTTTTTGCAATCCAGTCATCAAGAAGGATTCCGTTTGTCACCATAGTAGACTCAAAAGGTAGCCCTAATTCCGTGAGCTTCTCGCAAATCTTTTGAATTACAGGCATATTAACCAAGGGTTCTCCGCCGAACCACTCAATACGGATGGGCTTGTTGGATGTAACTGTCTTTTGAATAAAGGTAACTACTTTTTCGACTGTTTCATTAGCCATGGTAATAATTGCAGTTCCTTTTTCGTAACAATAGGTGCATCGAGCGTTGCAGGCTGTTGTAGTCAAAATTCTGAAGTGCCAACCGCCAGCTGCTGCAAAATACGCATTGTCGAACCGCATCATCGCAAGCTCATCGACATTGTCTTCAATGATTATGCCTTGTTCGCTATATGCGCGAAGTTCCTCATCCGTCAATTCTTCCATGTTTTGAAGTGCCCGGGCCTCATCTTTACCCAGAATCGCTATGGAGTTAGAGAAAGTATTGAAAACTACACACTGATTGCCCTTTTCATAAAAGAAATTATATTTGGAAAGCTTCATAACAAATTACCTCCGGCAGTAATAATCATCGTGGATACCCATGAGCGTAGCCACTATTGCAGCCACGCTTTCGACCGATCCCACTGAGTATCAGCCATCATCAGATGGGGTTAATATGTTCCTACAGAAGTTTTGGCCAGTTGCCATCCGGCTCTCTTTTAGGCGGGTTCAATTACTTTTTAAGGTTAATAGGCGTTACGGTTTTGGTGCCACCGTTTTTTTCAACGATGGTACCAGTGCCATCACTGCGTATGTTGATATGAATGGTTTCGTGAGATCCACTGCTAGGATCTCTATCATAAAAACTCACATGGGATGTTCCATGCTTGTCATTATGCGCGTCAATGTATAAATCATAAGTTTACCGCCCTCTGTTCCGATCCTGTATGAACGGAACCGGAGGGTGTGTTTTTTTATGTCCCCGATACCGCCGATCTCATAATCCGTCAGTTCCTGTTTCAGATCCATATCACAACACTCCCATATTACCGAAACTCTTACCGTTAGAACATCGCGCACCGGCACTGTTCTTACCGATAGAGTAGAGAATTACTATTCTATTATATGCGATAATACAGCCAAACACAAGAGAAAGGAGCGAAATACATGAAGACGAATAAAGCAAATCCACCGGATGTATTCATCCATTTCGTTGCACTCCTTTAAAGGGACGCTGTTGCTAATTTCGGAGGCAACAAATTATAAGTTGATGGTCTGCCCGCATTTTAGCTGTACTTTTTGTCCTTTCTGTCCCATGGTTATAAGCGAAAACCCGCCGAAAGCGCAGCTCAGCATCACAGCCTTCGGCGGGTTTCTATATGGAAAATAATAATTTATCGTTTCTACTCTTATAACGATTGCCGTTTTGCTAAGCCCAGGGTTTTCTCATCATGGCCACAGCAAATCCGGGCCTACATTCCGCTTATGACTGGGAATGTTCAGAATTACACCTGTTTTTCGCAAACATCCTCCCTCGGTCGGCAGAAAATAAAAAATTACCGTTGTTGATATGGTATCAACAACGGTAACAGATTTGGTTGCGGAGACAGGATTTGAACCTGCGACCTCCGGGTTATGAGCCCGACGAGCTACCGAACTGCTCCACTCCGCGATATAAACTCGACCCCTCAAGGCTCATATACTATAACATATGAGCCTTGCGTTGTCAAGTGTTATTTTAGCGCTCAGAAGCGGAAGATTCTTCCTTTTCCGCCGCGCCCAGCGTCTCGGCCGCCTCAGCGCGTCCGCTTTGCAGCTTGAGCTCGGCGAGAATGTCCGCCAGCAGCTCGTCCGTGGTGGGCTTTGCCGGGGCCTCCGGCTCAGGCTCTTTTTCTTTCTTGCGGTTGAAGCGGTTGATGATCTTCACCATCCAGAACACGACCAGCGAAATGCACAGGAAGTTGATGATGGACATGATGAGATCGCCGATCGGGAACACGCCGATGTTCAGGCCGGAGAAGTCCAGCCCGCCAATGATGAGCGAGATGAGCGGATTGATGATGTCGTTGACGAGCGCGGTGACGATGGCCGTGAACGCGCCGCCGACCACAACGCCGACGGCCAGGTCAATGACGTTGCCGCGTGAGATGAATACCTTGAATTCGTCGAGCCAACCGGGCTTTTTCATGATGCTGCCTCCCCTGCTTTCTCTGTGTTTTCAGTGCTTTGGCACGAGGACTTCCGTGCCGCCCATGTACGAGCGCAGCACCTCGGGAATGACGACGCTGCCGTCGGGCTGCAGATTGTTCTCAAGGAACGCGATGAGCATGCGCGGCGGGGCGACGCAGGTGTTGTTGAGTGTGTGGGCGAGATAATTCTTGCCGTCCTTGCCCTTGACGCGGATGTGCAGGCGGCGTGCCTGTGCATCGCCGAGGTTCGAGCAGGAGCAGACCTCAAAATACTTCTGCTGGCGCGGGCTCCAGGCTTCGATGTCGCAGGACTTGACCTTCAGGTCGGCGAGGTCGCCGGAGCAGCACTCGAGCTGGCGCACTGGGATGTCGAGACTGCGGAAGAGTTCGACGGAGTAGCGCCAGAGCTTCTCGTACCAGTCCATGCTCTCTTCCGGGCGGCAGACGACGATCATCTCCTGCTTTTCAAACTGGTGGATGCGGTACACGCCGCGCTCCTCGATGCCGTGCGCGCCCTTTTCCTTGCGGAAGCAGGGCGAATAGGACGTCATCGTCTGCGGCAGCTGGTCCTCGGTGAGGATCTGGTCGATGTAGCGGCCGATCATGGAGTGCTCGCTCGTGCCGATGAGGTAGAGGTCCTCGCCCTCGATCTTGTACATCATGGCGTCCATGTCCGTCTGGCTCATGACGCCCTCGACCACGTTGCCGTGGATCATGAACGGCGGAATGCAGTACGTAAAGCCCTTGCCGATCATGAAATCGCGCGCGTAGGCCAGCACGGCCTCGTGCAGGCGGGCAATATCGCCCATGAGATAGTAAAATCCGTTGCCGGAGACACGGCGCGCGGCGTCGAGATCAATCCCGTCAAAGCGCTCCATGATCTCCGTGTGGTACGGGATCGGGAAATCCGGCACTACGGCCTCGCCAAAGCGCTGCACCTCCACGTTGCAGCTGTCGTCCGGGCCGAGCGGCACGCTGGGGTCGATGATCTGCGGGATGGTGAGCATGATCTTGTGAATTTTCGCCTCGAGCTCCTCTTCCTGCTTTTCGAGCTCGGCCAGGCGCGCGGCCTGCGCGGTGACCTGCGCCTTGACGGCCTCGGCCTCTTCGAGCTTGGACGGGTCCTTTTTCGCCTGGCCCATGAGCATGCCGATCTTTTTCGACAGGCTGTTGCGCTCGGCGCGCAGGTTTGATGCCTCGTTGATGGCGGCGCGGTTGGCCTTGTCGAGCTCAATCACCTCGTCGACGAGCGGGAGCTTGGCGTCCTGAAACTTTTTGCGGATGTTTTCCCGAACCAGATCGGGGTTTTCGCGGATCAATCGAATGTCAATCATGATGTCTCTGTCTCCTCAATATTCTATATGTATCAGTTTCTGCGGCCAATGGCCTCGAGCGCCTGCAGCAGCGCCTCGCGGTCGTCCGCGTCATAGTATTCCAGTTCGATGCGCCCGGTCTTGCGGCCCTGTGTCATGCGTACCTTGCGGCCGAGCACCTGCTCGAGATGCCGCGCACATTCACCGAGATAATCCACACCGGCGGCCTTTTTCGCCGGTTTTTCCTGCGTATCTTTCAGCAATTGTGCGGCCAGCGCCTCCGCCCGGCGGACGGACAGGCCCTTTTCGATGACTGTTTTCGCCGCGGCAAGCTGCATCTCCGGGTCGCCGAGCGGCAGGAGCGCACGCGCGTGCCCGGCGGACAGCGTGCCGTCCTCGACCAGCTTCAACACCGGTTCGGACAGGGCCAGCAGACGCGTCGCATTCGCGACTGCGGGGCGTGACTTGCCCACACTCTGCGCCACATCGTCCTGCGTCATGCCATAGACATCCTGCAGCGCGCGGTAACCCTTCGCCTCTTCGATGGGATTCAGGTCCTCGCGCTGGAGGTTTTCGACCAGCGCCATCTCCATGGCGCGCTGTTCGTCCGCCGTCAGGATGCGCACCGGCACTTCCTTGAGCCCAGCCATGCGGCTGGCGCGCCAGCGGCGCTCGCCTGCGATGATCTGATAAAACCCGCTGTCAAGCGGCCGGACCGTGATCGGCTGGATGAGCCCGTAGGTGCGGATGGATTCCGCGAGCATTTCCAGTGCCTCCGGGTCAAAGCGCTTGCGCGGCTGGTCGGCGCGCGGCTCGATCTTTTCGATTGGCAATAAATCGGGCGCAGTCTCCTCGCGCTCCGGCTGTGGGGCCGGATATTCCTCGCCGAAGAGCGCGCCGAGGCCCATGCCGAGACCTTTTTTCCCGTCTTTACCCATGTTCCGCCTCCTTTGCGGCCGCTGCCGCAGCTTCCTGCGCCGCCTTCGCCGCCTTTTCCTCGCGCTTGATGAGCTCACCCGCCAGATGCAGGTACGCCCGCGCGCCCTTGGACTCCTTGTCGTAGGCAATGGCGGGTTTGCGGTGGCTCGGTGCCTCGGACAGGCGCACATTGCGCGGGATCATCGTCTTATAGACCTTTTTGCCGAAGAACTTGCGCACTTCGTTCACGACCTGATCGGACAGCTTCGTGCGGCCGTCGTACATGGTCATGACGATACCCTGCACGGTCAGCTCCGGGTTCAGGCGTTTGTTGCACATTTTGATGCTGCGCATGAGGTCGGCAATGCCCTCGAGCGCATAGTATTCGCACTGCACCGGGATGAGCACGCTGTCGGCTGCGACGAGTGCATTGATCGTCAGCAGCTCGAGTGACGGCGGGCAGTCGATGAGGATGAAGTCGTAATCGTCCTGCACCGCGGTGAGCGCGGTTTTCATGATGTATTCCCGCTGCTCGGAGCCCACGAGCTCGACGGAGCAGCCGGAGAGATTCATATTTGCCGGCAGCACGTCTCCGTATTTCGTGCTGCGGATGCAGTCGGCGGTGGCCGCGCCGTTCATCAGCATGTCGTAGCAGTTGGGCGTCGCGGTTTTGTCCACGCCCATGCCGGAAGTGCTGTTGCCCTGGGGGTCACAGTCGACGAGGAGCACGCGCCGCCCGCGCTTTTTGAGCGCGCAGGTCAGATTCACGCACGTGGTCGTCTTGCCGACTCCGCCTTTCTGGTTGGCGACGGCAATGATTTTGCCCATGGTTTGCCTCCCTGAATTGTGTTTGCAGCTATTATAACAGCGTGCGGCTGCATTTTCAACCGCTTGGAGGCGTGACGGCGAATTTTTGTAATGTTTCACGTGAAACAATGCGAAACGCGGCGGGCTTGTTTCACGTGAAACATTGACTCAGGACAAAAACATATCCACGTCGCCGATGGTCAGCCCGTCGTGCAGCGCAAGGTTGATACCATAGCCAATGAGCTTGGCCGCGTCGCGCACCACGGTGTCAATGTCGCGCGGGGTGACGAACATCTGCTCGGCGCGCGGATCGTCCGAGAAGCCGCCTGCGTCGATGACCGTCGGCAGGCCGATGGCTGCGACCGGGATGCCGAGCGTGTCGCGGCTGAGACCGGCGCGGTCGTTGCCGACGCCGCTGCCGGGTGTGATGCCGGTGTCCGTGAGCTGGACAGTGCGGCCGAGGCGGCCGAGCTCCGCACAGGCAAGCGCGTCCACGGCGATGATGGCGTCCGGGCGCAGGTGGCCTGCGAGTGCGCGGATCATGTCAGCGGACTCCACGCCGGTCGTGCCGAGCACGCCGGCCGCGAGCGCGGCCACGGACCGGAACTGCCCGAAATGCTCCGGAAGCTGCTCACGCAGGTGCCGCGTGACCATGACGCTGTCGATCGCGTCGGGGCCGACGGCGTCGGGCGTGATGGCCCGGTTGCCGAGGCCGACGACGAGCACGGATGCGTCCGGCATCAGCGGCAGCACGCCGCGCAGCAGCTCGGCGAGCGTCTGCGCCGCGTTTTCAAATGCGTCGTCCTCGCGCCGCAGCAGCGGGTCGAGCGCGAGGGTGTAGTAATCGCCGATTGGTTTACATAACGCGTTTTCGCCGGTGACGTCGAGCACGTGGACCTCGGTCACGGCAAAGCCGCGGCGCTCGGTCTCCTCGGCGCGCACGCCGGACAGCTCCGTCACGGCGGCGGCGCTGCGGTGGATGGCTTCGGCCTCGACGGCGAGGTCGGTGCGGGGAAAATTCGGCATAACAGGCTCCTTTCTGACGCCACATCTTGTGGCTCACTGGAAGCGTTGCCACAAATGGATACAATTATAATGAAAATCGAAAAAAAGGCTTGCAATTTGAAGGGTTTGATGATATCATCAACACTTGCAGAACATTGCACGGTCATATCCATGACTGAATTTTATAGGAGGAGGTGGCGATTGAGAAATGCCGAACATCAAGTCCGCAATGAAGAGAGACGAAAAGTCCAAGCTGCAGAATCTGAAAAATAAGGCTGAGAAATCCGCCCTGAAGACCAACCTGAAGAAGTTTGATGCGGCTGTTGCCGAAGGCAACCGTGACGCAGCCGTCAGTACCTATAAAGTTGCTGTCCAGGCTGTTGACCGCGCGGCCGGCAAGGGTCTCATCCACAAGAACAACGCAGCGCACAAGAAGTCTGCGATGGCTCAGAAAATGAACGAGCTTGGCTGATCCACAGAATCTCGGGGGCATGGCAGTTTGCCATGCCCTTTTTGCTACCCTGACAGGAGGCTGACTATGAAAAAACGTATGATGCTGATCATCAACCCCATGGCCGGACGCAGCGGTTACAAGACCGGCTTCGGCGAGGTGATGAACATACTCGACAGCGGCGGATACCTGACGACGGTGTACTTCACGCACGGCCGCGGCGACGCGACGCTGATGGCGGCGCAGCACGCGGCGGAGTATGACACCGTGGCCTGCATCGGCGGCGACGGCACGCTCAGCGAGGTCGTGTCCGGCCTGATGCAGGTGCCGAATCCGCCTCCGCTGGGCTATATCCCGATGGGCACGACGAACGACGTGGCATCGACCCTCGGCCTGCCGAAAAACGCGACGGATGCGGCCCTGCGTATCGTGACCGGCACGCCGACGGCGTTCGATGTCGGCAGCTTCGGCGAGCAGAGCTTTTTCACCTACGTGGCGGCGTTCGGCGCGTTCACGGCCGTGAGCTATGAGACGCCGCAAAACGAAAAGCAGGCGCTCGGCCACCTGGCCTACGTGCTCGAGGCGATGGGCCGGCTCAACAGCATCGACCATTACTGCGCGCACGTGGAGTACGACGGCGGCACGGTCGATGGCGACTTCATCTTCGGCGGCGTGTCGAACTCGACCTCCGTGGCCGGCATGGTGCGCCTGCGCAAGGACCTCGTGAGCCTGGGCGACGGCCTGTTTGAGACGCTGCTCATCCGCCGTCCGAAGCAGTTCGGCGACCTGAGCCGCATCATCACGGGCGTGCTCAACCAGTATTACGACAACGAGAACGTCATCCTCGTGCAGTCCAAGACGCTGCGCTTCACGTTTGACGAGCCCGTGGCCTGGACGCGCGACGGTGAAGCCGGCGGCGTGACGACGGACGTGACGCTGCGCAACAACCACGCGGCGATCCACATCATTGCCTGACACACGCAAAAGCGGTTGAAAAAGCCGCCGCAAATGCGTATAATAAAAGAGTTACCTATATAAAATCCATCGGAAACGAGGCTGATGATATGAAAAGACAGCACATCGCCGGCATCTATGCCGCGCCGGAGACCTTCGGCGGCCAGACCCTGACCGTCTGCGGCTGGGCGCGCACGATCCGCGACATGAAGAATTTCGGCTTTATCGAGCTCAACGACGGCAGCTGCTTCAAGAGCCTGCAGGTCGTGCTCGAGCGCGAGAAGCTCGATAACTACGACGAGCTTGCGCACCAGAACGTCGGCGCGGCGTTCATCGCCAAGGGCGAGCTTGTGCTCACGCCCGACGCAAAGCAGCCGTTTGAGCTGAAGGCGACCGAGGTCACCGTCGAGGGCGCATCCACCCCCGACTATCCGCTTCAGAAAAAGCGCCACAGCGTCGAGTTTTTGCGCACGATCCAGCACCTGAGACCGCGCACGAATCTGTTCTCGGCGACCTTCCGCGTCCGCAGCGTTGCGGCGCAGGCTGTGCACGAATTTTTCCGCAACAACGGCTTTGTATACGTCCACACGCCGATCATCACCGGCTCCGACTGCGAGGGCGCAGGCGAGATGTTCCGCGTGACCACACTCGACCTGAACAACCTCCCTCTGCGCGAGGACGGCAAGGTCGATGACAGCAAGGATTTCTTCGGCAAGGTCACGAGCCTTACCGTTTCCGGCCAGCTCAACGCCGAAAACTTCGCCATGGCCTTCGGCGATGTTTACACCTTCGGCCCGACCTTCCGCGCCGAGGTATCCTACACTCAGCGCCACGCCGCCGAGTTCTGGATGATCGAGCCCGAGATGGCCTTTGCCGATCTTTACGACTACATGGACAACGCCGAGGCGATGGTCAAGTACGTCATAAACACCGTCATCGAGCGCTGCCCACAGGAGATGCAGTTTTTCAACTCCTTCGTGGACAAGGGTCTGCTCGAGCGCCTCGAGAACGTCGTTTCCAACGAGTTCGGCCGCATAAGCTACACCGAGGCCGTCGATATCCTCAAGAAAAGCGGCGAGAAGTTCGACTTCCCCGTTGAGTGGGGCATCGACCTGCAAACCGAGCACGAGCGCTATCTGACCGAGAAGGTCTTTAAAAAGCCCATCTTCGTCACCGATTACCCCAAGGATATCAAGGCGTTTTACATGCGCGCAAACGACGACGGCAAAACCGTTGCCGCAGCCGACTGCCTTGTTCCCGGCGTCGGCGAGATCATCGGCGGCTCGCAGCGCGAGGAGCGCCTCGACGTTCTGCTTGCACGCATGAACGAGCTGGGTCTGAACCCCGACGACTACTGGTGGTACCTCGATCTTCGCCGCTACGGCTCCTGCCGCCACGCAGGCTACGGTCTGGGCTTCGAGCGTCTGGTCATGTACCTCACCGGCGTTTCCAACATCCGCGACGTCGAGCTTCATCCCCGCACCACCGGCAACGCAGACTTTTAATAGCGATTTGGGGCACCTACCAACACATTTATCTCTGGTGTCCCGGTTCGAGGGTGCCGACAAAACCATAGTTACCTCGCGCTTTTTAGAGGCGCCTTACCGCAGCTACGGATACGCATATTGCGGTTGCCCGGTTCGAGGGCGCGGAGGAAACCGTGTAGCTTTGCCGCAGCTGAGAGCTGAGAGCAGTTGGCTGAGAGCCATTGTGTGCGCAAGCGCACGGATTTAGTTGCGCATTGAGGCTGATGCCGATACAGTTCTTGCGTCAGCCCGACCGGGAACGACAGCACAGACCATAAGGAAAGGGTGGCCTTTGGCCGCCCTTTTGATTTTTATTTTAATGCCGGCTAAGCCGGAGCATGCGGAACGGATGAATCCGTTCCCTACAACTATGGATTTTGGTACAGGCAAAACCGATACATATTGTAACAATGTAGCGCCTACGGCGCGGATATAACTACACCTCATCTGCCGCAATCGGCATCTTCCCCTCAAGGGGAAGACAAAAGGGGTGCGGCAAAAAATTCAGCAACGCACTAATGTATGGCGAGGCAATTACGGTTTTCTCCATTGTTTCGAACCGGGTTCACGCAAAAACCGTATCGGTAGGTGCCTCAATTCGCCACTAAAAAACCTTGACGAAAGTGGGGTTTTGGTGCATTATATAATGTAAGTAAATTTAAGCTGACGAGAATTGAACCCATATCGCCTGTCGGCGCGCCCTTCCGGCTATTTTCGCCTTTTTTGTCTTGATGGGCGCCACTCGTCAGCTTATGCATACGCAATACTGAAAGGATCGGAACATGCTTTTTGCGATCATTGCCGCGGTGATACTCATTGCGGATCAGTGGCTGAAATATTGGGTCACGGTAAATATAACGCTCTCGACCGGCTCGCAGGAGCTGATCCCGGGCGTGGTGAAGCTTGTTAATATCCACAACTCCGGCGCGGCGTTCGGCCTGCTTGACAATGTTGACTATGCGCGCTGGATATTCCTCGCGGTGACGGCGGTGTTCGTCGTTGTGATCGCCGTGCTGCTGGTCAAGCGCGTTTTCGACTCGCGCTTTGCGGTGTGGTGCGAGGTGCTGTTTCTCACCGGTGCACTCGGCAACTGCATCGACCGTGTTTTCCTCGGCTATGTTGTGGACATGTTCAAGCTCGAGTTTGTCAACTTCGCGGTGTTCAACATCGCCGACACGGTTCTGGTCGTGTCGTGCCTGATGTTCGTGATATATGTTTTCTTCGGCTCGCGCGGCGACGATGACGAGGACGACGAGCCTATAAAGGTCCGGCCCATGCAGCGCAGCGCGACGGCAGACCCCGTTGACGATTTTGCCGACATTTTCGGCATAAGCACCAAGGCCGCCGAGCAGCCCAAGGAGGCTCAGCCGCTCAAGCCCGAGGAGAGCAAGCTTCCGCCGACGCACGATGCGTTCTGGGACGATTTCGGCCCTGCGCAGCGCACGGCCGCGCCGAAGCCTGCCGAAAAAGTGCCGGAGAAGCAGCCAAAGTCCGCGGCCGACACCGGCGAGGACTTCAGCGTTGAGGATATTCTGGCCGAGTTTAAGGATCTGTAATGGATTATTTGGACGATAACATCATAACGATAACAGCACAGGAGAGCGCCGAACGTATCGACGCTCTCCTTGCGCGCTGTGTGCCGGAGCTTACGCGCAGCGCCGCCGCGCGGCTGATCGAGGACGGCGCGGTGACTGTCGGCGGACGCACGGTCAGGAAAAACTACAAGTGCGCGCCCGGCGACGAGATAAGCCTTATCATGCCCGAGGCCGCCGACTGCGAGCTGAGGCCGCAGGACATTCCCATCGACGTCGTGTACGAGGACGACGATCTGCTGGTCGTCAACAAGGCGCGCGGCATGGTAGTCCACCCTGCCCCCGGTCACCCGGACGGCACGCTTGTGAATGCGCTGATGTTCCGCTGCGGCGACTCGCTGTCCGGCATCGGCGGCGAGAAGCGCCCCGGCATCGTCCACCGCATCGACAAGGACACGTCGGGACTGCTGATAGTCGCGAAAAACGATTTTGCGCATCTGGCGCTGTCGGCTCAGCTTGCCGACCGCAGCCTGTCGCGCGTATACGAGGCCATCGTTCGCGGCGGCATGCGCGAGGATTCGGGCACGGTTAACGCGCCCATCGGTCGGCATCCGACCGACCGCAAGAAAATGGCCGTCACGGAGAAAAATAGCCGCAGCGCCGTGACGCACTGGCGCGTGTTGGAGCGATTTTCCGGCTATACGCTCGTCGAGTGTAAGCTGGAAACGGGCCGGACGCACCAGATCCGCGTCCACATGGCCTATTGCGGACACCCGATCCTGGGCGATATGGTCTACGGCCATAAAAAGCCCGAGCTGGGGCAGGACAGCCAATGCCTGCACGCAAAGGAGCTTCGCTTCGTGCACCCGCGCACAGGACAGCTCGTAACCGTCTGCTGTGAGCTGCCGGACTATTTTACCGCGCTTCTGGAAAAGCTGCGCGCAAGGGCTTGACAGTCCAGTCCCGTTCTGCTACCATGATGCCATCTTCGAAATGAGGTCGTTATGATGTACGTTTCCGCCATGTTCGCGTTTATCTTTACCTTTACTGGCTTGCAGTAAGGGTAATTTGTGATGCGCAGAAACGAAGTCAGGTTCGCAACGCGGCACAGATTACGCTGTGCCGCGTTTTTCGTTTGTATTTTCTGAAAGGATGGATATCGCTATGGAACTTTCTGATTACAGAGCACAGATCGACCGGATCGACGCGGAGCTTCTGCAGCTGTTTGCCGAGCGGATGCAGACGGCTGCGGGGATCGCGGCGTATAAAAAATCGCACGGCCTGCCGGTTCTGGACGCTGGGCGGGAGCGCGAGAAGCTGGCGCAGATCGTAAAGGCCGCGCCGGAGGATCTGCAAGAGGAGGCCGTGAGCCTCTACCGGCTGCTGTTCTCTCTCAGCCGCAGCTACCAGCGCGATCTGCTGGACGAAAAGACGGTGCTTCCGGCGCTTCTCAAAGCGGCGCTGGAGCAGACGCCGCAGCTGTTCCCGCCCACAGCAGCCGTCGCCTGCCAGGGCGTTGAGGGCGCGTATTCGCAGCAGGCCTGCGACAAGCTGTTCCAGCATCCGAGCGTATTCTTCTGCGCGACATTTGACAAGGTCTTCTCCGCTATCGAGCAGGGCCTGTGCCAGTACGGCGTTCTGCCGCTGGAAAACAGCACGGCAGGCTCGGTCAACGCGGTGTACGACCTCATGCAGAAGCACAATTTCTCCATCGTCCGCAGCGTCCGCCTGCGCGTAGATCACAGTCTGTTGGCGCTTCCGGGCGCGAAGCTGTCCGAAATTCGCGAGGTCGTCTCGCACGGACAGGCGCTGGAGCAGTGCTCCGAATTTTTGAAGCAGCTGCCGAACGTGACCGTGACCCGCTGCGAAAACACGGCGGCGGCAGCCCGCATGGTCGCCGGAGCGGGACGGCGCGATCTCGCCGCCATCGCCTCGCCCGCCTGCGCGGAAATTTACGGCCTGCAGCCGCTGCAGGAGCGCGTGCAGAACGAGCACGGCAACTACACCCGCTTCATCTGCATCGCGGCCAAGCCCGAGGTCTATCCCGGCGCCGACCGGACGAGCCTGCTCGTCACGCTCTCCAACGAACCCGGCAGCCTCTATCAGGTGCTGGCCCGCATCTATGGCCGGGGCATCAACCTGACAAAGCTGGAAAGCCGCCCCATTCCAGGCTCGGACGACACGTTCCGGTTCTACTTCGATCTCGAAGCCTCCGTCTACTCACCGGAGCTGCCGAAGCTCCTCGGCGAGCTGGAATCCGTCTGCGAACACGTCTGCTACCTCGGCAGCTATTCCGAAACGGTTTGAGATAACCAAGATCAGTCTGAACACACGAAAAGGCTCTCCCTTGCGCGCAAGGGGAGCCTTTTGGCCATCCACATTATTCCATCATTTACTGCGACACCGTATACAGCGCGTAGAAATAGCCCTTCTGTTCCATCAGCTCGTCGAAGGAGCCGGACTCTGCGATGCGGCCGTCCTTCAGGACGAGAATGCCGTCATAGCGGCGCAGCGCCGCCTGCTCCAGCGTGTGCGTGACGACAATGCGTGTGACGCCGGACAGGGACAGGATATCGTCCGTGACCTGATGCGCCGTCTGCGCGTCCAGCGCGGCGGTGGCCTCGTCGGCCAGCAGGACGGACGCGTGCTTGAGAAGACTCCGTGCGATGGAAATGCGCTGCTTCTCCCCGCCCGACAGCCCGCTGCCGTTTTCGCCGCACAGATAATCCTCCCCGCGCTCGGCGATCAGCGTCGACAAACCGGAGAGCTCGATGGCCCGATCGACCTCTGCCGTTGGGAACTCACGGAACATTGTGATATTATTCCGGATCGAAGCGTTAAAAACAAAGACATTCTGCTGGATCATAGAAACAATGTCATATAACGATTCGCTGCTGATCTTTTTCACTTCATGCCCATCGTAACAGATCTTCCCGGAGTAATTCCCGTGGCTTGCCATAAGCAGATTCAGAAGCGTGGATTTCCCACTGCCGGATGCGCCCACAATAGCATATTTCTTTCCTGCATCAAAAGTGGTATTGATATCATGCAGAATGTCACAGCCTACTTCATAACCAAAGGTCATATGTTCCAATGTGATCCCGCAATTCAACTGCTTCGGAACGAGAGAACCTTCGTCCCGGACATGATCTTCCAGGGAATCAGCAAGCTTATCGATCAGTGCAGCTGCCGCCTTTCGGGATGCAAGCTGTTCCGGCAATTCGCGAATGGGGGTTATTACATACGCAGTCAAGTCAACAAAAAGGATCAATACACCCGGTGTGATCCCCCGGCCGGACAGAGCAAGCCACGCTCCGACTAAAAATGTCCCGAGCTGTGCGGTGACTCCGGCTGCTCCGGCCAACGTGCTGACGACCGTTACCTGCTTTCGCTTCTCGCATTTTGCCTGTTCCACTTCAGCATTGTTCTTTGAAAAAATTTTGAAAATTGCGGTTTCTGCTCTGAAACTTTTGATCACCGCAAACCCGCTTAAGCTGTCCTTTAAAGTAGCTGTTAATTCACTGTTTTTCTCGGATATTTTTCGCTCTGCTTTTTCGATGCGATTGCCAGTGATATAGGAAGCGCCTATGGGCAGAACAAAGAACAGGCAGGCAACGACGGTCATCATCGGACTGTATGCGATCATCATGATGAGAGCGCCGAGCAGCATGACAAGCGAGAACAGAATATTGAATTGCGCATCCAGATAGCTGTTTTCAATCGTTGCCGCATCATTGGAGAACGCAGATATGTAATTCGCGGTATTTTCAGCACCAAAGGCCGAGATGCTTTTTCTTGTCAGCTTACAGAATGCGTAATTCTTATATTGCTTCATCGCTTTTTCCATAAAGCACGGCTTGGAAAAGTAACTCGCAGTCTTCAGTAAGATGATCGCTGCAATGACGCTGAGAACGAACCAAAGCAGAGCAGACAATGCAAAGGAGCCGGGGACGCCGGACACAGCGTCGATCATTTGCTGGAGAACCCACGCGATATAAAGGTTCAGCGCGGAGGTGAGCAGGGACGAAAGGAGCGCGGCCGCAAATGCGATATGATTCTTTTTATAAAATTGTGCCGTATATTCTCTGCGTTTATTCTTCATTCTGAATCCTCATCCATCGTGTGAGCAGCATTGGTTCATCGCTGTCCGCAAGAATCGTATCAATGACATCCATGGCGGTACTGCCCATGTCATCATAGGCTGTTGCGGCTTCTGCTGCGGAAACAAACCGGATATTCCGTGCATCGTAATTCGGCTCCCGGTCAAAGGCAGTCGCGGCGACCTTCGCTTTTCTGAGACTGTCCGCAGCATCCTCCTTTTGCTCCAAACGCCAGAGCACATCCGCGCGGACCGCCCAAAGGGCTGCTTCGCTCTTGTCCAGATAGCTTCGCTTCTGCGGACACTTCAGCCCTGGATAAAACGCCAATGCCCAATCCAGTAAAAGCAGCGCGTTTTCATAGTCCCTCTGCTTGCAATATAGATTGAGATAGCCCATGACGATCTGCATATGGGTGACGGTCAGATCCAGCAGTGCGGCCGAAAGATACGGAAGCGCTCCTTTTGCGTCATTACAGGAAGATGCAAGCACCTCCCCGATCTTCGGATGATTGAGCCGGCAGGGATTGTTCTTCTTCAGGATCTCCAGACCTTTTTCGGTCTGTCCAAGGGAAATATACACCTGCGCCATTTCCAAATGAATGGATACCTCGCTGATCTCAGGGTCAGTATTCTGCCCGATCAGCAGGCAGGCATGGCGATACAGAGAAATTGCTCTTTCGGAATAAGCAGGGTTTTTCAGATACAGCCCCTTTACACGGTAGATCCTTGCGCTGCGATAGACGATCTCAAAGCAGTTCGGATACCGCCGCAGCGCTTTTTCTACATCGGATATCGCATCAACGGGATCGCTGCCATGAACATGATCTCTGTCATGAACATACTGCTTTAATCGTTCAATGACGCTTTCTCTGTCGTTGTTTCGAAGCTCATATCCAATGAGCACGTCCATGGATACCTGAAACAGGTCGGCCAGCTCGACGATGATCGCCAGCTCCGGCTGGGAAAGCCCCGCCTCCCACTTATAGACCGCGCCGGGCGTCACGCCCAGGCTTTCGGCCAGCTGCTCCTGCGTGAATCTGTGCTGCCTGCGCAGCGCGCGGATTTTTTCCGCAAGTCTGATCTGCATATCCATCCCTCCCGATGCCTCTATCGTATCAGATACCGCGCCGGAATGAAACACACGATTCATATGATTCGGACGGAAATTATCCATACTAATAGTATGGACTTTGGGCGGCACTGCAGAAAAACTTCCTGCGGTGCCGAGGTTCCCGTTGTTTTTTTGCCTGGAATATGGTATGATGAATAAAATTTTCATGCACGGCATGTGCAGGAACCGGGGTGGACATCCCGGAAAATACGGGTACAGGAGGTATTCTTATGAAGTTGTCCAGCAAAGCACTTGCATGCGGGCAGTCCCCCATGCGCAAATTCCATCCCTACGCAGTGGCAGCAGCGGCAGCCGGCAAGAAAATCTATCATCTGAATATCGGCCAGCCCGATATCCACACGCCGGACGCACTGTACGACGCGATCCACAATTTCCGTACGCCGGTTCTGGCCTATGCGGCCTCGCCCGGCATCCCGGAGCTGATCGAAGCGATCCGGAAGTACTATGAAAACATCGGCGTGCAGCTGAACGAGTCCGACATCCTCATTACGACCGGCGGCAGCGAAGCGCTGCAGATCGCGGCAAACTGCCTGCTGGACGACGGCGACGAGGTCATCGTCCCCGAGCCGTTCTACCCGAACTATCACACGTTCATCACGACCGCCGGAGGCGTCATCCACCCCCTGCACACGAAGCCGGAGGAGGGCTATTTCTACGCTGACCGTGCGCGCATTGAAGCCTGCATCACGCCGAAGACGAAGGCCATCATGATCACCAATCCCGGCAACCCCACCGGCACGTGTCTCACGGAGGCGCAGATGAAAATGCTGCTCGACGTGGCCGTGGCGCACGATCTGTATCTCGTGGCCGACGAGGTCTACCGCGAGTTTACCTACGACGGCGAGCCGCTGCATTCGTTCGGCAAGTTTGACTACGGACAGGAAAACCTGATCCTCATCGATTCCGTCTCCAAGCGCTTTTCCGCCTGCGGCGCACGCATCGGCTGCCTCATCAGCCGCAACCGGGAGTTTATGGCCAACGCCCTCAAATACTGTCAGGCGCGGCTGTCGGTCGCGACGCTCGACCAGATCGCAGCGGCGGCACTCTACTCCGTCGGGCCGGAATATTTCGAGCAGGTGCGGCAGGAATACAAGCGCCGCCGGGATGCCGTCGTGCGCAAGCTGCACGAGATCCCCGGCGTCATCTGCGAATGCCCGCGCGGCGCGTTTTATCTCATGGCCGCGCTGCCGGTCGACGACGCGGAGAAATTCCAGCTTTGGCTGCTGCAGGAATTTGAAGATCACGGCGACACGGTCATGTTCTCTGCCGGAGAGCCGTTCTATGCCACGCCCGGCAAGGGCTGCAATGAGATCCGCATCGCATACGTTCTCAAGCAGGAGGATCTGGAGCGCGCCATGGACCTTCTGGCCCTCGGCATCCGCAAATACAACGAAACGCATTGAAAACCTGCAAAAGCGCCCCGTCTGTCATAAGACAGGCGGGGCTTTGCACTGTCCGCAATATGCGGACAAGCATAAAAAACAGCCCGCCGGAGGCGGACGCCTCCGGCGGTGGGTACAGACCCAGTATAGCATAGCCTGATGCGTGGCGCAAGAAAAAAATACAAGCTCGCGGAAATTTCGGCTGGCTCCACAAGAAGCTGCGTTTTCCCGCGTTTTATCTTCGTAAAAGTTTCATTCTTGACGTTTTGTGCGCGCGGCGGTACAATACCGACCGTATTTTGTTTTTGCGGAAATTGGGAGTTGGAGGCATACAGGATGAAGTATATTTTTATCACCGGCGGCGTCGTGTCCGGCCTTGGCAAGGGCATCTGCGCCGCATCGCTCGGCAGGCTCTTGAAGCAGCGCGGTCTGCGCGTGCAGAACCAGAAATTTGACCCGTATCTGAACGTCGACCCCGGCACGATGAGCCCGTATCAGCACGGCGAGGTCTTCGTCACCGACGACGGTGCGGAAACGGACCTTGATCTCGGCCATTACGAGCGCTTCACGGACGAGAGTCTGACGGCGGGCTGCTCCGTCTCGGCGGGCAAGGTCTATTGGAGCGTTCTGTGCCGCGAGCGCGAGGGCGGCTATCTGGGCCGCACCGTGCAGATCATCCCGCATATCACGGACGAGATCAAGTCCCGCATCTACCAGATGGACAACGGAACATCCGACGTGCTCATCACCGAGATCGGCGGCACGGTCGGCGATATCGAGTCACAGCCGTTCCTCGAGGCCATCCGGCAGGTGGCTGCCGAGCAGGGGAAGAAAAACGTCCTGTTCATCCATGTGCCCATGATCGTCGAAATTCCCGGCTCGGGCGAGCTTAAGAGCAAGCCCACACAGCACTCCGTCAAGGAGCTGCTGTCCATCGGCATCCAGCCGGATATCCTCGTCTGCCGCACGAACCAGCCCATGACGGAGGACATCTGCCGCAAAATCGCCCTGTTCTGCAACATGGAGCCGGACTGCGTCATTCCGAACACGACGGCCTCGACGCTCTATGAGGTGCCGCTGCTGCTCGAACGCGAGGGCCTTGCAAACGTCGTCTGCCGCAAGCTGGAGCTTGCCTGCGGCGCGCCGGACCTGACCGCGTGGGGCGAGATGGTCGCGCGCATCAAGACGGCCAGCCGCCATGTGTCCATCGCGCTGGTCGGCAAATATACGGAGCTGCACGACGCGTATCTGTCCGTCGAGGAATCGCTGTTCCACGCGGGCACGGCGAATAACGTGATCGTCGATATCAACTGGGTCGACTCGTCAAAGCTCACGCAGGAAAATGCGGAAGCTGTCCTCGGCGGCTGCGCGGGCATTCTCGTGCCCGGCGGCTTCGGCGACCGCGGCATTGAGGGCATGATCGTCGCCGCACAGTATGCCCGCACGCACAAAGTCCCCTACTTCGGCATCTGCCTCGGCATGCAGATCGCCGTGATCGAGTTCGCACGGCATGTATTGGGTTGGGAGGATGCGCATTCGGCGGAATTCGATGAGTTTACCAAGCATCCCGTCATTGATATCATGCCCGAACAGAAGTCCATCACCCAGAAGGGCGGCACGATGCGCCTCGGCGCATATCCGTGCGTGCTGTCGGAGGGCAGCCGCGCAGCGGCGCTCTATGGAAAAACGGAGATCTCCGAGCGTCACCGCCACCGCTATGAGTTCAACAACGACTACCGTGCAGAGATGCAGAACCACGGCCTTGTGATCTCCGGTACCAGCCCGGATGGCCGCCTGGTGGAAG
>OLXH01000101.1_pt1 | contig 47196 bp, 37 predicted proteins | sample 1673391 | NCBI WGS metagenome assembly OLXH01 (sample SAMEA103958110, study PRJEB25191) | human gut metagenome | reverse complement strand
CCACACCAGTGACATCGGTCACTGGTTCGCAGCGACATACTTTTCTAACAGCCCCTTTTTTTATGCCCAAAAACCGCATGAAATCAAGGCTTTTGCCGTTTCAGGCACATAAACAGGAACCGCTGCGGAGCATTTCCACAGCGGTTTTTCTGCGTTTTAATGATTTTACGGTATTTTGTACCGAAGGAATCGTTAAACGAATGGGTATTCCTTGAAAAATAGGGGTATTCGTTAAACCATACCCTTTTGCGGTGATTTGAAACGCCCGTATTGCTGTTATATTGAGTCAATTTCGGGCGCAAATTTTAAAGGTTTATTCGTTACAGGATCTTGCGTATCTCCTGCACAAGGTCGGCAATCACAATGGGCTTGGACAGGAAACCGTTCATGCCGCTTTCCAGGGCGTTGCGGCGATCCTCATCAAAGGCGTTCGCCGTCATGGCAAGAATGGGGATGCCTGCCAAGGCAGGGTTTTCCAGTTCGCGGATGCGGCGGGTGGCGGTGTAGCCGTCCATAATGGGCATCTGTACATCCATCAGTATCAAATCGTACTGCCCGGGCGCTGCGGTGCTGACCTTTTCCACGGCGATGCCGCCGTTTTCGGCGGTATCGACCTCAAAGCCATAGCCGTTCAGGATCTCAACGGCAATCTCGCGGTTCAGCTCGTTATCCTCGGCAAGCAGGATATGCTTGCCCTTGAAGTCGGCCGCTTTTTCGGGCAGCGCGCACTGCTCCTCCTGCGCCTGTTTTTGCCCGACGGCGGTCATCAGCGTGTTACGCAAGTCCGACATAAACATCGGCTTGGCGCAGAACGCCGTGACACCGGCCGCCTTTGCCTCCACCTCAATGTCGGACCAGTCATAGGCGGTCAGGATAATAATGGGCGTATCATCGTGCAGGGCGCGAATCTTGCGGGTGAGCTCAATGCCGTTCATATCCGGCAGACGCCGGCCGATCAAATAGGCTTTGAAGGGATCGCCCATCTCAAGGGACTGTCTTGCTTGCAGCACAGCCTCCCTGCCGGAAAGCGTCCACTCGGCGCGCATACCCATCTTGACCAGCATCTTGGTCACGCCATCGCAGGTGTTGAAATCATCATCCACCACCAGCGCCTTCAGACCTTCCAGCCCGGCAATTTTTACCTCCTTGCAGGGTTCTGCCTGCGTGCGCAGCGGCACACGGACGATAAATTCTGATCCTTTTTCCGGCACAGACTGCACCTCAATGGTGCCGCCCATCATATCTACGATGTTTTTGGTAATGGCCATACCCAGCCCGGTACCCTGTATTCCGCTTACCGTGGAGGTGTGCTCACGCTCAAAGGGTTCAAAAATCTTTTTGGCAAATTCCGGGTTCATACCGATGCCGCTGTCCTTGACGCGGAACTCATACTGCCCGCAGCCGCCGACCTTGCCGGCAAGCTGGCGCACCCGCACCGACACGGTGCCGCCTGCAGGGGTGAACTTGATGGCATTGGACAAAAGGTTCATCAAGACCTGATTCAGCCGGGTCTTGTCGCAATAGACGTCCTCGTCGGTAACATCCATTGCGTCCATATACAATTCCAGCTGTTTTGCGTAAATCTGCCCGCTGACGATGGTTTTTATCTCGTGCAGCACATCGGACAGATTGACCTCGGTTTCGTCCAGCTGAATTTTTCCACTTTCGATGCGGCTCATATCCAAGATGTCATTGATGAGCGAAAGCAGGTGGTTGCCGGCGGCAAGGATCTTGGCAAGGTAGTCCTTCACGCACTTCTTGTCGTCCAGGCGGCTGACCGCCAGCGTGGTAAAGCCGATGATGGCATTCATGGGAGTGCGGATATCGTGGGACATACTGGAAAGGAAGGTGCTCTTGGCACGGTTGGCGTTTTCGGCGGCGGCAACGGCATCCGAAAGTGCCTGGTTCACCTGCTTGTCGGCGGTGCGGTCAGACAAAACCAGAATGTACTTGGTTCGTTCCTCGACCTCACTGCCCATGGCAACCACATGGAACCAGCGCCGTTCTCCCGTTTGCTGATGGATGAATTCCGTATCCCATTCTCGCTGTTCACCGCCGGCAAGCCCTGCCAGATCGTTTTTGGCAGGTTCGGAGGTATCCTTCGGGATCAGCATGGCCAGCGTACCGATATTTTCGCACATACTCTCCTGCGTCAGACCCAGCAGCCGTTCCATGTTCGGGCTGATATAATCAGCCTTGTAGGTTTTTGCATCCAGCATCAGGAAAACATCGTCCACGTTCTCGGACAGCTTCCGAAACAGTTCTTCTCGGTACAAAATTTCGGTATTCTTGCGGCGCAGCTTGACATGACCTCTGTTAATAATCAGCAAAATGACCACGAGCGCGAGACCGCTTGCAATGCCCGCTATAATTTGTACCGTCCTCAGCCAAAGCTGATTCATATTGGCATTGACGACATCCACGGGGACAAGCCCCACCAAGATCCATCTCTGGATGCCTGTGCTTTCGTACACCAGATAGTATCTTGTGTCGCCCAGCGTTATCTCACAGTTTCCGCCGGCACCTTTTTCAAAATCATTGGCAAGGTCTTGTATATGCGCCTGGGTAAGGTCGGAATACTCACGCAGTACCGCAAGCAGGTTATAGACGGATTCCTCGCCCTCTGCGATATTTTCAATCACGACCTGCCCGTTCGGATAGATGACATAGGTGCTGGCAGCTCCGCCGAAGGCCGAATCGTCCACGGTTTTCATCACAACGTCATTGTAGCGGCTGATGGCAATCGCATCGTAGGCAAAGCCGCGGTAGACACCCTTTGTTTCGGGGCAGATAAACACCAGCATCGGGTCTTGTCCGGGCAAGACTGCATTCATCACAACGTCGTTCCGATTGGCAAGCTTCTCGTCGAGGTTGCTCTGCAAACCAAGATAGCCCGTTTTCCCGCGGGGTGTCATGTAGTTGCCGTCGTAAGAAAGAAAGTAGAATTCGGCAAAGCCGAGCTCCTGCTTTGCGGATTCCAGATACGCTTGAATCCCGTCATCATCGGGGTTACTGTCCAGAAAGCCGTTCCACAGATGCAGATAGGAGATGTTTTTGTTGGCGATCTCGCTCAGCATACTGTTGGATTTATGCAGAACTTCTTCTAAATGCGAGGTGCTTTCTTCATAGACGATTCTGGACACAAACGAAAGGTACCGTACGCTAAGGCAGGCAAAACACGCTATCGTCAGCAAAACGGCTGCAGCGGTCAGACTTTTGCGTGGCAAGCCCCATTCACTTTTGGTTTTACGCTTTTTTACATCCATACCGCTTACCCCAACGTAATATAGCTTTCCGGTGCGGCAAGCACCACGCTGCCGTCGGAAAGTGCCTTGCTCCAGAGGTTTTTGACCGTATCCGCCCCGCGCTCAAACGCGCGGGTTTCGTCCTGCAGCAGCGGCGTCATCTGATTTTCGGTCGCCAGGCAGGTCACGGTAACGGTATCATCGTCCTGCAGGGGCTGCCCGTTGCGGGTAACGCCGGTCAGCTTGTAGCTGCCGCCGTTCTCTTCTACCTGCACGGCAATGCCGCTGACCACCGGCAGAGAGCCGCGGTTGAACGGAGTAAAGCCGCCCTCACAGCCTTCCACAAAGGTGCGCAGGGTGTCTTTCAACTCGGCGCCCGTCATGGTGCGTTGGTACGACAAAAGCCCGTTGGGCATGATCATAGCCCGCGCCGTTGATTGCGTATAGTCAGCCCGCAGCACACTGCCGGTAAAGCTGTTGGCGGCTGCCACCAGCACATCGGTGCCGTAAAGGCCACGCAGCGTGTTTGCCATAACCGAGAAGGACGCCTTGCCGCCGTTTTTGTGGAACACGTTGGAATAGGCGTTTTCGCTGCTCAGCACAATATCGTCTGTGTCGGGCGTTTCCTCTGCCAAAAGGCGGTCATTGAACATACGGTAGGCTTGCGCGGCATCATATTCGCCCGTGATCATCTTGGAAACCACATCCTGCGAGATGGCAAAGAAATCGTTGGAGGCGATGCGGATATACATATGGTTTTCTTCCACCACCGAGCGCACGTCCGTCATGGTGTCGGTCAGGTGGTAGCTGACGTTTTGGCTGTAGCTGAGCAGGTCCTGCCCTTCTGCGAGGATATGTTCCTGTGCATCCTCCGACAGCATAACGTGCAAAACCTGCATTGCCTTTTTGCGCCGCGCAGCGTCCTGCTCCAAATCGCGGTTCAACGCCACCTGGAAGTAGGGCGTGGTCATCAGCCACTTTTCGCCGTTTGGGCAGAAGAACGGCAAAAAGGTTGCGTCGATGCCCTGCTCTTGGAACTTCTTTACGCCGGCAGAGCTGCCAAAGTACATGGCAAGCTGCCCGTTGCCGAACATCTCGACCACGGCATCGTAATTCAGCTCCAGATCCGCCGCCGTAAGACCTGTGTCCTGAATGAACTGCTCCATACGCTCGAAGCCGCCCGGCCACACGGTGTTGTCCAGCCCGACACGGTTGTTGTTGGCGGGGTCGCTGTAGGCGGTGCGCCATTTGCGCCCGTCCGTGGTCATAAGCTCGGCGGAAGAAAGCCCCTGCAGCGTTTCCATGCAGGTGTAGTCGTACAGATAATCGGCGGTATAGCCGCGGATACCCACTTCCTCAAAGGCTTTGCAAGCTGCGACAAAGCTGGCGTAATCATTGGGCAGTGGAATATCATACTGCGCAAAAAGGTCGCGGTTGACCACAAAGCCGTGGGCATCGGGGCATACGGGCAGCCAGTTTACGCTGCCATCCTCATTTTTGAAGCTGTTGAGATAGATATTGTAGATGGCACCTGCTTCGTTGGTGGTGGCAAGATTCATCAGGCTGTCCTTTAAGGGGGCAGCATCGTGCAGGGAGAAACGGCAGCAGGTAATAATGTCCGGCAAGCCGCCGTTTTGCTGCAAAAACTTATAAAAGTCCAAATCATTGTTGCCTACGATAAACTCAATGTTTACATCCGGCAGCTGTGCCTGCACATAGGGGGCGTACTTCTCGTACAGCTTGGCCGTCCACAGGTATACCTGAATGGTCTCAGCATCCTCCCGCTTCTGCAGCGATTCGGTGCTTCTTCCGGCGCAGCCGCTCAGCAGGGATACACCCAGCGCCATGGCAGCAAGCAGGGCAAAACCCCTGTACAGTCGTTTCTTCTTCATACGATCCTTCTCCTCCCGACCCGAGACGGCCTGCCCTTTGATGAAGCAAGTGTATAAGCAACAGAATAATCCTGGCACGGAAATCCACGCGACACACTTAAATTTGTACGCAAAACAGTATTAGCCCCGTCAGACATGGGTTCAAATGTCTCTCTTTTCTATTTTACCTCAATAACGCTGATTTTTCAATGCGTTTTGGGAAAAAAGAGAAACGAAATTGAGAAGCGTCGCAGAGTTGAAATGTAAAGTCAGGGTTATTTGCCAAAGAAAAGCAGCACAGAAATTATGCCCCATGCCAGACCCGGCATGGGGCAAATTATGTTACGGTGTTATTTTGCGGAGAGATCCACCGCTCTGCGGAGTATGGAGTAGGGGGGCACAGGCTGGGGCAGCTGCATGAAAAAGCCCATCTGCGGGGTTCGGGGCTCCTCCAGAGGGGCGCCCTCCAGATCGGTCATGGCCCCGGCGGGGAAGGGGAAGGGCTTACAGTCCGGACCAACGCATTCCAGCGCATCGCCCTGAGAGAACTTATTGCGCAGAGAGCACCGCGCCAGGCCGTTTTCGTCACAGGCTTCCACCATGGCAACGATCTGCCACTGGCGGATGTAGCGGGAGGTTTCCGTATATTGCCCGGGCTGACCGTAGTAGAAGCCCGTGGAATAGACCCGGTGGGAGATGTGGTCCACCTCATCCCGCCATACGGGGTCAGGCACTGTGCCTGCGGCCGCAGCATCAATGCAGTGCCGGTAGGCCCCGGTGACGATGGCGGCATAGTAGGCGGATTTTGCCCGGCCCTCCAGCTTGATGCAGTCCACTCCGGCGTCCATCAGCTCGCCCAGGTGGTCGATCATGCACATATCCTTGGAGTTGAGGATGTAGGTGCCCTTTTCGTCCTCGTAGACGGGGAAGTATTCCCTGGGGCGCTTCTCCTCCATCAGGGCATATTGGTAGCGGCAGGGCTGGGCACAGGCCCCCCGGTTGGAGTCCCGGCCCGTCATGTAGTTGCTCAGCAGGCAGCGGCCGGAGTAGCTGACGCACATGGCCCCGTGGCCGAAGGTCTCGATCTCCAGCTTGGGATCAACCTTCTGCCGGATAACACGGATCTCCTCCAGGCTCAGCTCCCGGGCCAGGACCACCCGGCTTGCGCCCAGGTCAAACCAGCTCTGGGCGCAGGCGTAGTTGGCAATGGACTGTTGGGTGGACACATGGCGCTGGCAGTGGGGGGCGTACTTCCCGGCCAGGGTAAAGGCCCCCAGGTCGGCGATGATCAGCGCATCCACTCCGGCATCGTCCAGCTGTTCCAGATATTCGGGCAGCCGGGCGACCTCGTCATTTCGGGGCATGGTGTTCACGGTCACATGGACCTTGACATTATGGCTGTGGGCAAAGGCCACGGCTTTTGGCAGCGCCTCCGGGGAAAAATTTCCCGCGAAGGACCGCATGCCGAAGCTGGTTCCGGCCAGATATACCGCGTCCGCGCCATACAGCACGGACATATTCAGTTGTTCCATGTCCCCGGCGGGGGACAGCAATTCAAGCTTTCTCATATTATCCTCGAATGGCCTCCCGGAATGCCTCGTGCTCTTCCAGCGTAGAGGAGAAGTGGTGGGTGCCTGCGGCGGGGTCTAGGATATAATAGTAGTAATTGGTGTTCTGGGGAGCCAGGGCAGCCTTGATGCTGTTCAGGCCGGGGTTTGTGATCGGTCCCGGGGTCAGGCCGGTGTGCAGATAGGTGTTGTAGGCGGTGTCGGTTTGCAGGTCCTCCTGTGTCAGATCGGTTTTGCCGTCCAGGCCATAGATCACGGCCGCGTCGATGTTCAGATAGGCAGGGGTGGAGCCCCAGGCGAACAGACGGTTGTAGATGACGGAGGCAATGGTATAGCTCTCTTCGGCACTGGCGGATTCTTTCTCAATCAGAGAGGCCACGGTGATCACATCGGCCATAGAGAAGAGGTGGCTGGAGATATATTCTTCGCTTCTTCCGTCGGCAGTCATGAGCTGCACCAGATAGCCGTTCAGGCTGTCCAATTGGCCGCGAATGCTCTCGTCCACCCGGGAATCGAAGTTTCCAAGCATCTTGTTCAGCACATTTTCGGCGGTGTCGTTGGTATAGAACTCGTAGGTGTCGGGGAAGAGGTAGCCCTCCAGGCAGTACTTGTCGCCCCGGGTAATGCCCTCCAGGAACCAATAGTCGCCCAGTTCGCCGGATGCGGCGTAATTCTCCAGAGCTTCCACGGTGCAAACCCGCTTCTCCTGCAGGAGCTGGAAGATCTGGCGGCAGCTGGAGCCCTCGGGGATCATGATGGTGACCACGCTGCGCTTGGAGCTGGGGGACATCATGTTGACCAATGCGTGATAGTCATAGAGGGTATTCAGGTCCCAGATGCCGGGCTGGATCTCGCCCTCGTCCACTGCAAAGCTGGCATAGAGCTTGAAAAGGCCGGGGTAACGGATGAGCCCCGCGTTTTTCAGCTTCTGGGCAATGGCATCAATGTCATCGGTGGAGGAGATGGTGATGGTGACCTTGGTGTCCTCCCGGCCAAAGGCCAGAACGTCTGCCGCGCAGACCCAGGCCATCCGGCCCAGGGTCACGCCGATGGCCACCGTAATGGCGATCCACACAATGGTGACCAGAATATTGGGAATGCCCAGAAAGCCCTCGCCGCCCCGGCGCTTGGGGCGGCCCTTGGGAGCGGGATGTTCCCGGACGGGGATATCATCCTCCTGCGGGGGCTCTGCGTTGAAAAGCTCCTGGAATTCCGCGTCGTCCTCGCTCAGGGGAGCATCGGAAGGGGCGTCCTCGGCGTATTCGCCGGAAGCCTCCTCCTCGTAAGGGAGCGTGAACTCCGGATCAATGGGTTCTTCAAAATCGGCTGCATCCGTATCTTCCGGGTTCTCGGAAAAGGGCAGCCCGTCGCCCTGTGTATCACCGGCATTCTCCGGGTCAAAAAACGTTTCCGGAGCGGCCGCATCCTGTGCCGGTTCAGAAGTTTCGGAGGGAATATCGGCACCTTGTTCCGGAAGGGCTGCTTCGTCGAAAATGTCTGCCTCCTGAGAAGGCGGGGCGTCGTCCTCCGGCGTCTGCCGGTTGAGAAAACGGCCCCGGTATGTGCCTGCGGGGCGGTTTTTGCCATCGTCCTTCGCCAGGAAACGGGGCTTGGGTCTCTCGTTGGGATTTTCTTGCATGGTGGTCTCCTTTAGGCTCGAATCACGATCTGGCTGGCAACGCGCCGGGCCTCCTGCTCGCCCTTCAGGGCTTCGATCAGGGCCAGTGCGAAGGGAATGGCGCAGCCTGCGCTGGTGCCGGTAATCAGACGGCCGTCACGGATGACGGCGGCATCTGCGGCCATGTGTGCATTGCCCATCTGATTCTCGCAGCCGGGATAGCAGGTGGCATTCCGGCCGTCGGTGATGCCCAGGTCTGCCAGGACGGTAGGGCCGGCGCAGATGGCGGCAACGAACCGGCCGTTGTCCCAGGCCCACTTCAGGGCATCCAGGGCGGCCTGACTGGCCCGGGCACTGGCAACGCCGCCCAAGCCGCCGGGCAGTACGATCATATCCAGGGCATCAAAATCGATTTCCTCCGGCAGAATGTCGGCTTCGATGCCAATATTGTGGCTGCCGTATACGGTCTTGCCGGTGATGCCCACGGTTTTTACTTCGATCCCTGCCCGCCGCAGAAGGTCCACAGGGGTAATGGCCTCAACTTCTTCAAAGCCGGTGCCCAATAATACATAAACCATATGATTTCCTCCTCGTATGGTGAAAGCTTGCCCAATTTTGGGTTTAGATTGCATAGAAGCTCCTATAATATACCACATTTTTGCGGGATTGTCCATATGTTTTGAAGTTAAGGTATCCTTAAGCCGTTTCCGGATAAACCGGCATTGCAAATTGCCGAAAAAAATGTATAATGGATAAAAATAAGAGAGGAAGAGGATTATGGGAATTGTAATCATGGGTGCCGTGTTCGTGGATATCAAGGGATATCCCGACGGCAATTATATTCCTGCCGGGCGCAACGCCGGGCGGGTGGAGCAGATTTACGGCGGCGTGTCCCGGAACGTGACGGAGGACATTGCCAACTGTGAGCTGCGGCCCACTTTTCTGAGCCTGGTGGACGATACCGGCACGGGCCTGGATGTGATCCGCAAGCTGCAAAACCACAAGGTGGACACCCGCTATATCCGCCAGGTCCCGGACGGCATGGGCACCTGGCTGGCCGTGTTTGACAACGAGGGCGATGTGGTGGCTTCCATCTCCAAGCGCCCCAACCTGATGCCCATTCTGGATATTCTGGAGAAAAACGGAGACGAAATTTTCTCCCAGGCAGACAGCATCGTCATCGAGGTGGATATGGACAAGGCCATTGTCAAGAAGACCCTGGCCCTTGCCAAAAAGTATGGGAAACCTGTGTTCGGCGTGGTTGCCAATATGAGCATCGGCCTGGAGCGCCGGGACTTCCTGAAGGAGCTTTCCGCCTTCGTGTGCAACAGCCAGGAGGCGGGGCTGCTGTTCTGCACGGATTTCTCCGGGCTGACACCCGAGGAGCTGGCAGATGTGATCTCCGAAAAGGTCATCCAGGCCAGAATCCCCAAGCTGGTAGTCACCATGGGCTCCCAGGGGGCTGTTTATGCCGATATGGACGGGGACAAGGGCGTTTGCCCTGCCAGAGCCGTGGAGGTGAAGGACACCACCGGCGCCGGGGACTCCTTCTGCGCCGGTCTGGCCGTGGGCCTGACCTACGGAAAGAGCCTGCGGGAGGCCTGCGAGATCGGTACCCACCTGGCGGCTTCCGTCATTGTCACCACGGAGAATGTCTGCCCCCGGTTCCTGCCGAGAGAGCTGGGGCTGGATATCGACGTAGCCGATTGAGCCATGGAATACAAACGGGTTTTAACGGTTCAGGATCTGTCCTGTCTGGGCCAGTGCTCCGGCAGCGTGGCGCTGACGACCCTTTCCGCCTTTGGCTGCGAGACCTGCCTGCTGCCTACGGCGCTGCTGTCCACCCATACGGCCTTTGAAAAGCCCTATGTGCGCCAACTGACGGACAGCATTGCCCCCATCGCCGACCACTGGAGGCGGGAGGGCATCCGGTTTGATGCAATTTTGACAGGCTACCTGGGGGCGACGGGAGATGTTGCTCCTGTCCTGGCATTGATAGATGACTTGCTCACCCCCGGCGGGCTCTGCGTTGTCGACCCGGCTATGGCAGACGGCGGAAAGTTTTATTCCGGCCTGGATGAAGCCTACGGGGCGGAGATGAAGAAGCTCTGCGTCCGGGCGGATGTGCTGCTGCCCAATCGAACGGAGGCCGCTTTCCTGACCGGCCTGCCGGAGGACTCCTCGGCAGAGGAGCTGCTGGAAGCGCTTCCCCAGGAAAATGTCATTCTGACCGGCTGCGTTTCCACGCCGGAGGAAACCGGCTTCCTGGTCAAAGAGGGAAAGACCTTCCGGGAGTACCGGCAGCCCAGAGTTCCGGGGCGGTATTTTGGCACAGGGGACCTGTTCGCCGCCGTGCTTACCGGAAAGCTTTTGCAGGGAGCAGTCCTTTGGGATGCGGCCTGCATGGCCGCAGAGTTTGCGGCGAAAGCGGTAAAGCTGACCTATGAAACGGACAATCGCAGCTACGGCCTGAAATATGAGCCGCTGCTGCACACCTTGGGAGATGAAGCATAATGGTCTGGTATGAGGAAGCTGTTTTTTACCATATTTATCCCCTGGGCCTGACGGGCGCCCCGGAAAAGAACGACTATAGCGCGCCGGTGTCCCGTCTGCGCACCCTTTGGCCCTGGGTGGATCATATCCGGGACCTGGGCTGCAATGCCCTGTATATTGGCCCGCTGTTTCAGTCCGTGGGCCATGGCTACGAGACTACGGACTATTTTACCCTGGACAGCCGCCTGGGCACCAATGAAGATCTGAGAGCATTCGTGAAATTTTGCCATGAAAAGGGCGTTCGGGTGGTGCTGGACGGGGTCTTCAACCATGTGGGCCGGGACTTTTTCGCGTTCCGGGATCTGCTGCAAAACCGAGAGAATTCCCGCTATCGGGATTGGTTCTGCAATGTGCGCTTTGACCGGGACAACAGCTTCCACAACGGCTTTTCCTATGAAAACTGGGGCGGCTATGACCTGCTGGTGAAGCTGAACCAGGGCAATCCCGAAGTGCGGCAGCATCTTTTGGACGCCGTAGACTTCTGGATCGCGGAATTCGACATCGACGGCATTCGCCTGGATGCGGCGGATGTGCTGGACTTTGGCTTCATGGCGGCGCTGCGCAGCTTTGCGGACAGCCAGAAGGGGGACTTCTTTCTTCTGGGCGAGGTCATCCACGGGGACTATGGCCGCTGGCTTGCCCCGGGAATGCTCCACTGCGTCACCAACTACCGCCTGCACAAGGCACTGTACTCCGGCCACAACGACCACAATTATTTTGAAATCGCCCACACGGTCCGGGAAACCAGCCGCTGGAAGCTCTACAACTTTGTGGACAATCACGATGTGGCCCGCATTGCCTCCAAGCTCAGCGCAAAGGCCAATTTCCTGCCGGTCCATGTGCTGCTGTATACCCTGCCGGGAATTCCCTCAGTGTACTATGGCTCGGAATTCGGCATTGAAGGAAAAAAGGAACGCTGGTCGGACCGGAATCTGCGGCCGGAGCTGCACCTGGAGGATTTCCGGGGAAATGATCAGGCAAAGCTGATCGCGTCCCTGGGCCGCCTGCGCGGGGCTCTGCCGGAGCTTTCCTATGGCGGCTATGAGGAGCTGACGCTGACCAATGAAACCTTTGCCTTTGCCAGGAGTCTGGACGGGAAGCGGACCGTTGTCACTGTGAACAATGCCAATGAGGCCAGGGAAATGCCTATGGAGCCCGGTTTCCGGGGTACGCTTCTGGGTCTGCGGGCGGAAAATGGGCAGGTGACCCTGCCGCCCCATTCCGGGGAAATCTGGGTGGAGGCGGGAAGAGAACTGACCGTTCCGGCCCCTGTAAAAATCACCTTCTGCCAGCCGGAACCGAAAGTCCCCCAGGAAGAGAAGCCTGCCATGGAGCCATGCGCAGCGCAGAAGCCCTATGAAGAAATGACAGTGGAGGAGCTCCAGGGGGCCATTCTTGCCAAGCTTGCCGCAAATGGCCCGCTGACGGAACGAATGCGCCGGGAGGTGGCGGAAAACGTCTACCGGGATTCTCTGCTGAACTGGGTCAAGAGTTTTCGATAAAAGAATATCTGCGGGGCCTGACCGCCCCGCAGACGAAAAAAGGAAAAATAAGGGATTGACATTTCCGTAAAACTATGTTAATATATCTGAGCTGTCAGGGAACAGCAAGTGAATATCCGGGTGTGGCGAAGTTTGGTATCGCGCTTGAATGGGGTTCAAGAGGCCGCTGGTTCGAATCCAGTCACTCGGACCAAACGCAGGAGTCAGTAGCTCCTGCGTTTTCTTGTTTGGTAAAAAGTTCCCGATTCGAACCCATCAAATGCAGAAGTCCGGTGGACTTCTGCCAAACACCGGCTAGACGGTGTTTGCTCCATAGTGTGCTCGAATCCAGTCACTCGGACCATGCGGAGTGTCCTTATAGGATTTGAGTATCCTGTAACGGACACTCCGTATTTTTGTTTTCTGCAAAATTTATACTGCAATCTGTGCCGGGGCGTAGCTGACAGCTACGCCTTTTCTCGTTTCCATGATAATGTCGGCCTCCGGGATTTTCTTGCGGTCTGGCACTTCAAAGGCCCCGATGCAGTTGTAGTGGATGACCACTTGCTGATTGGTCACGCCATCCTGCTTTTCGGCGTGGTACACATCAATGTGGTCAATGAGTTCGGATACCATGCGCCGGGTGATTTTCGTCACATGGGTGTACCGCCTCACCGTTTCCAGAAAGTCCTCCATATCCATCTGCTGGCCTTCAGCCTTTTTCAGTTCCAACCGCAGAGTTTTGACCTTTGCGCCGATTTCGCCCTGTTCCTGTTCGTACCGCTTTGACATCCTAGCAAACCGGGTATCGTCGATTTTGCCCGCTAACGTATATCAGCGTCTCCTGTTTACACTTTGGGCAAAATAGCGGAAAATTTTTGAGCACAGTATCAATGCGGATTTTTGTCCGTGTTTTGCTCCTGCAAATAGGGCAGTTGATCCATTCCATCATTATTCAACAGGTACATTGTAGTAGAAACGGCTAGCAAGAACATCTCTGTCCTTATAGTAGGTATAAATATTTTCCACTCGTTCCCAAACCTGTTCATCAAAATAGATATCACTTCTCTGGCTGATAATGCTTTCGACATGTTGTCGGAGGTTTGTATAGAATAGATCGGTTACTTCGTAGCAAACATACTGGTCATCTTCGTAAACCTTGTACTGCTCCAGCTGCTCAAATGTGATAATTTGACCGTGGATAAAGGCATAATCTTCCGGGCTCTGAATGTCATCTACACTGTAAGTGAAGAAATAGAGCAAGGGAACCTCTGCACCACCATCAACCTCGCCTTTGTGCTGGGGTACATAAGCACTTAAAACCAATGCGCTTTCACCCTCTGCGGAGCCAACGGGGATACCATAACCGTCAAGTGTATGTTCATGTAGCCCTGTGAGCCAATGCTGCGTTTCCAACGGAGCGGTTTTATCAAAAACAACATCCGGATTTAGGCCGTCAATAGCCAAGGGAGATGCCTCCGAGGCAACAATATCCCGATCAAGTGTGGCAAGTAGTTCTTGGCACTTTACAAGGTAGTTGTCAGCGTGGTTTCTCCGATCTGCAATATCGGTATAATAGTTTTCAAAGTATGGCTGCAGTTCTTCCATAATCTGTGCTACCAGTTCTTTGTCAGCTTCAACGGGAGTTACAGGGATGGGGTCATCGACAACTGTTTTAATAGGCTCGGCAAAGGTGACAAAACACATCCAATCCTGCCCAAACATAAAATTGTTGTTTGTCAGCACAAAGTAATAGTTATCATCGGCAAGCGGCTGCTCCAGAAAATCCATATCGTATGCTTTGGAGAGGTCTACCGTCATAACGCCGTTCGTATGTGCTTCAAATTCTGTTCCATCAAAAACAATGGTATCAGAAACAGGCTCAACTTCCTTTCCGGTAGACCACCGCATAAGTTTAAGCTGTCGCTGGAAACTTAGGTCTTTGTCGGATTTGTTTGCCACTTGAATAGTCACGATACCATTACCCTCATAGGTGGCAGACAGACTAAGGTCATCTCCGGATAACGATGAAAACAGGCTGACAGCAAATGCCGTCATGGTGAGACTACAAACCAATACAGCAGCTACAAGCATAGCCACTCTGATGGGCTGACGGCGGCGCCGAGTTTCCAACGCAACGCCTGTCTTTTCTTCGAAAATATCTTTTATATTCTGCAAATTCGTTTTATTGAAAGAATCCATATTGGCCTCCTTGTTTAGTTTGAAAGCGACTCGCGCAATTTCAACTTTGTTTGGTATAGGCGGTTATCAACCTGCTTAACGCTCATATCCATTGCAAGCGCAATTTCCTTTGGCTTTTGATCATAGTAATAGCGGCGGATCAAGATTTCCCGATCTGGCTCACCCAAGGCATTTACTGCTGCAATCAGGGACTTTCGGGTTTCGGCTTCAAGGATGTTATCGACAACACCAAGCTGGTCTATGAAATCGGTATTCTCAAGCGAAATCGTATTCCGTTTTGAAATTTCCCGACATCTGTTTACTGCTTGTGTTCTGGCAACAATGGAAAGCCATGTTTTTAACTTCCCTCGTTGGGGGTCGTATTTGTCAGGATGTTCCCATAGGTAAATGAATGTATCGGCAACACACTCCTCGACATCTTGAGTTGATCCCATGTTGTTCAAAACCGCGCCTGCAACCGCCCACAGCAGTTTGGAGTACTTTGTAATCACTTCGTTGATTGCGGCTTCGTTTCGGTTCTTGATTGCGGTTATCGTTCTCTCGTCATTCATAAAGTTCACCTCTTGCCATGTGAATTAACCGGTCATATATAGTACGGTGAAATTCGTAAAAACACTTAAAGTATTTCAGAATTTTTAGCTATCAGTTTCTTGGACTACATATATTGTAGTTTCTTTCCATTCAACAGGCAAGGCTACGGATGGGGATTTCACTAACGGCAAGCAGGGCAAGTGTGGCCACACTTGCTATTTTTGCATCCCGTAGGGCTGCAAAAACGCTTGTTGGGGAGCCTCCCCAAACCCGGCGACTTCGGGACAGGTCGTGGCGTGCTGCGCCCTCTGTCTGCGGCCCGACGCTAACGCGCTGGGCCTTAACTTTGTGACAAAGTGTCCCAAAGAGAAAAACCGGGGACGGCACAAACCGTTCCCCGGTGCGTCAGATGTGGAAAGCATTTTGCAAAAAACATGAGAACAAAACCGTTTTATACTTCTAATTTCGTGAAACCCTATAATTCTACTCCGACCAAACGCAGGAGTCAGCAGCTCCTGCGTTTTTCTGTTTTGTAAAAAGTTCCCGATTCGAACCCATCAAATGCAGAAGTCCTGTGGACTGTTTCCAAATTCCGGCTAGCCGGAATTTGCACCTTGTGTGCTTCCTGGGTAAGGGCTTGTATGGCCTTTGCGGGAAAGAAAATGCATGATCTGCGCAGAAGGAATGGACTTTTTCCCGAAAGAATGCTATAATCATTTCATCAGACCACATCCGGCCCGGGCCGGGGATTTGGAGGAAGCCGATGAAAAAGATTGCAGTTCTGATTCCCTGCTACAATGAAAGTCAGACCATTGCCAAGGTTGTCGCCGATTATCGCGCGGCGCTGCCGGAGGCAGACATTTATGTATACGATAACAACTCCAAGGACGGCACCGACGAGATCGCCCGGAGGGCGGGGGCCATCGTCCGCTACGAGCACCGCCAGGGCAAGGGCAACGTGATCCGGACCATGTTCCGGGACATCGAGGCGGACTGCTACCTGATGATTGACGGCGACGATACCTACCCGGCGGAGAACGCCCGGGAGATGGTGGACCAGGTGCTGGAGCAGGGAGTGGATATGGTCATTGGCGACCGGCTGTCCTCCACCTATTTCACGGAGAATAAGCGCCCCTTCCACAATGCAGGCAATGTGCTGGTACGTAAGCTCGTAAACGGTTTCTTCCGGGGCAATGTGACGGACATCATGACAGGCTACCGCGCCTTTAGCCGGACCTTCGTCAAGAGCTTCCCCATCCTGTCCAAGGGCTTTGAGATCGAGACGGAGATGACCATTCATGCGCTGGATAAGAATCTGTGCCTGTCCTCCGTCCCCGTGGGCTATCGGGACCGCCCCACCGGCAGCGAATCCAAGCTGAATACCTTCTCCGATGGCTTCAAGGTCCTTAAAACCATCGGCACGCTGGTAAAGGATTATAAGCCGATGCCCTTTTTCACCTGCATTGCGGCGATCCTGGCCCTGGTGTCCGTGCTCCTGTTCATTCCGGTGCTGGCGGAGTACAATGCCACGGGGCTGGTTCCCAGAATCCCCACGCTGGTGGTTTCCGGTTTCTTTATGGTTGCGGCGCTGCTGGTGCTGGCTGTGGGCATGATTTTGGACAGCCAGAGAAAACGTGCCCGTCAGGATTTTGAGCTTCAGATGAACATCCTTGCCTCCATACAGCACCTGCGGGACGAGAAATAAAAAAGGCTTTCTGTCAATCGTTGGGGTAGGGATAAAAGCGAAATAAAAAAGACTGCCATTGCCTCTGCGCGGCTTTCGCGGATGGGCAATGGCAGTTTGTTCTGTTCCGGGATTCCTGGGCGAATGCGGTCAGGAGTTATCTGCGCAGATTCCCAAAAACTCCCGGACGATGGCTCTGGGGGGCTTGCCGCTGCGCCAGATCAGCAGAATTTTGGTGTTCAGGGATTCCTCCAGGATGGGCCGGATGCACAGCCCCTTGCAGAGATTCTCCATGGATCTTGGGAAAATGGCGGTGGCAAGGCCCTGCTCTGCCCACTGCATGGCATCCCGGGCGTCGTCGCAGACGCACAGCACCCTGGGCTCCAGATCCTGGGCGTGGAAGGCATCCAGAAGGAAGCGCTCATAGCGCCGGTAGAGGATGAGGGGGGTGCCGGTCAGCTCCTTCAGGGAAAGGCCCCCGCCGGAGACGCCGGGGCCGGAAACCGCGATCATGGGCTCCTCGCAGAAAAGCTGGTAGTCCAGATCGTCCAGCTGCAAGGGGGTGCGCACTACGGAAACATCGATGATCCCGTTCCGCAGCAGATCTGCCAGGGAGTAGGTGGAGCCGTCGTGGACCTCAAAGGTCACCTCCGGGTGCTTTTGCACGAAGACGGAAATTATTGGCAGAATGGGACCTACGGTGGTGGAGGTCATGCCCAGGCGCAGAACCTGACGCTTGCCGATATGGCTGACCTCCAGCTTGGTGGAGTCCGCAAATTGCAGCAGCTCCTCAGAGCGCTGGTACAGGAGCTTTCCGGCCTCCGTCATGGTGACACCCTGGCGGCTGCGCTCGAATAGGACCACATCCAGCTCCTCCTCCAGCAGCTTCAGCTGATAGCTCAGGGGCGGCTGGGACATATTGAGCTGCCGGGCAGCCTCGTTGATGCTGCCGGTCTGGGCGATTTTCCGAAAGTATTCCAGCTGACGTATTTCCATAGGATATCCCTCGCTGATATATTTTTTGTATTACACAGGCATAGAAACAATATTATTCATATGAATCATACCGTGCTATAATGTGCTTGTCAATCAAGAAAATGCAATAGGAGCGACAAATATGAAAAAACTGGCAAGTTACCTGAAGCGGTACACCAAGGAGAGCATCCTGGCCCCGCTGTTCAAGCTGCTGGAAGTCGTGTTTGACCTGATGGTCCCATTGGTCGTTGCCCGCATGATCAATATCGGCGTGGCGGGCAATGACCGGGGCTATATGGTCCGGTGCTTCCTGATCCTGATTCTTATGGCTCTGCTGGGCCTTGCGGCCAGCATTACGGCCCAGTTCTTTGCGGCCAAGGCCAGTACCGGCTTTGCGGCAGACCTGCGGCAGGCGGTATTTGACCATATCCAGGGCTTCTCCTTTACGGAGCTGGATACCCTGGGGGCCGACACCATGATCACCCGGCTGACGGACGACATCAACCAGGTCCAGACCGGCGTCAATATGGGCCTGCGGCTGCTGCTGCGCAGCCCCTTTGTGGTCTTCGGCGCTATGATCATGGCCTTCACCATCGATGTATCCTGTGCCTGGGTCTTTGCGGTGGTCATTCCCGTGCTGTTTGTGGCCGTCTTTGCCATTATGCTGAGCAGCATCCCGCTGTACCGGAAGGCCCAGTCCGCCCTGGACCGGGTGACCTGCCTGACCCGGGAGAACCTCACCGGCGTGCGGGTCATCCGCGCCTTCTGCCGGGAGGACCATTCCGTCAGGGAGTTTGACGAGAGCAGCCAGGCCCTTACCAGGCTCAATGAGTTCGTGGGCAGAATTTCCGCCCTGCTGAACCCTCTGACCTATGTGCTCATCAACCTTGCAGCCGTGGTCCTCATCGACCGGGCGGCCCTCCGGGTGAACATCGGCTCCATCGCCCAGGGCGATGTGGTGGCGCTGAACAACTATATGCTCCAGATCACCGTGGAGCTCATCAAGCTGGCCTCTCTGATCATCACCCTGACCAAATCCATGGCCTGCGCCGGCCGTGTGGCCGGTGTTCTGGAGCAGCCCACCTCCATGACCTATCCCGAGAAGGATGCCCAGCCCCGGGAAAATGGCGACGAGGCGGTACGCTTTGATCGCGTGAACTTCACCTACCGCAATGCCGGTGCCCCCAGCCTGACGGACATCAGCTTTTGCGCCAAGAAGGGCCAGACCGTCGGCATCATCGGCGGCACCGGCAGCGGCAAGTCTACCCTCATCAGTCTGATCCCCCGGTTCTATGATGCAGCCTCCGGCACGGTTTGCCTGGACGGCTGCAATGTGAAGGAATACACCCAGCAGGCCCTGTGCCGGAAGGTCGCCGTGGTGCAGCAGCGCTCGGTGCTGTTCCAGGGTACCATTCGGGACAATCTGCGCTGGGGCAATGAAAATGCCTCGGATGAGGAGCTGTGGCAGGCCCTTGAGGTTGCCCAGGCCCGGGAGATCGTTGAGGGCAAAGAGGGGCAGCTGGACTTCCGGCTGGAGCAGGGGGGACGGAATCTCTCCGGCGGCCAGAAGCAGCGGCTTTCCATTGCCCGGGCGCTTGTGAAGAAGCCGGAGATATTGATTCTGGACGACAGCTCCAGCGCTCTGGACTTTGCCACGGATGCCGCCCTGCGCAGCGCCATTCATGGCCTTGGCAGCGGCGTCACCACCTTCCTGGTGTCCCAGCGCATTGCCTGTATCCGGCAGGCGGACCAGATCCTTGTGCTGGACAACGGCAGCCTTGGGGGCGTCGGCACCCATGAGGAGCTGCTGGAAAGCTGCGGCCTTTACCAGGAGATCTTTGATTCCCAGTTCCCGGGGGAACGGGAGAAGAAGGAGGGGAATGTGTGATGAAAAGAAAGACCAATCCGGAGAACGGAAAGACCCTGAAAAAGCTCTGGGATCACATTGCCAAGTTCCGGGTGCTGCTGATATTGAGCGTGCTCATGGCCGGTGCTACCGTGGTTTTGCAGCTGTATGTCCCCATCCTGTTCGGCGATGCCATCGACAACATCGTGGCGGCCGGAAAAGTGGATTTTGCCATGGTGGGCTATTATCTGAAGCGTGTTGTCATTCTGGCGGTGCTCTCCGGAGTGACCGGCTGGGTCATGAGCGTCATCAACAACCGCATGACCTACCGTGTGGTCCAGGATATCCGCGCCCAGTCCATCCGGCATATCCAGCATTTGCCCCTGGCCTATCTGGATAAGCACAGCTCCGGCGACATTGTCAGCCGGATCATCGCCGATGCGGATATCCTGTCCGATGGCCTGCTGCTGGGCTTTTCCCAGCTCTTTTCCGGCATTGTCACCATTGTGGTGACGCTGGTATTCATGTTCTCCAAGAACTTCTGGATTACGCTGCTGGTCATCTGCCTGACCCCTGTCAGCTTCTGGGTGGCGAAGTTTATCTCTTCCCACTCCTATGGGATGTTCCGCAAGCAGAGCGAGGCCCGGGGCAAGCAGACAGCGTTGATCGACGAGATCATCGGCAATCAGAAGGTGGTTCGTGCCTATGGCTACGAGGAACGGGCCTCCAGGCGCTTTGCCGAAATCAACGGGGAGCTTCGTGACTACAGTGCCCAGGCGGTTTTCTACAGCAGCCTGACCAATCCCTGCACCCGGTTTGTCAACAGCCTGATCTATGCAGGCGTGGCCCTGCTGGGGGCGATCCTGATTCCCGTGGGCAGCCTGACCGTAGGCGGCCTGACGGTGCTGCTGTCCTACGCCAATCAGTATATGAAGCCCTTTAATGACATCAGCTCCGTGGTCACGGAGATGCAGAACGCCCTGGCCTGCGCGGCCCGGCTCTTCGCACTGCTGGAGGAGCCGGAGGAAAGCGAGGATGCTGCCGGTACCCTGGAAGCGCCCAGGGGCAATGTGGGAATTGAGGATGTTTCCTTCAGCTATGACCCCAACCGGAAGCTGATTGAGCACTTCAACCTGGATGTAAAGCCCGGAATGCGGATTGCCATCGTCGGCCCCACAGGCTGCGGCAAGACCACCTTTATCAATCTGCTTATGCGCTTCTACGACACGGACAAGGGCGAGATCACCGTAGACGGCAAGGAGATCAAAACCCTTTCCCGCCATGCTCTGCGGTCCGGCTACGGCATGGTCTTGCAGGACACCTGGATCAAGCAGGGCACTGTCCGGGAGAACATCGCTTTCGGCAAGCCCAATGCCACGGATGAGGAGATCATCCGGGCCGCCAAGGAGGCCCACAGCTGGGAGTTCATCCGCCGTCTGCCCCAGGGCATGGATACCGTCCTCTATGAGGACAGCATCAGCCAGGGACAGAAGCAGCTGCTGTGCATCACCCGGGTTATGCTGACCCTGCCGCCTATGCTGATTTTGGATGAGGCCACTTCCAGCATTGATACCCGCACGGAGATGCTGATTCAGCAGGCCTTCGACAAGCTCATGGAGGGCCGCACCAGCTTCGTGGTGGCCCACCGCCTGTCCACCATCCGCAATGCCTCTCTGATTCTCGTTATGCGCGACGGCAAGATCATTGAGCAGGGAACCCATGAGGAGCTCCTGGCCAAGGGCGGGTTCTATCATACCCTCTACAATAGTCAGTTCCAAAGAGTGTAACACAATTCCAAACCGGAAGCGCAGCGTTTCCTGATGGCCTGAAAGGGCAGGGGAGCCGCTGCGCTTTTTGCATTCTCGGAGGAAATGCGGCAGGAAGAAGGAAAACTGCCGCTTGAACAAATGCAACTTTTGACGAAAGAAACTGCACAGTGTATTTGAGCGAAAATCAAATGTCCTCGAAAATGTAGTCAATCAGTCGTTATATGTTTGAAATTCTCTACAGATATCTGTGGAATTCTACAAAAAGAAAATAAAGCATTGACTTTCGAAATTGAAGTGCTATACTGATTTCATTCATTTTCTTTAACACGATAAAGTAATAATGTGTTAAAAGCAATGGGAGGTTTCAACTATGGATGCAAAGAAAATCATGCAGGCGGCTCTGGCGCTCCAGCCGGAAATTCAGGCAAATCGCAGAGAGCTGCACCGTCACCCGGAGCTGGGTATGGATTTGGTCTATACCAAGGCCTTTGTCAAAACAAAGCTTGAGGAAATGGGCTATGTGCCCCAGGAATGCGGCAAGAGCGGCCTGGTGGTCCTGGCCGGTGGAAAGAAGCCCGGCAAGTGCTTCCTGATTCGGGGCGATATGGATGCCCTGCCTGTAGAGGAGCAGGCAAATGTGGAATTCCGTTCCCAGAATCCCGGCAAGATGCATGCCTGCGGCCATGACACCCATACCGCTATGATGCTGGGCGCAGCAAAGCTGCTCAAGGGCATGGAGGACGAAATTGAGGGCACGGTCAAGCTCATGTTCCAGCCCGGCGAGGAAACATTGGAGGGAGCACAGGATATGCTGGCGGCAGGGATTCTGGAGAATCCGAAGGTGGACGCCGGACTGATGATCCATTCCATGACCGGCATGCCTTTCCCCAAGGGCATGGTTGCCATTCTGGATGGAGGCAGGGGAATGGCCTCCTGTGACCAATACAAGATCACTGTCAAGGGCAAGGGCGGCCACGGTGCCATGCCCCATCTGACCATTGACCCAATCACCGCTGCAGCCCATATTCAAGTGGGGCTTGCAGAGCTCCACAGCAGGGAATTGGAGCCCGGAACCTTCGGCGTTGTCACCACGGGCATGTTCCATGCAGGCGGCGCACCCAATGTTATTGCAGACAATGCGGTGATGGAGGGCACCATCCGTACCGGAGACATCAAGGTCGAGAAGATGCTGATGGATCGGCTGACGGAAATCGCCAAGACCATTGCCAAGGCCTACCGATGCGAGGCGGATGTGGAATTTGTCAAGCATTGCCCGCCCATGATCTCCGATATGGAGGTGGGGGCAGCTACTACCAAGTATATGAAGGAGCTCCTGGGGGACGGTGCTGTGCCTATGTCCGTGATTGCTCCCGGCAATAAGGTCAGCGGCGGCAGTGAGGACTTCGCTTTTATCAGCAATGAGATTCCCGCCTGCGCTTTGATGCTGGCTACCGTGGGGGACGACAAGGAGAACTATGCATACCCCCAGCACCATCCTAAGGCCAACTTCAATGATGAGGTTCTCTACGAGGGAACTGCTTCCTATGTTTATGTGGCCACCCGCTGGCTGGAAGAGCACAAGTAAAGGATTTTAAGAACAGAAAGAGAGGAAATCACTATGGTAAAGGGATCTGTTGTTGCGAACAGCCCGCTGTTGTACGCCCTGATCGTCGTGGGCCTGGGCATTATCATCGCATATGCAATTATGAGCGTTAAGAAAGCCTCCGCAAGATGTGCCGAGCTTGGTATTGGAAGCGATGTCATCAAGAACGTTGTGAAGTCCACTGTCGTGTCCTCCATTGTCCCCAGCCTTGCCATTCTGTTGGGATTTATCACCCTGACGGTTTCTCTGGGGGCGGCGCTGCCCTGGTGGCGGCTGTCCGTTATCGGCTCTCTGTCCTATGAAGCGATGGCCGCTTCCTATGCTGCCAACGGCCTGGGTGTGCAGCTGTCCGATGTGCTGACCTCCGATGCAACGGTCTTCGGTGCGATTATGATCGTCATGTCCATCGGCATTTGCACCGGCCCAATTATGGTGACCCTGTTTGCAAAGAAGTACTCCACCGGAATCATGCAGGCCAAGACCGGCAAGAGCGAGTTTGGCCAGATCATGGCAGGGTGCTTCATGCTGGCAATGTTCTGCGTATATATCCCCATTATGGTATTCACGGACCTGCCCACAACCATGACCCTGGTGGTCAGCCTGATTGTGACCGTGATTTGCGGCACCATTGCCAAGAAGCACCCGGTGCTCAATGACTTCACCATGGCAATCGCAATGATCGTAGCAATGGCATCCAGCGTTCTCTGGGTGCAGGTATTTGCGTAAGGGAGGAAAAGAAAATGGCAAAACAAAAAACACCTACAACCCTCGATCCGTTTACCCAGTGGGCGCATAAAACCGGCCGTATCTTCATGATTGTTTTCACTGTGTACATGGTGGTAATGCCCTTTATCATCTGCACCGTCTATGACTGCATGCCCAGCTTTAAGATGTGTCTTCCGGGCCTGATTTCCATTCTGGTCATTATGACTCCCATGAGTGTTGCGGAGATCGGCAGCTATACCCCCATCTTGGGTTCCTCCAGCTATCTGACCTTTGCCTCCGGCAATCTGATGAACCTGAAAATGCCCTGCATTATCAATGCCCAAAAGATTGCCAAGGTGGAGCAGAGCACGGTAGAGGGCGATGCCATTGCCTTGATTGCCACCGCTGTTTCCTCCAGCGTGACCATTGTCATCCTGGCGCTTGGTATGCTGCTGCTGTCCTTCATTCAGCCAATTCTGGAGAACGAGACCTTCGAAACAGCCAGCAACTATCTTCTGCCTGCGCTGTTCGGCTGCATGAGCCTTGGCCTGCTGGGCAAGGGCAGCGGCAAGACCAAGGTCAAGAATAAGCTGCTCCCTGCCATTATTCCTGTGATCCTTGTATCCGTGCTGACCGTCATGGGCATTGCCACCACCGGCATTGCCGGAATCCTGATGATTGTGATGATCCCCATCCTGATTCTGATTTCCTGGATTATGTGGAAAGCCGGAATCGTCAAGGTTGTTCCTAACGATTGAGCGAAAAAGCTGCCCCAAAGCGTTTGAGAAGCGCTTTGGGGCAATTTTTAAATGTGCGTTTATTCCTCCCGAATGCTCTCCACAATGCTGCCTTCAAGCATTTTTTTGACCTGCCTTCGGATCACCAGATAGCATAGCCCGGTGAGCAGGAGGGCGGTAAAGATGCTCGTGATGGCGTTGAGCCGGATTTCCCGCCAATTGTATTGCAGATAGCCCCAGGCGCTGAAAAGGTGCAGCCCGACCACCAGCAGCCAGGCAAGCCCGGCGGTTTCCGGGATCTGCCGGAAAAAGAGCTGGGTCAGGCTCCTTTCGTCGCAGCCCACGGCCCGCAATGTTCCAACGGTGCGCGTTTCTGCGCGTATCTGGCGAAGGATGCTGCTGCAGAGCAGGAGCACCGTTAAAAGCAGCATTGCAATGCTCAGGCCGCAGAAGAAGACGATGCGGCGCATGCCGCTGCCGGTCCGGCTGGTCTGGCTTTCCCGGTCATCCAGGACAGTAATGTCATCCTCCCGGGCGGCCATGCGCTCCAGGGCGGCCCGGAGTGCGTCATACTGTGTTTTGGTGATATCCTCCCGGTTATTGATGCGAATATATTGGGTGTTGTCGCAAACAAGACCCATATTTTTCAGCCCCTGAGGCGTTGTGATCACCTGGCAGCCCGAGCCTGTGAAGCGCTCCGCATTCACCACTGCGCCGATTTTCGGCTCCGCACGCAAACATCTCGCCGCATCAAAAGGCAGCGCCTGGGCTGAGGTTGTCAGATCGATATTCTGCGATTGCTGCTGCGTCAGGCACAGCTGCACAAGAGGCAAAACTTCCCCCGCCCCAAACTGGTCGTTCTCCACAGGGGCATAGCCTTCCTTCGGCGTGTAGGAGATGCTTCCGATGCCGTCTTCCCGGTATTTCGCATAGAATTCCGGGACATTTACAATGACTTCCTCTCCGGCATCGATTTTGGCAAGGTCGATTTTTCCGCCGGTGGTGCCCTCCTCCAGCCCAGATAAATCGGAGAGCACCAGAAGCGTCAGCTCCATGGTTGATTTCTCCGTTCCCAGAGCCGCTTTCAGTGCCTCATGCCAGGCGTAGGCCCGGGGGTGCTTCTCGGCTGCGTCCTGGTATAGCTGGGTGTTATCAAAAGCGGCTTTTTCAAAATAACTGCCCACGTGGTCGGTAAGGCCGATCACATCGGCATACCAGCAGCCCTTTGCGTCGACAACACCCGGAAGAGCCTGAATTTCCTCCAAAACCTCCGTATCGATATGGTAGGCCCGTTCCGCAGTGAACAGGGGACAGCCGGTATTGAAATTTTCCCGTTCCAGAGCAAAGCTTTGTGTGTCCGTATAGGATGCCTTGGTGGAATGGAGGACCTGCACCTGATAGAAAATCTCCGAAACGCTGCCATAGACAGCCAGATTCAGTATGACGGTCATCAGCAGGCAGCCCAGCTGCCCCAGGGGGTGGAAGCGAAACCGCCGGGCATTCCACAAGGAAGCAAGATGGAAGCGTTTTCTGGAGCGAATTTTTGGAAACCCCAGCACCGGCCCCTGGAATGCCGCCGCCTGGGTGCGGGAAAACAGCGCAGGCAGCCGGGCAGCCAGCCAGACAAGCAGGAAGCTGCCAAGGGCAGCCCCCAGAATCCAGGGCACCCTGGGCGCAAAATGCAGGCTGTCCGGGAAAATCCGGCACATGCCCCATACCAAAAGAAAGGCGCAGCCAACCGCGGCAGGGGAGAGCAGGGCAGACAGAACCAGGGCTTCCCGGCTGCTGATGCTGCGCAGCTGATGCCTCGTCGCGCCGATGGTGCGATATATGGCGTATTGCTGCCGCTTCCGGTCAAACTGGCCGCCGGTGGCCTCCAAAATGCCGATGAGGCTGCCGCCCAGCAGGCAGGCGCCGCCCAGCAGAAGGGAAGCACTGATGTTTATATTCTCCCGGAACTGCGCCAAAAAGCCGTAAAACGGCTCCGTTTCGTAGATGTTTCCAAACCAGTCGACGCCCCGACAGCTGTTTTCGGGAAAGGCAGCGGAAAGGGCTTCCATGCCGCCCTTCCCGGAAAAGATCACCACCAGATGCCGGTTCACCGCACTGCCGCCCTCCTGGGATGACACCAGAATTTCCGGCATGGCAAGGCTGGAATCCGGAACCGCTGACAGAAAGTCCTCCCGGGTGTCATCTGCAAACTGGGGCTGCAAAATGCCCACGATGCGGTATTGTCTGGTTTCGGTTTTGCCCTTGGCCGTGAAGGGGACGACCAGACTGTCTCCCACCTGCGCCCCGGGCTGCAGCCGCTCCAGGGCTGTGAGATCCACTGCCGCCTCTCCGGCCTTTTCCGGCAGCCGCCCTTCCATGCAGCGGCGGTTGAGGATTCTCTGGGCGGCTTCATCGTAATAGCCCACAGGGAAATCCTTCACCTGCCCGAGCACGGTCACACAGCCATACTGCCGCACCCCGGGGATGTTCTCCGGCACAGTCTGTACATCGAATACAAAGGCGTCCTCGCTGCCGTAGGCCCCATTCCGCCGGTCTGTGGCGGCCTGCATCAGGGCAAGGGCTCCCAGCACCGTGGAAACCGCTGCGAAAATCGCCAGAAACGCGCTGATACCCAGCAGGAGATAGTCCTTTTTATTGGCCCGGATGCCGGAAAAGGCCAGGCGGTTCATGGTCAACCTTTTCATAGCTGCGCCCCTCCGCTGTCCCGGGCGATCTTCCCGTCCGTCAGGTGGATCACCCGCTGGGCCTGCTCCGCAACCCCCAGGTCGTGGGTCACCAGCACCAGGGTGATGCCCAGCTCCCGGTTCAGCTCCCGCAGCAGCTCCAGGACCATCCGCCCGGTCTGGCCGTCCAGGTTGCCTGTGGGCTCGTCGGCAAAGAGAATTTCCGGCTTGTTGGCCAGAGCCCGGGCAATGGCAAAGCGCTGCTGCTGCCCGCCGGACATGGCCGAGGGCAGGTGGTTCCGTCGGCTGCCAATGCCCAGAATATCGATGAGCCGGTTCAGGTAAGCTTCATCCGGGCTGCGCTTGTCCAGCATCAGGGGCAGCAGGATGTTTTCCATCCCCGTCAGCTCCCGCACCAGATTGTAGCTCTGGAATACAAAGCCGAACTGCCGCCGCCGGAGGATGGCCAGCTGGTCATCCCGGAGCCGGTAAAGGTCCTTGTCCCGAAATTGGACGCTGCCTTCTGTGGGCCGGTCCAGTCCCCCCAGCATATGCAGCAGGGTGGATTTGCCCGAGCCGCTGGGGCCTGTGATGGCCGTAAAGCTGCCCTGCTCCAGGGAGAGGGACACGCCCTCCAGGGCCTTCACCAGCTCTTCGCCCCTGCCATAGTGCTTGGAAAGGGACGCACACTGCAAAATTGTCATGAAAAAGCCTCCTTTGGTATTGGATAGCTCCATTGTAATGCGGGAAGCTTACGCTGCCGTGACGGCTGCCTTACGATTTCGCAAGACAGCTGTCCAGCTTCGGGAAAAACAGGGTAAATTGCAGCCCGCCGGGGATGTTTTCGGCGGTGACGCTGCCGTGGTGCCGCAGAACCACCTCTTTCACAATGGCAAGGCCGATCCCCGCCCCGTGGCCCGGGTGGCTGCCGTGGTAAAACCGTTCGAAGAGCCTGGGAAGCTCCTCGGCGCTGACGCCGCCGCCGTCATCGGAAAGGCAAATCGCCACCTCTCCCGCCGTCTCCTCGATGGAAATGCGGATGTGCCCGGAGGGAAGCGTGTGCTCACAGGCGTTTTTCAGCAGATTGGTAATGGCTTCGCCCATCCAGATCTCGTCGCAGCGCAGCGCGGCCGTGCCTGTGAGCGTCAATGTTTTCTCCGGGTATAGCTTCGCCAGGGGCTGCCAGCAGCTGCCCACAAGCTCCAATAAATCGTGGCTTTCAAAATGAAAGGCGTAGCCGTCGGCGCAGAGCCGTTCCAGCCGCAGCAGGCCGGAGATCAGGGCCTGCATCCGCTCCAGCTGGGCCTGCTCCTGCTCCAGATGCGCCCCCTGGTCCAGCTCCACAAATAATTGCAGGGAGGCCAGGGGCGTTTTCAGCTGGTGGGAGATGTCCGTCAGCAGGTTTTCGCTGCGGCGGGCCTCCAGCCGGGTCTGCTCCCAGGCCTGGAGCAGGGCATTTTCCAGCCGGGCGGCGGCGTTTTGCAGCCGGGCACTGGGGCTCTCCCCAAGAGAGATTTCAAGAGGCGCTTTTTGCCCGTCCAAAAACGCCTCCATTTGCCGGTATAGCTCTTTGGTCTTCTGCCGCTGCCGCAATAGCCCCCAGAGAAGGCCCAGGCAGAGGGCCGACAGAGCAATGCTCAGTCCACCCATTGGTAGCCCACCCCCCGCACGGTTTGGATATGCTGCCCGCCGATCTTCTCCCGCAGGCGGCTGATGTGGACGGAGAGCGTATTGTCGTCCACGAATTTCCCGTCGCTGTCCCATAGAGCACCTAAAAGAATGTCCCGTGTGGCAACGCCACGCTGCCTTATAAGGCATAGGAGAATTTTGTATTCCGTCAGCGTCAGGGGCAGCGCCGCCCCCTGGCGGAGCACCTGCATACGGGCCTGGTCAATTTCCAGCTCCCCACGGGTCAGATTGGGGCTGTCCTTGCGCAGCAGCACCCGAATGCGGCTCAGAAGCTCCTGAACCCGGAAGGGCTTGGTCACATAGTCGTTGCCCCCGGCGTCCAGCCCGGTGACAATGTCGAATTCCTCGTCCCGGGCGGTGAGGAAGAGAATGGGCGTGGCGCAGCCCCTTGCCCGGAGCTCCCGGCAGAAGGAAATGCCGTCCCCGTCCGGCAGTGTCACATCCAGGATCAGCAGGTCAAAGTTCCGGCTGTAAACGGACTGCCTTGCCTGAGAAAGATTCCAGGCCTGGCAGGGGACATAGCCGCTTTTTTGCAGCAGCTCCGTAAGCCCCTGGGAAAGATAAAGATCGTCTTCCACAAGAAGAATGGAAGAGGCCATGGCATACACCTCCAATTTTGAACCATTATACCACAATATACAAGGGCATGTCCTGAAGATTTCGTAAGGGAAGCCCCACAAAATGACAATGGCGGCAGCCTGGTATCATCCGGCCCGTTTGGGCTGGGAGACAAGAGGCTGCCGCCGCTGTGCTGCTGTTAAGATGTGTTTTACAGGTGCAGCTGCTCCCGCAGCGCACCCTGCAGAACCTGAGAGAAGTTGATGTTGTGTTCCAGTGCTGCGGCATTCAACCAGGCGGGGAGCGTCACGGTCCTGCTGACGGACCGGTTGACCTGTGCCATGCGAATGGAGGGCATATACACATCCACAAGGACGGCCCGCTCGTTGGCTTCCAGATGAACATTTTTCAGAGAAGTTGCCTCGGGAATCCTTTCCCCATCCTCCTCCATGCCAAAAAGAACACAGCCAAGCAGCTCCCTGGCGCTGGTAAGTGCATCATCGTCGTCCACACCGCTGGTGGCAACATCCAGATCCGGGAAAAAAACGGAAATTTCTTCGCCTTCCTTATAGGAAAAAACGGCGGGGAAGGTATATCTTTCGGGCTTTTTCACAACACATACCTCCAAAAACATAGGATATGTCAGGAGGGCGCCAGATCACCGGAACCGGAGACCTGACTGCCGCTCGATGCTATCCAGGGTCTTGCGGGGAATATCCTTATCCGGGTGCTTAACGGTAACGCGCCCCGGCTTCTGAGGATGTTTAAATTGGTGATGACTTCCCACGGTATTCACGAGATACCACCCATCCGCTTTTAACGCCTGGATAACATCCCGTGAGCTGTAGCTTCTCATGGAATGCTCCCTCCTGACGCAAATATACTAACACATATTATTCTATTTGTCAATACATGTGACACATATTATTATATGCGTTATTTTGCAATTACGCTGTGTAATACTGCGCCTGAGCGTTCCAAAGCTGGGCGTATTTGCCGGAGACCTGTTCCAGCAATGCCTCGTGGGTGCCCTGCTGGAGGATGCTTCCCCGGTCGAAGACCAGAATCTCATCGCAGAACTTGCAGGAGGACAAGCGGTGGCTGATGTAGATGGCGGTTTTGTCGCCGGAGATCTCGTTGAACTTGGCGTAGATCTCTGCCTCGGCCATGGGATCGAGGGCGGCGGTGGGCTCGTCCAGGATGATGAAAGGCGCGTCCTTATACAGCGCCCGGGCGATGGCGATCTTCTGGGCCTCGCCGCCGGAGACCTCGATGCCGTCCTCACCGTAGTCCTTGTAGAGCTGGGTGTCCAGCCCCTTGGGGAGGCTTTCCAGCCGGGGGCCGAAGCCTGCGTCTGCCAGAGCCTGTTTCACCCGCTGGGGGTCATAGTCTACAGAGCCCGCCACATTGCTGCCCAGGCTCTGGGAGATCAGCTGGAAGTCCTGGAAGACGATGGAGAAAACGCCCATATAGTCGTCATACCGGTATTTCCGAATGTCAATGCCATTGAGGAGGATTTCCCCCTCCTGAGGGTCGTACAGGCGGCATAGGAGCTTGATAAAGGTGGTCTTGCCGCTGCCGTTTTCCCCGACGATGGCCAGACGCTTGCCGATTTGGAACTTCATGGAAACGTTTCGCAGTGCCCAGGCTTCGCTTCCTGGGTATTTGAAGGAGACGTTCTTGAATTCCACCTGATAGTTCCGGTCCGCCCGCTTTTCCGTGGTCAGACTGCCCTGGTACATGGCGTTGGGCAGGTCCAGGTAGCGGAAGGTGGTTTCCAGGTGCTCGGTGTTGGCCTGCAAATCTCCATAGGTTTTCAGCAGGCGGAAGATGGCGTTGGCCAGCGCCGTGGCAGCGCCCACATACTGGGTCAGGCTGCCCACATCAAAGGCCCCGGCCCAGGCCTTCAGACAGGTGAACAGGTAGATAAAGCCGGTAGTGATGGCGGTGCTGCCAAGCGCCAGGGCAGAGCGAATGCCGATGGGGCCACGGGATGCCTGGCCGAATGCGCCATCGTAAGTAAAGTTTTTGTCGGTGCTCAGAAGATTGGAAAGAATGGACTGCTGGTCGTAGATGCGCACATCCAGCCGGGTTTCCTTGCGAATGGGGAAATCCCAGAGGTAGGAGAACAGACGGTTTCCAAACGTGGCATTCCTGGAGAGATTGTTGTTGATCTCCGCGATTTTTCCGTAGAGCGCCCCGGCCCAGAGGTTAATGCCGATCAGGACGGCGGCAAACACCAGAAGAAACACGGGACTATTGAGAATTGTCAAAGAACCGGCCGTCTCGGGGACCTTGGAGAGAAACAGACCTACGGTCAGGCCGACGCCTCCAAGCACACCCAGCAGGCCATTGAGAAAGTCCTTATAGACAATGGCTGCGTTCATCAGCCCAAGGCCGCTCCAGTTTTCATTCTGGGCAATTTGTGCCCGCAGGTCCTGGGTCTCCTGCTTGTCCGCATCGGCGTAGTCCATGGAAACGGCCTTTTTGCAGAAGAGAATTTCCTTGCGGCCCCAGATGTCATCCAGCAGCGTTTCCTCCCGCTCCTTGAAAAAGCCCCGCAAGAGCGTCATCAGGCCGGTGACGATTACCGTCACAGTGACCCATTTCCAGAGGACCTCCGGCCTGCGCTGCCCGGACAGTTCCGATAGAATCCGGGCGGAGAGATACACCGTCACATAGGGCAGCCAGGCGGTCAGAAGGGCTTTGACGGTGACCACGGGGAAAAATTTCGGATTTACCGGGTGCAGCGTTCGGATGGCCCGAAGCTCCATGGCAAGATTGTTTTTTAAGGTCCGTTTTGTCTGTTTCATCAGAATTCCCTCCCTTCCTGGTAGTAGCGGCTCTGAACTTCAAAAAGGGCCGCATAGCCGCCGTTTTTGGCCAGCAGCGCTTCATGGGTGCCTTCCTCGGCAATCTGCCCGTGGTCCAGGAACAGAATTCGGTCACAGAACCGGGTGGAGGCCAAGCGATGGGAGATAAACACCGAGGTTTTTCCCTGGGTCATGGCGCTGTATTTTTGGTAGATGTCGTCTTCCGCAATGGGATCAAGGGCGGCGGTGGGCTCGTCCAGCATCAGAATGGGGCCGTTTTTATAGAGGGCTCTTGCCAGCATGAGTCGCTGGGTTTGGCCGCCGGAGAAGAGCACGCCGTCCAAATGGACTTCCCGGCCCACGTGGGTGTGAATCCCCTGGGGCAGTGCCCGGATGGCCTGGGAAAGTCCGGCCTTTTCCAGGCAGTCCCAAACCCGTGCTTCGTCGATTTTCCCGTCGCCCTGGGCGACGTTTTCCGCCACGGTGGTGGAGAGCAGGGCATATTCCTGGAATACGGCGCTGAAAAGGGTGTAATAGGCATCCCGGTCAAAGGTCTTTACGTCCACATCGTTCAGAAAAACCGTCCCCTCCGTGGGGTCGAGCAGACCGCACAAGAGCTTCACCAGGGTCGTTTTGCCCGCACCGTTCAGGCCCACGACGGCCAGCTTTTCTCCGGGGTGCACCGTCAGGCTTAAATCGTGAATGGTGTCCTTGTCTGCTTCCGGGTAGCGGAAGGATACATGGTCCAGCCGCAGGGCGTATTCCTGGGCCTTGGGCACGGCGGCACCGTCCTTACCCCGGAAGGGTTCCGGGTAGTCCAGGAATTCCCGCACCTGGCAGATGTCCAGGCTCTGCTTGTTCAGCTTGCTCAGGCTCCCAAGAATGCCCATAATCCAGGCGGTGAAGGTGGTAGCGGCGGTGAAATACAGCAGGAATTGGGAGACGGGCAGTCCCTCCCGCAGGGTCAGGCCAATCAGATACCAGTAGGCAATGCCGTTGCGCGCAAGGGTCATCAGCACCCCCACCAGATCTACCAGCAGCCGCTTTTTCTCACACCGCAGAAGAAAATCCAGATAGGCGTCGTGAATGCCGTCCAGAAGGGCCTCCATCCAGTTTCGCAGGCCGAAGATGCGGATATCCTTGGCAAAGGTAATGGATTCCGCTTTCCCACGGAGGTAGCTTTTCTTGTTGTAAAACTGGTTTTCTTCGTCCCTATGGGCGTAGTACCAGTTGTCCTTATAGCGGGCGGCGGCGAATTCCCCCAGACAGGTCAGGGCCATGAAAAGCAGCAGCCATCCGTTCAGGCCGGACAGAATGGTGGTATACAGGATGAGCCCGCCGACGTTGGTCAGCAGGGCGGTCAGCGTGCGGAAAATCTCTTCCGTTGCTTCCCGGTTGCTCTCCGTTGCCTGGTTGGCTTTGCTCAGCAGCTTCTGAAAATCTGCCCGCATGGTATTGGGATAGGCGGTGGAAAGGGATTTCAACAGGATTTTCTGGACGATGGAATCCCGCATCTCCACAAGGCAGAAGGTTCTGACCTCCTCCAAATAGGCCTTGCCCCCCATGGTGAGAAGCAGCGCCAGGGTGAAAAACAGAATGGTACCCAGAAGCGTTTGCAGGGGCGCGTGCTGCTCTACCAGGGAAAGAACCCCCGGGGCAATGTACAGCTGGCTCACGTTTGCAAGCACATCCGCAATGGCTATCAGCAGGCAGAAGGTCAGCCCCTGCCGCCGGGTGTTCCAGCCGATGGAGAGCATCCAGCCGACGTTTTGCAGGAGGCTATAGGGCTGTTTATGTTTTTTTGATTTCATATGGGAAACACCTCTCTTTGCGCCTATCCTATCATAGAATTTCATCCCCGGGGGAATCCGGGGATGAATTGTTTGTTTCGGGGGACGAATTGCAGATTTTACCATTGCGAGTCTATCTGTTTCTCGTAGGGACCGATGTCCACATCGGCCCGGACGGAGTCTTGGCTAAGTCGTATCGATGACGCGGAATCATACCTGGGGCAATAATATTTCCGTTGTAAACGCTCCGTCCTCGCTGTTCCTACTGATATAGCCGTCTAAGCGCTCTACAATGGCATCGATGCGCTGCAGGCCGAAGCCGTGGCCCTCGCCCTTGGTGGTGCGGAAGCGGCCCCCCAGCTTTGGCAGCTTCTTCCCGGCGGTGAAATTCGTAAAGGAGATATAGAGCTGGGTGTTCTTCATGTCCATGTATACCCGGATGAGCCTTTTGTCCTCCGGCAGGGGCAGGCTCGCCTCAATGGCGTTGTCAAAGAGGTTGCCGATGATGCAGCACAGGTCAATTTCCGAGGACTTGAGCTTCACGGGGATATGGGCGTCGGCTACCACCTGAATGCCCTTGGACTTTGCCAGGGAGATCTTGGAATTCAGAATGGCGTCCGTCATGGCGTTGCCGGTTTTGATGACGGTGTCCACGGTGGTCAAATCCTGATCCAGAAGGTCCAGGTAGTTCCGGATGGCTTCCCAGTCGCCCTTGGCAGCGTAGGCCTTCATGGTCTGGATGTGATTCCGGTAGTCATGCCGCCAGCCCCGGATCTGCTTATACATATTGTCCACTTCCCGGTAGTGGGTTTCGATCAGCTCCTGCTGGTAGGCCTGCAGCTGCCGGTCCACACGTTTGGAAAAGAATCCCATTTTTTTACCTCATTGCAATGATTGCCCGGTTGACCGCCTCATAGGCCCCCCGGGGCAGGGGGACGGAGCCGCCGCCTGTGAGCATGATCGACCCTTTGGTCACCCGGCTGATCTGGGTCAGATTCACAATGGCAGAGCGGCCGACCCGGAAGAACCGCTCGTCCAGCTCCTTTTCCAGCTGGCCCAGGGTCATTTTCACGGTGTAGTCCTGGAGGGCGTGAATGGTGACGTAGTTGCCGCTGACCTCCGCCCAGCGGATGCGGTGGACAGGCAGGCGGACCATCTCCCCGGAAAGCTCCAGGTGCAGCACCTTTTCGTTCTTTTGCAGCTTTTCAGCAGCCCGATCCAGCACGGAGAAGAGCTTGTTTTCATCCAGGGGCTTCACGAGATAGTGCAGCGCCGCCACCTCGTAGCCCTCGGCGATGTAATCCGAGTAGCCGGTGATGAAAATGATCTGAACGGTGTCGTTGCTTTGCCGCAGCCGTTTGGCCATGGTGACCCCATCCATGCCGCCCATTTCGATGTCCAGCAGCAGAATATCAAAGTCGCTTTCCTCGGCATAGTGGAAGAGAAACCCCTCGGCGGAGGAAAAGGCTTCTATATGTGCCGTGCGATCCCCTTCGGAGGCCCAGCGCCGGACCAGGGAAGCGACATAGTCCCGATCCGCCTGGGAATCGTCACAAATTGCAATTTTGTAGGTCATGCGCGTGACCTCCTTCTTCTTTTGCCTCCCCTGAAAGGGGAGGTGGCCCGCAGGGCCGGAGGGGTTCGGCTTTTCGTCAGAAAAGCCTCCGCCGGAGGCGAAATCTGAGCCCGAATATTCCTCAAGCGCGATATTTGTGCCTACGGCACATGGCTTGGCTTGGGACCAAGCCGAACCCCTCAGTCAGCTGCGCTGACAGCTCCCCTTTCAGGGGAGCCAATCGTTTATTACTCCGGTATCTCCGGGTACCGTTCCAGCAGCTGCGCTACCTGGGACTGGGTGGTCTCCAGCAGATGCTCCATGGAGGCCGCCTCTGTTACAAGATATTCGCCGCTTGCGAAGCACCCCAGCATCCGGTCGTTGATTTCCGGGGCATAGTGGGTGTAGTCCTTGTAGTTGTTCAAATCGGTAATGAACGGGGCATTCTGAAAGTCAAAAATGCGGACATTTTCGTATCCCAGCAGCATTCTTTCCGCATAGGCCTTGAATTCCAGGTAGGTTTCCCCGTTTCCGGCCCCAAAGGCATAGTTCCAGTAGAGGGCAGAATAGGGCGGGAAGAAGAAGGTATAGTCTCCCTGGGAAAAATCCAGATGAGTCAGGTATTCCTCGAACCGCTGCTTCATCCGGGCCAGCACGGTTGCCCCGTCAAAGGCGGCATTTTTGGCGGGAGGCGTGTAAAGGGACAGGGTGGCCTCTTCGCCGAAGACCCAGTCGTCCCGCCAGTCCTCTATGCCGTCAATGCTCATGGCCCGGGTGAGTTTTTCCGGCAGGGAGAGCCCCAGCGCCTTGGCGCCGGACAGGGCGATATCGATGGGGATGAAGCGCATCCAGGTCTCGTAGCCCAGCAGATACCGGTAGTCATTCCAGAGATTGTCATCCATCAGGTAGTCGGGAAACCGGTCCATGTCGTCCCATTTTTCCGGGGCGAAGAGATATTGGTCCAGGCAGATATAGTAGTGCTCTGCCTTGCCAAGCTCACCTATTTTGTCCGTGAGCTTCTGGATCTCCGTCAGGCTGATGGCCCCGGTGGTGATTTTCAGAGGCTTGCCCCCCAGGGTGTCCCGGAAGCGCTGCATGTCCGTGTTCTGGATCATGGAGGAGCCGATGAGCACGGTGTCGTAGTCGTAGTTTTTGATCAGCCCCGGGGTGACCAGCCGGGAATTCAGCAGGTATTGGTTGTCCCGCACCCGGTAGAGCATATAGGGGTCAATGCACCAGGCGCACAGGCACATCAGCATCACCAGTGCCATCGTCAGTGCCAGCAGCCGCAGCAGCCATTTTTTTGCCATAGCCAGCTCCTTAGAAATTGAAGTAAATAAACACGCTCTCCCGGGACAGATGCACCAGGGCAATGCAGAAGAGGATCGCCGTTGCCCACAGCGCGCCCTTGCGGCAGGTGAATTCCGTAAGCATTTGGCAGCTGTTTTTGCACCGGAAGCAGACCACCGTCAAAGCTGCCAGAATGCCCACAACATAGATCGCGTTCAATCGGTTCGGAACGCCCACAAAGCCGTCCACGGCCAGGCTGCCTACCTGGGCGAAGGCAAGGTTGGAAAAGTCCACCATGCCCCGGTAGACCGTGGCGGCGCTTTGAAAGCTCTCTGCCCGGAACAGCACCCACAATGCATTGACGATCAGAAAGGTGCAGCCCACCCGAACCCAGTGGGGCACCCTGGAAAGGGGCTTGGCAAAGATGCGCTCCAGGGCGTTGAAGAGCCCGTGGAGCGCCCCCCAGAGCACGAAGGTCCAGGCCGCCCCATGCCACAATCCGCTGACCAGGAAGGTGATGAGCAGATTCCGATAGGTGCGGAGCTTGCCCTCCCGGCTTCCCCCCAGGGGAAAGTAGATGTAGCTCTGCAAGGCCCTGCCCAGGGTGATGTGCCACCGCCGCCAGAAGACGCCGATGCTTTCGGACCGGTAGGGGGAGCGGAAATTGAAGGGAATGTCGATATTGAAGAGCTTTCCCAGGCCAACAGCCATATCGGAATAGCCGCTGAAATCGAAATAGACCTGGAAGGTATAGGACAGGGCCGTGGCCCAGGCGGCGCAGAAGCCCAGGCTGGCTGCCCCAAAGCCCGTGTCCACAAACAGGGCCAGAGTGTCTGCAATTACGGCCTTTTTAAATAGGCCAACGGTGAAGATGTAGGCCCCCGCCGCTGCATTGTCCCAGTTCCAGTACCGCCGCCGGGGGTCTTTGAACTGGGGGATCATCTCGCTGTAGAGCACGATCGGCCCTGCCACCAGCTGGGGGAAGAAGAGCACGAAGATGCAGTAGTCATCAAAGCGCTCCAGGCACTCCTCGCCTTTCCGAATGGAGACCAGAAAGGACAGCTGCTGGAAGGTGAAAAAGCTGATGCCCAGGGGCAGGGCAATGTGCTTGAGCAGGAAAGAGGTATGGAACAGGGCATTGATGTTTTCAACGAAAAAGTCCCGGTACTTGAAGTAGCCCAGCAGGCCCACATTGAAGAGTATCCCCAGCCAGAAGCACACGGTCTGAAATTTTCCCTTGCCCCCGGAGATACAGGCGGCCAGAAGATAGTTTACAAAGATGGAGACAACGATGATGATCAGGTAGCTGGGATTAAAATACCCATAGAAAAACAGCGAGGCTCCGATGAGGAACAGCCGCTGATAGATGGGATCTTTCAGACCCGAGAGCAGATAGTACCCCAGCAGCACCAGGGGCAGAAAGGCGAAGAGAAAGATATAGGATGAAAATACCATGGTATCACCTGTGCAGATAGGATAGCCGCTGCTTTTGGGCAGCATCGGCTTTGGGAATGCCGTCCCGGCAGAAAAGACCGTAGAGGGTATTGCAGCGCTGCTCCAGAGCGGCATAGCTGCTTTCCTCCTGCCAGCCAAGATTTTTGCAGAAATCGCTTCCCTTTAAAAGGCTGCGGCCAACGTCGTCAAAGGCCAGAATCCGGGCGTAGGGGGCGGGGGCGGCAAGGTCCTCTTGGGTCAGCCCCAGAAATGCGCACAGCACCATCCGGTCTAACCGGGAGCGGGTGTAGCGCTTGGTTTTTACCCGGGTGAGGATGTCCTCCAGGCAGCCCTCTTCCCGGCTGGCGTGCATCAGCCGCCGCCAGAGCCCCTCGGAGCCATAGGGCAGGGCCTCAAATTCCCTGTCCGTCATGGTGCGCAGCCTGGCCAGAATGGCCCGCTCTCCGGCGGCGAGGGTGTGCACGGGGGCGCTTTCGAAGCAGGAAGCTGCCTCCGGCGGCACGAAGCCCAGCCAGTCCGTTCCCGACGCGATGCACCGCCGCAGAGCCGTGGCGGAGGGGTTTTCTGCGTCCGGCGTTTCCGCGTGGTAGCTGCCCCGGCGGGTCACGGGGAAGGGGAGAAGAGAACTGCCCTGGGCGAGAATGGCCTTGCAGTATTCCGTGGCCAGAATGTCGTTGGGCTGCTCCAGAAGGGTGCCCGGAATGCCCAGGGCCTCCAGGGCCTGCTGCCGGGCGGCGGGAAAGCTGACGCCCGTGGCGAGCCGCTGCCGCAGCTGCTCCGAAAAGCCGGGGCAGAGCAGAGCCTGGGCCGTGCGCATGAGCGCGTCTGAATTTCCGGACTCCGTGCCGAAGCACAGGTAGTCGCACAGCGGGCTCAGAATGGCGACCCCGGAGGAGGCGAACCCCTCTGCCGAGGAAAGGCTTGCCGTCACCGGCAGCTCCAGCACCAGGTCCGCACCGCAGAACATGGCTGCCCTGGCCCGGACTTCCCGGTCGAAAACCGCAGGAGCGCCCCGCTGAACGTAATTTCCGCTCATGAGGCACACAATGGCCGCATCCGCCCCAAACCGCTGCCGTATTTCCGAAAATTGCTTCCGGTGGCCCCTGTGAAAGGGATTGTATTCGCAGATAATGCCGACAATCGCCAAAGTTTTTCCTCCAAAAGCAAAAATTTTTCAGATAGGGCTTGAGAAAATGGGAAAGATGGAATATAATAGCATCGATATTGTATCACAGATCAATGAAAAAGAAAACAATATTTTTAGGAGGAGATTCCAATGAACGTTTTGATCATCAACGCCGGCAGTTCTTCCCTGAAGTACCAGCTGATGAACCCCGAGACCGGGGACGTCGCTGCCAAGGGCCTGTGCGAGCGTATCTACATTGACGGCCGTCTGACCCACAAGGTGGGCGACAAGAAGGTCGTCAAGGACATTCCCATGCCCACCCATTCCGAGGCCATCGCCGCGGTGCTGGACATCCTGGTTGACCCTGTTGACGGCGTGATCAAGTCCGTTGACGAGATCGATGCCGTGGGCCACCGCGTGCTGCACGGCGGCATGGAGTTCTCCGACTCCTGCATCATCAACGACGAGGTTATCAAGGCCATCGAGAAGTGCATCCCTCTGGGACCTCTGCACAACCCCGCAAACCTGATGGGCATCCGTGCCTGCCAGGCTGTTATGCCCAATACCCCTCAGGTCGCCGTGTTCGACACCGCCTTCCATATGACCATGCCCCCCAAGGCCTACCGCTACGCCATTCCCAAGGAGTACTACGAGAATGACGACATCCGCCGCTACGGCTTCCACGGCACCTCCCATAAGTACGTGGCAAAGCGCACCGCGGAGCTGGTTGGCAAGAAGAACTTCAAGATGGTCAACTGCCATCTGGGCAACGGCTCCTCTCTGTCCGCCATCAAGGACGGCAAGTGCATGGATACCTCCATGGGCCTGAGCCCTCTGGCCGGTGTGCCCATGGGCACCCGCTCCGGCGACATCGACGCCTGCGTGGTGCAGTTCATCTGCAACAAGTACGGTATGAGCGTGGACGACTGCCTGACCATGCTGAACAAGAAGTCCGGTATGCTGGCTCTGTCCGGCGTGTCCTCCGACTTCCGTGACCTGGGCGAGGGCGCAGACAAGGGCAACGAGGACTGCAAACTGGCTCTTGAGAAGTTCGCTTACGAAGTGGCCAAGTACGTCGGCGCTTACGCTGCCGCTCTGAAGGGCATCGATGTGCTGACCTTCACCGCCGGTGTAGGCGAGAACGACGGCCTGGTCCGCGCCATGGTCTGCGACTACCTGGGCTTCATGGGCGTCAAGCTGGATGCCGAGCTGAACAAGTGCCGCGGCAAGGAGATGGTCATCTCCACCCCCGACTCCAAGGTTCAGGTCTGGGTTGTTCCCACCAACGAAGAGCTGATGATCGCGCAGGACACCGCTGAGCTGGTCAACGCTGCCAAGAAGTAAATAGTAAGCCAAAGGGGCTGTTAGAGAAGTATGTCGCTGCGAGCCAGTGACCGATGTCACTGGCGTGGCAGCCCCCCGGTTCAATGAAAATAGCTTGGTTTTACTACCAAGATGTTCAAAAATCCGGGGGATTGCCACACCAGCGTGCGCGCTGGTTCGCAATGACAGTGCGTTTTCTAACAGCCCTTTTTCCGTTATCATTCATCAAAGAAAGGAAGACCAACATGGAACCAGTCGAGAAGCGCTTTCTGCGCTATGTAAGCTATGAAACCACCTCGGACGAATTTTCCGAGACTTGCCCCTCCACGGCCAATCAGAAGGTCCTGGGTGCCGCTATCGTGGAGGAGATGCTTGCCATGGGCATTCAGGATGCCCGCATGGACGAAAACGGCTATGTCTACGGCACCGTCCCCGGAGACCCCAGCCTTCCCACCATCGGTCTCATCGCCCATATGGACACCGCCCCCGATGCCAGCGGCGCGGACATCCGGGCCAGAATCGTGGAGTACACCGGGGGAGACATCCTCCTGAACGGGGAAAAGGGTATTTATCTCCGGGAAACCGACTATGCGTCCCTGAAACGCAATCACGGCAAGCACCTGATCGTCACCGACGGCACCACCCTTCTGGGGGCGGACGACAAGGCCGGTGTGGCGGAGATCCTCACCGCTGCGGAAATCCTGCTGACCCAAGGCGGCAAGCACGCCACCCTGAAAATCGGCTTCACGCCCGATGAGGAGATCGGCCGGGGCGCGGATAAGTTTGATGTCCGGGGCTTTGGGGCGGACTATGCCTATACCGCCGACGGCGGCACGGTGGGGGAGATCGAGTATGAGAACTTCAACGCCGCCTCTGCCTGCGTGACCTTCCACGGCCTGAACATCCACCCCGGCTCCGCCAAGGACAAGATGGTCAACTCCCAGTATATCGCCATGGAGTACCAGAGTCTGCTGCCCGCCGCCCAGAAGCCGGAGTATACGGAAGGGTATGAGGGCTTCATCCATCTGACGGATATGCGGGGCGAGGTGGAGAACAGCCAGCTGCGCTATATCATCCGGGACCACGATATGGCCAAATTCCAGGAGAAGAAGCGCCTGATGACTGCTGCCGCGGACTTCCTCAACCACAAGTACGGCCCGGGCACGGTGGAAATTGCCCTGCGGGACAGCTACTTCAATATGCGCGAGAAGATCGAGCCCTGCATGGAGATCGTGGACCGGGCGAAGAGGGCCATGGCCCTTGCGGGCATGGAGCCGAAGGAGGTCCCCGTCCGGGGCGGCACCGACGGCGCCCGGCTTTCCTACGAGGGCCTGCCCTGTCCCAACCTCTGCACCGGCGGCGAGAATTACCATGGCCGCTTTGAGTATATCCCTGTAGAGGATATGGAGCAGTGCGTGAAGATGCTGGTGAATATTCTCAGAATGCAGTAAAAATTGTGGGCACGCCTTTGGCGTGCCCATTGCTGTTTTTCGCGCTTATACGTACCCGTACATCCCCCGGATGCTGACCTCGCCGCTGCTGACGGCCTCGGTGTGGCCGTCGTCAAAGCGGACCGTGAGATCGCCGTTCTCTCCGATGTCCAGGGCTGTGCCGTGGCGAATTTCCTCCCCGCGGACTACGGAGATGTGCTGCCCCAGAGTCACGCAGTCCCGGCGGTACCGGGCAAGAATGGCTTCCTTGCCGGTGAGAAGATTTCTGTCCATCTTGGCCAGAGCCTCCATCATGGCGGCGGCAACTCTGGGGCGGTCGATTTCCTTTCCCGTGACCATGGCCAGAGACCCGGCCCGGTCCCGGAGCTCCTCCGGGAAGTCCTCCGGACGCTGGCAGCAGTTGACCCCGATACCGATGACCACGCAGAGCTTCCCGTTCGTATCATTCAACAGCTCCACCAGAATGCCGGAGAGCTTCCGTTTCTCCCAGACCAGATCGTTGGTCCATTTGATGCCGGGGCGGAATCCGGCGGAGGCCTCCACGGCGTCGCACATGGCGGCGCCCACGGCGCAGGTCAGGTGCATGAGCTGCTCCTGGGGGCATTCCGGCCGCAGCAGCATGCTCAGGTAAATGCCCACGCCCCCGGGGGACTGGAAGCTGCGGCCCAGCCGCCCCTTGCCCCCGGTCTGGCAGTCCGCCACGGCAACGGTGCCGTGGGGCGCGCCCAGAAGGGCCTGCCGTTTCAGAAAATTATTGGTGGAATCGATGGTATCAAAGTAGTGGAAGCGGTCCGCCCAGGGGTAGTCCGGGGAGAGGGCCCCACGAATTGCCTGTTCCATGTCAGTCCATGTCCTTTACAATTTCCGCAGGCGCTTCGTCCAGAACCTCCGGGTGCTGGATGAGGCGCTTGTAGTATTTTAAGAAGGCGGCGTAATAGAAGCCGTCTACGGTCCGCTCGTCCAGGGTGAACCGGAAGTCTATGTATTTCCGCTGGACCACGGTGCCGTCCTCCTGGAGCTCCAGGGCTCTGCGCTTGCAGCCGAAGGAGCCAAAGACCGGCAGGTTGCCGAAATCATACAGGTGGTGATACACCGGCGGGATGCCCAGAGAGCCCATGGAGGTGAAGAAGATGCTGCCGTGGAAGGGGCTGACCTCCAGCAGGAATTTGGGCAAAAGCCCGAAATAATCCAGGGTTTTCAGGAACCACACAAAAAATTTCAGCACCACGCCGGGAATCATGGTCAGGGCATAGGCTGTATTGTCCACGCCTGCGTCCAGAGGGGTGTTTTTTACTTTGACAATGGCGTCGTTCATTTTCTTGTAGACGTCGTAAACCGTGTCCCTGGGGCTCAGGTGGAGCTTGATCTCCGTCTCCGCGCCGTCGGTGGTCATGTCCTTTTTGATGGTCATGCAGAACTGGATATCTTCTCCGCGGGAGTAGATCTTTTGCCCGGCGATAAACCGGTTCACTCCGGGATATTTGGCAACGCCTCTGCAATAGGCGGTCAGGAAGACGTGCATGATGCCGAAGTTCGTCAGCCCCTCCCGGCGCTTCTGGCGGATGTAGCGGTCCACATTGGTGATCTCAAAGGCCTCCTCAAAGAGATTGGAGGAGCCGTTGCGGTTGACCATGATGTAGGGAATGATGTAGTTGACGGGGGGCAGGGAGCGGATGCGCCGCCCGTCCACCCGGTCGCCCCAGGTGGGGTGGTATTCTCCCGCCGGGTCGATGCGGATGGCGAAGATCAGCAAGGTTGCCCCCAGAAAGAGCAGCGTGTTGGGCAGCAGCCGGATGACGGCGGGCCAATCCCGCAGGAAAATGGCCTGCCGGTTATAGTAGAGGATGGTGGCCAGGGGAAAGAGCATTACGGGGAACAGCAGCCACGCCCGGTGCAGCCGTGCGCCGGAGGTGATGTCCGTATAGATGAGGCCGAAGCAGATCAGGGCCAGCCAGCTCAGGGCAATGAGCATCCGCCCCTGAAGGTTGTGCATGACCCACACGGCGGAAAACAGCACATAGAGCCACACGGGGATGGCGGTCTTATAGAACTGCTCCCGGCCGTTGCAGAGGGTGATGAGCATATAGAGCACCGTTGCCGCCACAGGCAGCCCCATCTGGAGCCACAGGCTGGTGTAGATGGGCATATGGTGGAGGCCGTACAGCACGGTCCGGCTGATGGCCGACCCGGCCAGACACACTGCCATGAGCCAGGCCCAGCCGTTTTTGGGGTTGACGTAAAAATGAATGTTTTTATTCATGGGGGTATACTCCTATTGATCCAGGGATTTCTTCAGCGCCGCCATGTGGGCCGGGGTGGTGCCGCAGCAGCCGCCAAGGAAAGAAGCGCCGTTTTCATAGCAGGCCTTGACGATCCGGGCGAAGGGCTCCGGCTCCAGCTTGTATTCGGCCTGCCCCTTTTCGTTGATGATGGGATTGCCTGCGTTGGGCTTGCAGATCAGCGGCAGCTTGGTAAACCGCCGCAGCTTGCTCACCAGGTGGGGGACCATGCCGTCCGCCGCCACGCAGTTGAAGCCCACGGCAGCCGCGCCCCAGTTCTCCAACTGCCCCATCAGCGGCCCTGCATCGTGGCCGCTGTAGAGGAAGCCGCCGGACTGCATGGAATAGGTGATCATGGTGGCCCCGGCCCCCTCCAGCTCCGCAGCGGTGAGGATGGCCTCGGCCTCCTGGGGGTAGAGCAGGGTCTCGCCCACCAGCAGGTCCGCGCCGCCGTCGATGAGGCCCCGGATCTGGCGGCGGTAGTTCTCCACCAGCAGGTCAAAGTTGTCCGTATCCCAGCTGTCGCAGAAGGCGGCCAGGGTGGCAATGTCGCCTGCGATCAGGCAGCCCGGGGCGGCGGAACGGCTCAGCGCGATGAGCTGGGCATTGATGGCCTCGGTGTGGTTTTCCAGGCCGATTTTCCGGAGGGCAATGGGCTGGGCCTGGAAGGTGGGGGCATAGATGATTTTGGAGCCCGCCTTGGCATAGCCCCGCTGGAGCTCCACCAGGACCTCGGGGTTGCGCAGAACCCATTCCTCCGTGGCGCAGTCCCGGGGCATTCCCTTGGCGCGCAGGTAAGAGCCGGTGGCCCCGTCCAGCAGGCAAGGCCCCTGGGCCAGCAGTTCGGAAAAATTATCCTTTGTCAGCATAAAGATTTTACCTCAGTTTTCAGATGATGGGTATATTATATAGGAAGTGGGTAAGAATTGCAATACCGTTGACCTTTTTCATAAAACCTGCTATAATAGGGACAATTTTTTCAGAAAGGAAGCTTTTACCGTGAAAAAAACCGTACTGCGGGAATATGCCCGCCTGATCGTCCGCTGCGGCGTCAATGTTCAGAAGGGCCAGGAGGTCATCGTCTATGCGGACCTGGACCAGCCGGAGTTTGTCCGGATGGTGGTGGAGGAGGCCTATAAGGCCAAGGCCAAAAAGGTTACCGTGGAGTGGAGCTATCAGCCCCTGACCAAGGTCCATACCCGCTATCGCTCCGTCACCACCATGGGCACCGTGGAGGAGTGGCAGAAGGCCAAGTATCAGCACGAGGTGGACGTGGTGCCCTGCCGCATCCATCTGATGTCTGAAGACCCCGACGGCCTGAAGGGCATCAATATGGAGAAGGTCACCAAGGCCCGCCGCATGAGCTACCCCATCATCAAGCCCTATCAGGACCAGCTGGAGAACCGCCAGCAGTGGTGCATTGCCGCCGTCCCCGGTGCAGCCTGGGCCAAGAAGGTCTTCCCCGGCGAGCGCACCGGCACCGCCATGGAAAAGCTCTGGGAGGCCATCCTCTTCACCTCCCGGGTCACCGATGACCCCGAGAAGGCCTGGGCAGACCACGACAAGGACCTGCAGGAGCGCTGCGACTACCTGAACAGCCTGGGCATCCGCTCCCTGCACTACACCGCCGACAACGGCACGGACTTCACCGTGGGGCTCATTCCCGAGGGCCGCTTCTGCGGCGGCGGAGAGACGGCCCGCACCGGCATCTTCTTCAACCCCAATATCCCCACGGAGGAGTGCTTTGTCTCCCCCAGAAGAGGCCAGGCCGAGGGCATTGTCTATGCCACCAAGCCCCTGAGCTATCGGGGCCAGCTGATCGAGGGCTTCTCCATCCGCTTTGCCGGCGGCAAGGCCGTGGAGGTCCACGCCGAGAAGGGCGAGGACCTGCTCAAGGCCATGATCTCCATGGACGAGGGTGCTGCCTACCTGGGCGAGTGCGCCCTGGTGCCCCAGGCCAGCCCCATTGCCGAGAGCGGCCTGCTGTTCTACAACACCCTGTTCGACGAGAATGCCGCCTGCCACCTGGCCCTGGGCATGGGCTTCCCGGATACCATTGCGGACTTCCAGAATAAGACATTGGAGGAGTGCCGCAGCCTGGGCATTAACGATTCCATGATCCACGAGGACTTCATGATCGGCTGCGACAGCATGAATATCGACGCCCTCTGCGCCGACGGCTCCACCAAGCCCATCTTCCGGAACGGCAACTGGGCGTTCTAAAAAGCCGCTCCCTTAAACCTTCCCCACAGGAGGGAAAGCTCTTTGGCTCCCCTGCAAGGGGAGCTGGCTCGGCGCAGCCGAGACTGAGGGGTTCCGGCTTGGCATGTAGGCCAAGCCTCGCCGGAGGCGAAATACCGGGCATAGCGTTCAGAAAAGCCGGAACCCCTCCGGCCTGCGGCCACCTCCAGCTTTGCATTAAGAGGCTGTAAGCCGCAAGCGGCAACAGCCTCTATACCTTTCAGGGGAGGCAAAGTGCCTTTTCACCAACCGCTCCCGCCCGGAACGCCCCTCCTCCGGAAAAATAATTTTTCAAAAAACAAAAATAATGCTTGCAATTTCCTTGTGTGTATGATATTATACCTAGGCGATTCAAGATTGCTAAGGACATTTATGCCCTTTAACTGATATGAAAGAGGTGAAAGAAATGAAGGAAGGTATCCATCCTAACTACGAACAGACCACCATCCGCTGTGCCTGTGGTAACGTCATCGCGACCGGTTCTACCAAGAAGGACATTCGCGTTGAAATCTGCTCCAAGTGCCACCCTTTCTATACCGGCAAGCAGAAGCTGGTTGACACCG
>OLXH01000020.1_pt1 | contig 106062 bp, 100 predicted proteins | sample 1673391 | NCBI WGS metagenome assembly OLXH01 (sample SAMEA103958110, study PRJEB25191) | human gut metagenome | reverse complement strand
ATTTGCAGTTTTCAGTGTTGCAGGTTTTGTCCAAGGCACTTCCAGACAATCAAATTATTGATGCAGAGACTCTTTGGAAGAAAAAGCTGCTGACCTATGAACCATTCGGAATGAATCAGAACTAATCTTCCTTGCAGTATCCTCTGGATAATATATAGCTCCCAAATTCCTTTGGCAAAGCGACTGTTTCAGCCCGCTTTTCAAGTAGGGCGGCAATCCCATCAAGCGCCCTCCGAAAGACACGTGACGGCAAAAAATCAGCCATAATCAACCTTTAAAACAGCAAAAAAGCAAAGGGGCATGTGTCTTAACGGCACATACCCTTTTTGTCAGCAACCCTTGTCCGGCAACTGCCATATTATTTGTTTCGTGAAACCTGTTTTATGGACAGCTACCCGCAGCCCGGTTTTTTTGTATGAGATAGATTATTCGTCATGCTTTAACAGACGGGAATACCCCTTTCCGTACTGCACGCACCGGGACACCCGGCTCAGAGTGGCGGAGGAAATGTCCGACTGGGCGATGACCTGATTGTAGGTGTTGCCTTCCAGCAGCAGCTTGGCAGCGAAGAGCCGTTCAGCCATCTTCTCAATTTCCTTGCGTGTGCACAGATCGTCAAAAAGCTCCTGGCACTGCTCCCGGTTTTCCAGGGAGACAATGGCGTCGTACAGCGCGCCGATTTTTTCCTGCATCTCCAAAACGGATATCCTCCTTGTCTGACCTGTAATTATTTTACCATAAATTCTCAAAGAGTCAATCTTTGTAGTAGTCCATTTTTTGTTCCAGCTTTTGGAACAGCAGGGTCAGCAGTCCGGAAAACAGCAGGTAGAATGCGCCGGTGTAGAACATGGGCCAGATAAGACCGTCGCTTTTGATAAAGGCTTGGCCCATCCACATGATCTCGTAAACCGCAATGACCCGGGCCAGAGAGGTGTCTTTGACCAGGGTAATGATCTCATTGCCCATGGAGGGGATGATCCGCTTGATGACCTGCACCAGAAGAATATGGAAAAAGATCTGGCGGCTGTTCAGGCCAAGAGCCTGCCCGGCTTCGATCTGCCCTTTTGGGATGCTTTCAATGCCGCCCCGGTAGATCTCGCTGAAATAGCAGGCATAATTGATGGCGAAGGCCAGAATGACGGCGGTAAAGCGCCCCATGGCCGGGAGTCCGAACAGGAGCCCCGGGCCATAGAAGACGACGATCAATTGCAGCATCAAAGGTGTACCACGGATCACCCAGACAATGCCCTTCATCAGCAGCCGCAGGGGAGAAAAGCCGCTCATGGTGCCAAAGCATACGAGAAGCCCCAGTGGGATGGAAAAGGCCAGGGTCAGCAGGAAGATATTCATGGTCTGGCCGAAGCCCTTCAGCAGGGTCAGGGTGACGGTGGTAAACTGACTCATATTACTTCACCAGGGTCAGGCTGTATTTTTCTGCCAGTGCGTCCAGCGTGCCGTCGGCCATGAGCTCGGCCATGATCTCGTTGACCTTGGCGGTCATGTCGCTGTCCTTCCGGAAGCCGATGCCGTATTCTTCGCTGCTCAGCTCACAGGCAATGGCCAGGTCGGGATAGCCGGTGCCCTCTCCGGTCATGGCGTTTGCCATGGTGATGTCGATCACGCAGGCATTGGCAGTACCGGCGGCCACCTCCATCAGGGCGGAGGACTGGGACTGGACGGCGGTGTAGTCCGTGATATCCATGGCCTTCAGTTCCGCTTCACCGGCGGAACCGGCTTCAACGGCAAAGGTGAGGGTCCGCAGCAGTTCAATGGCATCGTAATCTGGGGCGGACAGCTTGTTCATGACGACCACCTGGGCGTTCTTGACATAGGGATTGGAAACGGAAGCATTGAGCTTGACCTCGTCCGTAATGGTCATGCCGTTCCAGATGCAGTCAATGGCCTTGGACTCCAGCTCGAAGAACTTGTTGTCCCAGTCGATTTCCACAAATTGGGCTTCCACACCCAGCTTCTCGGCGACGGCCTGGGCAAATTCGGCATCAAAGCCGGTCCAGCTGCCGTTTTCATCCTGATAGTCCATGGGTTCGTAATCCGTAATGCCCACGACCAGAGTGCCTTTCTTCTGAATGTAACTCAGGTCGGAATCGTCGGCTTTCTTTCCACAGGCGCAGCACAGGAGTGTCATGCTGATGGCAAGTATGGCAGCAATCAGTTTTTTCATAGGGATCCTTCCTTTCTCTTCTGGGGAGCATTTTTTCTTGATGGCTGCATTATACTTTATCTCGCTAAAGCTGTAAAGTGCTAATTTCAAAAAATGTGAGAATTGGGGAAAAGCACAAATGCAAGAAAAAGAAAACTGCTATTTTACTGCAAAATGCCCAGCGGGTTTGCCCGGCAGAGAGAAAAAAAGGGCGATAAAGCTCGGGAAAGTTGATTTTTTCCGGTTTTGCGGGTATACTGAAAAAAAGCAAATTCGAATGGGATGAAAAATACCCCAATTCTATTATAAAACAGAAGGAGTGACTTCTATGAAACGATTATTCGCGCTGCTGCTGCCATTGTGCCTGCTTCTGGCGGGGTGTTCCCGGAATACGCAAACCCTACAGGAAGAGGTGGACCGGCTGAAGCGGGAGAATACGGCCTTGCTGGAAACCATTGACCGTCTGCAGGAGCAGCTGTCAGCATTGCAAAGTACGTCTCTGGAGAGCTGGAGTCTGGAGGCAAGAGGCGCAGATGCTGCATCGCCGGTCCAGATCCTTTTCACAGCCCGGCCCTGCGCCCGGCCGGATGGCCAGACGGCCCAACTGCTGGTGACGCTGGACGGGGAGGAGATCACCCGGGCAGACTGCCTGTGGGACGGAGAAAACTACACAGCTGCCGCCTCTTTGCTGCCGGAAAACGGCTACGGCTATTATTGCCTGCTTGCAGATGGGGAGAGAGAGCCGGAACGGATCCTTCTGAGTACGCCGGTCAGCCCGGCGGTGCCCAAGCTGACCTATCTCGCCGGAAGCCTGGAAGCCTATGCCAACGCCTTGACCCAGCGCGTCGCCGTTCAGGACGGTGTGATCGGTGCAGACGTAGCTGTGGCGGTGCAGACCCCGCTGATTTCTCCGGATGGAAAACCCGTGTCCCTGGTGTTGGCAAAGCTCAGCTGGCAGCAGGAGGACAGGGTCCTCTCCGAAGAGATCCTGAATCTTCAGGAAGGGGAGACGGAGGGAAGCCTGACAGGCCAATTCTCGCTCCGCCTGGAAGCACCGCCCATGGAGGACGGAACGGCCATCGACCTGGTGCTCACCGCGGAGCTGTCCGACGGTCGGGTCCTGACCGCCGTTGCAGGCTCCTGGACGGCCCTGGATGGGCAGCTGGACTCCTCCGTAGGATAACGGTCAGCCATTTCCGGAAGGATCGCTTTCGGCAGTCTTCTGTGGGGACAAAACACCTATGCGGCCCAAAATTTTGGGCCGCATTTTCTGCGCATTTCTCGCCTTACGACTAAAATTAACAATTTTTGACCATAAAATAAAAAACAGAAAGTGCAAATTTCACAAGAAAAGGAGCCATCGGCAATTCTTTCTGGTGGAAGCTAAAAAAAATATTGTATTTTTGATTTTTTTCATTGATTTTATGCCGGATTTGTCTTACAATAGGGGGCGTATGGATTGGGTCGTGCCCATTCGCAGAAAAAACTCCGAGGTGAACGGCAATGCTGAACGTTGTACTTGTGGAGCCGGAAATCCCACAGAACTGCGGCAACATTGCCAGGACCTGTGCCGCGACCGGCTGCCGCCTCCATCTGATCCGCCCCCTGGGCTTTGACATCTCCGAAAAGGCTGTCAAGCGGGCCGGGCTGGACTACTGGAATCTGGTAGAGGTCATCGACTACGAAAATCTGGAGGATTTTTTCGCCAGAAACGAAGTCACGGAAATGTGGTGCCTGTCCACAAAGGCACCCCGGAGCTATACCGAGGCACAGTATCACGACGGGGCCTATCTTTTCTTCGGAAAAGAGACCAAGGGACTGCCGGAGGCATTCCTGGAGGCGCACCGCCAGAGCTGTGTCCGCATCCCCATGCGCCCGGAGGCCAGAAGTCTGAATCTGAGCAATGCGGTAGCGATTACGGTATTCGAGGCGCTGCGGCAGCTGTCCTTTCCACACCTGAAAGATTTTGGCAAAATGCGGGGAGAAAACCCCGGTAATTTGGAGGAATCAACATGAACTACAATAAGAAATCCATCGAGGATATCAACGTATCCGGCAAGCGGGTCCTGTGCCGCTGCGACTTCAATGTTCCCACCAAGAATGGCAAGATCACCTCTGACAAGCGTATCGTGGCTGCAATGCCCACCATCAAGTATCTGGTCGACCACAATGCAAAGGTCATCCTCTGCTCCCACATGGGCAAGCCCAAGGGCGAAGTAAAGCCCGAGCTGAGCCTGCAGGTGGTTGCTGACCGCATCTCCGAGCTGCTGGGAAAGCCCGTCGTCATGGCAAAGGACGTTGTCGGTGAGGATGCCAAGACCAAGGCCGCCGCTCTGAAGGACGGCGATGTGATGCTGCTGGAGAACACCCGCTTTGAGAAGGGCGAGACCAAGAACGACCCCGAGCTGAGCAAGGCTCTGGCTTCTATGGCAGACCTGTTCGTGAACGATGCCTTCGGCACCGCCCACCGTGCCCATTCCTCCACCGCCGGCGTGGCCGACTATCTGCCCGCTGTCTGCGGCTACCTGGTCCAGAAGGAAGTTTCCATCATGGGCAAGGCTCTGGCCGATCCTGAGCGTCCCTTCGTTGCCATCCTGGGCGGCGCAAAGGTTTCCGATAAGCTGAATGTTATCAACAATCTGCTGGAGAAGGTCGACACCCTAATCATCGGCGGCGGCATGGCCTTCACCTTCCTGGCGGCCAAGGGCTACGATATCGGCTCTTCTCTGGTGGATAGCGAGAAGATCGATTACTGCAAGGAAATGATGGCTAAGGCTGAGAGCAAGGGCGTCAAGCTGCTGCTGCCTGTGGATGCCGTTGTTGCCGATTCCTTCCCCAATCCCATCGACGCAGAGATTGCTGTGGAGACCGTGGCTGCCGATGCCATCCCCGCTGACAAGATGGGCCTGGATATCGGCGAGAAGAGCCAGGCTCTGTTTGCTGACGCTGTGAAGAGCGCCAAGACCGTTGTCTGGAACGGCCCCATGGGCGTGTTTGAGAACCCCACTCTGGCCAAGGGCACCATTGCTGTGGCACAGGCTTTGGCCGATTCCTCCGCTGTGACCATCGTTGGCGGCGGCGACAGCGCTGCTGCCTGCGAGCAGCTGGGCTTTGCCGACAAGATCACCCACATCTCCACCGGCGGCGGCGCTTCCCTGGAGTTCCTGGAAGGCCTGGAGCTGCCCGGCATCGCCTGCCTGCAGGATAAGTAATTTTAAGGCGGGAACTTCAAGCAAATTGTCTGCGGCTGTGGGCGGATCTTTCGCCGCCATGCTGCGGATTTGAAAGCGGGACGTACACAAAGTGCGCCGACCCTTCCAAATCCTTGCCTGACGGCGAAATCTCTTGCCCATAGCTCTTGCCAATTTCCTTGAAGCTCCCTAAAAATAAGCAAGAAAGCTTTTTAAATTCGTCAATTGCATTCTTTTCAGAGTGTAGACATATGCAAGAAGAAACAAGGAGTAATCAACAATGAACAGAAAATATCGCAAGACCGTCATCGCCGGTAACTGGAAGATGAACAAGACCCCCTCTGAGACCAAGGAGTTCATGACCCAGCTGAAGGCGATTATGCCCAAGGGCCGCTGGTGCGACGTGGCTCTGTGTGTGCCCGCTGTGGATATTCCCGCTGCCGTTCGTGCCGTCCGTGAGACCCGCATCGGCATCGGTGCTGAGAACTGCAACGCCAATGCTTCCGGCGCTTACACCGGCGAGATCGCTACCAATATGCTGGTGGATGCCGGCTGCAAGTACGTCATCATCGGCCACTCCGAGCGCCGCGCCATGGGCGAGACCGATGCCGACGTCAATGCCAAGGTCCTGGCCGCTTTGGATGCGGGCCTGACCCCTATCATGTGCTGCGGCGAGACTCTGGAGCAGAGAGAGTCCGGCATTACCACCGAGTGGATCACCATGCAGATCAAGCTGGGTCTGGCAGGCGTTCCTGAGGACAAGATCCGCAAGGTTATCATTGCCTACGAGCCCATCTGGGCCATCGGCACCGGCCGTACCGCCAGCCCCGAGCAGGCTGAGGAAGTCTGCGAGAGCATCCGCGCTGCGGTTCGCAAGCTGTACTCCTCTAAGAATGCACGGGCTATCTCCATCCTGTACGGCGGCTCCATGAACGACAAGAACGCCTTCGAGCTGCTGGCCCAGCCCGACATCGACGGCGGCCTGATCGGCGGCGCTTCCCTGGTTCCCGAGAAGTTCGTCAAGATCATCGAGGCAGCCAACCAGCCCAACGAATAATTCTGAACCAAAAGGGGAGAAAACGCCGCGGGGTGTTTTCTCCCTTTTTATCGTTTCGAGGTAAGAGTGATGAAAACCTTATTTTTATCTGCGGATGCCCAGAAAACGCCGGAAATTGCCGCCGCCATTATTCGAAATGGCGGTCTGGTGGCAATTCCCACGGAGACGGTCTATGGCCTGGGTGCCAACGGACTGGACGAAAACGCCGTTTTGAAAATCTTTGAGGCCAAGGGCCGCCCCCAGGACAATCCCTTGATCCTCCACGTGGCCGAGCCAAAGGAAATGGAGCGGTTCTGCCACGATATTCCCGAAAGCGCCTACCGTTTGGCCGAAAAATTTTGGCCCGGCCCGCTGACCATGGTGCTGCCCGTGAAGGAAGTTGTGCCCAAGCGCACCACCGCCGGGCTGAATACCGTTGCCGTCCGCTGCCCGGACAGTGACGTCACCCGGAAGATCATTGCCCTGGCGGGGGTGCCCATTGCGGCTCCCTCTGCCAATATCTCCGGCAAGCCCTCTACCACCACGGCGGAGCACGTGCGCCACGACCACGACGGCAAAATCGATGCCATTGTGGACGGAGGTCCCTGCCGGGTGGGGGTGGAGTCCACCATTGTGGACCTGACCGAGGACCGGCCCCGGCTGCTGCGCCCCGGCGGAATCACTCCGGAGCAGCTGATCGAGGTGCTGGGGGACCTGGTCATCGACAAGGCAGTCACGGCTCAGATCGATAAGGACGCCGTGGTGAAAGCCCCAGGTATGAAGTACCGCCATTATGCTCCCGCCGAACCGGTGGTCATCGTCTCCGGCAGCCGGGAAAAGGCGGCGGCATATATCCATGCCCATTTTACCCCCGGAGACCGGGTGCTGTGTTTTGAGGAGGAGCTGCCGCTGTATCAGGATTGCGCGCCCTTGGCCTACGGCAGGGAAGCAGACGTAAACACCCTGAGTGCAGGACTCTTTTCCGCTCTGCGAATTCTGGACGACCCCAGCATTCATCAGGTTTATGCCCGGTGCCCCGTGGGCGGAGGCGTAGCCTATGCGGTGCAGAACCGGCTGAAAAAGGCCGCCGCCTTCCATATTGTAGACGCGGAGGCAGAGGCATGATCCTGGGCATTACCGGGGGCACCGGCTGCGGAAAGACTACATTGCTTCGCTGCATTGCGGACTGCGGCGGGGTGATTATGGACTGCGATGCCATCTACCATGATCTTCTCAAGACGGATGTCGCCATGCTTGCGGCCATAGAGACCCGATTTCCGGGCACGGTGGAGGAGGGCGGACGGAATCTGAAAAAGCTGGGAGCGCTGGTCTACAAGGACCCCAAGGCGTTGGAGGACCTGAACCGGATCACCCACGCCTGCGTCCGCCGGGAAGTGGAGAAGACCCTTTCCCAGAAGCCAAAGCTGGCGGCCATCGATGCCATTGCCCTGTTTGAAAGCGGGCTGGATTCCCTTTGCGATGTGACGGTGGCGGTGACGGCCCCGGAGGAAGACCGGGTCCGCCGCCTGATGACCCGGGACGCTATTTCGGAAGACTATGCCCGCAGCCGCATTGCCGCCCAGCATCCGGAAAGCTGGTTCCGGGAGAGATGCACCCATACTCTGGAAAACAGCGGTACGGAAGCCCAATTCCGGGAGAAGTGCCTTGCTTTTTTACGGAATCTATGTATAATATAGGAAGACTGTTGTTGCTGAGTGAAGTACAAGAACAGATATCCTGAATTTGGAGGAATGAACAATGAACGCTGATGAACTCCGCGAGGCGCTGCTGAGCAGCCCCAAGAATGGCTTTGTTGGTCTGAGCCAGGAAGAGCGGGCCGAAATGGAGGCCTACTGCAAGCGCTATGCCGCTTTTATGAACGCCTGCAAGACTGAGCGGGAGGCCACCGCCTGGGCCACTGCCGAGGCTGAGAAGCATGGCTTCAAGCCTGCCGTGCCCGGTATGGAAGTCAAGCCCGGGGATAAGATCTACCTGAACAACCGGGGCAAGAGCTTTATGATCGCCGTTGTGGGCACCGAGTCTCTGGCCGAGGGCGCAAACATCTGCGCTGCCCATGTGGATTCTCCCCGCATGGACCTGAAGCCCCAGCCCCTGTATGAGGACAGCGAGATCGCCTATTTCAAGACCCATTACTATGGCGGCATCAAGAAGTACCAGTGGACCTGCGTGCCTCTGGCCATTCACGGTGTGGTCTGCAAGAAGGACGGCAGCGAGGTTACCGTCACCATCGGCGAGGACGAGAACGATCCCATTCTGGTGGTCTCCGACCTGCTGATCCACCTGTCCGCCGACCAGATGAAGAAGACTCTGGCCGAGGGCATTGCCGGTGAGCAGCTGAATGTGATCCTGGGCACCGAGCCTCTGGAGGGCGAGGGCAGCGACCTGGTGAAGCTGAACATCATGCGTCTGCTGAACGAGAAGTACGGCTTTGTGGAGGATGACTTCCGCACTGCCGAGCTGACGGTTGTCCCCGCCGGAAAGTGCCGGGAGGTTGGCCTGGACCGGAGCCTGCTGGGCGCCTACGGTCATGACGACCGGGTCTGCGCCTATGCAGAGCTGGAGCCCATGCTGACTCTGCCCACCCCCAAGCACACCGCCGTCTGCATCCTGGCAGACAAGGAGGAGATCGGCTCCGTGGGCATCAGCGGTATGCAGAGCCGCGCCTTTGAGTACTTCATGGAGATCCTGTGCGACGGCCAGGGCGTCAAGCTGAGCCACTGCTTTGCCAAGTCCTTCTGCCTGTCCGCCGACGTTTCCAATGCCTTCGACCCCAATTTTGCCGAGACCTGCGACCGCCGGAACAACAGCATGCTGAATTACGGCGTTTCCATCTGCAAGTACACCGGTTCCCGCGGCAAGGGCGGCGCATCTGATGCCTCTGCCGAGGCCATGCAGCATGTCCGGTCTACTTTGGATGCTGCCGGTGTGAAGTGGCAGATTGCAACCCTGGGTAAGGTCGATCAGGGCGGCGGCGGCACCGTGGCTGCCTACATGGCAAACCGGAACATCGTCACCGTGGATGCGGGCGTTCCCGTGCTGTGTATGCATGCTCCTCTGGAGATCGTCAGCAAGCTGGACTGCTATGAGACCATGAAGGCCTGCAAGGCAATTTACCTGGCGTAAATGTTTTTTTGGAGGCGGCGTAAGCCGCCTCCTTTTTCCTTGACAAAATTCTCTTTTTATAGTAGAATACCATTGCAATTTTATAGGACAGTTCGTAACCATCCTGTCGGTAAACAAAACTAGGATCAAAAATGGACGTATTTGCGTGCATTTTTTCTTTGGATGGGCGCATTTTGCGTCCATTTTGTTTTTTGCGTGGGTGGAATTGTCCACCCATTTTTTATTGCCAAAGGAGAAATTACCCATGAACAAAACCCGTTACCTGACCCAGGCTGCCATTATTGCCGCGCTGTATGCCGTGCTGACCCATATGCAGAATCTGCTGCTGCCTGGAACGACCACCTGGGCCATCCAGATGCGCATTTCCGAGGCCATGAACGTTCTGGCCTTCTTCACCCCCGCAGCCATCCCTGGCCTGAGCCTTGGCTGCCTGGTGTTCAACCTGACCTATGCGGGCACGCTGCCTCTGGACTTCCTGGTGGGCACCCTGGCAACCTTTTTGGCGGCTCTGGCTATGTGGAAGACCCGGAATGTGAAAATCGGGAAGCTGCCCCTGCTGGGACTGGTGATGCCCGCCGTTACCAATGCCTTCCTGGTGGGCTGGGAGCTGACGGTCTATATTGGCGGCGGCTTCGGCATCAATGCTCTGTATGTGGCCCTGGGTGAGCTGGCTGTGGTGCTGGTGCTGGGCACGGCGCTGTACTTTGCCATTACTGCCAGGAGCCTGGACAAGAGCGTCCTGGCCCTGGACTGAGGCAGTGCTGCACACATATTTCTCATAAAACGGTAAAAAAATATCGACTTGGCAAGATTCACATGGTTTTTCCTCATTTTTTGGAAATTCTGTGGTATCTGCTTTCTTGACGGATTCGGTCAAATCGTGGTATAATCAACCTATCCAATAAGAACCCTTATGACTGACGGATAAAGTGGAGCACCACGTGGAGTAAGGGAAGAATTTTTGCCGACCGTCTGGGCTTGCTTGCGTTCCTATATCAGGAGGGTGAGTGGGCCCTTTTCGCTTTTTAAGGAGGTAAAACAATGAAAAAAGTTGGAATTATCATGGGAAGTGACAGCGATTTGCCGATTTTGCGCAAGTCCATGGATACCTTGAGGGAGCTGGACATTCCCTTTGAATGCCATATCTTCTCGGCGCACCGCACCCCGGCAGAGGCAAGGGACTTTGCTCTGAATGCCCGGGCCAATGGGTTCGGCGCGCTGATCGCCGCTGCCGGTATGGCGGCCCATCTGGCCGGGGCCATTGCCGCCAATACCACCCTGCCCGTTATTGGTATCCCCTGCAAAGGGCCGGTTCTGGACGGCATGGATGCCCTGCTTGCCACGGTGCAGATGCCCACGGGCATTCCCGTTGCCACGGTTGCCATCAACGGCGGCGCCAATGCAGCCCTGCTGGCTGCCCAGATTTTGGCGGTTTCCGATGAGGACCTTGCCCGGAAGCTGGACGAAAAGCGGGCAAAGGACGCAAAGAAGGTCCTTGAAAAAGATGCAGCTCTGCAGCAAGAGCTGAACGCATAAAAGGAGGAATACCATGGGCGGTTTTTTTGGCGCGGTCTCCAAGCGGGACTGCATTCTGGACGTATTCTTCGGCACGGACTACCATTCCCACCTGGGTACCCGTCGGGGCGGCATGGCGGCCTACGATTCCCAGCTGGGTCTCCAGCGGGAAATTCACAATATTGAAAATTCTCCCTTCCGAACCAAATTCGACGGCATTCTGAACGAGATGAAGGGCACCAGCGCCATCGGCTGCATTTCCGATACGGACCCCCAGCCTCTGCTGATCCGGTCCAACCTGGGCACCTACGCCATCTGCACCATCGGCATCATCAACAACGCGGAGGCCCTGCTGCAGCAGTACCTGTCCTTCAGCGGCGGCCATTTCGATGCCATGAGCGGGGGAAAGGTCAACTCCAATGAGCTGATCTCCGCCCTGATCGATCAGAAGAGCTCCTTTGCGGAAGGGATTCGTTTTGCCCAGGACCTGATCGAGGGGACGGCCTCCATTTTGATTTTAAAAGATGACGGCCATTTGATCGCCGCACGGGACAAGCTGGGCCGCCTGCCCATCATCCTGGAAAAGAACGAGGATGGCTTCTGCGTTACCTTCGAGGACTACGCCGGTGAAAAGTTGGGCTATACCTATTGCCGGGAGCTGGGCCCCGGCGAGGCGGTGGAGCTGACGCCGGAGGGGGAGACCGTGCTGCTGGCGCCCCGGAAGAAGAAAAAGATCTGCGCCTTCCTCTGGTCCTACTATGGCTATCCCACCTCCTGCTATGAGGGCAAGAATGTGGAGGTCATGCGCTACCGCAACGGCCAGATCATGGCCAAGGCCGACAAGGAAAACGGCATTGCCCAGGATATCGACTATGTGGGCGGTGTGCCGGACTCCGGAACCCCCCACGCCATTGGCTATGCCAATGAAAGCGGCGTGCCCTTTGCCCGGCCCTTTATCAAATACACCCCCACCTGGCCCAGAAGCTTCATGCCCTCCAACCAGAGTGAGCGGAATATGGTTGCCAAAATGAAACAGATTCCCGTGGACGAGCTGATCAGGGACAAGAAGCTGCTGTTTGTGGACGACTCCATCGTCCGGGGCACCCAGCTGCGGGAGACGGTGGATTTCCTCTATGAGCACGGAGCCAAGGATGTACACATCCGCTCCGCCTGCCCGCCCATCCTTTACGCCTGCAAGTACCTGAATTTCTCCCGGTCCAATTCCGAAAACGAACTCATTGCCCGGGCTACCATCCTGGAGCTGGAGGGCGAAGAGGGCTTCAACCATCTGGATGAATACATGGACGGAACCACCGAGCGGGGCAAGAAGCTGCGCCAGACCATCTGCGACAAGCTGCATTTCTCCACCCTGGAGTATCAGACATTGGAGGGCATTCTGGAGGCCATCGACCTGCCGGAATGCGATGTGTGCACCTACTGCTGGAACGGCAAAGAATAAAATATAAAGGAGAATACCCATGGATCACAAGAATTCTCAGTCTGCCAGCTACGCCGCTGCCGGTGTAGACATTACTGCCGGCTACAAGGCCGTGGAGCTCATGAAAAAGCACGTGGCACGGACCCGCAACGAGGGGTGCCTCGACGATGTGGGCGGCTTTGGCGGCTGCTTCGGTCTGCCGGTTGCCGGTATGGAGGAGCCTGTGCTGGTTTCCGGTACCGACGGCGTGGGCACCAAGCTGCGCATTGCCCAGCTGCTTGATAAGCACGATACCATCGGTATCGACTGCGTGGCCATGTGCGTCAACGATGTGATCTGCTGCGGCGCAAGGCCTCTGTTCTTCCTGGACTATATCGCCTGCGGCAAGAATGTGCCCGAGCGAATTGCGGAGATCGTGGGCGGCGTGGCCGAGGGCTGCGTCCAGTCCGGCTCTGCCCTGATTGGCGGCGAGACCGCCGAACATCCCGGCATGATGCCCGTGGACGACTACGATCTGGCGGGTTTCAGCGTGGGCATTGTGGATAAGAAGAAAATCATCGACAATACCCGGATGCGCGCCGGGGATGTGGTCATTGCCCTGGCCTCTACCGGCGTCCATTCCAACGGCTTCAGCCTGGTGCGGAAGGTCTTTGATGTGGAGCATAACCCCGACCTGAAAAACCCCTGTGAAGCCCTGGGAGGCAAGTCCGTTCTGGAAACCCTGCTGACCCCTACCAAAATCTATGTTAAGAGCGTTCTGGCTCTGCTGGAAAAGGTGGATGTCAAGGGCATCAGCCATATCACCGGCGGCGGCTTCTATGAGAACATCCCCCGCAGCATCCCCGATGGCCTGTGCGCCAAGATCAGGAAGAGCGATGTGCGGGTGCTGCCCATCTTTAAGCTCATTGCCGAAACCGGAAATATCCCCGAGCGGGACATGTTCAATACCTTCAATATGGGCGTTGGCATGAGCGTGGTGGTTCCTGCCGAGCAGGTGGATACCGCCCTGGAGATCCTGACGGCTCACGGAGAGACTGCCTATGTCATCGGCCGGATTGTGGAGAACGAGGAAAAGGTGATTCTGGAGTGAAAACCAAGATTGCGGTCCTGGTCTCCGGCGGCGGAACCAATTTGCAGGCCTTGCTGGATGCTCAGAAGTCCGGTGTGCTGTGCAGCGGCGAAATTGCCCTGGTGGTGTCCAACAATGCGGGGGCCTTTGCCCTGGAGCGGGCGAAGAATGCCGGGGTCCCTACGGCTGTGCTGCTCAAAAAAGAGCTGGGCGGCCAGGCGGGCTTTGAGAAAGCCCTGGGGGAGACGCTGAAAGAACACGGCATTCAGGTGATCATTCTGGCGGGCTTCATGAGCATTCTCTCCGGGGATTTTACGAAGCAGTATCCCAGACGCATTCTGAATGTGCATCCGTCTCTGATTCCTGCCTTCTGCGGCGCGGGCTTCTATGGACTGCGGGTTCATGAAGCGGCGCTTCGCTATGGCGTCAAGGTCACAGGCGCTACGGTGCATTTTGTCAACGAGATCCCGGACGGGGGAGAGATCATCGCCCAAAAGAGCGTGGATATCCTGCCCGGGGATACCCCTGAGCGCCTGCAGCGGCGGGTCATGGAGCAGGCGGAGTGGATCCTGCTGCCGAGAGCTGCCGAGCAGGTATGCGCCCAAATCCAGAATTCGGAGGAGTAAAGGATGAACGTTTACGAAATCGGTTCCATGGAGGAGAAGCTTTCCTCCAATACTTACCCCGGCCGGGGCATTGTCCTGGGGCTTACCCCGGACGGAAAGCAGGCTGTGGCCGCCTATTTCATCATGGGCCGCAGCGTCAACAGCCGCAACCGCATTTTTGCTCTGGAGCCCGACGGCATTCGCACGGAGGCCTATGACCCCAGCAAAATGGAGGACCCCAGCCTGATTATTTATCACCCCGTCCGTCAGCTGGGCCGGGCACTGATTGTCACCAACGGCGACCAGACCGATACCATCCGGGAATTCCTGGAAAAGGGGAAGACCATGGAAGAGGCCCTGCGTACCCGGAAATTTGAGCACGACGGTCCCAATTGGACCCCCCGTATCTCCGGCCTGCTGAGCCCGGACGGCAGCTATAAAATGTCCATTCTGAAAGCTTCTGATCCGGAAGGAACCGGCTGCAACCGCTATACCTACGATTATGATCCCATTCCCGGCCTGGGCCATTTCCTGCATACCTATGTCTGCAACGGAAACCCTGTGATCCCAACTTTCCAGGGGGAACCTGAGCGGGTGGCCATCCCTCAGGATATGGAGTCCTTTGTGGAAATGCTGTGGAATAACCTGAACGAGGACAACAAGATCTCCTTGTTTGTCCGCTATACGGACCTTGCCACCGGTGAATTCCGGCAGAAGGTCATCAACCGCTACGAATAAGGAGGCTGACCATGAAAGAATTCGAACTGAAATACGGCTGCAACCCCAACCAGAAGCCCGCCTCTATCTATATGGCTGACGGCTCTGATCTGCCCATTACGGTGCTCAACGGCCGCCCCGGCTACATCAACTTCCTGGATGCCCTGAATTCCTATCAGCTGGTCAAGGAACTGAAGGAAGCAACGGGCCTGTGCGCCGTGACCTCCTTCAAGCATGTGTCTCCCACCTCTGCCGCAGTGGGCAAGGTGCTGCCGGAGAATCTGAAAAAGGCCTGCTTTGTAGACGACGTGGATGGGCTGGACGAAAGCCCTCTGGCCTGCGCCTATGCCCGGGCCCGGGGTACGGACCGGATGTGCTCCTTCGGCGACTGGGTGGCCCTTTCTGATGTCTGCGACGTCACCACCGCCAAGCTCATCGCCAGGGAGGTTTCCGATGGCGTCATCGCCCCCGGCTACAGCGAGGAGGCTCTGGCGATCCTCAAGACCAAGCGCAAGGGCAATTACAACATTGTCGCCATTGACGAAACTTATGTCCCCGCGCCTCAGGAGACCAAGATGGTCTATGGCGTCACCTTCCGGCAGGGCCGGAACAATTTCAAGATCGATGCATCTCTGCTGACGAATCTGGTCACCGAAAACAAAGAGCTCCCCGAGAGTGCCAAAATCGACCTGATCGTGGCCCTGATCACTCTGAAATACACCCAGTCCAATTCCGTGTGCTTTGCCTATGACGGCCAGGCCATCGGCGTGGGCGCCGGGCAGCAGTCCCGGATCCACTGTACCCGTCTGGCAGGCTCCAAGGCGGACACCTGGTTCCTGCGGCAGCATCCCAAGACCCTGGCGCTCCCCTTCCGGGAAGACCTGGGCCGCCCCAACCGGGACAATGTCATTGACGGCTATATCAACGGCAACGAAGAGGACGTGTGCGCCGAGGGTATCTGGCAGAACTACTTCACGGAGCGCCCCGAGCCCCTTACCGCTGAGGACAAGCGGGCATTTCTGGGAGCCATCCGGGGCGTGTCCCTGGGTTCCGACGCCTTCTTCCCCTTTGCGGACAACATCAAGCGGGCCTATGCCTCCGGCGTCAGCTATATCGCCCAGCCCGGCGGCTCCATCCGGGACGATCTGGTCATTGAAGAGTGCAACAAAGATGGCATTGTCATGGCCTTCACCGGCATGCGGCTGTTCCATCATTAAATGATAAAAGCCTTCCCTTGGGGGAAGGTGGCACGGCGAAGCCGTGACGGATGAGGGGCGGCAAAGACTGATCATTCCGTGCGGCCTTTGCAGACGCCCGAATCCCTCAAAACCGTTTCCCTGTGGGAGTTGTTCCTTATTTTACCTGATTCCGCCCCTCATCTGCCACTGCGGCGGCACCTTCCCCCAGGGGAAGGCAGGGGGTTTTTGAAAGGATGATATACATGAGAATTCTGGTAGTCGGCGGCGGCGGGCGGGAGCACGCCATCATCAAGAAGCTGAAAGAAAATAAGTCCGTAGAGGTTATCTATGCCCTGCCCGGCAACGGCGGCATCGCAAGGGACGCGGTCTGTGTGCCCATCGGGGCAACGGATATTGCCAAAATCGTAGATTTTGCGGTGGAAAACAAAATTGACTATGCCGTTGTTGCCCCGGACGATCCCCTGGTGCTGGGCGCTGTGGATGCGCTGGAGGAAAAGGGCATTCCCTGCTTCGGCCCCAGAGCCAATGCAGCCATCATCGAGGGCAGCAAGGTGTTTTCCAAGAACCTCATGAAGAAGTACGGCATCCCCACGGCGGAATACGAAGTGTTCAACGATATGGCTTCTGCCCTCCAATATCTGGAGACCGCCCCCATCCCCACGGTCATCAAGGCCGACGGTCTGGCCCTGGGCAAGGGCGTGATCATTGCCCAGACCCGGGAAGAGGCTATGAACGCCGTCAAATCCATGATGGCGGACAAGGTCTTCGGCAAGAGCGGCGAACACATTGTCATTGAGGAATTCCTCACCGGGCCGGAGGTCAGCGTTCTGTCCTTTACGGATGGAAAGACAGTTAAGCCTATGGTTTCCTCCATGGATCACAAGCGGGCAGGGGACGGAGACACCGGCCTGAATACCGGCGGCATGGGCACCGTGGCTCCCAATCCCTATTACACCGAGGCAGTGGCCAAGCAGTGCATGGCTGAGATTTTCCTGCCCACCATCCGCGCCATGAACGCCGAGGGCCGGTCCTTTAAGGGCTGCCTGTACTTCGGCTTGATGCTGACGCCCAAGGGCCCCAAGGTCATTGAGTACAACTGCCGCTTCGGCGATCCGGAAACCCAGGTGGTGCTGCCCCTTCTGGAAAGCGACCTGCTGACTGTTATGCAGGCAACCACCAATGGATGCCTGGCTGAGACAGAGGTGAAATTCTCCAAGAAAAACGCCTGCTGCGTCATCAAGGCTTCTAAGGGTTACCCCGTGTCCTACAAGAAGGGCTTCCCCTTGACCATGACCGAGGAGGCCGAGAAGCACACCTATGTGGCCGGTGCTAAGCTGGATGAGAATGGCGTTCTCGTCACCTCCGGCGGCCGGGTTACCGGCACCACCGCCGTGGCGGATACTCTGGAAGCAGCCATTCGGGAGGCATACCGCCTTTCCGATGGGGTCCAGTTTGAAAATGCCTACCGCAGAAGTGATATCGGACAGCGGGCTTTGCAGGCCCTGAAATAAAGAACCGGAGGAAAATGCTCTATGGTTTATCGAGTATACGTAGAAAAGAAGGCGGGCCAGACCCACGAGGCAGACAGCCTGCTGCGGGAGATTCAGGACTTTTTGGGTATCCACAGCCTGACGGGGCTGCGGGTGGTAAACCGCTATGATGCAGAGAATATCGACAAGGCTCTCTTCGATTCCGCGGTAAACACCGTTTTTTCTGAGCCCCAGGTGGATAATGTAAGCTATGAGGTGCCTGTGGGGGATGTGGTCTTTGCGGTAGAACCCCTGCCCGGCCAGTATGACCAGCGGGCGGACTCTGCGGCCCAGTGCATCCAGATCATCTCCCAGGGCAACCGACCCACCATTCGCACCGCCAAGGTCTATGTTCTGTCCGGTGAGGTCAGCGCGGAAGAGCTTGCCGCCATTAAGAAATACGTCATCAACGCAGTGGAAAGCCGGGAAGCTTCTCTGGATATGCCGGAGACCCTGGCCATTGCCTACGCAACGCCTACCACCGTTGCCACGGTGGAGGGCTTCATCTCCATGGACGAAGCGGCCCTTTCCGCACTGCTGGACAAGCTGGGCCTTGCCATGGACTTGGATGATCTGAAATTCCTTCAGGCTTATTTCCGGGATGAGGAAAAGCGGGATCCCACCATTACGGAGATTCGGGTGGTGGATACCTATTGGTCTGACCATTGCCGCCATACCACCTTCTCGACCCACTTGGACAAGATCGTCATCCATGATCCGGAGGTTCAGGCCGCCTATGAGGAATACCTCTCTGCCCGTGTGGCAGTCTACGGGGAGGAAAAGGCGGCCGCCCGTCCCCAGACTCTGATGGACATCGCCACCATCGGCGCAAAGTACCTGAAAAAGCAGGGTAAGCTGCCGGAGCTGGACGAGAGCGAGGAGATCAACGCCTGCTCCATCCATGTGACGGCCACCGTCAACGGGGAGGATCAGGACTGGCTGCTGATGTTCAAGAATGAGACCCACAACCATCCCACGGAGATCGAGCCCTTCGGCGGCGCGGCTACCTGCATTGGCGGCTGCATCCGGGACCCCCTGTCCGGCCGTGCCTATGTGCACCAGGCCATGCGCGTCACCGGTGCCGGGGATCCCCGGACAGCCTTGAAGGACACCCTGCCCGGAAAGCTCCCCCAGCGGAAGCTGTGCCAGACGGCGGCGGCGGGCTACTCCTCCTACGGCAACCAGATTGGCCTGGCCACCGGCCATGTGGCGGAGCTTTACCACGAGGGCTATGTTGCCAAGCGCCTGGAGTGCGGCGCGGTGGTGGCGGCGGCCCCCGCAGGCAACGTCCGCAGAGAGTGCCCTGCACCCGGGGATGTGGTCATCCTGCTGGGCGGCCGCACGGGCCGGGACGGTATCGGCGGTGCCACCGGCTCCTCCAAGAGCCACAATATGAAGTCCCTGACCACCATGGCCTCCGAGGTCCAGAAGGGCAACGCTCCCGAGGAGCGGAAGATTCAGCGGCTGTTCCGGGACGGCAATGTCACCCGTCTGATCAAGCGCTGCAATGACTTTGGCGCCGGCGGTGTTTCCGTGGCCATCGGCGAGCTGGCCGACGGCCTGCGGATTGACCTGGATGCCGTGCGGAAGAAGTACGACGGCCTGGACGGCACAGAGTTGGCCATTTCCGAATCTCAGGAGCGTATGGCCGTTGTGGTTGCACCTGAAGATGTGGCGGCCTTTATTGCCGCCGCCGAGAAGGAAAACCTGGAGGCCTACCGGGTGGCTGTGGTCACGGAAGAGGCGAGAATGGTCATGTCCTGGAAGGGCCGCGAGATCGCCAACCTGAGCCGGGACTTCCTGAATACCAATGGTGCCGTGAAGCACGCGCAGGTGGAAGTGCCTGCTTCCAAGGCTGTGGAAACCCCTGATGCCAGCCTGAAGGAAATGGCCGCTCAGCTGCGCTTTGCCTCCCAGCGGGGCCTGGTGGAGCGGTTTGATTCCACCATCGGCGCGGGCTCTCTTCTGATGCCCTTCGGCGGCAAGAACCAGGCAACCCCGGCCCAGGCCATGGCTGCCAAGCTGCCGGTGCTGCCCGGGCAGCAGACCGATGCTGCCAGCGTCATGGCCTGGGGCTGTGACCCGGAGCTGCTGAGCGCCAACCCCTTTGAGGGCGCCAAAGCGGCGGTGATCTCCTCCATGGCAAAAATTGTGGCTGCCGGTGCAGACTATAAAAAGGCCTATCTGACACTGCAGGAGTTCTTCGAAAAGCTGAGAAACGAGCCTGACCGCTGGGGCAAGCCCTTTGAAGCGCTGCTGGGCGCTCTGGATGCTCAGCTCCACCTGGATGCAGGTGCCATTGGCGGCAAGGACTCTATGTCCGGCTCCTTCCTGGACAAGGATGTGCCCCCCACGGTGATCTCCTTTGCCATTGCCCCCGTCAAGGCGGGAGACGTGATCTCCAATGAATTCAAGGAACCGGGGCATCCTGTGTACTGCTTTGCCTCTGACGGAAGCTATGAGGACCTGAAAACGGTCTGGGAGAAGTTCCATGCCCTGTGCCAGGCGGGGAAGGTAAAGGCTGCCTGGGCGGTGGATGCCGGCGGTGTCTCCGAGGCGGTTATGAAGATGTCCTTCGGCAACGGCATTGGCTTCCGGGGCGAGGACGCGGACTGCGGCTATGGCGACATCATCGCCGAGCTTACCGAGGACTGCAATTTTGGCCGGAAGATCGGCTATACCATGGAGGAGCAGGACATCATCCTGGATGACGAGCAGGTGTCCGTTGAGGAGCTCTACGACCTGAATACCGCTACCCTGGAAAGCGTCTATCCCACGAAAACCGTGGAGACCCGGGAAAAGGTGCCTGCCTTTGATTACAAGGCCACTTCTTACCCTGCACCCGCTGTGAAGACGGCGAAACCCAAGGTGCTGATTCCCGTGTTCCCCGGAACCAACTGTGAATATGACTCTGCCAGAGCCGTGCAGGCTGCCGGTGCAGAGGCGGACATTGCGGTCATCCGCAACCTGACGGCCGACGATGTGGCGCGGTCCGTGGAGGACGTGGCAAAGCGAATTGCCGACAGCCAGATGATTTTCATCCCCGGCGGTTTCTCCGGCGGCGACGAGCCCGACGGCTCCGCCAAGTTTATCACCGCTTTCTTCCGGAATCCTGCAATTCAGGAGCAGGTCATGAAGCTGCTGAACGACCGGGACGGCCTGATGTGCGGCATTTGCAACGGCTTCCAGGCGCTTATCAAGCTGGGCCTGGTGCCCTATGGCAAGATCATCGACACCGATGATACCTGCCCCACGCTGACCTTTAACACCATCGCCCGGCACCAGAGCCGCATTGTTCACACCCGGGTGGCCTCCAATAAGTCCCCCTGGCTGAGCCTGACCCAGGTTGGGGATGTGTACAATGTGCCCATTTCCCACGGCGAGGGCAAGTTCCTGGCAAGCGAGGCCCTGGTCAAAAAGCTGGCAGAAAACGGCCAGATCGCCACGCAGTATGTGGATTTGGAGGGCAAGCCCACTATGGACGCTGCCTTCAATCCCAATGGCTCCGTCTGTGCCATTGAGGGCATTACCTCTCCCGATGGCCGCGTCTTCGGCAAGATGGGCCACAGCGAACGTATCGGCAAGGACCTCTATCGCAACGTCCCCGGTGAATACGATATTCGTATGTTTGAGGCCGCTGTGAAGTATTTTAAGTAAGCAAAGACCTATGAAAAGCCCTTGCAGACCAAACCGGCCTGCAAGGGCTTTTGAAAAGAAAAAATTGAAAAGTGCAGAAAAGATTCTGAAAAGGGGCTTGCACTTTGAAGAAAAAGGTGCTATACTGCAAGCAATAGCGATGAGGGAGACTGACCCCGTTTTGTGTCGGATCCAGAGAGACGCGCACTGAGCTGCAAGCGTGTCCCGGTGCTTTGGGCGATACCACTCCTGAGCTGCGTGCGAGAAAGCCTTTTTGAAAGGCGCAAGCACTGCCGTGTCCGCCCAACGACAGAGGGCTATGAGTGAAAAGTCAAGGTGGAACCGTGCTGATCTCAAAGCACCCTTGGAAAAACCAGGGGTGCTTTTTTGCATCCCGACGCTCAGAAAAGGAGACAAAAACCATGAAAATCATCTACAAAGACGGTACTGTAGCAGAGTGCCCCGCTGAGGAAGCCCAGCACGTTCTGCGGCATACGGCTGCCCACATTATGGCCCAGGCCATCCAGCATCTGTACCCCGATGCGGACTTTGCCTATGGTCCCGCTACCGAGAAGGGCTTCTATTATGATGTGGACTTCGGCGACAAGAAGCTGACCGACGAGGACCTGGAAGCCATCGAAAAAGAGATGAAGAAGATCGTCAAGGCGAACCTGCCCATCAAGCCCTTCATCCTGCCCCGGGACGAGGCCGTCAAGCTCATGCACGACCGTCACGCCAAGTATAAGGAGGAGCACATCGGCGACCTGCCCGAGGATGCCGTCATCAGCTTCTACCAGCAGGGCGACTATATCGATATGTGCGTCGGCCCCCACCTGACCTACACCAAGGGTCTGAAGGCTTTTAAGATCACCCAGCAGTCCGGCGCTTACTGGAAGAACGATGCCAACAACAAGATGCTCACCCGTATCAACGGCGTTGCTTTCGCTTCCCAGGAGGAACTGGACGAGTACCTGAAGCAGCAGGAGGAGGCCAAGGCCAGAGACCACCGGAAGATCGGCAAGGAAATGGGCCTGTTCATGACCGATGAGCTGGTAGGCCGGGGCATGCCCATGTTCCTGCCCAGAGGCTATACGGTCTGGCAGGAGCTGGAGAATTACATTAAGGAAAAGGAGCGCAAGCTGGGCTACCAGCATGTCATGACCCCCTGCGTGGGCACCGTCGCCCTGTATCAGACCTCCGGCCACTGGGCACATTATAAGGACAATATGTTCCCCGCCATGGAAGTGGACGGCGAGAGCTTCGTCCTGCGCCCCATGAACTGCCCCCACCACATGATGATCTACGCAAATCGCCCCCACTCCTATCGGGAGCTGCCCATCCGCATCGGTGAGATTGCCCATGACTTCCGGTATGAATCCAGCGGCACCCTGAAGGGCATTGAGCGTGGCCGTCACTTCTGCCAGAACGATGCCCATCTGTTCGTCACCCCTGACCAGATCAAGGACGAGGTGGCCCGTGTAGTTGGCCTCATCCGGGATGTCTACAAGGATTTCGGTATTACTGACTACCGCTGCGTCCTGTCTCTGCGGGATCCCGAGGATAAGGTCAAGTACCATCCCGATGATGCCATGTGGGAGAAGGCCGAGTCCGCCCTGCGGGAGGTGCTGACCGAGCTGGGTATCCACTTCACCGAGGAAATCGGCGAGGCTGCCTTCTACGGCCCCAAGCTGGACGTGAACGTCAAGCCCGCCGTTGGCGCGGAGTACACCCTGTCCACCTGCCAGCTGGACTTCTGTCTGCCTGCCAAGTTTGACCTGAAGTATGTGGATTCCGACGGCAAGGAGCAGACCCCTGTGGTGCTGCACCGGGCGATCCTGGGCTCCCTGGACCGTTTCATGGCCTATATGATCGAGGAGACCAAGGGCAAGTTCCCCGTATGGCTGGCCCCCCTGCAGGTCAAGGTGCTGCCCGTGTCCGAGAAGACCATGGACTATGCCCGTCAGGTCAACCAGGCTCTGGAGGATGCCAACATCCGCACCCAGCTGGACGAGCGCAGTGAGAAGATCGGCTACAAGATCCGGGAGGCCCGTCAGATCGACCGGGCACCCTATATGCTGATCCTGGGCACCAAGGAGGCCGAGGAGGGTACCATCTCCGTCCGCAACCGGGACACCGATGAGACCTCTGTCATGAAGCTGGATGACTTCATCGCCAAGGTCAAGCACGAGATCGAGACCCGGGCCCACTGATTTTTTGAAAACGAAAAACCTTCCGAGCGGATTTGCCCGGAAGGTTTTTGTTATGCTTGCAGCTGCGTTTGCTTTTTTCGGAATAACCGACAAAAGGCGAGATGATTCAAAAGCATGCACAGGCCCCAGCAAAGAGGATAGGACATATAGATGGCCTCAATGGTGCCTGCGTGGGCGGCATAGGTGAAAATCCATGTCAGGCGGAAGGCAACGGAGCAGATGACAGAGATATACAGCGGTGTTTTTGCATCCCCCAGGCCGTGTTCACAGCCGCTGACCACATTCATGGTGCCGCACAGACCGAAGAACAGGCACATATAGAACATCCGGATCCGTGCGTAGTGGGCGATAGCGGCATCCGTGGTGAAGAGCCACACGAGCTGCGGCGAGAGAAGATACAGCACGATTCCCGCAAGCTCTGCAGCGGAGAAAACCGCCAGCATGGTGGTGCGGTATACGGCGCGGTCTCTGCTCATGTTTTTAGCACCGTAATTCTGGGAGGTGAATACGGTGCAGGCATTGGCAAAACCCGTGAAGGTGATAACCATAAGCCCCTCCAGGGAGGTTGCCACGGTGTTTCCGGCGATGACGGCGCAGTCAAAACGGTTGATGACCGAGGCGATGATCACGCCGGAGAGATTCAGAATGATTCCTTCCAGAGAGGCGGGGATACCAACCTGAAATACGGGCTTCAGTCCGGCAAAAAGGATCAGCTTCCCCAGATCGAGCTTTAACTCATCTTCCTGTCGGCACAGGAACAGCATCGTTGCTCCTGCCAGTAGAAGCTGGGAAAGGACGGTGGCAATAGCCACACCAAACACATTCCAGTCCAGTCCGATGACAAATGCCAGGTTCAGAAGAATATTGATGCTGGCCGCGCCGATTTCCAGGAAGAAGGGAACATAGGCATTGCCCTTGGCCTGCAGGGCAGCGGAGAGCATGGTGCTCAGCAGCGTCAGGGGCACACCCAGAAAATAGATCCGGAAATAGACCAGTGCATCGGTCAGAATCCCCTCCGGGCAGTTCATCAGCCGCAGGATCGGCGCAGAGAAGACGATGACGATCAGGCTCAGTCCGCCGCCCAGCACCAGGGCGGTGAGGGGCAGGCTGTGCAGCAGCTTTGTGACCTGTTCGGGCTTTCGTTCCCCGTAGTATTTCCCAAAGACCACGGTGATGCCGGAGGACAGGGCGGTCAGGCCGCTAACCAGGAAATTCAGGATGGATGCGGACGCACCAATGGCGGAAATGGCACCGTCGTGCCCAAACCGGCCGATCACAACGGTATCGGCGCAGGAGAACAGCATGGTCAGCAGGGCGGACAGGGAAATGGGCAGGGCAAAAATCAGCATTCCCTTTAGAATGCTGCCCTGTAAGGGATTGACTTCCAGTTTCGTGCGCATTGACAAAGCTCCTTTTCTTTGCTATGTTGTATTATAAAGGATAACGTAAGGGAACAGTCAAGGGGAAATTTTATGAATACAGGAGAATTTGCAAAGCGCTGCAGAACGGAAAAGCGGACGATTTTCCATTATGAGCAAATGGGCCTGCTGACACCGGCTGCCGTCCACGAAAATGGCTACCGGGAGTTTTCCGAAAGCCAGCTGGAAATCATGGACATGATCAAGGTTTTGCAGGCCGCGGGCTTTACACTGCGGGAAATCAAGCAGATCATTGCCAAACCGTCGGAGCAGCGTCGGGCGGACTTTTTTGCCTCCAAGGCATCTCTGGAGGCGAGAATTCAGGAGCTGCGGCGGATGGAGCGCTATATTGAGAAAAAGCAGCAGCTCTGGCAGGTCTATTGCCGCAGTCGAGACAGCGGGGTTCCGTACCAATATGCATTCTGCCGCTTTACATATGCGGAAAAGGCTGTGGATGCGGGGAACCATTTCTTTTCATTTTTGCAGGATGGGGATTATGATCTGTTTTGCATTGATGAAAGCGGCGGCGTATTCGTCATGAAAGAGGTTCCTGAGGGGCAGTGCCGGGAGGGAATGGCCATTCAATTCTTTTTGGAGATCCCCTCGGGCCAAAGTGATCTCTTGGTGCTCATTCGGGAAAGATTGGGGGAATTCGGCTTCCTGGGGGAGCGGCGCTGCTATCTGCAAACGCTGCCCCATCTGCTGCTGGAGGATGGAAAGGCGGTGCTCCGGGCAACGGTTTTCGGGCATTTTGAGGAAAAAACGGAAGCACGTTAAATTTATCTTGACGAACCACCGGGGTACAGTGCTATAATGATTTTTCACGAGAAAACCCAGGGAAGGAAAGAAAAACAGAAAGATGAGCAAGCGTTTGGATAGAAATATGCTGTCGGTCATTTTTGCGCTGGCATGGCCTACCATGCTGGAGGAGCTGATGCAGACAGCGGTGCAATATATGGATACCGCTATGGTTGGCACCTTGGGCACCCAGGCTACGGCGGCGGTGGGGGCCACGGGAACGGTATCCTGGCTGGTGGGCAGTACGGTCTCAGCGGTGGGCGTTGGCTTCTTGGCCCTGATCTCCCAGAGCTATGGAGCAGGGGACCGGGAGCGGGCCAGGCGGGCCTCTGCCCAGGCGGTCATAATGACTGTGATCGTGGGGCTGCTGTTCACCGCCATCACCACAAGCCTCAGCGGGAAAATCACCCAGTGGATGCAGGTGGATGTGTCCATCCGGGATATGGCATCCCAGTATTTCCTCATCCTCTATAGCCCGATGCTCTTCCGCGCCGCCAGCATTATATTTGCCACGGTTCTGCGCGCCGTGGGGGATACCAAAACCCCTATGCGGGTCAGCCTGAATATGAACCTGGTGAACATCGTGCTGAACTTCCTGCTGATCTATTCCAGCCGGGAGGTGCATCTGTTCGGACTGACCCTGCCGGTTTGGGGTGCGGGCTGGGGCATTAACGGCGCGGCGGCGGCCAGTGCCGTTGCCTATACCTATGGCGGTATTGCCATGACGCTGCGGTTGTGGAAGCACCCGGATCTGTCCCCCAGGGGCCAGCGGTTCCTGCCGGATGGGGAGATCCTGAAGCCCTGCTGGAAGGTGGCCTTCCCCAATATGCTCCAGCGCTTCGGAACATCCCTGGGCTATGTGGCCTTTGCAGCCATGATCAATGCGCTGGGGGATACCGCTACAGCTGCCCACACCATTGCCAATACGGTGGAATCCCTGTTTTACATTCCCGGCTGGGGGATGCAGACCGCCGCAGCTACCCTGGCAGGCAATGCCCTGGGAGCCCGGGACGAGAAAAAGCTAAAAAGTCTGGCAGGCACCTTGCTTCCTCTGGAAGTGGGGCTTATGGTGGTGTCCGGCGGGCTGCTGCTGATTTTTGCGCCCCAGCTTATCTCCATTTTTACCAAGGACCCCCAGGTGAAGGCCTTGGGTACCACGGTGCTGCGGATGGTTGCGATTTCTGAGCCCTTCTACGGTGTCCCCATTGTGCTGGAGGGCATCATGCAGGGCACAGGCCGGACAGTCCCGCCCTTTGTGTTCAATATCCTTGGCATGTGGTGTGTCCGTATCCTTGGAACCTTCCTTTGCACCCGGTTCTTAGGGCTTGGCCTGGTAGCCGCCTGGGGCTGCATGATCGGGCACAATCTGCTGCTGTTTGCCCTGTTTGCGGTGTACTATGCTACAGGAAAGGCACTGCCGAAAATTGCATAAAAAAGAGCCAGCCTGGAGGCCATTTTCCGCTTCCAGGCTGGTATTTTACTCGAAATGTTCCATGTCCAGGATCTCTCCATCCTGGGTCAGCGGTGAGAGAACGCCGTCTCGCACCAGGTAGCTTTCCCCGCACAGCAGCAGGCAGCCTTCATCCTGATAGAAATAGCTGCCATCCGGAATGGCGAAGAAGCACCTTCCCTGACTGTCCGGCAGGGTGATGTCCTCAAAGAGCCGCAGGCCGTCTACGGTATCGTTCTTAACTTTCTGATAATGGGGAAGAACGTTGACCTCTGTCAGGTCAAGCCCCGGGAAGAAGCGGACATAGTCCGGGTCAATCCCTTCGCCGGGCTCTTCCGGCTGGGCGTAAACCGTCTGTGCCATGTTCATGGACCCGGCGCTGATGCCTATGACTACACCCGGATAGTCTTGCAGGAGCACGTCCAGGGCAATGTCCCGGAAAAAGGCCGCCTGGGTGGGAACATGGCCGCCGGACAGGATCAGAAGATCGCTGGAGGACACAAGCTCTGCCGCGTCCTCTGCATTTACACCGTCGAGGATATTCCACCGGCTGGGGTAGATGCCGGCGTTTGCCAGAGCAATGAAGTCATCCGCCCCAAACTGACAGGTCAGGTCGTGGCGCTCAGGGCTGGATGCGATCACGGTAACGCTGGGACATTCCGGCAGTGCTGCGCGAAGACGGTCCACAAAGCCGTTGGCGTTGGAAAAAACCGGCCCGTCTACAGCAAAGGGGCTGCTGGTAATAAACAGTTTCATCTTTTTCCTCCAATCTCAAATCCGGGGAAATACTCCTCCACAAAGTCCACCTTTTCCACCTGGAAGCACTTCCCGTTCAGATATTCCAGAGCCCCGGAATCCGTGGTGAACAGGAAGGTCAGCCGGTAGGAGTAGAGGGCCTGATAGGTCCGGTCATACCGCTTGTCCAGCTTGCCGTACTTCCCGTCTCCCAGCAGGGGGTGCCCTGCGTGGGCAAATTGGGCGCGGATCTGATGGGTTCTTCCTGTGATCAGCTCGCATTCCACAAGAGACAGGCCGTTCCGGGCGGCAAGGGTTTTGTAGTTCGTCTGGCAGGTCTTGGCCCCGGGCTCGGGGCTGTCCGTCACGAAAACACGGTTTTTGACGGCGTCTTTGAAAAGATAGCCCTTGAGGCTCCCTTCCTTGGGCTTTGGGGTGCCCTCTACGATGGCCAGATACCGCTTGTCGATTACCCGGTCCTTGATCTTCTGATTCATGACCCGCAGGGCTTCGGCGGTTTTGGCTGCGATGACAATGCCCCCGGTGTTCCGGTCGATGCGGTTGCACAGGGCGGGGGTGAAGGCGTGCTCTTCCCGGGGCCGCCATTCGTGCTTCTGGTACAGGTAAGCCTGAATCTGGTCGATGAGCGTCCGCCCGTATTCCGCCCCGTCGTGGGGGTGCACCGCAAGGCCCGGGCGCTTGTCCACCAGGAGAATGTGCTCATCCTCATAGACGATGTTCAGCTTGGGGGCGGCAACGGTCAGATAGGCGTTGTCTTCTCGGGGGGTGTCGAAGAATTCGTCGTTGATGTAGAGCTGCAGCTTGTCGCCCACTTCCAGCCGGGTATCCCGCTGGGCCCGCTGGCCGTTGCGCTTGATGCGCTTCAATCGGATGTATTTCTGAGCCAGCGAGGCAGGCAGCAGGGGAACGGCCTTTGCCAGAAACCGATCCAACCGCTGACCGGCATCATTTTGGCCGATGGTCAGTTCTTTCATTCTTTTCCCTCAAGTTCTGCAAAGTGCCTGTTGATCTGGTCCGTGAACTCCTGGGCGGCGTTGTAGCCAAGCTTTCGCTGCCGGATATTGATGGCGGCAACCTCCAGAATCACGGCCAGATTTCTGCCGGGGGTGATGGGGATGGTGATTTGGGGGACCTTGACCCCCAGAATGTCGATACACTGCTCATCCAGTCCCAAGCGGTCATAGATTTCGTGGTTGTTCCAGGGAACGATATTTACCACCAGATCGATGGTCTTCCGGGACCGCACAGAGCCCATGCCAAAGAGCTTGGCAACGTTTACAATGCCGATGCCCCGCAGCTCGATATAGTCCCGGATGAGCTCCGGAGCGCTGCCGGCCAGGGTATTGGTGCTGATCCTGCGAATTTCTACCGCATCGTCTGCAATGAGCCGGTGGCCCCGCTTCAGCAGCTCCAGGGCGGCCTCACTTTTGCCGATACCGCTTTCGCCGGTGAGGAGCACGCCCTCGCCGTAGATCTCCATAAGCACACCGTGCCGGGTTACCATGGGGGCCAGCTCCGCCCGGAGATAGGAGATCAGGGAGGAGCAGAAGCTGCTGGTGGCCTCGCTGGAGCGGAGAATGGAAATATTGTGCTTCTTCGCCATGGCCAGGCATTCCTCGTCCACCGGCAGACTGCGGCAAATCAGCAGGGCGGGAATTTTGTAGTCAAACAGCCGGTCGAAGATCACCAGCCGCTCCTGGGGGGTCTTCTTGTGGAGATAGCTCCATTCCATGTTGCCAAGGACCTGGAGCCGCCGGGGTTCAAAATGGTCAAAATAGCCGGAGAGCGTCAGACCGGGGCGGGCCACGTCCTCCACGGTCAGACGGATGGAATTATAGTCAGTGGAGGCGAAAATAACCTCCATTTGGAATTCTTTTGTGATAGAAGGAAGCGTTACATTAAATTCGCTCACACCTGCCACACTCCTCTTTCATAAGCTACCTTTCATTATACCAGAGTGCAAAAGAATATCAACCGAAAAATAAAAAGAAAAAAGTGAAAAAAAGACTTGCTTTTTTCTTCAATCTTTGCTATTATATCTAGGCGTTCGAATGAGACGCAAGAGTTTAACGAGTTGTCCGGATGGGAGGTGCAATGAATGGCGAAGTGTGATTTTTGTGGCAAGGGCGTAACCTTTGGTATTAAGGTTTCCCACTCCCACAGACGTTCCAACCGTGCCTGGAAGCCCAATGTGAAGCGGGTCAAGGCTGTTGTCAATGGAACTCCCTGCCATGTGTACGCTTGTACCAGATGCCTCCGTTCCAACAAGGTCGAGAGAGCAGTTTGATTTCTGCCTTTCGGGTCCCTTTTGAGCGGACCGTCTGATTCCGTGGCTGATAAATACGCTGCCGATACTCCGGCAGCGTTTTTATTTTGCCAAAATTTCCAAGGCCCCTTCCGGCATCGCCGGAGGGGGCCTTTGCGTGTAAAGGATCTTTGCCGTGCTGCCCCTGGGCGGTGGGGCTTTTTTGCATTACAGTGCCTTTTTGGGGCAGCTTTTCACGCATTCCATGCACAGAATGCACTCCGTGCCGTTTTTGCGGCGGCGGGAATTGTCGGTAACGTCTACCTCCATGGGGCAGACCTTTTTGCATTTGCCGCAGGAGACGCATTTGCTGTGGTCGCACTTTACCCGGAACAGGGAGAAATAACTCATGGGCTTGAGAAAAACCGTAATGGGACAGATATACTTGCAGAAAGCCCGGTTGTCATGGAGCCGGAACGCCAGAAAAATGCCCACGGCATAATAAAGAGCATTGCCCAGGAGAAAGGCCCAAAAGAGAATGGCCTCTTTGTTCTGGATGCCCAGCAAAAACAGGGCGGCGACGAAGAGAAAGGAGGCGGCGAAGACGATATAGCGTATCCACCCAAAGCTTTTTCGGGGGCCGGGGGAGGTCTTGTAGGGCAGAAAATCCAGCACCATAGCGGTCCAGCAGGCATAGCCGCACCAGCCCCGCCCGAAAACCAGAGGTCCAAAGATTTTGGCAACGGCATAGTGAATGGTGGCGGCGGTGAAGCTGCCGCTGAACAGATAGTACCAAAAGCCCTCCAGCTGCATGTTTTCCCGGCAGAGGATCCCCAGATATCCCAGCATGTACGTACCAACCAACAGCTGGGAGACCCGCCGGGCCTGGGGAACACCGCGGAGGAAGAGAAACACCCCAAGTGCCAGGGAAATGCCGATGTAGCTGAAATTCAGAAGATAGAATATGTTTCCTTTTCCAAGCCAGAGACTCACGGCCACGGCCTCAAATACGGCCAGCAGCAGGGTGGGGATCAGGTATTTTTTCATAGGGTGCACCTCCGTTTCAAAAAAATTATATCAGCGGAAATAGAAATAGGCAAGCGGAAAATTGGCCGGATATGCGCTGCAATATGCCTTGTTTTCGACAGACGGAACGTGCTACATTCAAGCGGCATTCACGAGGGGAAGCGCCGGAAGTGTGAGATCCGGCTCTGGTGCTGCGTTCAAATTTGTCTCGGAATAAGGAGTGCTTTTTATGGACCCTGATGTGCGCAGACAGAATTGTTCCGAAAAAATACATACGCCCGATTGGCGAAAAAAGCTTTGGCATCTGGGCGTTCCGGTGCTGTCCTGCCTGGTGGCGCTGGGAGCAGCCCTTGCGCTGATCCTTCCGGCGGCAACTCTTTCGGCTGACGTCTTTTGCGGGCTGGAGGAGCACACCCATGGACCGGAGTGCTGGGGTCAGCGGTTGGCCTGCGGCTTGGAGGAGGCACCTTTAAAGAAGGAGGGGCCTTCGGAGGAGGAGCAACCGGAGAAGCAGCCAGAGGAGGACCAACCGGAGGACGGCCTATTAGAGGATGAGCAACCGGAGGAAGAACTGCCGGAAGGAGAGGAGCCATTGGAAGAGAAGGCCCATGTGCACACAGAGCAGTGCTATGAGACGGTGCTGGTTTGTGGCATGGAGGCGCATGTCCATGACCTTTGGTGCTACGCGGACCCGCAGGCTGATTTGGAAACACCGGATATCTGGCGGCAGACCCTGCCGGAGCTGACGGGAAATTGGAAGACGGACCTTTTGGCAGTGGCCCGCAGTCAGCTGGGCTACAGGGAAAGCAGCCGCAATTACATTGTGGGTGCGGATGACAGAATCGAGGGATATACCCGATACGGTGCATGGTGCGGGCGGCCCTATGGGGACTGGAATGCCGCCTTTGCGGCATTTTGCCTGCGCTACGCCAACATTCCATCAGATGTCGTGCCAAGCGATGCAGACTGCGCTGCCTGGATGAGCCTGCTCCAAAGCGCCGATTATGAAGTGCCGGACCCGGGAGCGCTGATTTTCCTGGATGACGACGCAGACGCAGTGGCGGACCGGGTGGGCATCCTTACGGATGTGTCCGTTGACAGCCTGAGCACCGTAGAGGGCGACCGGGAGGGAATCGTGGGCCTGGGGCAGTATGCACCGGGAGACCCTGCCATAGTGGGCTTTGGGAAGATTCCGTCAAATCCGGATCTTGAAAAATATACCTGCGGCCGGCCGGCCCACACCCACGAAAGCTGCTGCTATGACGGCACCGGGGCGCTGCAATGCGGCTTTGCGGCCCATACCCATGAGGACGGCTGCCGGACGGGAATACGGGAATTTGACTATTCCGATGACGAGCTCACCATGCATATTACAGTGGAGGGGCCGGAAGTGGAAGCGCTGCAGCTGGATGTGCAGACGGCGGAGGAGGCGGGATACTCCCTGTTTTCGTCCTTGACGGAGGAGGAAGCGGAGGCTTCCGAAAATTCGGACCTGCTGCTTCTGCGCAGCCTCAGTCTGCTTCGCGGAGAGGAGCCTATGGATCCTGAGCAGTACCGTATTACCGCTGAGGTTACGGTGAATGCCGCTGTTCTGGAGCCGCTGACACAGGAAACGGCGCTGCTGCGCGCGCAGGCCGTTCCGGAGGCAGAGCTGGGAGTGGTTCTCTCGGCGCTGGATGGGACGGCAGAAACGGCGCTTTTTTTGCCGGGCGCGGAGTCGGTGCCCAGCTTGACCATAGCGGTAGAGCAGGGGATCGTAGCGGTTCAGGCCGGTACCTATCCCAACCCCAGCTATACGGTGCAATACTATGCCAATATTCCCCGCTTTGCAGACAGCGGTGCAAAGGCCTGGACGATCTATGATACCACCGGCGGCATACTGCCGAAAAACAACGGAAACAATAAAACCCGGGAGCTTTATCTGAACGCCACGGGAAACCAAACCGGGAAGAATGCAGGCAATGCCACGGCCATTTACCGCGTGGCAACCTCCACTGCTCTGACGCAGATGTACAGCGACAACCACTTTACCTATGTCAATGCTCCCAACACCGCCTATGTGGATAAACTCATCGACAGCGAGAGCTATGTGTTGGATCAGGTGTGGGTGCTGAAGCAGGGAAAATCGGCCGACAGTACGGAAGCGGCCGACTGGGACATCTATTCGGACCCAAGCCGCATTCATTTCACCAGCCGCCCGGAGCGAGTGGGGGAAAATGTTATCCTGATCACGGACGAAACCTGCCTGCGATTGGTTTACAACTGTCGGGAGGCATCCTTTACGACCCCCAGTACCTTTTATGACTATGATATCTCCGCCGGCAGGAATTCCGAGGGCCTCTGGCGCACCGGTACAGCCGGGATCAACAGCGAAAGCAACTATGCTGCCAGCCGTAACGGCCAGCGGACCTGGCGGTCCTATCGGGATGTGCTGGCTGTGGGCAATGCCAATTGCGGCACCGGTATGGGAGCGTACATCTATGACGGCATCTATTTAAACCAGTTCAGCGGACAGAATTCCGGCTGCGCCTTCGGCCTGGCAGATTCGTTGTCTGGCGGACAGATCGTCTACAATTCCTGGATCGCAGCGCCCAGGCTCTTTAATGAAGGGGATGCTTTGGGGAAGCACATCTATTCCGGCAGCAGCCTGACGTTCCAAAGAATCGGGGATACCTACACGCTGGATTCGGCAAATGTCAGCGGCGTTGGGACAGTGGATGGCCTTCAGGACTTCTTCAATCCCTCGCCCTCATCGGGAACCATTCACGGAAATATTCTGACCAATGACTTCTGGCCGCTGGATGGGGCTGTCAACAAAACGGACCCCAGCTTTGGCGCAGCCGGGCAGGGCGTTCCCTATCTGGGCTATACCAATGCCCCGGGTACCTGGCAGGAGAACAGAAGCACCTTCCCCGTCAGCGATGACGGGCGGGCGCATAACTGCTTCTTTGGCCTGCAATATGCCGTATCCTTCAGCCTGACGGAAGATTACATAGGCCCTCTGGAATACTGCTTCTTCGGAGACGATGATATGTGGGTATTCCTGGATGACCGCCTTGTCTGCGACATCGGCGGTGTCCACTCTGCGGTGGGGGAATATGTGAATCTGTGGGATTATCTGACACCCGGCCAGCCTGGGACCCATACGCTGACCTTCTTCTACACCGAGCGGGGGGCTTCCGGCTCCACCTGCTATATGAATTTCACCCTGCCCTCTGTGACCGGTGTGAACATCGAGCAGAAGACCACTCAGCTGCGTGTGCAGAAGAACGTGCAGGGACGGCACGATGCATCGGCGGAATTTGCCTTTCACATTCGCTTCCTGGATGCCCGGGGAGAAGGGGTACAGGATGACTATGCCTATAACCGCTATTCCGCCGACGGCAAGCCTCTGGAAACGGATCTGATTATCTGTGACGGCAGCGATTTTTCGCTGCGGGACGGGGAATACCTTGTTATCCGCCATTTGCCCTATGGTCTGCGCTATCAGATCACCGAAATTACGACGGAGGGCTACTCCGTCACGAATACGGTCAACGGTGTGCTCCTGGCCGGGGCGAAAGCGGAAGGGACCGTTGCGCAGAACGGAAGCAATACGGTGGAATTCACCAACACCCGCAATACCTTCGCCTTTTCCCTGCAAAAGCAGGACCCGGACGGAACGCCGCTGACCGGGGCGGAATTCACTCTGACGGACAGCGGCGGAAGTCCGGTTTTGGCACTGGATGCAGGCAATGGCAGCTTCAGAGTTCCGGAAACGGATGAGGAGACGGGCAGTGTCGCTCGCTTCCAGGTGAATGCTTCGGGAATTCTCAGTATCAGCGGCCTGCAGCCTGGCAGCTATACGCTGCGGGAGACTGCGCCTCCGGCGGGATGTATCGCCATGACGGAAGACATCCGCCTGACAATTGGACTTAATGGCGAAATCTCCCTTTCCGAAAACAGCCTGGTATCCTGCACAGGCAGCGTTATCACGGTGAAAAATGAATATGCCCCCCGGGTGCTGACCCTGGAAAAGAAGGTGCTGAACGCCGATACCACCGGAAAGTTCGATTTTCTCCTGAGCTATCCCGGTGAAGACGGGCAGCCCGTCACACATACGCTCTCCCTGGCAAATGGCGAAAAGAGCGCCGTTTCCATTCCCTATGGTGTAAACGTGACCATCCGAGAGGCGGAGCACAATGGCTTTGCCCTGACTTTCCGAAACGGGGAAACCATCCTGGAAAGCGGCCCGGATGATAGCTTTACGTTCCGGATTTTGGAGGATGTCACCATAACGGCGGTGAATACCGCAGGCTATGTGCTGCCGGACACCGGCGGCGGGGGAGAGACGGGATTTGCCGTCACCGGCACCATGCTCCTCGCTGCAGCGTTTGCCATGTGTCTGCGAAAAAGGAGGGATGGACAGCAGCTCTGAAAAGAATGAACCGAATATGTACAGGAATTTTGAAAGGTAAGGAAGCGGATATGATGAAAAAAGTCTCTAAAATTTTTTCTTTGCTCTTGGCGCTGGTCCTGATTCTGGGACTTTCCGCCACGGCTTTTGCCGATGGAACAGCCACTACCGGAAGTATTACCATCAACAATGCCGTCGTGGGCCAGACCTATACGGTTTATCGTATTTTTGACCTGTCTCATGACGATACCTTTGAGGCCATTACCTATACGGTGAACCCGGCATGGGAAGCTTTCTTTGCAGACCCCGCAACGGCTGCGGCCCCCGGCCGGAACTATGCGGATATCGATGGGCAGGGCTATGTCACCTGGAAGGCGAGCGCAGATCCTGCGGACTTTGCCAAAAAGGCCCAGGTCTATGCGGCTGCGCTCAGCGACAATCAGGGCCGGGTGACGGCTGCCGGGACCACGGTGGAATTCAAGGACCTTGCCTTTGGCTACTATTTGGTGGATTCCAGCCTGGGCGTTCTGTGTGCTCTGGATACGACCATGCCAGATGTTACAATGCAGGAAAAGAATGGTGTGCCAACGGACTACAAGGAGGTGCAGGAGGACGCCACGCAGGCCTTTGGCCGGGTCAACGATGCGGATATCGGCGACATTGTCAACTTCCGGAGCACCGTTATTACCCAGCCCGGTGCGGAGAACTACGTATTCCATGATAAAATGTCCGCTGGCTTGACCCTGAATTACAGCAGCGCCGCTGATATTTCCGTCACCTTGAATGGGAATGCTGTGGCGGACGGTGCCTATACCGTAAGAACCGGCCGCGAGGTCACGGATGGCTGCACTTTTGAAATTGTTTTCTCCCAGGCTTTCTGCGATACGCTGGGAGAAAACGGGGAGTTGGTCATCGGCTACAGCGCAACGGTCAATGAAAACGCGGTAATCGCCGGGGAAGGCAACCCAAACGAGAGCAGGCTGACCTATGGCGAGGACGGCCAATTCGACACCACCCCCAGCATTACGAAAACCTATACCTGGGGCATGGATGTGCTGAAATATGCCAACGGTAACCGGGAAAAAACATTGGAAGGGGTCAAGTTTGTTCTGCTGAATTCCGGAAAGAGCAAGGCTGCACAGGTTGCAAACGGGAAACTCACCGGCTGGGTGGATGTTCCTGCTCAGGGGACACCGTGGCCTGCCGGGACGGAATTGATCACGGATGCAAAGGGCGAGATCATCATCGACGGCTTGGATGCGGATACCTATTATCTGCGTGAGACGGCAGGGCTGCCCGGTTACAACAAGCTGGCAGATGACCAGGAAATCACAATTACAGCCACACCCGGCGAGGATGAGGACACCATGACCTTCAGCCGGCCCACGGCATACATCAACAACCAGTCCGGCACGGAGTTGCCCTCCACCGGCGGTGTGGGTACAGCGTACTTCTACGCCTTGGGCGGCGTACTGGCCGTCGGTGCGGCAGTCCTGTTGGTGACCAGAAAACGTGTAGAGCGGGCATAAGCGAAAGACAGCGGCAGACAGAGGACTGCCGGTGATCCTGCTGCAGGCAGCGAAAGGGGAGAACGGAATGAAGCGTAAGCGTGGTTTTTCTCTGGTTTTGTGTTTGTTCCTGCTTTCCTGCCTGCTGCCCCAGGCAGTGGGAGCGGAGCGAATCGATCCGGAGCGCGAATGCAGCTTGACGGTAGAGCTTTTTGAGGATGGGGCGCCGGTGGAGGGATTTCCCTTCGGGCTCTTCTATGCAGCGTCTGTCAGGGCCCAGGGCGGCTTCACCCTTGCGGGGGATTTCCAGGACTGCCCGGTGGAGATAAACGGATTGACAGCGGCGCAATACACCGATCTTGCCCGGATCCTGGATGCCTATGCCCGGCAGAACAGCCTGAAGCCATTGGCGAAAAAGGATACCGGTGCCAACGGCTGTGCCGGGTTTGATGCGTTGGAGCCTGGGCTCTATCTGGTTGGCAGCAGCACTGCGGTGCTGGGCGGGAAGAAAATAACGGTAGACCCGTTTCTTGTAAGACTGCCGGGGCAAAATGACGACGGAACGCTTTCCTATCAGCTCACGGCCCAGCCAAAGCACAGCACTTCCATACCTGTGGAAACCGTCTCCCGTCGGGTGTGGAAGGCCTGGGATGATGAGGGCTTTCCCTTCGGAAGACCCGGCGCTGTCGTTGTGGAGCTGCTCTGCGACGGCCAGGTCTACGACACACAAATACTGTCCCCGGAAAACAACTGGCAGTATATCTGGAAGGCTTTGCCCGCCAGGGACAGTGCGGGCAGGCTCCTTACCTGGGCCCTGCGGGAGCGGGCCGTAGAGGGCTATACCGCTACGATCTGGGCGGAAGGGGACACCTTCCTGGTCCGGAACACCTATACAGGGAAGAAGCTGCCTCAGACCGGTCTGATCTGGTGGCCGGCAGCGGTGCTGTCGGCTGCCGGGCTGATCCTGATGGGACATAGCCTCTTTCTAAAAAAGAAAAAATAGGGTTTGTGACGTTAGAGGGCATCGGAAGAATTGTTTGCGGCAGCGCGTGCCGAAATCTGTCCGCTGTGCTTGCTCCCCGGGGAATTCTGTGCTACACTATAGAAAAAAGGAGGCGGTCGGTATGGCGGCGTTTACGGAGCTTTGGACGGAGGAAGGAAAGAAGCAAACCGGGATCCCCTGGGACGCTTACCCCCGGCCCGGAATGCGAAGGAATTCCTTCTGCAATCTCAATGGCCTATGGGACCTTGCGATAGGGGAGCGTGGGGACTTCGACAGGACCATTCTGGTGCCTTTTCCGCCGGAGTCGCTGCTTTCCGGGGTTCATAAGGAAATCCTGGATGGAACTTGCCTGCACTATCGCCGCCGGTTTGCCGCCCCTGGGGGAGCGGGAAGGGTACTGCTGCACTTCGGGGCGGTGGACCAGCATGCCCGGGTCTGGCTTAACGGGCAGCTGCTGGGGGAGCACTCCGGCGGCTATGACGGCTTTTCTTTCGACGTGACGGAATTTTTGCAGCCGGAAAATGAACTGCTGGTGGAGACCCGGGACGATCTGCGGGACAAAACCATGCCCTACGGCAAGCAGCGCCGGGACAGGGGTGGGATGTGGTATACCCCTGTTTCCGGTATCTGGCAGACGGTATGGATGGAACGGGTTCCGGATGATTATATCCGGGAGCTCCATTTCTCCACAGAGGGGAATACCGTAAATCTGGAGCTGGTGGGCCCCAAGACGGGAACGCTGCACCTGAAAACACCGGAAGGGGAAATACAGGTGCCGATCCGGGAGGGTAAGGCTGCGCTGACGCTGTCAAACCCCAGACCCTGGTCCCCGGAGGACCCTTACCTCTATGAAGCGGTCATCCAGGCGGGGCAGGACCGGGTGGGGAGCTACTTTGCATTCCGGACCCTGGACATCAAAACCGTAGATGGAATGCCGCGGCTGTGTCTGAACGGCAAGCCCTATTTCTTCCATGGCGTTCTGGACCAGGGCTATTGGAGCGACGGCCTCTGGACACCGGCAGACCCCAAGTGCTTTGACGAAGACATCCTGGCTATGAAAAACCTGGGATTCAATACCCTGCGCAAGCACATCAAGGTGGAGCCGGAGCTCTTCTATTATGCCTGCGATCGGCTTGGCATGGTGGTATTCCAGGACATGGTGAATAACGGCACCTACCATTATCTGCGGGATACCGTGCTGCCGACCCTGAACCTGGGAAAGCACCGCAGTGACGCAGGCCTTCACCGGGATCCCGAGACCCGGGAAAAGTTTCGGGAGAGCATGGAAAAGACGGTTCTGGCGCTGGAGCGGCACCCCTGCGTATGCTATTGGACGATCTTCAATGAGGGCTGGGGGCAGTTTGACAGCCAGAGCCAGTATGAAAGCCTGAAAGCTCTGGATAGCAGCCGCTTTGTGGACACGGCTTCCGGATGGTTTGCCTGTGCGGATAGCGACGTGGAGAGCCTGCACGTGTATTTCCGCCCGGTACGGCTGAAGAGCAGCCGGAGGCCGCAGGTGGTCTCTGAGTTTGGCGGCTATGCCTGGAAGGAACCGGGACATATTTTCAATCCGGAAAAAAGCTATGGCTATCGCAGCTTCCGGGATAAGCAGGCCTTTATGGATGCGCTGGAAATGCTCTATCGGGAGCAGATTCTTCCTGCCAAGAAGGAAGGACTCTGCGGAGCCATCTATACCCAGCTGTCCGATGTGGAGGATGAGCTCAACGGCCTGCTGACCTATGACCGGGCAGTGTGCAAGGTGGATCCTGCAAGAATGCGGGAGATTGGAAAGCTGCTTCAGGATTGAGGAAAAAACAGCAGCGTCGGCAAAGGAATGCGTGCCGACGCTGCTGTTTTAATGATTTGTTTTATGCCTTCCCAGAAACATCCGAACCAGACTGGAGATCAGGATGATGCTGGCGGCCATAATGCCGGTGACCTCGGCAGTGAACAGCCCCTGGGAGACAAAGCGGTCCATGGCGCCGTCCACGGCCTGCTGCATGGTATAGTACAGGCTTGCCCCGGGGATCAGGGGAATGATAGAAACTACCAGGTAGCAGATGGTCGGGTACTTCCGGACCCGGGCCATGATTTCGGAATACAGGGCGGAAAAGGCTGTGCCCACAAAGAAGGCGGTTCCGGGGGCAAATCCGGCGGAAAGGGTCAGGGCGTAGACTGCGTAGGCCGCAATACCGCCCAGGGTGCACAGGAGCATTCCGGGCCCGTGAATATTGAAAAGAATGGAAAAGCCTGTGCAGCCCAGAAAAGCGCCGAAGCACAGAAGCCCCAGGCTGTGGGCGGCGGTCCCGGCAATCCCGGGCGGCCCCCAGAACTGGATGGTCAGATTTCTGGCAGCGGCGGAACCCAGAGCCATGGATCCGGCAATCAGCAGGACCTGCACGCATTTGTGAATGCCGGAGCTGATATCCCCATAGATCATATCTCGCAGGGCGTTGGTGAACACCAGCCCGGGAACCAGGATCATCATGCCGCCGATGATCACCGTATCGGCATTGGCCGCAATACCTGCTGCACCCAGGCCATAGGCCAGCAGGGACATGAGAAAGGAGGCGGCAAGGGTGCTGAATATGGGGTTCGTCTTCATGGCGCTGGCGAACCGATTGACAAAGGCAATCAAAATGCCGCCGAGACCGGCGAGCAGTGCATCCGTCGGGCGGCACCCGAAGAGCAGACCAAAGCCTCCGGCCCCCAGAAAGTGCCCCAGTATTACGACCGGAAAGCTGTAGTACGGAACGGACGCCCTGGTTTCCTCCAGCATTTTTGCGGCAATCTCCGGGGCCGGCGTTTCGGCGCAGAGCCGACGGCTCAGGGCGTTGAGCCGTTCTACGGCATCCAGATTGTTCCCATGAAACCCGATGCGGCGCATCCGGGTAATGGGGGTGCGGTCAGCGGAGAGAATGCTGACGATCAGATAGTTGTTTGTCGCCGCAACTTCCGGCGACAGACCATAGGCGGTAAGGACCAGCCGCGCGCTGTCCTCTACCCGGTAGGTTTCTGCGCCGGAGATGGCTAGTTCATAGCCTAGGTCCGTTGCCAGATCCAGAAGAAGGTGCTCGTTCATCTTTTTTACTTCCGGGCGAAAATCACGCTGACGGTGTCGGGGCCGCAGTGGCAGGAAATGGTGCATCCGGCCACTGCTTCGTATACAACGTCAAATTCGCCGCACTGGGCCAGGGCCTCCTGGACGGCGACCATATAGGCGGGGTCTACTTCCGTGTGGACCAGAATCAATTTGCTGCGGTCAATATCCTCCCGGCCTAAGAGGCGTTCCTTGATATAGCTTGCAAGGCATTTGTCATAGTGCCCCCGGTATTTTTTGCCCACGCTCATTTTGCCGTCCCGCAGCTCAATGCAGGGCTTCAGGTTCAGAAGATTTGCGCCCAGGGCCGTTACCATGGAGCAGCGGCCGCCCTTGGCCAGATAATCCAGGCGGTCCAGCAGGAAACTGGTTTCAATTTTGGGGATATAGTCTTCCAGCTGCCGGACGATCTCGTCCAGATCCTGTTCCGTCTCGGCCAGCTCACAGGCCTTCAGCACCAGCAGCCCCTGGCCGCAGCACAGATTCTGAGAATCCACAATGCGCACGTTTGGGAATTTCTGGGCGGCAATCAGAGCATTCTGGCAGGAGGAGGAAAAGCCGGAGCCCAGGTTGATGTGGATGATCCCGTCGTATTCTCCTGCATATTTTGAAAACAGCTCCTGATATACGGCGGCACTTCTGGCGGCGGTGGTGCAGATACTTCCACCCTGGGCAACGTGCCGGAAAATATCCGTGGGGGTGATGGTCACATTGTCCAGAAATTCTTCCTCGTCTTTCATGACAATCAGGGGAACCAGATCAATGTCGTATTTTTCAAGAAGGGAGGCGGGAAGGTCGCAGGTAGAGTCGGAAGTAACTTTGATTTTCATGGTGATTCCTTTCCAATTCAGGGTGAATAGCAAAGAATAAGCACCTGAAACACTGGCCAGGTTTCAAAAGTGCCTCTTGTTTTCTTCGAAACATATGGTAGAATAGTACCATACCAGGCGGGTGGTGTCAATCCCTTTCCGCCGGGAAATCACTTCCCAAAATGGGAATACAACAGGAGGAATCCCCTATGACGGTTATTCATGCTGAGGGTATGATGTGCAATCATTGCAAGGCGCGGGTGGAAAAGGCCTGCCTGGCTGTGCCGGGAACCACCAAGGCAGAGGTAAATCTTGCGGAGAAGTCCGTGACCCTGGAGGGCACTGCAGCAGAGGCGGCCTGGAAGAAGGCCATTGCCGACGCGGGCTATCAGGTTGTGGAGTAAGCCTATGCGGACGGAGTTTACCATTCCTTCCAATGGAGCAGGTCAGCTCCACTGCTGCCGCTGGACCCCGGAGGAACAGCCCAAGGCAGTGCTCCAAATCGTCCACGGCATTGCGGAATATATTGAGCGTTACGATGAATTTGCATCCTATCTCAATGGCCTGGGCTATCTGGTGGTGGCAGAGGACCATATGGGCCACGGCGGAACTGTAGGGGACCAGGGCACCCAGGGCTATTTTGACGGCGGCTGGTTTACGGCGGTCAGCGACAGCTATTCGCTGCTGCAAAAGACCAAGGCCGAAAACCCCGATATTCCCTATGTCCTCTTTGGCCACTCCATGGGGTCCTTCATGACGAGAACCATTCTGGAGGTTTACCCGGACAGCGGCATTGCTGCGGTGGTCATCTGCGGCACGGGGTGGCAGCCCAGGGCAATCCTGCCCGGGGCTATCGGCATCTGCCAGATGGCCTGCAAGAAAGTAGGGGAGAAGAACCCCAGCGAGACTCTGCAAAATATGGTCTTTGGCGGCTACAATAAGCGGGTGGAGCACCCCAGAACGGAATATGACTGGCTGACCCGAGACGAGGAAATCGTGGATGCCTACATTGCCCACCCCAGCTGCGGCTTCACGGCGACGACGGGCCTGCTGCGGGACATGCTGACCGGCATTCGCTTCATTGAACAGAAACAGAACCTTGCCAAAATGGACAAGAATTTGCCGGTGTTGTTCATTGCCGGAGAGGACGACCCTGTAGGAAATTACGGAAAGGGGGTCCGGAAGGCTGCCGAGGAATTCCAAAAGGCGGGCATGAAGGACGTAACCTGCAATCTGTTCCCTAAGGGGCGGCATGAAATTCTCAATGAGACAAACCGCCGGGAGGTTTTTGACTTCACCGCCGATTGGCTGAAAAAGAAACTGAAATAAAAATGTGGCCCTGCACATAATGTCCGTTTTATTGGACTAATTATATGGTATCTTATAGCCATGAAATCCAAAAGGACGGTGAATGGTTATGTATTCCATCCGATATGTGCAGGGCCATGTTCAAGTGTATGATGCAAAGGGCAAATTCCTGTTTTCCGCAGATACCGAGCGGGAGGCCAGGGAAGAATTGGAGGAATATGCGTAATCTTCGTTTGGATATCTGTTACGACGGCACCCGCTATCGTGGTTGGCAGCGGCTCCCCGGGGTGGAGGGCACCATCCAGGGCAAGCTGGAAACGGTGCTCAGCCGCATTCTGGAGGAGCCCATTGAGGTCTCCGGCAGCGGCCGCACCGATGCAGGCGTCCACGCGGCGCACCAGATCGCCAATTTTCACTGCCAGAATCCCATGCCTGCGGAGAAGATCCTGGAGCAGCTTCGCAGGTATCTGCCGGAGGACATCGGCATATATTCCTGTGAGGAGGCAGCGCCCCGATTCCATGCCCGGCTGAATGCTGCGGGGAAGACCTACCGCTACCGGATCTGGAACAGTGAGGAGCCCTGCGTTTTCCTGCGCCGGTATGTCTGGTGTATGCCGGAAAAGCTGGATGTGGAGGCCATGAACCGGGCGGCGGAAAAGCTTCTGGGAGAGCACGACTTCTCTGCCTTTTGCGGCAATCGAAAAATGAAAAAATCCACCGTCCGCCGTATTGACGCGCTGAAAATCACACGCCGGGGCAATGAGCTGCAAATTACCGTGACGGGAGACGGCTTTCTATATAATATGGTAAGAATTCTGGTGGGGACGCTGGTGGAGGTTGGCCAGGGGCAGAGAAGCCCGGAGAGCATCCCGGCACTGTTCGGCGCGCCCAGAGAGCAGGCCGGTTTCCTGGCGCCGCCCCAGGGGCTGTGTCTGATGGAGGTAACCTATTGAACATTCAGATATTCGGAAAGAACAAATGCTTCGATACCAGGAAGGCAGAACGCTACTTTAAGGAGCGGCGCATTCCCTTTCAGTCCATCGACCTGAAGCGCTATGGAATGTCCGGAAAGGAATTCGACAGCGTCCTGCGGGCCGTAGGTGGTATCGATCAGCTCATCGACTGGGAAAACAAATCCCAGGAGGTGACCAATATGAAATATATGTCCGATGAAAGAGCAAAAGAGGATAAGGTTTTTGATGATCCCAGTCTGATGAAAACCCCTGTAGTCCGCAACGGAAAACAGGCGACAGTTGGGTTTTGCCCGGAAATATGGGAGACATGGGAATAAAAACAGGGTTACGAAAGCAGCAGTTACCGAAAAGGTACTGCTGCTTTTTTAAATTTGAAATGAAAATTGAAAAGATAGTTCTTGCGAAATGGACGAAAGCGTGGTATGCTAAGGAGGTATCATGACATCTTGGCTGAATCGGCTGTACGCCCTCCTCTGGGGGCCTCCGGCGGTGATTTTCATGGTGGGTGCAGGTTCTTTCCTGAGCTTGCGTTTAGGGCTCCCACAGGTGACCCTTTTCCCAAGAGCTCTGCGCAGCCTGACGGCCAGGGAAAAGAAAGCCGGAGCGGTTACCCCCTTCCAGGCCCTCTGCACAGCTCTGGCGGCTACCGTCGGGACGGGAAATATCATCGGCGTCAGCGGTGCCATCTGCCTGGGCGGCCCCGGTGCTGTATTCTGGATGTGGCTGTGCGGCTTTGTGGGTATGGCTACAAAGTTTGCAGAGGTGACGTTGGCCGGGCACTACCGGGTTCTGTCCGGTGGAGAACTGGTTGGCGGGCCCATGTACATGATTCAAAGGGGATTGCCCAGAAAATGGCATTTCCTGGCCTACCTCTACAGTGCCTTCGGCGTTGTTGCGGCCTTTGGCGTGGGCAATGCCACGCAGGTAAATGCCGTTGTCTCCGGCGTGAATGGGATCCTTGCCGCTTTTGGCAGAGAAGAGAGCCTTTTCGGAAATCTGGCAGTTGGTTTTTTGATGGCCGCGGCAGTTGGGGCAGTGCTCTTTGGCGGCGTCCGGCGCATCGGTGCGGCGGCGGAGCGGCTGGTTCCGGCGGTTTCCGCCGGGTATATTCTGCTGTGCCTTTGGGTGCTGGTGCGCTGCCGACAGCGTATTCTTCCGGCCTTTGCCGCCATCGTTACCGGCGCGTTTTCTCCCAGAGCTGTCACCGGCGGGCTCATCGGCTCTGCCTTTGTGAGCCTGCGCACCGGCTGTGCCCGGGGCATCTTCACCAACGAGGCCGGCATGGGCACGGCATCCATGGCCTATGCGGCAGCGCAGGATGCCGATCCGGCTGAGCTGGGGCTGCTGGGCCTCATAGAGGTCTTTGCGGACACGATTGTTATCTGCTCGCTCACTGCCTTGGCGGTGCTGACCAGCGGCATAGCCATTCCCTATGGGGTGGATGCAGGCGGCGTGCTGCCCTTTCAGGTGTTTTCCACGGTATGCGGAGGCTGGGCCTCAGCGGCGCTGACATTTTTTCTGTGCGTTTTCGCCTTTGCCACGGTGCTGGGCTGGGGACTCTATGGGGCGCGCTGCGGCCAATTCCTGTTTGGCCCCGGCTTCTGGAAGAAATTTGTGTGGATGCAGATGGGCGGAGTCCTTCTGGGGGCGGTGCTGCAAACCCAAACCCTTTGGCTTGCGGCCGAGATCGTCAACGGCCTTATGGCAGTGCCCAATCTGATTGCCCTTATCGCGCTGAGCCCGGAGCTGGCCCGGCTGGTCCGGGAATACAAAAAGAAATCATAAAGAGAATGTAAAGAAGGGATTGCTTCTTTGCAGCCTCTATGGAGGAATACATATGCAGATATCCATCAATGCCAATCGCTGCGAACCCTCACCCATGCGGAAGTTCCATCCCCTGGCCGTGGCTGCCGAGCAGCGGGGAAAGAAAATCTACCATCTGAACATTGGCCAGCCGGACATTGCAACCCCCAGCGCCTATTTTGAGGCGGTGCGGAAATACGATCCCCAAACGCTGGCCTACGATGCCTCTCCCGGAAATCCGGAGCTCATCCGGGCCGTGCAGAATTACTATGCCGGATTGGGCGTTGACCTGGAGCCCCGGGATATCCTCATTACCACCGGCGGCAGCGAGGCGCTGCTTCTGACCTGTCTGAGCATTCTCGACCCCTATACGGAGGTCATCATTCCTGAGCCCTATTACCCAAACTACACCACCTTTGTCCATGCTGCAGGCGGTGTCATCCGGGCCTTGCCCACGAATCCCTGGGAGGGCTACCGCTATGCCAAGCGGGAGCGGATCGAGAGCCTGATTACCAAGAATACCCGAGCAATTCTCATCACCAATCCGGGCAACCCCACCGGCGTTGTTCTGGACAGAGAGGAAATGCGCATGATCGCAGACATCGCCAAGGAGCACGACCTGTTCCTCATCTGCGATGAGGTCTACCGGGAATTCTGCTATGACGAAGAATTCGGTGTGCCCACCATGGCCCGCTTCCATGATATTGATGACAATCTGGTCATTATTGACTCCGTGTCCAAGCGGTTTTCCGCCTGCGGCGCTCGGGTGGGCTGTGTTGTCACCAAGAATCCGGAGCTGCAGAGTGCCTTGCTGAAATTCTGCCAGTCTCGTCTTTCCGTAGCGACCATCGATCAGATCGGTGCCGCGGCTCTGTATCGTGTGGACCCCAGCTTCTTCCGCCAGTGCAAGGAGGAGTACCGCATCCGCCGGGATACGGTGATTTCCCGGCTGCGCCAGATTCCCGGCGTGGTGGTAGAGGAGCCGATGGGCGCCTTCTACGTCATGGCCAGCCTGCCGGTGGACGATGCAGACCGGTTCCAGCACTGGCTGCTGGACTGCTTTGACGACAAGGGGGACACGGTCATGTTTGCCCCCGGTGCACCCTTTTATGAGACCCCCGGCAAGGGCATTAACGAGGTGCGGATTGCCTATGTGCTCAAGCAGGAGGATCTGGCCCGGGCCATGGAGGTCCTGGCCAAGGGAATCGCCCGCTACCAGCGGGAGGTCATGAATGTGGTTGCCCCCGCGCTGGGATAAAAACGGTCGGGAAAGCCACAGATCGCTTTCCCGACAAATGATTGCCGGTCAAAGACGCAGGCGCAGTTCCAACCGAACTGCGCCTGCAATCTTTCAGAAACGTATTTTGTCAGTTTTCCGGCACGCTGCCATCCAGGGAAAGGTGATTTCTCTGCAAGGCCTTGCGGATGGCCAGGAACAGGATGGGGGCGAAGATGATGGCTACAACGGCATTGAACACCGTTGCGGGGAGCTTGGCAACGACATCTACCGCTGCAGCGGCGGGCTCCCAGCCCTTGATGTAGATGCCCTTGATGTAGCTCTTGAGCAGGTATGCAAGGGCATAGGCAACGGCACCGGCGGCAGAGCCGAGGACTGCCTTGCCATAGCCGCCCTCTTTTTTCCCGGCCCGGAAGATCAGGCCGGGGAGCAGACCGTAAATGCCCTTCATCAGGAAGGTCAGCCATGCCTCGGAGATATAGATGGGGTCAAACATATCAAAAATGGCGGAGCCAAGACCAGCGGCCAGACCACCCAGCCAGGGGCCAAGCAGCAGGCCGGACAGGGCGCAGAAGATATTTCCCAGATGGAACGAGGTGGTGCTGCCAACGGCGATGGGCAGCCGGACCCGCAGCGCGGAGCCCACAAAGACCAGGGCAGCCATCAGAGCGGTGAAGACGATTTTTCTTGTAGAGAGCTTTCTTTTCTTTTCCATTTTTCTTTCCTCCCGAAATCGGATGCTGCCATTATAGCAGCATCTGGCCACAAAAAAAGTATCAGAATCATTATGAAAAATAGGGCCAGACAAATTCAAATTGATAAAGAAAAAGGCGGGAATGGGGTATACAGATTTTGCAAAAGGTGTTATAATGGGAAACAAAGGGATAAGCCCTGCTCCAATTGCAAATTTGTACAGAAGAAAGGGATTTTTATCATGAGACTGATTTGCGCCAAGGATTACGAGGACGTCAGCCGTAAGGCTGCCAATATCATTGCTGCTCAGATTCAGCTGAAGCCCGACTGCGTTCTGGGTCTGGCTACCGGCAGCAGCCCCATCGGTACCTACAAGCAGCTGATTGCCAAGTACGAGAGCGGCGATCTGGACTTCTCCAAGGTCAGAACCGTCAACCTGGACGAGTATGTGGGCCTGACCAAGGACCACGACCAGAGCTACGCTTACTTTATGCGTACAAACCTCTTCGACCATGTGAACATCGATCAGGCCAACTGCAACATCCCCAACGGCATGAACCCCGATGCTGAGGCCGAGTGCGCCCGCTATGATGCCGTGATCGATTCCTTCGGCGGCGCGGACCTGCAGCTGCTGGGCCTGGGACCCAACGGCCACATCGGCTTTAACGAGCCCTCCGATTCCTTCGTCAAGAACACCAACAAGGTCAAGCTGACCGACTCCACCATCGATGCCAACCAGCGCTTCTTCGAAAAGCGGGAAGATGTCCCCACCCATGCCTATACCATGGGCATCGGCGGCATTATGAAGGCAAAGCGGGTTCTGCTGGTGGTCAACGGTGCCAACAAGGCCCAGGCCGTGAAGGACTGCTTCTTCGGACCCATTAAGCCCCAGGCTCCCGGCTCCATCCTGCAGCTGCATCCCGATTTCACTCTGGTTGCCGACGAGGCTGCCCTGTCCCTGGTGAAGGACCTGCTGTAATTCCTCTGTATCTGCACTTTAAGCCCCTTGCCGATTCGGCAAGGGGCGATTTGCATATTTCAGGCTTCGGCTTCTGCTTGCGGTGCGTCCTCTGCGTGCTCGTCTTTGCCGATGGTCATAATATCGTAAGGCGTGGTCTGATAGACGAAGTAATTCAGCCAGTTGGAGAAAAGCAAATTGGCGTGGCCCCGCCAGCGCACCGTGGGGGGCTGGGTGTCGTCGTCGTTGGGGTAGTAGTGGGCGGGTACCTGAATGGGGAGGCCCTGGTTTTTGTCCCGCAGGTATTCGCGCTCCAGGGTGTCCGGGTCGTATTCCGCGTGGCCGGTGATGAAAATCTGGCGGCCCCCCTTGGTCATGACCGCGTAAACCCCCGCCTCCTGGGAAGAGGCCAGGATTCGCAGCTCCGGATGTGCCTCGATGTCTTCCCGGTGGACGGTGGTGTGCCGGGAGTGAGGCGCATAGAAGGTATCGTCGAAGCCCCGCAGCAGAATGGCCTTCTTGTAGTCTGCCTGATGGGGGAACACGCCAAAGAGCTTCTGTGGCAGGGGGTGCTTTCGGATGCCGTAGTGGAAGTAGAGTCCTGCCTGGGCCCCCCAGCAGATATGGAAGGTGGAGTGCACATGGGTCTTGCTCCACTCCATGATTTCGCACAGCTCCGGCCAGTAGTCCACCTCTTCAAAGGGCAGCTGCTCCACAGGGGCTCCGGTGATGACCATGCCATCGAATTTCCGGTCCTTCACCTCGTCAAAGGTCTTGTAAAAGGACAGCAGATGCTCCTGGGGGGTATTCTTGGCGGTGTGGGAGGTGGTGTGGATCAGCTCCAAATGGACCTGCAGGGGCGTATTGCCCAAAAGTCTGCTGAGCTGGGTTTCCGTGACGATTTTGGTGGGCATCAGGTTCAGCAGCAAAATTTCCAGAGGCCGGATATCCTGCCGGGCAGCCCGGTTCTGGGGCATGACAAAAATATTCTCCTGCTGCAAAACACCTGCGGCAGGCAGATCATTGGGGATTTGAATGGGCATGGGTTTCCTCCTGGGTGATTCTCTTTGGGACAGTATACCATAAACTGTCCCAAAAATCCAGTGCTGTAAGAGATGGCTTTGAATACAAAATAATCGATACAAAAATTTTGAAAAAAGTTTCCAAAAGCGAAGAATTTGACGCGAAAATATTTTCTTTTTGAACGATTGAAACGGAAAATAAGATGTGGTATAATACGCCAGAATCGAGATATCTGAAAAACAATAAAAGAAAGCGAGCGATGCTTTATGCGGAAAACGAAGATTATCTGCACCATCGGTCCGGCTTCTGAAAATGCCGAGACCCTGAAAAAGATGTGCCAGGCCGGTATGAATGTGGCCCGGCTGAACTTCTCCCATGGCACCCATGAGGAGCAGCAGAACAAAATCAATCTGATCAAACAGGTGCGTAAGGAGCTGGGTCTGCCTCTGGCGATCATGCTGGATACCAAGGGCCCCGAGTACCGTATCCGCACCTTTAAGGACGGCAAGGTCACGGTTTCCGCCGGTGATACCTTCACCTTTACGGTGGATGAGGTAGAGGGCGACGAGACCCGTGTTTCCGTGAATTATAAGGGCCTTGTGAAGGACCTGTCCGTGGGGGACCGGGTCCTGGTCAACAATGGCCTTGTGGTCTTCGAGGTAGAGAAGCTCCAGGGCAGCGATGCCATCTGCAAGTGCATTGTAGGCGGTGAGCTTTCCAACCGCAAGAGCATGTCCTTCCCCAATAAGGTTATGACCGGCCCCTTCCTCAGTGAAGCGGACAAGGCAGACCTGCTCTTTGGCATCCAGAACGATGTGGACTTCGTGGCCGCCTCCTTCGTTTCCAACAAGCAGAATGTGCTGGATATGCGGAAGTTCCTGGACGACAACGGCGGCAGCCAGATCGAGATCATTGCCAAGATCGAGAATCGGTCCGGCGTGGACAATATAGAGGAAATCTGCGAGGCCTGCGAGGGCATTATGGTGGCAAGAGGTGACCTGGGCGTGGAGATCCCCTTCGTGGAGCTGCCCGCCATCCAGAAGCGCCTGATCCACAAGTGCCGTCTGCTTGGCAAGCGGGTCATTACCGCAACCGAGATGCTGGAGTCTATGATCCAGAATCCCCGGCCCACCAGAGCCGAGATTTCCGATGTGGCCAATGCCGTGTATGATGGGACTTCTGCCATTATGCTCTCCGGCGAGTCTGCCGCAGGCAAGTACCCCGTAGAGGCCGTGGCAACCATGGCCCAGATCGCGGAATTCACCGAGCAGCACACCAGCTACAAAGAGCGGTTCTATAAGAACGACTTCCGCATCAGCAACAACCTGGATGCCATTTCCCATGCCACCTGTGCCATGGCGATTGATGTGGACGCCAAGGCTATTGTGGTCTGTTCCGTCTCCGGAAAGACGGCCCGGATGGTCAGCCGCTTCCGCTGCCCCACGGATATTGTGGGTATGACCGTGGACGAGAAGGCCTGGAGAAAGCTGAACCTGAGCTGGGGCGTTACCCCTGTGCTTGCAAGCGAGTTCAGCTCTATGGATGTCATGTTCTACTATGGCCTGGAGAACGCCAAGAAGTATATGCATCTCCAGAGCGGTGATTGCGTGGTCATTACCGGCGGCCCCATCAATGGCAAGACCGGAAACACCAACACCATCAAGGTTGAGACTGTCTGATCCTAACAGAGTCCCCGGTTCGTGATATGCACCCCCAATTCCGGATACCCCGGAATTGGGGGTATTTTCATGAAGTGCAGCTGCGAGTACATAAAGCATCCTGAGCGTTATTTGCCCAGGATGAAATAGAAAAGCTGGTTTTCCTTTTTGCAGTGTGCTATAATGTAGAAAAATGAAAACAAAGGAGAAAAGACTATGCCTTGCACAACCATTCTTGTAGGCAGAAACGCCAGCAATGACGGCTCTACCATGATCGCCAGAACGGACGACGGTTACTTTGACGTGAAAAAGCTGGTGACGGTGGACCCTAAAAAGCAGCCCTGCACATACAAAAGCGTCATCGGCCATCTGACCGTCGAGCTGCCGGAGAACCCCATGCGCTATACCACCTGCCCCAATGTGAACCGGTCCGAGGGTATTTGGGCCGCAACGGGCATCAACGAGGCCAACGTGGGCATGACCGCCACGGAGACCATCACGACCAATCCCAGAGTTCTGGGGGCGGACCCTATGGTGGAGTACCGGAAGGCCAAGAGCCGCCGGGAGAAGGATATCCCGGGGGGAATCGGCGAGGAGGACCTGGTGGTTCTGGTGCTGCCCTATATCCATTCTGCCCGGGAGGGCGTTGTGCGGCTGGGAAAGCTCCTGGAGCAGTACGGTACTTATGAGTCCAATGGCATTGCCTTCAACGATGACAAAGAGGTCTGGTGGATGGAGACCATCGGCGGTCACCACTGGATTGCCCGCCGGGTGGCGGACGACGAATGCGTCATTATGCCCAACCAATTCGGATTGGATCGTTTTGATTTTGCGGATGCCTTTGGCGAGGGCAGGGAAAACCTGTGCTCCGGGGATCTGAAGACCTTCATTGCGGAGAACCACCTGGACACCGGTAACGATGGCGTGTTCAATCCCCGGAACTGCTTCGGCTCCCACACGGATTCCGACCATGTTTACAATACCCCCCGGGCCTGGTTTATGGGCAAGATGCTCTGCCCCACCCGCTACCGCTGGGAAGGGGAGCATGCGGATTTTACGCCCACCAGTGACAACATCCCCTGGTCCTTTGTGCCGGAGCGCAAGGTGACGGTGGAGGACGTGAAGTACATTCTCTCTTCCTACTATCAGGGTACACCCTATAACCCCTATGCCAAGGCAGAGGACCCCAGAAAGGGCATTTACCGGCCCATTGGCATTAACCGCACCGGTGTGATGGCCATTTGCCAGATTCGCAATGGGGTGCCGGAAAAGGCCAAGGGCATTGAGTGGATCTGCTTCGGCTCTACCAGCTTCAACACGGTGCTGCCGGTGTATACCCAGGTGTCCCGCCTGCCCAAATACCTGACGGATGTGACGCAGGACGTGTCCACAGACAACTTCTATTGGAACAGCCGCCTGATCAATGCCCTGACCGATGCCCACTATGGTACGGCCATCGTCCATGTGGAGCGCTATCAGGCAGCCGTTGTCAGCAAGGCCCGGGCACTGCTGCGGGAGTATGATGGGCGCCTGGCGGAAACAGAAGATGACACTCTTCTGGAGCAGGCCAATGAAGCGCTCTGCACCATGGCAAAGCAGGAGACGACCAAGACCCTGAATAAAGTTCTCCTGGCGGCCAGCCAGGGCATGAAGAACGGCTACAGCAGGGGTGATAACTGACCGGGAAGAAGCGGAACAAAAGCCGCAAGTGAAATAAGATGGAGCTGCAAAGCGATGTGCCTTGCAGCTCCTTTTTATAGCGGCTTATATCCGTTTCCCGTGGGTGGTCTGGTTCAGAACCGAGGTGGTGATGGAGACGAAATCCCGGATGTATTTCTTTGTGTTTTCGTCGTTGCGGTAGCAGGCGTAAAAGTGGCGATGGTTTTCGTAGTCCTTCAGGGGATAGAAGGCACCGCCGGAATTGAAGACAAATTCGTCGGCATAGACGTCCGGCAGGACCATGCAGGCACCGCTTTTCAGCGCCACCCGGCGGGCAACCTCCAGGGAAGAGGTCTCCAGGAGAATCTTCGGGCGGATATTATACCGCCGGAACAGGCGGTCCTGAATGATGCGGGAGGAATGGGAGGTGTCCAGGGACACGAAGGCCTCTTTTTCCACCATTTCCAGGCTGATGGGCGTTCCGGAAGGGACCAGCTGGGCCAGCTGGCTGCCTTTTCCGGCCAGAATGCCAATGGATTCCTTTTCGATGAGCTCATAGGCAATGTTGGCCTCGTTGGCTTCCAGGGCGGCCAGGGCCAGATCGATCTGCCCCTTTTGCAGCAGCCCTTCCAGACTGGCGGAGGCGGCCTCCGTCAGCTCGATGGTCACATTGGGATAGGACTTGGTGAAAATGGGGATCACATCCGGAAGCACCTGCATGGCCCGGGTAACGCTGATGCCCAGCCGCAGGCGGCCGCCGTCATCCCGGCGGAGGCTTTCAATTTCTTCCTTCAGCCGGGTCTCAATGTCCAGCATGGCCTCTACGGCCTTCAGATAGCGCTCACCGGCATAAGTCAGGTGGAAAGGGGAGGTGCTGCGGTCAAACAAAGGCGTTCCAACCTCGTCTTCGATTTGCCGCAGGGTTTGGCTCAGGGAGGGCTGGCTGATATAAAGCTGCTTGGCCGCAGCAGTGATGGTTCCGTATTGCGCAATGGTTTTGAAATACAGGGCTTGTTTCATGTTCATAGAAAAATCACCACTTTTTTACAGCATATTCACGAATCCTATGGGCGCGAATCAATACTGATTATAAGGAATTTTTTATAGATGTCAAGGTTTATTGTCGGAATATTCGACAGAAATTATACTTAAATAAACAATTAAGTATTTGAAATTGGAATTTCTCTATGGTATCTTATTGTCATCAAAAATGAAAAAACATAGGGAGGATCAACATGGAAATTCTGAAATCTGCCGCAGCAGGCACTTTGGAATCCAGCGATGCCATGGTCACTGTGGAGCCCGGTGAAGACGGCATTGAGCTGGAGCTTTCCAGCAGCGTTATGAATCAGTATGGCCGCCAGATCAAGGCCACGATCCTGGAGACCCTGGACCGTCTGGAAGTTAAGAATGCTCGCGTGACCGTTGTGGACAAAGGTGCTCTGGACTGCACATTGAAGGCCCGCGTAGAGTGCGCCGTGTTCCGCAGCTGTGATGCATCCAGCGCAAACATTCCCTGGGGAGGTGCCATCAGATGATCAGAAGACCCAAGCCCGAACGGTTCCGCCTGCGCAGAACCATGATGTTCATGAACGCTCAGAAGCCCGGCCTGATCAAGGATGCTTACATCTATGGCTGCGACTCCATTATGCTGGACCTGGAGGATGCCGTTGCAGAGAACCAGAAGGATGCTGCCCGTTTCTCCCTGTACCATGCTCTGACCACCATTGACTACGGCAATACCGAGGTCATCGTCCGAATCAACGGCCTGGATACCCCCCATTGGCAGGAAGACATCCGTGTCTGTGTGGCCGGTGGCGCCGACGGTATCCGGATCGCTAAGTGCGAAAGCGCACAGGATGTGCACACGGTGGAGGCTGCCGTGGAGGCGGCCGAGCGTGAATTCGGCGTGGAAGTCGGCCGGACCCTGCTGATGGCTGCTCTGGAAAGTCCCAAGGGCATCCTGAATGCCTATGAGATCTGCTCCGCCTCCGACCGGATGCTGGGCGTCGCCATTTCCGGCGGCGATTTCCGCAAGTGCATGCAGACCAAGTTCACCCCCGACGGTGTGGATATGATGGTTGCCCGGGGCCAGATGCTGCTGGCTGCCCGTGCAGCCGGGATCCAGTGCTTCGATACCGTGTTTACCGACCTGGACGACAACGAAGGCTTCAAGGCAGAGGTCCTGCAGAACAAGGCTATGGGTTTTGACGGCAAGAGCCTGATCAACCCCAAGCAGATTCGTCTGGTCCATGAGGTTTTTGCACCCACTGAAAAGGAAGTCAAGCAGGCTGAGGCTGTTGTCCGTGCATTTAAGGAGCAGTCCGCCGCCGGTGTCGGCGTGTTCACCGTCAACGGTAAGATGATCGATGTGGCCTTCATTCCCGGCGCTGAGCGCACGCTGCGTCTGGCAAAGGCCTGCGGTATGTATGAGGGGGATCTGGTATGATTAACGCAGTAGGCAGAGATATTCCCGAAGCGCTGCTGGTAAACGGCAAGGAAGTTTACCAGGGCAAGAATTATATGGACGGCAAGTACCTCCAGAAGGCTGCCCCCAAGACGCGCCGGTTCGAAAAGCCCCAGGAGAGCAAGATCGTCGCTACCCTGGTGGACGCACTCAAGCAGTGCGGCGCCAAGGACGGCATGACCTTCTCCTTCCACCACCATCTGCGTGACGGCGACTATGTGGTCAACATGGTTATGAAGGCCGCCATCGAGGAGCTGGGCTTGAAGGACCTGACCATTGCCGCTACCTCTCTGGGCAGCGCCCATGATCCCATCGCCGATTATATTGAAGAGGGTAAGGTCATCGGCATTCAGACCTCCGGCATCCGTGGTCGGATGGGTGAGGTGGTTTCCGCCGGTAAGCTGAAGACCCCTGCCATTATCCGTTCCCATGGCGGCCGTCCCCGTGCCATTGAGGCAGGAGAGGTCCACATCGACATCGCTTTCGTCGCTGCTCCCACCTCTGACTGCGTGGGCAACTGCCGGGGTATCGGCGGTAAGAGCAACTGCGGCTCCATGGGCTATGCCATGACCGACGCCAAGTATGCCGACCATGTGGTGGTCGTTACCGACTGCCTGGTCGACTTCCCCAATATGCCCGCTTCCGTGGAAGCCATCGATGTGGATGCCGTTGTGGTGGTCGATTCCATCGGCAACCCCAAGAAGATCGCCTCTGCCGCTGCCCGCATCAGCCAGAACCCCCGGGATCTGATGATGGCCGAGAATGTGGCCAAGGTTATTGCCTCCACCCCCTATTTCAAGGACGGCTTCTCCTTCCAGACCGGTGTCGGCGGCCCCTCTCTGGCGGCCAACCTGTTCCTGGAGAAGTACATGGACGAGCGCAACATCAAAATGGGCTGGGCCATCGGCGGCATCTGCGGCCCCATGGTGGAGCTGCTGAAGAAGGGCAAGGTTGGAAAGGTGATTGACGTTCAGGACTTCGACCTGGATGCCGTGAACTCCATCAACCAGACCCCCAACCACTTTGAAATGAGCGCCAGCCAGTATGCCAACCCTGCCAACAAGGGCGCTTTCGTCAACAAGCTGGACTTCGTGGTTCTGGCTGCCCTGGAAATCGACACCGGCTTTAATGTCAACGTTCTGACCGGTTCCGACGGTGTGCTTCGCGGCGCGCCCGGCGGTCACCCCGATACCGCTGCCGGTTCCAAGGTCTGCATTATTGTCACTCCCTTGACCCGCGGCCGCATGGCTACCGTCTGTGAGAAGGTCGTTACCGTCACCACCCCCGGCGACTGTGTGGATGTGCTGGTTACCGATTACGGCATTGCCGTGAACCCCCTGCGCCCCGACCTCATCGAGTGCCTGGACAACGCCGGTATCCCCCATGTGTCCATTGAGAGCCTGAAGGAGAAGGCCTATTCCCTGGTGGGCCGTCCTGACGACCTGGAGTGGGAGGACAAGGTGGTTGCCGTTCTGGAAGCCCGTGACGGCACCATTCTGGACGTGGTCCGCAAGATCAAGCCCCTGTCCCTGTAAGGACATTCAGGGGGACTGAAAAATATCCCCCTTTTTGTTATGAATTCCCAGCAGTTTTTGAACCGTAATATAGAAAGGAATTTCGAGAATGAGTGATACCATCGTTGGTCTGCTTGGACTGGTAACCATCGTTGCAATCGTTGTTACCCTGTTCAAGAGCAAGACCCAGCCCGCTATCGCGTTTATTGTCTTCCCCTCCATCCTGGGCCTGATTCTGGTCCTGGGCGGCCGCTTTACCTTTGACAACCTGGCAGCTATGATCAAGGCCGGCTTTAACTCCACTGCGCCTACCGCTGCCCTGTTCGTTTTCTCCGTGCTGTACTTCGGCATTATGACCGATGCCGGCATGTTTGATGTGATCATCGGCAAGCTGATGAAGCTCATTGGCAACAATGTCATCGGCGTGTGCGTCATGACCTGTGTCATTGCCCTGATCGGCCACCTGGACGGCGGCGGCGCTTCCACCTTCTGCATCGTGGTTCCCGCTATGCTGCCCATCTACAAGAAGATGAACATGCGTCCCACCAGCCTGCTGCGGATTGCCGTGCTGGCTATGGGCGTTCTGAACCTGATGCCCTGGGCCGGTCCCACCATGCGTGCCGCTACCGTGCTGGGCATGGAAGCAGGTCAACTGTGGAACACCATCATCCCCATCCAGATCTTCGGTATCGTCCTGGCCCTGGCCCACTCCGTGCTGACCGGCTTCCAGGAGAAGAAGCGCGGTGCAGGCCTGCCCGCCGGTGCTACCCTGGACATTGCTGAGAGCAAGTCCGAGGAGGAGAAGGAGCTGTCCCGTCCCAAGCTGTTCTGGTTCAACCTGCTGCTGACCATCGCTGTCATCGCCATGCTGATCTGGGATGTGTTCGCCTCCTATGTTCCCTTCATGCTGGGCGTTTCCATCGCTCTGTTCGTGAACTACGGCTTCACCGCCAAGATGCACAAGAAGATCATCAACCTGCACGCCGGTCCCGCTCTGATGATGTGCTCCACCCTGATGGGCGCTGCTGTCCTGATGGGCGTTCTGACTACCTCCTTCATTGTGAAGGACGGCGCTCTGACTGCCGCCAGCGTGAAGGCGATGGAAGTTGACGTGCCCAGCGTTGTTCGCTGCCTGGCCGGTATCATCGAGTCCATTCTGCCTGCTGCCATTGGTCAGCACCTGCCTCTGGTTATCGGCATCCTGTCCGTGCCTCTGGCTCTGGCCTTCGATACCGACTCCTACTTCTTCGGTATGCTGCCTGTCATCATCGCCATCGGCCAGAGCTTCGGCGTAGAGGCCCTGCCCATCGCTGTGGCTATGGTCGTCTGCCGGAACTGCGCTACCTTCATCAGCCCCATGGTTCCCGCCACTCTGCTGGGCGTGGGCCTGGCCGATGTGGATATCAAGGACCACATCAAGGCAAGCTTCCTGTACGTTTGGGTCTTCTCCATCCTGTGCATGCTGTTCGCCATTGTCTGCGGCATTATGCCTCTGTAAATCCGCAACCCGGGAACGGCTGATTGGTGGATCAGCCGTTCCCAAGGGAATGGTTTCCGGCTGTGCTGGGAAGGCCTGAGAAATCGCCCCATGAACACTGCCTCCCGATTGCCGGGAGGCAGTTCCTTGTAGAAGGGGCACTTCACATATGGGCCGAAAGAATGTATAATAGAGAAAAATCGGTGCGGCACGACGCGAGGTGCGGCCGCACCGTTGGAGGAGAACAAGAATGAGCGAATATGCCTTGACACAGGTTTCCCTGTCGGATAAGCGGATGCTGGCCCAGGTGGATGCGCTTCTGGTGGAGAACGGCATTACCCGGGATGCAAATCTGGACTATATCTGCGCTATGGTGGACGAGGAGAATCGGGTAATTGCCACCGGCAGCTGCTTTGGCGCGACCCTGCGCTGCTTTGCTGTCAGCCAGCAGCACCAGGGAGAGGGATTGCTGAATGAGGTAGTGTCCCACCTGATGGAATACCAGATGGCCCGGGGATACACCCATCTTTTCTTATATACCAAAATCAAATCCGCGAAGTTTTTCCAGAGCCTGGGCTTTTATGAAATCGCCCGGGTGGACGGTACGCTGGTGTTTATGGAAAACCGGAGAAACGGGTTCCCGTCCTATCTGTCCCGCCTGGAAAAGACTGCCCGCCCCGGCGTTTCCGGTGCCATCGTTATGAACGCAAACCCCTTCACCCTGGGCCACCAGTATCTGGTGGAGACGGCTGCAGGCCGGTGCGATACGCTGCACCTGTTTCTGCTCAGCGAGGATGCCAGCCTGGTGCCCTTCGGGGTGCGCAAGCAGCTGGTTCAGGCGGGAACAGCTCACCTGAAAAATGTGGTGCTCCACGATTCCGGGCCCTATATCATCAGCAATGCCACCTTCCCGAGCTATTTTCTAAAGGACGATGCTGCGGTGATTCGGGGACACGCCAAGCTGGACCTGGCGATTTTTGTGAGAATTGCCCGGGCGCTGAGAGTTACCGTTCGCTTTGTGGGGGAGGAGCCTACCAGCCAGGTGACGGGGCTCTACAATGAAATTATGGCTGCGCAGCTGCGGGAGAACGGCATCGACTGTGTGATCCTTCCAAGAAAGCAGGCCCTGGGCAAGGCGATCAGCGCCTCTACCGTCCGCGCCGCTTTACAGGCAGGGGACTGGCAGACCCTTTCCCGGCTGGTGCCCCAAACGACCTTAGACTATTTCAGGTCTTCCGAGGCAGAGCCAGTGCTGCGGCGTATCCGCAGTGCGGAGAATGTGGTCCATTATTGAGGAAATGTCTATGAAGAAAACATCATTGAAAAAAATCTGGGAGATGTTCTTTTATTTCTTCCGCATCAGCTGGTTTACCTTCGGCGGGGGCTGGAGCATTGTGGCCCAAATGCAGAAGGACTTTGTGGATGATAAGAAAGAGCTGACCGCCGAGGAACTGCTGGATATTGTCAGCGTGGGCCGAAGCCTGCCGGGGACGATGATCGGCAATGTGGCCTATCTGTTCGGGCACCGTCAGGCCGGTGTTCTGGGCGGCATTGCTGCAACCGTCGGTATGGTGACACCGCCCATGATCATCCTGTCCGCGCTGACCTATTGCTATGCCATGTTTAAGGACAATATCTGGATCGCCAAAATGCTGACGGGTGTCCGTTCGGCGGTGGTGCCCATCATCCTGGTGGCAGCGCTGAAGCTTCGGGAAGGCGCGTTCCCCACAAAAGCGTGTTATGCCATTGCCATCGTTGCCTGTATCCTGAATGCCTTCCTGAATGTGAACTGCGTTCTGGTGATTCTGCTGGCGGTGGCAGCGGGACTCATTATGGGGAAATGGAAGGAGGCAGAGGCATGAGTGTTCTTTTTCAGCTGTTCTGGAGCTTTTGCCAGATTGGTTTTACCAGCTTCGGCGGAATGTCCATGGTTCCGCTGATCAACGACGAGATGGTCAGCCATGGATGGATGAACGTCTCAGAGGTGTCCGATATCATTGCCATTGCAGAGATGACCCCCGGCCCTTTGGGCCTTAACTGCGCCACCTTTGCCGGCATGCGTGTGGCGGGAATCCTTGGGGCCATTCTCTCTGTGCTGGGTGTTCTGGCCCCGACCTTTACCCTCTGCGCTTTGGCTGCCGCCTTCTTTGAGAAATTCAAAAACAGCCGTGCGCTGAAAAACATTATGGTGGGGGTTCGTCCTGCGGCGCTTGGGATCATTGTGGCGGTAATGATCGATTTGAGCCGGACCAATTACCTGGTGGACGGCGTTTTCGCCTGGCGTACCGCCGTGATCGCGCTGATTGCCTTCTATCTTCTCGCTAGAAGAAAGTGGAGCGTTCCGAAGGTGATCGTGCTTTCCGCGCTGCTGGGGCTGCTTACATAAACAAAGGAATACCGATCGATTGGGATGGGTGCTGCTGCATTTTGCCGCGGCGCTCATTCTTTTTTAATCAGCCATTGACATTCTTAAAAATGAGAATATAATTGAATTATAGAATATAGGAGGCGGTGATCCACATGGAAATGGCGGAGGCCGTTATGAACCCCGTGCGGCAGAGGATTTTTCAGTATCTGCTTGTGCACGAAACCGGTACGGTCAAGGAAATTCGAAAGGCACTTCCGGATATCCCCAGTGCGAGCTTGTATCGCCATGTGAAGATTCTCACGGAAAATGATATTCTCACAGTGGTTGGAGAAAACCGCATCCGTGGAACGGTGGAAAGCGTTTATCAGCTGAATAAAAGTGCTTTGGAACTTGACGATGCCGATGGGAGCGCGGTCCAGCGTGCACTCCTTGGAATCAGCGCGGCATTTGCAAAATATTTTTCCGGTGGCTGTGCAGACCCCAAAAAGGATATGCTGCTCATGACCAACTGTACACTGACGCTGACAGACGGGGAATTCATGGACTTCCTGTCGGAAATCAACCGGACGGCCATGAAATATATGGACATCGGCATGAAGGAAGGCAGCAAGCCCAGACAGATCACCCTGATTTCCGCGCCGACGGGGGAGGAAATGGAATGAATTACATTCAAATTACGAAGGAGAATATTGATACGGAGCATATTTGCTGTGCCATGTCCGGGAAGCAAAGCATTGCAAAAAAAGAATGGATGAAGCAGCGGTTTGAAGAGGGGCTTGTGTTTTATCGCAGCGAGGAACGTGGCAAATGCTTTATCGAATATATCCCGGCGGAAAGTGCATGGGTGCCGATTGAGGCAGCGGGATACCTCTATATCAGCTGCCTGTGGGTTTCCGGCTCCATGAAAGGGCATGGGTACTCCAATGATCTGCTGAGCAAGTGCGTTCAGGATGCCTTGACGCAGGGCAAAAAGGGAATCTGCATTCTGTGCGCGGAGGGACGCAAACGAGAGTTCCTTGCAGACCCCAAGTATCTGACGTACAAGGGATTCCGGCTGGCGGATACTTCGGACTGCGGGATTACCTTGCTGTATTTGCCGCTGACGGAGAATGCCGAGCTGCCGAAGTTCAAGAAATGTGCAAAACATCCAAAAGCAAACGGTGAAGGCTTTGTCCTCTATTATACCGACCAGTGCCCATATACTTACTATTGGGTGCCCAGGGTGGAGGAAACGGCGAGAGTTCACGGAATCCCCCTGAAAACCGTCCATATCACCACAAGACAGGATGCACAGAATGTGCCCGCCCCGGTGACTACCTATGCTTTGTTTCGGGATGGTGCGTTTGTAACCCAGGGGATTCAATCGGATAAGAAGTTTCTGACACTTGCAGGAATAAAGGATTGAAAAATATGCTGAGAATTGAGCATTTGACAAAGATTATGGGGAGAAAAAGGCTGTGGACGACCTGAATCTGCACATTGCCCCAGGGGAAATCTATGGTTTCATCGGTCATAACGGTGCGGGCAAGACCACAACGCTGAAATCCGTAGCCGGAATCCTGCAATTTGATGCGGGGGAAATCTATATTGACGGCAAATCTATCCGGACGCAGCCGTTGGAATGCAAGCGCAGCTTTGCCTATATGAAAACCCTGAATACCATCCAGAAATTGGCAAGGCTTGGAATGATTTTGAGCAAAATCGCCTTCGTTTTCAGCGTGATCGGCGCTGTTGGTTCCGTTGTCGGGATCATCAGCATGGCTTTGGGTACCGGTACGGTGCAGAGCTGCGGGAATACACCCAGACGGCTTAGATAGCCGCTTTTCACCAACGGGCTTTCCAAAAAGGAGGATACATCATGAAGAAAGCAATCTCAATTCTGCTGGCTGTGGCAATGCTTCTTAGCCTGTGCGCCTGCTCCCGGAACAAACGATCCGCAATGACCATCAAGCCCTCTGAATTTTCCAAGGAAACCCAGGAAGTCCTGGATCTATGCGATGATGAAATCCAGTTTTTCGACATTTCCCTTGATGAGACAGTGAAATCCTATACGATCTCTGTCTGGGTCTACCGTGACGGAACATGGAATGAAGACGGCAAAACATATGGGAAGAGCGATCTTCTGGGCAACCGGATCGCCATTCGGCTGACGGAAACCGGCTGCGATATCTACAATATTTCTGAAAATGGCAGTTCCAGGTGCAGCTATCCCGTTCTGGATACAACATTTGACAAGCCAATGGGAGTTGCTACCACAAGGATGACCCATGAGCTGCCCATAGAGCTGAATAAGGAGATCCCCATCTGTGTCAAAACCGGAAGCAGCGCAAACCAGATGACGGTAATGAACATCACAGAGGATTTCCGGAACGCAAAGTGCGAGGCAGGAATTGCCGTGACGCTGACGGTATCGGATGCGGTTGCGGAGTAAGCGCCGGGACGCATGGCCCGGCAATCGTGCCAGCGGTGATCGGCTGCGTTCTTTATCGGGCGCGACGTTTTCCTATTGTCTGTTCCGGAGAGAAAATGCATAAAACAAGCCGAGCGGCACCAATGCCGTTCGGCTTGCGTTCATAGAAAGACTACCACCCGCTATGCGGGTGCGCCGGAAAAAGTTCAACTTATGCGTAGAAAAGAAAAACCTCCAGTGATAGAGTAGTAGCAGGTTCGCCAACCGCTACACCGAACGGTGCACCGCCATCTGTATATCCGGCGATAAAAGCAAAACGATCATCGCAGTCCTCATACAGTTCTGCCAGCCGTTCCCGTTCTTTCGCTTCCCGCTCCATTCTCCGCTGCCGGAGCCGCTGTTCTTCAGACTGTTTAATCTGGTCGAGCTGCTCCTGACCTACTACAACAACCGCCGGGTACAGCGTAATCTGGGTGTGCTGACGCCGATGGAAAAACACAATAACTATCTGCTGGCAGCATAAACAAAACCTCAGAAAATGGCTGGACAGTATGTCCTGGCATTTCCTGAGGTTCCCACGGCACCGAAGTGCCGTGCATCCAACAATTGACTTCCGGCAACCAAAAGGCTACCGGAAGTGCAAAAAATCTTTATTTTATTTCACTGTCCACTTGACGGGAAGCAGTTCAGACTTCCACGCTGATTTTTTTGAAAATGAAACAAATTGCGCCTGCCGGTCGTATCTAAGGTGAGAGGAGGTGGTGACCATGGCTTCTTTGTTGCGTACGGACAAAGAGATCACGGAAATCTATCATCGGCAAATTGATACGGTCTACCGTATCTGCTATTCCTTTATGAAAAACAAGCCGGAGGCGGAGGACATGGTCCAGGAGACCTTCCTGCGGCTCATCGCCTCCGGGAAGACCTTCGAAAACCAGCGGCACGAAAAAGCGTGGCTCATCGTTACGGCATCCAATCTGTGCAAGGATCAGCTGAAACGGCTTTACCGAACCGATGAGGATCTGGATGAGCATACGGAGCTGGCAGGGGACAGAGGGCCGGAAGCAAATCCGGTGCTGGAGGCGATTTTTCGCTTACCCCCGGACTATAAGACGGCGGTGTATCTCTACTACTATGAGGGCTATACCACCCGAGAAATTGCCGGACTCCTGCACTGTCCCCAGCCCACGGTCCGCACCCGGCTTGCCCGTGCCCGAAAACAATTGAAAACCATGTTAGGCGGTGATTTGGAATGAAGGAACAGAAAATCAAGCAGGCATTCGACTCCGTAGCATTGACGCAGCAGGAAAAGGATGCCCTGCTGCAAAACATCCTGTCCGCATCCGGTCATCGGCCTGCGGAAAGGAAACGGACGATGAAGTACAGAAAGACCCTTCTGATTGCGGCGATCATTACCGCAATGGCAATTTTTATGGGCTGCGCCGTCGCTGCCCTCAGCACGAAGCAGCTGAAGCTGGATGAATACGAGACCACGACCCCTGCCTGGATTGACGCTGATGGGGAAAGACACGAGGCAGCGGAGGTCACAAAAACAGTTCTGTCCCTCCAGGGCCTGGAGAATACCCCGGAGCAGAAGGCCGCCAAGGAGTGGTATGAATTCTGCAAGGGCTACGATACCGACCACTCCATCTATATGGCCGCCCAGGGGAAATTCCAGGCGTCGGAAGAATATGACGCCTACGATGTCTACTCCCAGGAGATGGTGGACAAGCTGGACGAAATCGCGAAGAAATACGATTTGAAGCTGGCGGGACGAATGGCGACAGCCTACCATTATGATTGGGAGCTGGGGTGGAATGCTCTCGGCATTCAGGAGCCGCTGATTTCCGGAACGGACGAAAGCTTTGAACTGCGGGGCTGCAGCTTTTTTGAATCCGGCAGCTATTCCCTTTGGACGGACTATCATGTGACAGATCCAGCCTTTTCCTGGGACTATGCCACGAATTTTACGCTAAGCTGCAATAAAAAGGGCTTCATGGGCACCAAGATCGTCAATCTGGTGGCTTCTACCCGGGAATGGACTTATACGAGAAGTGACGGTGTTCCTGTTTTGGTCGTGGTTTCTGACGGCATAGGGTATCTCATCTGTGACCGGGAGGATGCCTTTGTCTATGCGGTCTTCCCGGCTTCCTGGTACTTAAATGATGGCGATGGCCCTCGAGTGGATATGCAAGACCGGGACATCGAATGGCTGGCAGAACATATTCACTTTTCCGTTCAAACGAAACTGCCGGATGTGGATGCTGTGCTTCCTCAGCTTCAAAAAGCCGACGCGGAATACGAGGCCCTTCTGGACGCGGACGACCCCTTTGCCCAGGACAGCTACCAGAAGCTTCGCATGGTTTTGGGGGCGGTGACGGAATACGCCCTTCTTGACCTGGACGGAGACGGCACCGACGAGTGCATTTTCTGGGGCGAAGGCGGAAACTCCAGCCTCTATACCATGAAGGATGGAAAAACCGCTCCGGTATTGACAGAAGGGGACAAGGCCTTTGGCATTTGGGGAACGGTTTCCCTCTGCGAAAACAACGTTCTGAAAACCTACGAAGAGGTGGGACAGGCCTACAAGCTCTACTGCTTCTATACCGTAGAGCACGGAAACCTGATCGTGCAGAATCGCCTGGTCTACGACATTGCCAATGATTGCTTCGGCCTGAGCCTTAGCGGCATTCATATTGTCAAAGACTTGAGCCGGGAAGAAGCCGAGACGCTTTTGAATTCTTACCGCGAAGTTCCTTTGGAGCATCTGCCAATCGATACGCTCCCGGAAGAGAAATGAACCAATAGGAGGGGCGCGGCCCCTCCTATTTTCTTCTGGATTTTTCCGAACACCTGTGCTATAATACGGAGGCATTTCGTATAGAAACGAGGTAACACCATGAACGATAAGGAAATCGGCGAGATTCGCCGCCATCTGCGCAGAGATCGCAGCAATATTACGAAAATTTATGGCTGCTTTGTTAATGACAACAAGGAGATCATTACGGAGTTCAGCCAGAGCACCGGCATTATGCCGGAAAACGAGGGGGACAAGTATTTTGCCCTCTTTAAGCGGGTGCTGTCCGGCTCCGTCGGCAAGAATCTGATTGATATCACCTTCAAGACCTCCCAGGTGGCGGGCAGCCCCGAGCATAAACTGCTCATGGACCTGCGGGAATCCAAGCTGGGGGATGACGAGCTGCTGCACAGCTTTTTCCAGAAGATCATCGACTCCGTGACCCTGGAGGGCAATTACCTGATTTTGATTGGCTGCGACAGCTACGATGTCCCCTTTAAGGGCAAGGACGACCTTTCCGACTCGGATAAGTCCGAAGAGGTGTATACCTACCTCATCTGCGCCATCTGCCCGGTGAAGCAGACCAAGCCGAATCTGCACTATGTGCCCGAGGAGAAGCTTTTCCACGATGGAGCCATGAATCAGCCCGTCAGCGCGCCGGTGCTGGGCTTCCTGTTCCCGGCCTTTGACAACCGGGCAACCAATATCTACAACGCCCTGTACTATACCCACGACATCAAGGTGAGCCAGGATGCCCTGATCGAGGCCCTGTTCAATACCCCGGTACCCATGCCCGCCGCCGAGCAGAAGAAGTGCTTCGAGGCCCTGCTGACCACGGCCCTGGGGGAAGAGTGCAACCTGGACGTGGTGCAGACCGTCCATGACCAGCTGTGCCAGCGCATTGAGCTGCACAAGGAGGCAAAGGTCCCGGAGCCTTTGATGATCGCCAAGGCAGACGTGAAGGAAGCCCTGGCCTCCTGCGGCGTATCTGAGGAGCACCTGGCGAAATTCAGCGTGGATTATGACGAGACCTTCGGCTTTGAGGCAGACCTGCACCCCAAGAACATCATCGACAGCAAGCGCTTTGAAATCAAGACGCCGGATGTATCCATCAAGGTGGACCCCACCCGGAGCGATCTCATCGAGACTAGGGTCATCGGCGGCGTGAAGTATATCATGATCTGCGCCGACGAAAATGTAGAGGTCAACGGCGTCAGCATTCACATCGACGAGCAGGAGCCTGCCAAGGTATAAAAGCACATGCCAAAGGCCCGGGCAATTGCCCGGGCCTTTCTGTATGCGCGGAAACCCTGCTGGGACTGCATCAGAAGGCGGTTAAGAAAGCTTCTGAAGAATACCGCTCAGATCCTGGCCGTCCTGGGTAAAAGCGATCTCAGAGCCGGTGTGGGTCAGGGCAAATTCTGCCTGACCTTCGGGCAGCTTGGACAGGGCAAATCCGGAGGATGTCTGGTTGGTCACGAAGCGCAGTTCCCGGACTCCCTGCGTTTGCAGAGTCGGAATGCTGTCAGAGGGCAGAAGGAGCATGGCGTCCTCCGCATCCGCGGTGACGGTCAGCACACCGTCCGCAAGCTGCTGCCGGTAGGGCATATCCTCGCCGTCCAGGTCCGTTACCCGGAAGAGTGTCTGCTGAGGCGCGGAGACGTTCCCGTTCAGGCGCGTGCCGGGGCACACCCGGGTGTCTGTTGCCGTGCAGCCGGGGCGTTCGCAATGGGCGGTTTCGGTGCCGTCTGATGTCTCAGTGGCGTTGTTGTTGTAGGTGTAATTTTTGAAGATGTGGCCAAGCTTTGGAAATATAAAGGAGAAGGACTTTCCATCTGCGGAGAAACTGCTGTTGCCATCGGTTTCACAAGTCGGATCTGTCTTGGAGAGGAAGCGAATATTGTCGGTTGTGGTGACAAGGGCCCCCTGCTCATTCCGGTAGACGACTTTCCAGGGAGCATCAGCATCCATATCCGCATCAGGGAGATAGTAAGCAATCCAGCCGTCGCGTAAATTGGCTGTATCAGGGATGATTTCCTCGGCGTTGGAACCGCCGAAGCCGAAGCCCTGTCCATCCGGACCGCCTTGCACCCTGACGATTGCATTTTCGGCAACCGTGAAATTTTTGCTGCGGAAACCATTTTGAGGGCCACCGATTCCGGCCCCAAAGCTATTACTGCTTCGTCCACCGATGGCACTTACCTGCGCATTTCCGCGGATTTTGATATTTTCCCCAACGCCATTTGCACCACCGCCGATTCCTGCGGCCCAAAGATGCCCCTTGGCACTGACCTTCGCATTCCCCTCAATGGTGATGTTTTTGCCATCGTATCTTCCACCGCCAATGCCTGCACCCATGTCCGTGGCTGAGGCCTCCACCTTGGCATTGCCGCGAATGGTGATGTTTGTTGCATCACCGGTAGTGCCTGTGCCGATGCCTGCACCGCTGCCTTGACCGGATGCAATGACTTCTGCATTGCCCTCAATTATGATGTCACTGGCGTTTTTGGCACCCGATCCGGAACCGATACCGGCCGCATCATGGCCGCCAGTGGCTTCTACCTTGGCATTGCCCCGTATGGTGATGTTGCTGCAGCTACTGGCTGCGCTGCCAATGCCGGCTGCGGTCTCGCCGCCGGTCGCCTTGAGCTGGACATCGCCTTCGATGGTGATGTTGCTGACACTGCTCCATGCACCGCCGATTCCGCTGCCGACGAAGCCGCCCTCTGCTGACAGGCTGCCTTGGCTGCTTCCGTCTGTTGTAATGGTCAGATTCCCGTCGTTGGTTTTTTCCACACCGGCGTGATTATTGCCACTTTTGACCGTATTCTCGCCCTCAATGGTCAGGGTGACGTCGCCCTCGCCCTCGGTCTTTACCGCGGCTTCCTTTTCGGCGCTGACGTCGATATTGGCATCCTTCAGGGTGACGTTGGCGGTGGCGTTTTTGTCGGCCACGATGGTTACGGTGTTGTCCGTTGAAGCTTCCGCATCCCGGTTTCCGATGACCGGCGCGGAATCCTCCTTTGTTACGTCGCCCTGGCTGACGGTCTGGCTGCTTTCCGTGGCGCTGACGGTAATATCCCCGTCCTCTAAGTACCAGTTGTCTGCCAGCGCGGCGGTGGGCAAAAACGCCGCCACGAGCAGTGCGGCTGCAAGACGGGTGAATATCCTTTTGTGTTTCATACGGGTTCCTCCTTTACGGCGCGGAAGACCTTGGGCGCTTCCGCAGCCTTTCCTATGGGGCTATGATACCATAGATCGCGGAAAGATACAAGAGCGAATAGAAACATTCGTTATACAATACAATTTCATATGTAAGTATATGTGAAAAAAGTACATAATAAATATAGAACTTATCTTAAACATAAAGGAATCAAAGAGGGGACAGGACAGCCGCTGTTTTCCGACGGTTCCGGCATACAGCAAAGGCAGGGCGGACCCGCTGGGGGTTCCGTCCTGCCTTTGCACAGACATTCAATTACTTTTCCTTGGACTTCTCTACTGCGTTGATGATGATCTCCGCGCACTGGTCAAAGCCCAGGGTGCTGGAGCGCAGGCACAGGTCGTAGTTCTGGGCCTGACCCCAGGTGCGGCCGGTGTAGTGCTGGTAGTTCACCCGGCGGCGCTTATCCTTTTCGTTCAGACGCTGCTCGGGGGTCTTGTCGGTTTCGCCGTAGAGCTCCACAATGTGCTTTTCCCGGAAATCCAGGTCCGCGCTGACATAGACGTGCAGTGCATCGGGCCGGTCCTTCAGAATGTAGTCTGCGTTCCGGCCCACAATGACACAGGGACCTTTCTCAGCCAGCTCCAGAATGATGTTGCACTGGGCGTTCCACAGATAGTCCGCCGTGGACAGGCCGTTCATGATCCCGGGAACGCCCTGGGGCGCGAAAGCGTAAGAGAATACGCTGCCGCTGGGGGAGTGCTCGGAATGCTCTTCCACGAACTTCGGCGCGAAGCCGGATTCTTTTGCAATATCTTCAACGAGTTTGCTGTCATAGAAAGGAATCCCCAGCTTATCCGCGACCAAATGGCCAATGGTACGTCCACCGGCACCAAACTCACGGCTAATGGTAATGATTTTCTTTTCCATAACATCGCCTCCAATGCATTTTTTGATATCTACATTATAGTCAATTTGACGGGAAAAGTCAATCCGTCACAGCCCCTGCTGGGAAAATTTACGAAAAGGTTTTCTTTTAGCCAAGCTGGGCCAGGGCGCTGCGGATGCGGCTCTCCGTCCGCTCCTTGCCCAGCAGCTGCATGACGGTGTACAGGTCCGGGGAATTGGTCTTGCCGGTGACGGCCAGACGCAGGAAGGTGGACACATCGGCTACGGTGCCGGGGTAGGCTGCGGGGTCAAGCTTATAGGCCTTCATATCTGTGGTGAAGCCAATGGCCTCGGTGATGGCCTTGACCTTGTTGAACCAGACGGTGGAGTCATCCGTCATGTCGAAGCTCTCCAGGAACCGGTTCAGCACGTCTGCAATGACGGCCTTGCTGAACTTCTCATCGAAGACGGGCTTTTCCAGGTATTCATCGTAGAAGAAGCCCATGTAGTCTTTGGCATCCTTCCAGGTTGCCAGATCCTTTCTGGGCTTTTTGCCGCCACGGCCGATGGCGAGAATCGCCTTGGCATAGGCGGGGTCTGCTTCCAGCTTTTCGGCAAAGTCCGGCTGGAACTCCTTGGCCCACTCGATCAGCTGGGTATAGACCTCCTCGGCGCTCATGCGGGAGATGACGTTCTTGCTGACGTCGACCAGCTTGGCATAGTCAAACAGAGAGCCGGCGGGGTTCAGCTTCTTGGGGCTGAAGGGGAAGGTGTCGATATCCGCATCGGGGTTGGCCCGCCGCCAGTCCTCAAAGTTGGAATTCAGCACGGTCATCAGGTATTCCCGCATGGCCTGCGTGGAGAAGCCCTCGGCCTTGTAGTAGGTCAGAGCCAGCTCGGGGTCTTTCCGCTTGGAGAGCTTCCGCTTGGAATTGCCGTCCATCTTCATCAGCGGTCCAATGTGGACGTATTTCGGCAGCTTGAAGCCCAGGGCCTGGAACAGCTGGATGTGGAAGGGCAGGGTGGACAGCCACTCATCGCCCCGGACTACATGGGTGGTGCGCATCAGGTGGTCATCCACGGCGTGGGCGAAGTGATAGGTGGGAATGCCGTCGGATTTCAGCAGCACGTGGTCCACGTTGTTCTCCGTAATGGTCAGCTTGCCCTTTACCAGGTCGTCAAATTTGAACTGGTGCTCAATGGAGCCCGTAGAGCGGAAACGGAGCACCCAGGGATTGCCGGCGGCCAGCTGGGCCTGGATTTCCTCCATGCTCCGGTCACGCCAGATGGCGTAAGGGCCATAGTAGCCGGTGGTTTCCTTGTTGGCCTCCTGCTTTTCCCGCATGGCGGTCAGCTCCTCTTCCGTGCAGAAGCAGGGGTAGGCCTTGCCCTCGGAGACCAGCTTCTTGGCATACACATGGTAAATATCCGCCCGCTGGCGCTGCCGGTAGGGGCCGTAGCTGCCGTTGTCGCCGTCGATGGTAGCGCCCTCGTCAAAGTGAATGTTGTAGTGCTTCAGAGATTCAATCAGAACCTCCACAGCCCCGGGAACCTCCCGCTTGGCATCGGTGTCCTCCACGCGAAGGAACAGTACGCCGCCCGACCGGTGGGCCATCCGCTCGGAGATCATGCCCTGCACCAGGTTGCCCAGGTGGACGAAGCCCGTGGGAGAGGGGGCCATGCGGGTCACGACGGCCCCTTCCGGCAGGTTCCGCTGGGGGAATCGCACCTCCAGCTCCTCGGGGGTGGCGGTCACATCGGGAAACAGAAGATCAGCCAGTGCTTGATAATCCATAAAATCTACCTCTTTGTCATAAAAATCTAGCATAGAGTATACCATACCGGAGAGCAGAAATCAATTCAAAAGCGCTTGACTTTTCAAAAAGATGGTGCTACTATGTGTAAAAATCCATGGAGGTTTGGCAATGTTGCAGACTTTTGTTTCTTTTGCGGCATGGCGCGTCTGGGCTTGGCGGTCTTGGGACGAGCTTACATTGTCATGCCCGGATTTTTGAGGAGAATTCTCAAAAGAGGAAAAGGAATGATCGGTGTAGGCCATGAATGGGTCTGCACCGTTTTTTATTCTGAGAATCTCCTTGCACAACGACCGTTCATGTGATAAAATGAAAAAAATTGAAAAAGGAAGCGTTTGTTATGAGTGAAATAATACAGGAGAAGAAAAGAATGCTCTCCGGCATCAAGCCCTCCGGAGACCTGACCCTGGGCAGCTACCTGGGCGCTGTGAAGAACTGGGCCGAGCGGGCAGACGACTACGACTGCTTCTACTTCATGGCCGATCTGCACGCCATTACCGTCCGGCAGAACCCCACAGATCTGCGCCGCCGCACCCTGGAGCAGCTGGCCCAGTACATCGCCTGCGGCCTTGACCCCGAGAAGAACACCCTGTTCATCCAGAGCCATGTGCACCAGCACGCAGAGCTGGGCTGGGTGCTGCAGTGCTATTCCATGTTCGGCGAGCTCAGCCGTATGACCCAGTTCAAGGACAAGTCCGCTAAGAATGCGGACAATATCAATGGCGGCCTGTTTTCCTATCCCAGCCTGATGGCGGCGGACATCCTGCTCTACCAGCCGGACCTGGTGCCCGTTGGCGAGGACCAGAAGCAGCACGTGGAGCTGTGCCACACCATTGCCCGCCGGTTTAACGGTGTTTACGGCGACGTGTTCAAAATGCCGGAGCCCTTTGTGCCCAAGGTCGGCGCACGAATCATGAGCCTGACTAACCCCGCCGCCAAGATGAGCAAGTCCGAAAATGAGGACACCGGCCGGATTATCCTCATGGACACCCCTGAGACCATCATGCGGCAGTTCAAGCGGGCCATTACGGATTCCGATACCGAGAACTGTGTCCGCTACGACAAGGAGAACAAGCCCGGCGTGTCGAACCTGATGACCATTTACTCCGCCTGCACCGGCAAGAGCTTCGAGACCATCGAAGCGGAATTCGCCGGCCAGGGCTACGGTGCCTTCAAGCCCGCCGTGGGCGAGGCTGTGGTGGAGACCCTGCGCCCCATCCGGGAGGAAGCAAGCCGCATCATGAAGGATAAGGCCTATCTGGAGCAGGTTTACAAGGCCGGCGCCGAAAAGGCCAGCTACGTTGCCGAAAAGACCCTGCGGAAGGTCTATAAGAAGGTTGGCTTTGTAGCCAAATAATGACTTGAAGATCGTAGAAAGCCCGGCGCTGTGCCGGGCTTTTTCACAATGGAGGAAGTGCTATGCTTTTGCAGACAGACCGCTTGACAGTCCGTCCGGTGGAAGCCTCGGACTGGAAGGCGATGCAGGCAATTTGGCTCGATTTTTCGAAGTCACCCTATGCCTGCTTCGATTGTCCGCACAGTACGGAGGAAGCAGACGTCCGGCCTCGGATTGCACGCTGGGCCAGGGCTGCCCAAACCGGCCTTGACCATCTGTTCTTTTCCGTATGCCTGGAAGCTCAGGTGATTGGTTACATCTCTGCCAACATTCGCCCGGATGGCTATGAGCTTGGGTACTGCTTCCGTTCGGACTTTCAGGGAAAAGGCTATGCGCTCGAAAGCCTTTTGACCGTGATGGACTATCTCAAAGGGCTGGGAGTCTCAAAGCTTACAGTGGGAACCGCTCTGGAAAATACCCCTTCCGTGGCCCTTTTGAGTCGCCTTGGCTTCCAACTGACGGCCACAGAGCAGATTTCCTTCTATAAGGATCAGAAGGGACAAGCTATTGTTTTCCAGGGCGGCATTTTCGAAAAGGGATTTGAAAAGAAGGCGGAGGGAGTGCTATGAAAACATTTCGTGAGCTGGATGTATACCCCAGAATTCTTCTGATCGTCATGCTTGTGATGCTGCTGGTCTTTTCCGTCGCGTATCCGCTGACCGTTTCCAGAATGGGCTTCCAGTATCGGGGGGAAATCCTTGTGCCGCAGGTCCAGGAAAACCAAACGGTTTATTCAGGACGTGTAAATGGCCAAAAGGCATCCTTTACGGTAACATCGGACGGGACAATTACCTGCCAGATGGGAGACAAAGCCTACGGCCCCTATACGTTCCGGGAAGACCCTGCTGCACTGCCCTCCAATGCGGGTGCAGGTGTCCAGGCAAGAGGTGTCGAACTATACGAAGGCGAAAAGCTGTTGTTCCGGGGCGGCGTTGAGGACTGGGATGGTCAACGCTGGGCGTATGACAGAAATGGAAATATGAATATCATCAGCATCCGAACTTATGCAACGACCCCAAATGGATTTTCGCTGGATGCGAACGGAAATCCCGTGGATGCGATGGAGCCAAGCGTAGAGGAGATTTTGTATCTGGCCACAGGGCCGGAATGGAAGCACAATGGCTCCTGGAGCGGCTGGCTGGAGGGTGCTTCCGTTTGCGCCCTGGTTGCGGCGACCGTTTTCTTTGCGGACGATATGTTCTATCTGCGAATGTCCGTGCGTGTTCAGAATGCGGAAAGTGTAGAGCCCTCCAATTGGGAGCTGCTGTCCAGAAGAATAGGCTGGACAGTGGGCCTGCTGCTGGCGTTTCTCCTGTTTTGGAACGGAATTCAATAGTAAAAAACCGTATGGCGTTTTCGTGCCATACGGTTTTTGGCTTTACAGTGTTACAAGCCCCGCATTGACCATTTCCTGTAGGCTCATGAGAATGCCCAGCTTGGCGTGGTACCAGGTCAGGCCGCCCTGGAAGTATACGGCGTAGGGCTCCCGGATGGGGCCGTCGGCGGAGAGCTCAATGGAGGAGCCTTGGACGAAGGCACCCGCCGCCATGATCACCTGATCGTCATAGCCCGGCATATCCCAGGGCAGGGGGGTGGCGAAGGAATCCACCGGGGCCGCCTCCTGGATGCCCTTGCAGAAAGCAATCATGGCCTTCTCGCTGCCCAGCTCTACGGCCTGGATGATGTCGTGGCGGGATTCCGTGGCGTTGGGGACGCATTTGAAGCCCAGAGGCTCATACAGGTTCGCCGCAAAGACGGCGCCCTTTTCCGCTCCGGCGGTTACCGTGGGGGCCAGGAAGAAGCCCTGGAACAGGTCCTTCATGAGGCCTAAATTTGCGCCCACCTCCTGTCCCAGGCCGGGGGCGGAGAGCCGGTAGGCGCAGCGGGAGACGCACTTGGCAGTGCCGCAGATATAGCCGCCGATGGGGGCCAGGCCGCCGCCGGGGTTTTTGATGAGAGAACCCACGATCATGTCCGCGCCCACGTCAGACGGCTCCATGGTCTCTACGAATTCGCCGTAGCAGTTGTCCACCATGACGGTTACATCCGGCTTGCACTGCTTGCAGAAGGCGATGAGCTCGCCGATCTGGGCCACGGAGAAGGTGGGCCGGGTGGCGTAGCCCTTGGAGCGCTGGATGGTGATGAGCTTGGTCTTTTCGTTGATGGCGGCCCGAATGCCGTCGTAGTCGAATGCGCCGCCGGGCAGCAGGTCCACCTGCCGGTAGCTGACACCGTACTCCTTCAAAGAGCAGGGGCTTTCCCGGATTCCGATGACCTCCTGCAATGTGTCGTAGGGCATCCCCACAGGGGACAGCAGCTCATCTCCCGGCAGCAGGTTGGCGCTGAGGGCTACGGTCAGGGCGTGGGTGCCGCAGGTGATCTGGGGCCGGACCAGGGCGGCTTCCGTATGGAATACGTCCGCATAGACCTTTTCCAGAGTATCCCGGCCCAGGTCGTCGTAGCCGTAGCCGGTGGTGGTTGTGAAGCAGGCGGCGGAAACCCGATTCTTCCGCATGGCATTTAAGACCTTTGCCTGGTTGTATTCCGCAATGGCGTCAATGGCTGCAAAGCGCTCTTTGAGACGCTCCAGCGCCTTTTCTCCATAGGCATAGACTCCGGGAGAAACGCCCATTTCCATATACATATTGATGAGTTCTTCCACAAAATTCACGCTTTCTCTTATTTTTTCAGACACTTGGAGCATTATACGAAGATTTCCGGGGAATGTCAATAGAATTGCAAAGAAATGTCTCCCGGCGTTGATCCGGGAGACAAAGCGTTTTTAATCTCTTCTGCGGTTTCCTCTGTCGCCGAAGAGGATGATCAGCCGCAGCAGCTGGGCCAGGGCCGTGGCCGTGGCGGCGACGTAGGTCAGGGCGGCGGCCCGGAGGGTTTTTCTTGCGCCATTCTGCTCGTCCTCGGTTAAGAGTCCGGTTTGTTCAATGGCCACCATGGCCCGGTGGCTGGCGTTGAATTCCACAGGCAGGGTCACCAGCTGGAAAACCAGGGAAAGGCCGAAGCAGGCAATGCCCAGATAGACCAGTGCATAGGACAGGTCCCCGAAGGAGGAGATCAGCAGGCCGATGAGGATCAGGGGCATGGCCAGCTTGGAGCCTAAGTTGGTTGCGGGGATGACGGCGGCGCGGATGCGGATGGGGGTATAGTCCTGGGCGTACTGCACGGCGTGCCCCGCTTCATGGCAGGCAACGCCGATGGCGGCGGTGGAGGTGCTGCCGTAGACGTCATCGGAGAGACGGATGACGTTGGTTCTGGGGTCGTAATGGTCTGTCAGATTGCCGCTGATGCGTTCGATCCGCACACCGGAGACACCGTTGGCAGAGAGTACCTGGGCTGCGGCCTGGGCTCCGGTGAGCCCCCGGCGGGAATACTGCTGGGAATAGCGCTTGAAGGTGCTGTTCACATTGGCACTGGCCCACAGCGAGAGAATCACGCAGGGCAGGACCAGGACGATATAGGTCCAGTCAAAGCCGTAATAATAGGGCATAAAACCACTCCTTACCAAATCTTTTCTCTATTTTACCCCAAAAGAAGTTGGATGGCAAGGCCTTTCCCGGGATCGGGTGCGAAGAATTTGTAAACAATTCCCGGAAAATGCTTTTGAAATGTTCATAGTTTATTCATTATTAACTTGTTAGGTACTGGTATACTGATTCTAAACGAATCAGAAACGAGTTGAAGTCCATGAAAGACCCAAAGAAACAACGGTATTTTTATGCCATGATGGCGGGGTTCGGTGCCATCAGCCTCAGTGTGCTGTTTTTCTTCTTCCTGTACCGGCTCCAGGGTATCGGGAATGTGATCAGCCAGCTGAGTACCATTCTGGCCCCCTTTATCTATGGCGGCATCATTGCCTATTTGCTGCGGCCCATGTGCAATTCCCTGGAGGCCTTTTTCCAGCTGCGGCTGCCGAAAAAAATGCGCCGGTTTGCCAACGCCTTTGCGGTGGTCTTCTCCCTGCTGGTGGGCGTTCTGGTTGTGTATGCTCTGATCACCATGGTGGTTCCTCAGCTGGTGGAGAGCATTGTCACGCTCTGGAATGCACTGCCTACCAAGATGGAGCAGCTGGTGAATTGGGCCACGGAGACCTTCGGTAAGGACGAGCGGGTGGTGCAGTTCGTTGAGAAAAACTACAGAAGCTACTTTACGGATATTGACAAATGGGTGCAGGCCAATGTGATCCCCCAGGTTTCCAGTCTGGTGACCAATGTGGGCACCAGCGTTTGGCAGGTGCTGAAATTTGTGTACAATATCCTCATCGGCCTCATTGTTGCCGTGTATGTGCTCCATGGCAGGAAGCGCTTCGGCAAGCAGGCCCGGCTCATTGTCCGCAGCATGTTCTCGGACAGGTGGGCCAACCGAATCCTGGAAGAGGTGGAATTCATCGACCGGATGTTCGGCGGCTTCATTGACGGAAAGATCATCGATTCTGCCATTGTGGGTGTGCTGTGCTATATCGGCTGCACCGTTTTGAAGATTCCCAGCGCCCTGCTTGTTTCGGTGATCGTGGGCGTGACCAATGTGATCCCCTTCTTCGGCCCGGTCATCGGCGCAGTGCCGGCAACCCTTTTGATTCTGATCGACAGCCCCATCAAGGCACTGTGGTTTTTGATTTGGGTAATCGTTTTGCAGCAGCTGGATGGCAACGTCATCGGCCCCAAGATTCTGGGCAACCGGACGGGGCTTTCCGGCTTCTGGGTCATGTTTTCCATCATCCTCTTCGGCGGCCTGTGGGGCATTGTGGGCATGATCATCTGTGTGCCCCTGTTCGCCGTGATCTATGATACTGTTCGCCGTCTGGTCCGCCGGGGTCTGCGCAGACGGAATCATACGGAGCTGTGGGACGAATACCGGGCGCAATTCCCGGATTCCGGTGCCGACAGCGCCGCAAAGGAGAAAAAACAAGAATGAATTACGCAACCATCAAAAATTGTGATATTGCCAACGGTCCCGGCGTGCGCATCAGCCTGTTTGTATCCGGCTGCACCCACCACTGCAAGGGCTGCTTCAATGAGGTGGCCTGGGATTTTGACTACGGCGAGCCCTTTACCCAGCAGACCATCCGGACCATTCTGGACATGATGAAGCCGGGCTACATCAAGGGCCTGACTCTGCTGGGCGGCGAACCCTTCGAGCCGCAGAATCAGGGACCGATTGTGGAGCTGCTGCGGCAGGTGAAAAAGGCCTATCCCCAGAAGAGCATTTGGGCCTTTTCCGGATATCTGTATGAAAAAATCACCTCCCACACCCTGGGAGACTGGGCGGTGACCCAGGAATTCCTGAGCTACCTGGATGTACTGGTGGACGGTCCCTTTGTGGAAGAAAAAAAGAATCTGGCCCTGCGGTTCCGTGGGTCGGAGAATCAGAGATTGATCGATATGCCCGCTACCCTGGCTTCCGGAAAGATCGTGCTGTGGGAAGACTGGCAGACGGAAGGAAAGGGCTTGAAGGAATGGAAAAAGTAGCGGTGAAGAAGCTGCGCCCCGGCGCGGTCATGCCGAAGTTCGGCTCCAAGGAGGCGGCGGGGGCAGATTTGTATGCCTGCCTGGAGGAAAGCGTCACCATTGCCCCGGGGCAGACGGTGTTCATCCCTACAGGGCTTGCCATGGCCCTGCCGAGAGGCTATGTAGGCCTTGTCTATGCCCGCAGCGGCCTGGCCTGCAAGCAGGATCTGGCCCCGGCCAACAAGGTTGGCGTCATCGACAGCGACTACCGGGGGGAATTTATGATCGCCCTGCACAACCATGGCGCGGAGAGCCGCAGGGTTGCCAACGGGGACCGCATCGCCCAGCTGGTTGTGACGCCGGTGATTCAGCCCGTCTATTTTGAGGCCGACACCCTGGACGAAACCGATCGGGGCACCGGCGGCTTCGGCTCCACAGGGAAATAAAAGGAGGGACGCCCGATTTTGGAGCGTCCCTCCTTTGCATCAACGCTGTGCTTGATTGGTTCCGTTGGTCTCCAAGGTTTCGCCCGTGGTTTTCTGGGCCTCGCCGTCCTGGGGCTGCGTGTCCAGGGGGCCGTTGCCATTGTCTATAGTTGTCTCGGGCTGCGTTGTGGGCATGGTGGTGGGCGCGGTTGTTTGGGTTGCAGCCGTGGTGGCCGCGGTAGTGGGCACGGTGGTCATGCCGGAATTGCCGCCCCGACAGGCGGTAAACAGGCAGAGAACCAAAACCAGAAGCAGAGTGAATGGGAATCGCTTTTTCATTTTCTTCTCCTCCGAATCAATTGGATTCAGCGGTATTATTCCCAGCGCAAACAGGTTTAAGCAGAAAAAAGTGAAAAAAGATTTAAAGATTTTGTTGTTGCTATTTTTGCCGATTGCTTGTATAATATAGGGGCGTAACAAAAAACAAAAAGGGGAGTTTGTCTTGAAAAAGTTAACCGTGAAGAAGGATGCGCCCTGCATGGCGTGTCTGGCCTGTGTCAGCGCCTGCTCCACTGCGTTCTACAAGGAGTTCAACGAGGACTACAGCTGCATCCGTATCGTCTCCGGCAAGGACGGCGGTGCAAAGCCCAATGTCTGCATCCAGTGCGGCAAGTGCATGAAGGCCTGTGAGCACGATGCCATCACCCAGAACCCCAAGACCGGCGTGTACATGATCAACAAGAAGAACTGCGTGCGCTGCGGTAAGTGTGTGGAGGCCTGCCCCATGAAGGTCATGGTGCTGAAGGAAGAGAATCCTGCCTCCAAGTGCATCGCCTGCGGCATTTGTGCCAAGGCCTGTCCCATGGGCATTCTGGAGGTCGTCGAAAAGTAAGTTTTTCACAATTGGGCGGCCATCCCGGCGGCCCAATTGCTTTTTCAGACAATCCGTTTGAATAGGAATACGCAAAATTAGCATTTTTATCGGAGGAAAACAATGAGTAAGGGTGGACATTTTCTGGCGCAGCAGCCGAAGAAAAAAACCAAAACCTGGGTCGTGGTGGTTGCGGTGATCCTGGCAGTGATCCTGCTTCTGGGCGCGCTGGCGGCGTGGTTTGTGGTCTCCAAGATGAATAAGATCAACCGGGCGGACCGAGGTGACAACCAGCTCTCCGCAGAGGATATTGGCAAATATATGATCGAGGGTACAACGGCACCTACCGAGGCAACGACGGTCCCCACCACCGAGGCGACCACTGCCCCTACGGAGGAAACCAAGCCGGATTACGGCAAGCTGGGCAAGATCGTCAATTTCCTGCTGATCGGTCAGGATGCCCGTCCCGGCGAGGACAGCAAGAATTCCGACACGGTGCTGCTGGTATCCGTCAACAAGGAGACCAAGAAGATCACCATGATCTCCTTCCTGCGGGACAGCTTTGTGGTAATTCCAAAGGTCTATGATACCTATGGCAATGAGCACTCCGGTCAGACCAAGCTGACCCTGGCCTATGCCATGGGCTATAAGTGGGGCGGCGACCTGGGTGCCATGGAGATCATGGACCAGGTCGTTGAGCGGAACTTCGGCGCTGTGGTGGACTACAACGTGGAGATCAACCTGGATGCCTTCGATGCCATTATCAACGCCGTGGGTTATATCACCGCGGACCTGGACGAGGACGAGGCGGCCTATATGAACGAGAAGTTCAAGGACTACCCGGACCGGAACTTTAAGGTGGGCGAAAACCGGCTGGACGGCTGGGCTGCGGAGGAATATGCCCGTATGCGCCACTCCAGCAATGCGGACAACGACTATAAGCGCACCGCCCGCCAGAGAACCGTTGTTTCTCAGGTCCTGGAACGGGTCAAGGGTATGAACGTGATGCAGATCAACGCCCTTGTGGATGAGCTCCTGGACAAGGTTTTGACGGATATGACCAATTCGGACATCACCACCTGCATCACGGAGCTGCTGCCCCTGCTGCCGGAGATGACAATGGATTCTCTCCAGTGCCCCAATGCGGACATGGACCTGTCCGGCAAGCTGATCGACCTGTTCAAGGACGGCAGCCCCGAGCAGAGCATCCAGACCTTTACGGAATCCAAGGCCAAGGCAATTATCACTGCCATTACCGAGGACGATTGAGTGGTTTGCGCCGCCCGGAGGAGAAAACCCTTCGGGCGGTCTGTTTTTAGGAGGAAGCAATGAACAATCTGCTGATGTATCAAATCCCGCCGGAAAAATCCAGAATCATCAAGTCCATTGCCCTGCAGCATGGCTTCCGCATCCGGGTGGTACAGCCGGAGGAGGCGGGGGCTTCCGTAGGCGCACTGGCAGAACTGCCTGGGGCGGCTCAGGCGGGAAAGGGCAGCGCGGTGCCATTCGAGGATGAAATGCTGGTGCTGTGCAATGTGCCGGGGGATGCCTTTCACAGCTTCCTGGCTCAGCTTCGGGCAAGAAATGTGCCGGTGACGCTGAAAGCTGTGGTCACAGAGCACAATGCATCCTGGAGCTTTGCCAGACTTCACGAGAATCTGGTGGAGGAGCACGTGGCCATGCAGAAGAAAATGGAAAACAAAGCGTAATCAGGTGGAAGCACCCGAAGAAGGTTCCAAAGGCCTTTCTTCGGGTGCTTTTGTTTGCACGGCATTTTTAAGCCCCGCCATACATAGATTGTCCCAGAGAGGGGGATGGGCCGTGGATACGTCCTGGGGTTCCTTTTTGGGGGTGCTGCCGCCCTGGATGCGGGAGCAGGTGGATGCGCTTGGGGCCGGCTCTTTGCGGCAGCTGCGGCTGCGGCTGGGGAAGAGACCTGCGCTGGAGCTATTGGACCGGGTCTGGCGGCTGGACAGGCCTGTTGCGGATAAGGATCTGGAATACTGTGTCAATACGGCCAGCAGCTATTCCCCCTGGTCCGTTGCTTCTGCCCGGGAAGGGTTCCTCACCATCGCCGGAGGCCACCGCATGGGGGTGTGCGGTGAGACGGTGACGGAAGGGGCGCGCGTTACGGGGTTTCGCCGCATCAGCTCCCTGTGCCTGCGGGTGGCCCGGGATATCCGGGGCATTGCCCCGGCGGAAAGTGCAGATCTTGGGTCTGTGCTGATTCTGGGCGCCCCCGGATGGGGGAAGACCACCCTCCTGCGGGACCTGTGCCGCTGCCTTGCGGGAGGCGCTGCCGTGGCCGTGGTGGACAGCCGGGGAGAGCTGTTTCCACAGGGCTTTCAGACCGGGGAGGGGCTGGACGTGCTTTCCGGCTGCGAAAAAGAAATCGGCATTACTATGGTTCTGCGAACCATGGCTCCGGACTATATTGCCGTAGATGAGATCACCGCCGAGGCCGATGCCCGGGCGCTGGTCCGTGCGGGGGGCTGCGGGGTGAAGCTTTTGGCAACCGCCCACGGCAGTGCTCTGGAGGATCTGGCCCGGCGGCCCTGCTACCGGCTGCTGCTGGAGGCGGGGGTGTTTCAGACGGTGGTGCTGCTCAATGAACGCAAGACGTATCGCTTGGAAAGGATGGAACCATGGAGTACAAATGGATCGGTGCAATTCTGGTCATCGGCGGCTGCGGCGGATTTGGTTTCTCCGTAGCTGGGGAGGCAATGCGCCAGGAGCGGCTGCTGCGGCAGCTGCTGGAAAATCTGGATTTTATGGAAAGCGAGCTGCGCTACCGTCTGACGGCGCTGCCGGAGCTTTTCCAGCTGTGCGCCCTGCGGTCCGGCGGGTGCCTCAGACGGCTTTTTCTGGACCTTGCGGGAGCGCTGGATGCCCACAGTGGCTCCGATGTGGAGCAGTGCCTGCGGACAAGCCTGGATAAGCAGCCGGGAATTCCCATGCGGCTGCGAAAGCGCATCTGGCAGCTCGGCAGAACCCTGGGCCGCTTTGACCTGGATGGGCAGCTGCGGGGCATTGAAAGCGCCCGGGAGGGGTGCCGCCGGGAGCTGCGGGAGCTGGAGCGGAACCGGCAGCAGCGCCTGCGCAGCTACAGGACCCTGGGCCTCTGCGCCGGGGCAGCTCTGGCGATCCTGCTGCTGTAGGCTATGGATATTGACCTGATTTTTAAGATAGCGGCCATCGGCATTATTGTCTCCATTTTGAATCAGGTGCTGTCCCGCTCCGGCAGAGAGGAGCAGGCCACCATGACCACGCTGGCGGGGCTGGTAGTCGTGCTGATGATGGTGGCGCAGAAGATCGCGGAGCTGTTTGACCTGGTGAAGACCTTGTTCGAATTCTGATGGAGCTGTATTTTAAGGGAGCTGCCGGAATTTTGCTGGCGGCGGTGCTGGGCCTGGCGCTGCAGAAGCAGGAAAAGGACTTGTCGGCGGTGCTTACGGCGGCGGTGATCGCCATGGCCGCTGTACTCATGCTGCGCCTGCTGGAGCCGGTGCTGGAGCTGCTGCGGCAGCTGGAGCAGGTGGGAAATCTGCGGTCCGGTGCCCTGGAGCTGTTACTGAAGGCGGCGGGCATTGGGCTGACGGCAGAGGTGGCGGGACTTGTCTGCGCCGATGCGGGTAACGCCGCCCTTGCCAAGATGCTGCGCCTGCTGGGTACGGCAGCCATTCTCTGCCTGTCTGTGCCCATGTTTACGGCGCTGCTGGAATGTATCACGGAAATGGTGGGGTACGGATGAGAAAGGTCTGCCTTGGTCTGCTGCTGTGCTGCTTTTTGATTCTTCCCGTGTCCGGGGAGATGGCAGCCCCGCCGGTGCCGGAAGCGGGGGAGAGGCTTATGCCCGCACAGAATCAGAGCTTTTCTCAGGGCCTTCGGCAGATTGCCGGGGAGCTGCTGCCCCTGCTGCGGCCGGAGCTTGCCCGGGGTCTGGCCTCCGGGGCGGGACTGGTAGCGCTGTGCCTGCTGCTGGCCCTCTTCCCGGCAGAGGAAACGGGCGGCACTGCAGATCTGGCAGGGGCCGTGGCCATAGCCGCGCTGCTCATGGGAAATGCCCACAGCATGATTCGCATGGCGGCGGAGACGGTGACGGAAATGAGCGAATATGAAAAGCTGCTGCTGCCGGTGGTGACGGCGGCCATGGCGGCACAGGGGGGCGTAAATTCTGCCACGGCCCTCTATGCGGGCTCCGCCTTTTTCAATACGGTGCTCAGCGCCCTGCTGGGAAAGCTGCTGCTGCCGGTCCAGTATCTTTTCCTGGGTGCGGCAACGGCAGGGGCGGCGCTGGGAAATGACACTTTAAAGGCACTGAAAAACAGCATCCGGGACATGATCCTCTGGTGCATGAAGACCCTTTTGTCCCTTTTTACGGCCTATCTCGGCATTACCGGGGTGGTTACGGGGGCCACGGATGCGGCGCTGACCAAGGCAGCAAAGACCACCATCTCCACGATGATCCCAATTGTGGGCGGGATTCTCTCCGATGCCTCGGAGGCGGTGCTGGTGGGGGCCGGGGTGCTGCGCAGCAGCCTGGGGCTGTATGGGATTTTTGCCATTCTGGCGGTGTTTTTAGAGCCCTTCGGAAAGATCGGGGTGCAGTACCTGATTCTCAAGGGCGCCCAGACCATGTGCGCTCTGTTCGGAACCAAGCGGAGTGTGGAGCTCATCGGCGACTTCGCCGAGGTTATGCGGATGCTGCTGGCCATTACGGGCGGGCTCTGTCTGCTGCTGCTGGTGAGCTCGGTGTGCTTTTTGAAGGGGGTGGGCTGATGGCCGGGAAATACGTGCTGTCGCTGGTGACGGCGGCGCTGATCGGGGGCATTGTCACGGGCTTTTTCCCGGATGGCAGCTTCCGTCGCCTGCTGCGGCTGCTGTGCGGCGTATTCCTGCTGACCGTGGTCCTGGCCCCTGTTTCGGCGCTGGAAATGCCGGATTTGGACAGCTGGCTCGCGGGTCTGGATATGGAAGCCTGGGACGCGGTGCAGCAGGGAGAGGACTATGTGGCCCTCCGGCGAAGAGAGGGCATATGTGAGCGGCTGGAAGCATATATCTTGGACAAAGCCGCAGTGCTTGGGGCGGATGTCAGCGCGCGGTTCACCCTGGATGAGCAGGACCTGCCCCGGACCGTCACTCTGACAGGCTCCTGCACCCCGGCGCAGAAGCAGGCTTTGGCAAGGGTTCTGGCAGAGGACCTGGGAATTCCGGAGGAACGTCAGATATGGCAGTGAAGGACATCCGTGCGGTTTTGAAAAAGTACCGGGGCGCGGTGCTGGTGCTGCTGTGCGGCATTGCGCTGATGTGTCTGCCCCGGCAGCAAGAGACAAAGAAGGCTGCTGTACCGGAAGTGCAGCAGCAGACCCTGGAGCAGGCGCTGGAAAAGATCCTTTCTCAGGTTTCCGGGGCGGGAGAGGTTCGGGTGCTGCTGTCCGGGCAGCTTTCGGAGACAAAACGCTACCAGACGGACGATACCCAGTCCGGCAGCGGGGAGCTGCGGCAGGAGACGGTGATCCTCACCGGGGAGAACCGGGTGCAGACGGCCCTGGTGCGGCAGACCGAGGCGGCCACCTACCGTGGGGCCATCGTGGTGTGCCAGGGTGCGGAGAACCCGAAGGTTGCGCTGTCCGTCGTGCAGGCGGTGGCTGCGGTTACGGGATTGTCAACCAACCGAATTACGGTGCTGAAAATGAAGTAGGGGGGCTTTTTTGTGAAAATCTGGAAGAAGAATCTCATTGCGGCGGCGATCCTGGTGACGGTGTGCGCGGGCATCTATGTCAATTGGCTCTATGCCGGGGACAGCAAGACCCAAAGCCTGGACAATACCCTGGACAGCCAGAAGGTCATGAGCGACGATACGCTGGAGCTCAGCGAGGATATGTCCGCCGTCATGGCGGGCACGGCGGATGAGACCACCGGCGACAGCTATTTTGCTTCGGTGCGCCTGTCCCGCCAGCAGGCCAGAGACGAGGCCATCAACCTTTTGCAGGAGGCAGCCAGCGTCTCCGGAGACAGCAAGGCGGCGGAATCCGCAGCGGACCTGGAGGACATCGTCCAGACGGCCCTCAGTGAAGCCCAGATCGAGAGTCTGATCATCGCCAAGGGCTATGCCGACTGTGTGGCCTATATGACAAACGACGGCATCTCCGTTGCGGTCTCTGCGCCGGAGGGAGGATTGCAGCAGCAGGATGTGGCGGTGATTGCGGACGTGGTCATGTCCCAGTCCGGCTACGGCCTGGACAGCATCCGGGTGGTGGAGGTCCGCTAATCCCCGGAAAAACAGTACGAGCCCCTGCTTTCCAAGCGAAAACAGGGGCTCGTGCATTATAGGCTGCTGAGTGCGCCGTCGATGGCCTCTTTCACAAAGACGTAGCGGTGTTCCGGCCGCCCTCTGCCGAGGGACTGGGGCAGAGGCAGGGGCTTCACAAGGCCCAGACCGTAGAGCTTTTGCAAAATTCGGCGGGCGCTGCGCAGGGTAATGCCCATCAGGGGCGCAAGCTCTGCCGCCGTCAGCACGGTATCCGCGTCGTTGCGGTACAGCCCCACCAGGCGCAGCAGATTGGTATTGTCAATGCCCAGCCGATGGGCCAGCTGGGCGGGGGTTCCGTCCTGATAGCTGTAGCGCACGGACTGCCCCCGGCTCAGAGGCCCGGTCAGCACTTCCGGTTCGCCGCTGACGAGGAAACCCTCGTTCAGGCCGTAGCGGGTGCTTTCCAGCAGGGCGCGCTCTGCGTGGTATTGGCTGGTCTGCTCGCTGGGGTGGATGCCGAAGCCCACGGAAAAGGGAAAGGAAAGGCCCTTGCGCAGAATGGTCATGATTTTTTGCAGGTTCAGTGCCGTGCACTCCTCACTTGGCAGGGTAGCGTGGGCCACAAAGCGGTCAAAGCTGTGGTCAATGCTGAAAGAAAGTCCGTGCTCCTTGCGGAAGTCCACCAGAAATTTGTAGAGGGTGGCCGTGCGGTATTCCCGCTCCTCTTCGGAAAGCCCGTCCTCTCCGGGAATGTGGATGATCACGGTGACGACGCTGCTGGCCCGCAGAGTTTTCAGCCGCTCCCGGTTCACGGCCTCGTTGATGGCGCCGAAGACCATCTTTTCTGTGGGGTTCACCGGTTCATAGGGAATGCCCAGCTTTTCCCACTGCTGCAAATTGTTGATACTGCGGCTGACAACGCAGTCGATTTTCCCTGCCTGCCACAGCTCGTTGCCCCGTTGGGTGATGTGGGCATAGTCGTATACGGGCTCCTCGAAAAAATAGGGCAGCTGCTCCGGGGGCAGATAGTCCTGGATATTCAGGTAATTGTTCTGCGGCGTCAGAAAATCCAGGTACAGCCGGTTCAGTGCCACTTCCGGGTGCCGCAGATGAAATTGGAGCAGGATGCTCAGCACATCCGCAATGCTGTAGACCGTAAAAAAGCAGGGAATGGGGCAGTCCGGGTAGTGCCGGTGCATATAGTGATAGCCGAGTTCCCCGGAAAAGAGGATGATGTCGCAGCTATCCTTGCATTCGGCATAGATTTCGTCAATGTCCGTCAGGCTGTCATAGGTATAGGAGCGGAAGGCACAGTCGAAGTCATGGTCCGTAATGACCTTTTGAATGGTTTCCAGAAAACGAAGCGGGGTGACGATTGCGACAGTGATCATTTCTGCACGCTCCTTCCAAGATATGGCTACAGTATACCACGAATTGTCAAATTTTCAATGGATTTATGGGAACGCAGCCAGGAAGAGGGTTGCGTTTTGCTGCTTTTATGGTATAATAACGATTAAGTAGAGATAAAATCGGCGATAGATAGCAGAAAAGCTGGTGTGTGAAAAATGGAAACAGAACAGATGCAATCATTCGTGGAAGGTGAGGGAGACCGCCGCTGGCTGGAGGTTGTTCGCGCTCTGGGTGAGAGCTTTCAGTTCCTTTTCAACATCGATTGCGATACCGGTGTCGCCGTTGCTTACCGCGCGGAGAAGGGCGTGCCGGAGATCGATGAGCTGATCAAAAAGCCCTTTTCCTACGGTGCTGTTATGAAGCGCTATATCGACAAGTACGTTCTTCCGGAGGACCGCAGCAAGCTGGTGCAGTTTGCCGATGCGGCGTGCCTGCGTTCGCAGCTTTCAAGCCGCAGAAGCTGCGTGATGCACTATCGGGTGATGCTGGGGCGCTATGTCCATTCCTATTGCGTTCGCCTTGTGCCTGTGGGAGAAGAGACGGCGTTTACCAATGTAATTGCTGCGGTTTCCTGCGAGGATGAGACGGCCGTTTCGGAGCGGGGCGGCGCCCGGGCAGACCTGCCGCTGAAAGGGCTGCGCCGCACCATTCTGGTGGTGGAAGACAATCCCATCAACCAGGAGATGCTGGTGCAGATGCTCTCGGAGGATTATGATGTGCTCTGCGCCGGGGATGGCGAAGAGGGCATTGCCGTTTTGGCGGAGAACTACCGCCGCCTGTCCCTGATTATCCTGGATGTGTATATGCCCAAATGCGACGGCTTCCAGTTTCTGGCCCGAACCCAGGAAGATCCGCTACTGGCTTCCGTTCCGGTGATCGTAGCCACCGGCAGCGATAAGCCTGAGGACGAGGCCCGCTGCCTGGAGCTCGGGGCCATGGATTTCATTATAAAGCCCTACAACCTGCGGGGCATTCAGGGCCGGATTCGCAATCTCATCAAAATGCGGGAGTCTACGGCCATGCTCAGCGCCATCGAATTTGATGGGCAGACTGGTCTCTATACCCGGCAGGCATTCTTCCACCATGCTTCCATGCTGCTTGACAGCAGTCCGGACGGGACCTATCAGGCTGTGGCGGTGGATATCCATAACTTCAAGCAGGTCAACAGCATCTATGGCGAGAACGTTGGAGACGATATCATTCAGTACCTTGCCGGGAAGCTGAAACGGCTTGTGCCGGAGGGCCTGGTAGCCCACTACGATGGGGACAGCTTCGTGTGTCTGGAGAGCGTGACGGCCCATACCGATGCGGAGCTGGAGAAGGACATCCGGGGCATTGCAAAGGCCGCGCCTATCCGAAATCTGTTCCTCAAGTGCGGAGTCTACTGCTGTGAAAACGCCAGCCTGCCGGTCAGCGTGATCTGCAATCGGGCATTTCTGGCGCTGAACAGCATTAAGGATGACATGAACCATGCCGTTGCCAGATTTGACGATCCCATCAATCAGCGCATCTGCCGGGAGCGGGATATGGAAGCCCGCTTTGAGGACGCTCTGCAAAATCAGGAATTTGTTGTCTGGTATCAGCCGAAGTTCGATGTCCGCACGGAACGCATGGTGGGTGCTGAGGCCCTGGTCCGGTGGCGGAAGCAGGATGGCATGGTGGTGTCGCCCGGGGAATTTATCCCTTTGTTCGAGCGGGACGGCCTGATCATCCGCCTGGATGAATTCGTATTCCGCAGGGTTTGCCGGATTCAGAAGAAGCTGCTTGCGCAATTCGGCAGCGTGTTTCCCATTTCTGTGAATCTGTCCCGGAACAGCCTGCATTATCCGGGCATGATCGAGCGGTATGCCCGCATTGTGGCAGAGGAGGAGCTGGAGGCGAAGTGCGTGCCCATTGAGCTGACGGAGTCTGCGGAGCAGCAGATGATCCAGATCAAGGACCTTGCGCAGAAGATGGTAGAGCTGGGCTTTCCGCTGCATATGGATGACTTCGGCGCAGGGTATTCCTCTTTGGGCAATCTCAATGCGCTGCCCTTCCATGTCCTCAAGCTGGACAAGAGCCTGGTGGACTACATCGGCAACTACCGGGGCAATCAGGTTTTGCAGCATATCATCTCCCTTGCCCATGGCCTTGGCATGGATATCCTTGCCGAGGGGGTGGAGACGCAGGAGCAGGTGCAATTCCTCCGGGAAGTGGGCTGCGACTATATCCAGGGGTACTATTACTCCAAGCCCCTGCAGGAGCAGACATTTCTGGACAATGTGGCCCGGTGGCATGAATCCGGCGACGACTGCGGCCTTCAAATCAAATGCGCGCTGCGGGTGTAACCGAATTTTTTGAATGAAACTGCATGGAAGCTGCTGCCCTTTTCGGCGGCAGCTTTTTTACATAATTGTGAAAAAAGCAACAATTATGTGAACTATTTGACAAAAAGCCCGTTGCTTTGTAAAATATCCGAAAAAAGAAAAGGAAGTTGGCCTATTGAGACGAATCGGAATTTGCGCACTTTTGCTGCTGTGGCTGTTGTCGGCCCTGCCTGGGGTTGCCTGGGCGGACGGGGAGATAGAGCTTGCATCCGAGGCGGCTATTTTGATGGACGCCGGGACGGGGCAGATTTTGTATGCAAAGAATGCCAGGGAGCGGCTGTACCCCGCCAGCATTACCAAGGTGATGACGGGGCTGCTGGCCCTGGAAGCGCTGGATGCCGGGCAGATGCTGACGGTTTCTCAGGAGGCGGTGAATCAGGTGCCCAGAACCTCCTCCCATATCTCGCTTCAGCCGGGGGAAGAGCTGACCGTGGCGGATGCCATGTATGCACTGGCCATTTCCTCTGCCAACGATGCGGCGAACGTTCTGGCAGAGGGGGTCAGCGGCAGCATCGAGGCCTTTGCCCAGCGGATGAACGAGCGCTCAGCAGAGCTGGGGGCGCTGGATACCCATTTTGTCAACCCCAACGGTCTGCCCAACAGCGAGCACTATACCACCGCCTACGATATGGCGCTGATTACCGCAGAAGCTTTGAAAAATCCGGATTTTCTGCTGTATTTCGGAAGCGGCGCCTATGAGATGCCCGCAACAAATATCTCCCAGGCCCGTTCTCTGGTCTGCAAGAATCAGTTCATTGACGGGGAGCGGTCCTGTTCCGGGCTCCTGTTCAGCAAAACGGGCTGGACAACCAGTGCTCAGGGAACGCTGGTCACTGCTGCCAGAAGAGATGGCATTACACTGATTGCCGTGACGCTGAAGTCCCCCATGCTGGAGGATAAGTATGAGGACACCCAGGCTCTGCTGGACTACGGTTTTTCGGGCTTTGAGAAGCTGGCCGTAGATGAGGCCTTTGTATTTGCCCAGCTCCGGGAGCAGGGGATGGACAGGGACGCGGAGCTGGTGGATTTTGAGCCATATTCCCTGCTGATTCCCCGGGATGCGGAAGCGCGCCTGGTTGTTCCCGGGGGCATTGACCCGGATTCCGGCGTGCGTACACTGCCTGTCTCTCTTGTGGTCCGCAGAGAGGACGGGGCAGAGCAGGTTTTGGCGGACAGTCTGTTGAATCTCTCCTTTTCAGAAGCGGAAGACACATTCTACGCCGTCCAGACCCAGGCCGCAGAGCCGGTAAAGAGAAGCTATACGCTTGCCATGTGCCTCCCCCTTGCAGCCTTGGCCATCGGCGCCGGGGAACTGGTTCTCCGGAAAAAGAAGCGAAAGCAGTGACAAATGGAAAAACAGATAGTTGTTGACAAATCAACAACTATCTGTTATACTCCGAGATGTTGATTTTACAACAAGGAGATAGCCTATGGAACAGCGGTTTGAAACCTTTACGGTGCTGATCAACAGAATCGGCCGCAGCATCAAGCGGCTAAAGGCCGGGCAGATGGCGCAGTTGGAGCTGAAGGGGCCTTATGTGTCCTGCCTGTATTATCTCTATCGCTGCGGTCCGATGACGGCGGCGGAGCTGTGCGAACGCTGCGATGAGGATAAGGCGGCCATTTCCAGGTCCCTGGATTCTCTGGAGCGGGGCGGCTATTTGCAGCCTCAGGCGGGGAAGAAATACAAGAGCAAGCTCCTGCTGACGGATTTGGGCAGGCAGACCGGGGAAGAGGTCTCCGGCAGAATTGAGCGGATTTTGCTGTCCGCCGGTGCGGGCCTGACAGAGCAGGAGCGGCAGATCATGTACGGCGCCTTGGAAAAAATCAGCGTGAATCTGGAAAAAATCGAAAAGGAGCTATAAAAACGTGTGTGTTCGGATTATCGTGGATTCCTCCACGGATGTCAGTGAAAAATATCGGGAAAAAATCCAATTTGTGCCCTTGACCGTCCGGTTTGGGGATAAGGAATATCTGGATGGAGTGGAGCTTTCCAAGCATCAATTCTATGAAATGCTGGTGGAAAGCGACGTGCTGCCCACCACCAGTCAGGCAACCCCTGCCGCGTTTGCGGAGTATCTGGAGAGCGTTGCTTCTGCGGGGGACAGCGCCGTGGTAATTACTCTTTCCTCCAAACTCTCCGGAACCTACCAGAGCGCGGTCCTGGCGGCGGAGGATTACCCCAATATCTATGTGGTGGACAGTCAGTCTGTTGCCATTGGCACCGGCGTGCTGGCCCAGTATGCGGTAGAGCTGGCGCAGCAGGGCATGGGTGCAGAGGAAATTGCACAGGTGCTGACGCAGCAGCGAGAGAAGGTCTGTGTGGTGGCTCTGCTGGATACCCTGGAATACCTGAAAAAAGGCGGCAGGATTTCAAAAACCGTGGCCTTCGCCGGGGGCATGCTGAATATTAAGCCGGTTGTCACCGTCCAGGACGGCGCGGTTGCTCTGATCGGCAAGGCCAGAGGCTCCCGCAACGGAAACAACCTGCTGGTGGAGAAGATCCGCGAGGCAGGAGGCGTGGATTTTGAAAGGCCGGTGCTGCTGGGCTACACAGGCCTTTCTTCCGCGCTGCTGGAAAAGTATGTAGACGACTCCAAGGCACTGTGGGCGGACCATGTGGATAAGCTGGATGGCTGTCTGCTGTGCAGCGTCATCGGCACCCACGCTGGCCCCGGGGCCGTAGCCGTGGCATTTTTTAGAAAGGGATAAGCCCTGCAACTGCCACTTGATTTTTTTACGGGAAACTGATATACTGTTTACGTTTGATACGTGGAGAGTTACTCAAGTGGTCGAAGAGGCGTGACTCGAAATCTCGTAGGGCGTGGAAGCGTCGCCAGGGTTCAAATCCCTGACTCTCCGCCAAGGCTGGCAAAGGATAATAGAGGATGGAGATTTAGAATTGTCTATTTCTCTGTTATCTGTTGTCCTTTGCTTTTTTATTTTTGGAAAGAGGGACCAGCGTGGAAAAGAAAAAAACGACGACAAGAGATATGACCCAGGGCAATATCGTCAAGCAGGTATTGCTGTTTGCCCTGCCGCTGATGCTGGGCAATGTGTTCCAGATGCTTTATAATACGGTGGATTCCGTGGTTGTGGGCCAATTTGTCAGCACCCAGGCTCTGGCGGCGGTGGGCTCTACGACCATGATCGTCAATATGCTGGTGTTCTTCTTCAATGGATTTTCCATAGGCGCCAGCGTGGTCATCGGCATCCACTTTGGCGCCAAGAATATGGAAAAGCTCCATAAGGCGGTGGAGACCACCATCGCCGCAACGTTTGTCATGTGTGTGGCGTTTACCGTGATCGGCTATGTGGGCGTTGTGCCCATGCTTCGGCTGATGTCCACCCCGGAGGACGTATTTCCGGAGGCGACGGAGTACCTGCACATCTATTTTGCGGGCTTCTCCGGCCTGCTCATCTACAATATGGGCTCCGCCGTGCTGCGCTCCGTGGGAGATACCACAAGACCTCTGTATTTCTTGGTGCTGACCAGCGTGCTGAATATCATTCTGGACCTGGTCTTCGTTCTGGTGTTCCATATGGGCATTGCAGGCGTTGCCTATGCTACGATTCTTTCCCAGTTCATCTCTGCAGGCCTGATTCTGTGGCTGCTGACGGCCTCGAAGGACATCTACCGCCTGACCTGGAATGATCTGGCCATTGACGGGGCCATTATGAAGCACATCTTCTCTGTGGGCCTGCCTGCAGGTATCCAGTCCGTCATCACGGCCTTTTCCAATGTGTTCGTGCAGTCCTATATCAATTCCTTCGGCTCCAGCTGCATGGCCGGATGGAGCTGCTACAACAAGCTGGACCAGTTTATTATGCTGCCCATGCAGAGCATGGCCATGGCCTCCACCACCTTTGTCAGCCAGAACATCGGCGCGCAGAAGATCAAGCGCGCGGAGAAGGGCACCTATATTACCACCGGCCTGACACTGCTGATCACCGGCGTGATCATTGCGCTGCTGGAAATCTTTGCGGCCCCCTCTGTGGAGCTGTTTTCCCAAGACCCGGACGTGGTCCGTTTCGGCGTATTGTTCATCCGCGCAAACGTGTGGTTCCTGCTGTTTAACTGCGTGAACCATGTTCTGGCCGGTGCGCTGCGTGGCATGGGGGACTCCAAGGGACCTATGCTGATTATGATTCTGACCTTTGTGGCCGTGCGTCAGACGTACTTGTTTATCATGACCCGCTATATCATCAATACGCCCTTGAGCGTGGGCGTTGGCTACCCTGTGGGCTGGGTGAGCTGCTGCATTGTGGAGATGGTTTATTTCCTTCTCCGCCGGAAGCGCCTGCTGTACGGCAAGGCAGAAACCCTGGAAACCGTCTGAGTGGGGGAAGAAAACGTGACTTTTTCGTATAAACGGTTCCTGAATTTGCCGAAGCCCACGAAGGAGGACTTCCGGGGGGACCGGGAGCGCATCCTGGATGCGCTGAACATGCCGGATGCTTCTATGACTCTGGAGGCCCTGCGGTCCCTGTATCCGCTGACAGCCCGGGCAGACTATGCCGTTACGGTGACCCTGTGCCCCGGGGACCGGGGCACGGACATCATTCGGGTAGAGCCGGGGGACACAACGCACCGTCTTCTGGGCCTGGCGCTGGACATCGGAAGCACCACTCTGGAAATGGAGCTGGTGGATATGCTGACGGGACAGGTCCTTCGAAATGTAGGCTGCGTGAACAGCCAAGTGTCCTTCGGTCTGAACATTCTGGACCGCATCCTCGCCGTAAAGGAAAACCGGGAGAATCTGGAGGCGCTGCGGCTTTTGGTCACCGGGGACATCAATCGCCTGATCGAAAAGGTGACCGCAGGGCTTGCGGAGCCGGAGGAAATTTCGGCCCTGATCGTGGGGGGCAACACCACCATGATTCACTTTTTCCTGGGCTGCGATCCCTGGCTGGTGTTTCAGAACCCCTATGCGCCGGTGTTTTTCGACCCGGGCATTCACTCCGCCCGGGAGCTGGGGCTCAAATTGTGCTGCAATGTGTTCTGCTTCCCGGCCAAGGCCAATTATCTGGGCGGCGACATTACGGCGGGGCTGCTGCTGACGGACCTGGACACAGGGGAGAAGCCCTCTATTTTCCTGGACATCGGCACCAACGGCGAGCTGTGTCTGGGCTGCCGGGAGTTTCTGCTCATGGGTGCCGGGGCGGCAGGGCCTGCCCTGGAGGGCTTCGGCAGCCGCTACGGAATGCGGGCGGAGCCCGGGGCCATCCGGCATATGCACATTGCCGACGACGGCAGTATTCAGCTGGATGTGATCGGCGGGGGAGAGCCCGTGGGCATCTGCGGAACGGGGATTTTCGACCTGATTGCCCAGTGCTATCTCCGGGGCATTATCTTCGGGGACGGCACGGTGAATCGGGAGCAGAAGGACTTCACCACGGAGGTCTGGGATGAAACCGCCGAGCGCACGGTCCCTGCTGTGGTGTACTATGAAAAAGCGGATAAGAAGCTCTATTTTACGGAGCCGGACATTCGGGAATTCATCCGCTGCAAGGCGGCGGCCCATACCATGGTGGCAACGCTGCTGGAATACTGCGGCCTCGGTTTGGACGATATTGACCATATCTACCTGGCAGGCGGCTTCGGAACCCATATTGACCTGGAATCCGCCGTGACCGTTGGTATTTACCCGGATGTGGATCGGAAGAAAATGGTCCTGCTGGGCAATACATCCCTTGCCGGGGCAAAAAAGCTCCTGCTGGATGCAGGGCAGATGGCGCGGGTGCGGCATTTTCTGGAGAGCAGCGAGTATCTGCACTTTTCGGAGATGGAGCGTTTCCCGGAGAACATGGTGGCGGCGGAGTTTATTCCCCACACGGACGGTCGTCTCTATCCCAGTGTCAAACGGCATCCGCTGCAAAAATAGTTTGGAAAATTCCATTTTCCCCCTTTACAGGAGAAAAGCTTTCGGATATAATGCCCTTATCTATGCAATCTATGAAAAGTGAGATTTTTCTATGAATATTGAGTTTGATACCTATAAGCAGAAGCTGAACGACTGCCGCCCTGCCCTGGACGGTCTGGCAGAATCCCTGAATATGACCGGTATGCGCAATGAGCTGGAGCGGCTCCATGCCATGCAGGAGGCCCCCGGCTTCTGGGACGACCCCGAGAAGAGCCAGAAGGTCGCCATTAAGGTCAAGCAGACCGAGGCAAAGATTGAGCGCTACGAGAAGATGGTTGCCTCCTGGGACGACATGATGACCATCTGCGAAATGGCCGCCGAGGAAGACGACGACTCCATGCTCGACGAGCTGAGGCAGAGCTTTGAGGTCCTGGAGGAGCAGATGGAGACCTGCCGCCTGGAAACCCTGCTCACCGGCCACTACGATAAGAACAATGCCCTTATGAGCTTCCACGCCGGTGCAGGCGGAACGGAAGCTCAGGACTGGTGCCAGATGCTCTACCGGATGTATACCCGCTGGGCAGAGCGCCACGGCTTCACCTACAAGATTCTCGACTATCTGGAAGGAGACGAGGCAGGCCTCAAGTCTGCCGACATCATGATCGAGGGCGAGAACGCCTATGGCTTCCTGAAGGGGGAGAACGGCGTCCACCGTCTGGTCCGCGTGTCTCCCTTTGATGCCAACGCCCGCCGCCAGACCTCCTTCTCCGCAATCGAGGTCATTCCCGAGATTGAGGACGACAGCCAGGATATTGAAATTCGTCCCGAGGACTATGAGATGCAGGTCTACCGCTCCTCCGGCGCAGGCGGTCAGCACATCAACAAGACCTCTTCCGCCGTCCGTCTGATTCACAAGGCCACGGGCATTGTGGTGTCTTGCCAGACCGAGCGAAGCCAGTTCCAGAACAAGGAGACGTGCCTGAAAATGCTGCGCTCCAAGCTGGTGGAAATCAAGGAGCGGGAGCACCTGGACAAGATTTCCGACATCAAGGGCGTCCAGCAGAAGATCGAGTGGGGCAGCCAGATCCGCAACTATGTGTTCATGCCCTATACCCTGGTGAAGGATACCCGCACCGGCTGCGAGACCTCCAATGTAAACGCAGTGATGGACGGTGCCCTTGACCCCTTCATTGAGAGCTATCTGAACTGCCTGGCCACAGGAAATTGGGTGCAGAAATAAGCTTCCGGAAGGTTTTTTCCGAAAAGTACCGGAATAAAGCTTGCATTTTGCGTTTCTGTGTGCTATACTTGACAGGCTAATCGAGGTCTGCTGCTGTGCAGACAATATACCGTTCGCATTCCGCGAATCAGCGGAGGGAGGTTTGTCACGATGAATGTTTTGGAGACGATTCTGGTGGTTCTGGAAGCCATTGCCAGCGTTGCCCTGATTGTGGTTGTTCTGCTGCAGTCCGGCAAGGAAGCAGGTCTGTCCGGCGTACTGTCCGGCTCTTCCGATTCCTACCTGAGCAAGAATAAGAACGCCGGCCTGGACCATGTCCTCGCGTCCTCTACCAAGTGGATCGCGATTGCTTGGATTCTGCTGGCCCTGGCTCTGAGCCTGGTGTGATTCGAGAATAAATGAACATAAGACCATGGAGTGCTTTCCATGGTCTTTGTCATTTTTGCCCAGTGACTTTTGAAGGTCTTCGTGGTAGTATAAAGAAAACGTATGAAGGAGCGTGCAGCTATGTCTGAAAGAAAATTGCAGGGCCTGGAGCCCGAGAGCGTATTCCGTTATTTTGAAGAAATCTGTGCCATCCCCCATGGGAGCCGCAATACAAAGGCCATCAGCGACTACCTGGTTTCCTTTGCGAAGGCCCACGGCCTTCGCTATCGCCAGGATGAGAGCAACAATGTGGTGATCTTTGCCCCCGGCACCTGCGGCCTGGAAGACCACGAGAGCGTCATTTTGCAGGGCCATATGGATATGGTCTGCGAAAAGGACGCCGGTTGCCCCCTGGATATGGCTGTGGATGGTCTGGACGTGACCCATGATGGATGCTGCATCTTTGCCAAGGGAACCACCCTGGGCGGTGATGACGGCATTTCCGTCGCCTATGCCTTGGCCATTCTGGACGACAATACCATTGCGCACCCGCCTCTGGAAGTGATCATTACCGTGGACGAGGAGATCGGGATGCTGGGTGCCGCAGCCATGGACCTGGCGGATGTGAAGGGCCGCACCATGCTGAATCTGGACAGCGAGGATGAGGGTATTTTCACCGTCTCCTGTGCAGGCGGCGCAACCTGCACCGTCTCCCTGAACGCCGAGCGGAAGGCTGTCTACGGTCCCTGCGTTCGCCTCAGCGTGGAGGGCCTCCGGGGCGGCCACTCCGGCGCGGAGATCCACAAAAACCGGGCCAATGCCAACAAGGTCATGGGCGATTTCCTGGGCCGCATCCAGAAGCTCATGCCCCTGTGCCTGACCTCTTTCTCCGGCGGCAGCAAGGACAACGCCATCCCCCGGGCCTGCCAGGCGACGGTGGTTGCCATGGGCATCGGCCTGGAGCGCATCAACGATATTGCCGCCCAGCTGCAGCAGGAGGTCCGGGAAACCTACGACGAGCCCGAGGCCCTGGTACAGGCCTTTGACGTGGACGCTCTGGGCGGAAACGCCCTGACCACCGCAGCCACGGCCGATGTGATTTCTCTGCTCTGCGCGGCCCCCAACGGTGTGCAGGCCTATTGCCCGGATATGCCGGAGCTGGTGCAGACCAGCCTGAATCTGGGCATTGCCAAGCTGGGGGACCGATTTACGGCCACCTTCTCCGTCCGCAGTTCCGTCAATGCGGAGAAGGAGGGACTGATCACCAAGCTGAAAGAGCTTGCAGACTTCTATAATGGCACCTACAGCCAGTCCGGCACCTATCCCGCCTGGGAATTCAAGAAGGATTCCCGGCTTCGGGATGTGATGGTTTCCATCTATACCCGGTTGTTCGGCAAGGAGCCCAAGGTTCTGGCCATCCATGCGGGGCTGGAATGCGGTCTGCTGGGCGACAAGCTGCCCGGGCTGGACTGCGTCTCCATCGGCCCGCAGATGCACGATATCCACACCAGCCGGGAAAAGCTGGAAATCGCCTCCACAAAGCGCACCTGGGACTTCCTGCTGGAGGTCTTAAAGGCACTGTAAGCCCCACAGGCGATCCAGGAGCGCACATGCAAAAGTATACCCCCGGCTTTCCGCGTCATGCGGAAGCCGGGGGTTCTGTTTCGTGAAATGCCGACAGCCTTATGTTTTGCTTACTCGGCGGACAGCCAAACGAGAACGGCACATTCCTGCTCTTGAAGCCTGTAGGCGCAGTCCCCAAAATCCTTATTGTCGAACGTGAAGAGGAAGAAGCCGCCGTCGCCGTGGTCGAAGAGCATGGCGCTGAGCAGAACTTTGGTGTCTTTGGACAGATCGATGGTCTTATCACCCTGCCAATCCAGGCTGTCCAGCAGATAGCTCTGCTCCGGCAGAACGATAAGGGCACCATGGCTTTCTTCCCCGGGGGATGTGACGGCCAGAATCGAAGAGCGGAGGGTAGTGGTGCCTGCATTGCCGAGCTCGTGGATGAGAGTAAGCTGCACTTTTTTTGTGTCCGCCGGAAGAGTCAGAGGAATGCTCTGGGTGCAGGTACCGTTCTCCCAGAGCTCGGCATGGATGGTAACGTTCTGAACAAATGTGCCGGTGTGCAGCTGAATGGATGCCCCTTGCTCCCCAAAAGTGTTGCTCTCATAGCTTGTGACCTTCATGTAGTCGCCTACCCGTACCGGATTTGTCAGAAATACTGCCGCAAGGACCAGGCAAATGGCCAGCGCTGCGCCAAATGCATATTTTGCGGGCTTGCGATAGTTCAGAATACTTTTGATGCGCTGCTTGACGCCGATTTCCCCAAAGGCCAGAGGGCAGGCCGTGATGAAGCCCCTCGGCATAGAGCAGGCCAGAATGGCTCTGGAATAGGTCTGCTTCTGTGCGGCATCCAATGCCGAAATGACTGCTTCGTCACAGGCAAGCTCCATATCCCGGCAGAAGAACAGATAGCCAACCCAGACCATGGGATTGAACCAGTGGATGCTCAGCAGCAGAAAGCCCAGGCTCTTCCACCAGTGATCCCCACGCCGAATATGGGTGCGCTCGTGGGCGATGACGCAATTGATTTGCTCCTCGGCAATATCCGATGGAAGGTAGATTTTTGGCTTCACCAGTCCCAGAACGAAGGGGGAGGGGACACGGTCGCAGAGGTATATATTGCCCCTGTACAAGATACGTTCCCGCGTCCTTCTTTGGATATGCAGGAAGCTCACGGCGGCATAGAGGAGCATAAGGGCCGCACCGATGGACCAGAGGGTCATGACCGTGGGCAGATAGAGCTTCGCTGCGAAGAAGGTTACGGTGGGGCCGTCTCCCGCGCGCTGGAGCATAGCTGCGGGAATTTCCAGAGTGGGTTTTTCCGTTTTCTCGTTATAGCGCACATATTCAAGCTGCCCGTTGTGATAGGCTCCAATGTGGTTGAAAACGGAGAGACTGCTGGAAAGCATAAAGGGGCAGCACAGCCGCAGGGCGACAAATAGCCAGAGAACACACAGATATTTTTTCGGAAGCTTCCGGAATACCATCCGCAGCACCAGAACGACGCCAATGAGAATGGCCGAGGCGGCGCTCATATTCAATAGCTTTACAAACGCACCGTACATGTTATTGCCCTCCCATCCTGTGGATCATGTCCCGGATCTCGGCAAGCTCGGTTTCCGAGAGCTTTTTCCGCTTGGTAAAGGCCGCCAGAAAGGCGGGCAGGGAGCCGCCGAAGGTGTCCTCCACGAATTTTTCGCTTTGGGCTGCGGCATATTCCTCCTTGGTCATACGGGAAGTGACTGTGCCGTTTTCATTTTGGAAAATGCCCTTGTCGCACAGCCGTTTCAGAACAGTGTAGGTGGTGGATTTTTTCCAGCCCAGCTCTTCTCCGCACAGCGCCACCAGCGCCCGGGAAGAAAGGGGCTCATACATCCAGATCAGGTCCGCAAACCGCGCCTCTACGGCGCCAAGATGCAAATCGTCCATTGAAATTCCTCCTTATGGTCTACATCTTGTAGATTTATATATAGTCTACATCGTTTAGACCGAAATGTCAAGGACATTCAAGAAGAATTAAGAACCTTTGATGTTGCGCAGCGCAAGGCTGTGCTGTATAATGACATCAAAATCTATGGAAGGGTGTTTGACCATGGGCGAAAAGCACAAGTGGACTCCGGAAGAGGTGCAGTTCTGGTACCGCGGACGGAAAAGCCAGAACTATTGCAACCCGGAGGATACAAACTGGGTGGTTCGCAAGCCCCGCAGCCTGGGATGGACTATGAATCTTGCCAATAAGAAGACATGGTGGTTTCTGGCGGGTGTGGCCTGCGCGATGCTGCTGATCGTAACGGTGCAGAAGAACTGGAACCGCTCCATCGGCATCATCGGTGGTGCGGACGGCCCAACGGTCATCTATGTGTCCGATAAAAAGGAATCGCAAACACCCACCGGCTACCCATCCGACAGCGTCCAACGGCCCCAGATCATGTATGACGGGGCAATCTATCTATATGGCGGCAGCGGCTTTGACGGTTCTTTGCCACAGGGATGTGTCCAAGTGGGAAGCGTTCAGACCGTGGACAATGCCAATGCGCCCGCAGAAGACTTCGCCGGAAGCCGGGTAGAGGCAGGGCAGAAACTCTACGCCCTGCCCGGAAACAGCGGCAGCATCTATGTGGAATACACAGACGGATTTGCGGAATTTGTCCTGGCGGGAGCCTCAAAATAGCCCCTGCAAAGACTCTTTGCGTGACATTTTCACGCCTCCGTGCTATTCTGGAGCCAAAGGAGGCAGGATGCTATGCGTGATATCGGAAAGAACATTCGCTACTATCGGGAGAAAAAGGGTTACAGCCAGGAGCAGCTGGCGCAGCTGCTGTTTGTGACCCGGCAGACGGTTTCCAACTATGAAACAGGCCGGTCCCGGCCGGATGTGGAAACCCTTGTAAAACTGGCCGGACTGCTGGACATAGAGGTCACGGACTTGATTTATGGCCCCCGGCAGATTTCCGTCAGCCGCCGCTCCCTCTGGCTTCGCCTGGGCGCAGCCATCATTCTATTTGGCATTTATCTCTGGTTGACGCCTTTTTCGATAAACTACGCTGCGTACCATTACAGCAAGATACCCGAGTGGTACCGAATGCTTCTGCTGCTGCCTGCCATGTTCTTTTCTCTGGGCCAGCTGTCTATGGATGGGCTGCGCAGGCTCTGGAAGCCCAGACCCATTGCTTATGCCAAGACGGTCCGCTGGGCCTGCATTGTCTGGCTTGCGTTTTACGGCACCGCTGTGCTGATCTCTTTCTTGACGGTGTATTTTGAGATTCCGGGAATGGATCGGATCTCCTTCTGCGCCCATACCGTTTTGGGGATGCACACGGATACGACCTTTTTGCATGAGAGCAATATGCTCCTGTTTTTCCTGTCCGGGGCCGGATTGGTGCTGACGGAAAAGACTTCGTCTTCCGCACTTGAAGAATGATATTCACAGGCTCTTCGTGGGAGGGCCTGTGCTTTTTTACGGAATTATCTTGCAAATTGGGCCATTTTGCGCTACCATAGGTGTATCTATTTTTGGGAGGTAAGATCATGGACGCAAAGAGCATTATGCAAGTGTTTTCCGATACCGCCTATGTGCGGACCGGCGGCAGCCCTGAGGAGCTGAAAACCGCCAATTATCTTTTGTCCCGTCTGGAGCAGTGGGGCGTTTCCGGCACCCTGGAGGCATTTGATGTGGACATGGCGGATATTCTGGAGGCGGAATTTACCGTGGACGGCAAGACCGTCCCCTGCAAGGGCTATAAGAATGCCGGCTCCGGGGAAGTGGAAGCCGAGCTCTACTATCTGCGCAATACGGACGACTATTCCCTGAGCCGGTGCAAGGGCAAGATCGTGATGATCGACGGATACCTGGGCTACTGGCGCTATCAGGATCTGCTGAGCAACGGCGCACTGGGCTTCGTCACCTATGACGGCAACGCCAATTATCCCGACCGGGACATCGATCAGCGGGAGCTGAGAAGCTACGTCTCCAAGGGGGTGAAAATCCCCGGCGTGAACATCAACGCCAAGGATGCCATTGCTATCATCCGGGACGGCGGGAAGACGGCAAAGATCACCCTGAAGCAGAACGAGTATGTGGGCCAGTCCCACAATGTGATCCTGGACCTGCCGGGAGAAGGGGAGGACTATATTGTCTTTACCGCCCATTATGATTCCACGTCACTTTCCCAGGGTGCTTACGACAATATGTCCGGCTCCGTGGGCCTGCTGGGTCTGGCGGAATACTTTGTGTCCCATCCCCACCGCTGCGGTCTGCGCTTTGTCTGGTGCGGCAGCGAGGAGCGGGGGCTGCTGGGCTCCAAGGCCTACTGCGCCGCCCATGAGGAGGCGCTGAAAAGCATCGTTCTGAATATCAACCTGGATATGATCGGCTGCATTATGGGCAAGTTTATTTCCTGCGTCACCGGCGAGGAAAAGCTCTGCCACTACATTTCCTATATGGCCTCCGAGCTGGGCTTTGGCATGGAAACGGCCCAGGACGTCTATTCCAGCGATTCTACCCCCTTTGCGGACAAGGGCATTCCCGCGGTGTCCTTTGCGCGGAGCGCCCCCAGCAATACCGCAACCATTCACAACAGCTATGACACCATGGCGCTCATGAGCGGCGAGCAGATGGTATCGGACATTGATTTTCTGATCGCCTTTACCGACCGCATGGCCAACGCCAAGCGCTGCCCCGTGGCAAGAGAGATGCCGGAGAACATGGTCAAGAAGCTGGACGAGTACCTCTGCCGGAAGCGGCCGGAGAAGAAATGACGAAACTGTGAATTTTCCGGAATGAAAATATGAATTTTTGGAGACAATGCCCATATTCTTTTCACGGAATTCATGCTAAAATAAACTTTCTGGCAAAAGAAAATAAAAAGAAAGAGGTCTTCCAAAATGTTTGAAAAGCTCTTCCATCTGTCTGAGAACAAGACGAGCGTAAAGACCGAGCTGATTGCCGGCCTGACCACCTTCATGACCATGGCCTACATCATCGCCCTGAACCCCAACCTGCTCACGGGCTTTGGTGCCGAGGGACAGGACCTGTGGAACGGTGTGTTCCTGGCCACCTGCATCGCCTCCGCCATCGGTATGTTCGCAATGGCCTTCCTGGCCAACAAGCCCTTCGCCCTGGCCCCCGGTATGGGTCTGAACAGCTTCTTTGCTGTGGTCGTGGGCAACATTGTCGCCATGACCGGCATGACCTATGTGGCCTCCTTCCAGGCCGCTCTGGTGATCATTCTGATCGAGGGCATTATCTTCATCTTCCTGTCCGTGCTGAATGTCCGGGAAAAGATCGTGGAGGCCATTCCTCTGGGCGTCCGTCTGGGCATTTCCCCTGCCATCGGCCTGATGCTGATGAACATCGGCCTGGGCTCCAATGTGGGCATCTACGCCGAGGGCAACGGCTTCACCACGCCCTTCTATGTCATGCGTGACTTCTTCGGCGCTCTGACCCCCAGCGTCCTGCGGGCCAACATGGGCGACACCGGCTATGCAACCATGATCCTGACCGTTGTTACCATGTTTGCCGGTCTCTTCGCCATTGTGGCCATGTCCAAGAAGAACGTGAAGGGCTCCGTGCTGTATGGCATGCTGATCGCTTCCGTGATCTACTGGGCAGGGGAGGCCATCTTCCTGCACACCAATCCCTTTGCCTCCCTGGCCACCGCTTCCTTCGTGCCTCCCTTTGCAGATATGGCAAAGACCACCCTGTTCCATTTCAACTTCGCGGGCTTCGTTCAGATCGGCTGGTTCACCGCCATTACTCTGATCATCACCTTCTGCATCATTGATATGTTCGATACCATCGGCACCCTGGTCGGTACCGCTTCCCGGGCCGGCATGGTAGACAAGGACGGCAATATGCCCAACATGAAGGAGGCACTGCTGTCCGACGCCATCGGCACCGTGGTGGGCGCCTGCACCGGCACCTCCACCGTTACCACCTTCGTGGAGTCTGCCTCCGGCGTGGAGGCCGGCGGCCGTACCGGCCTGACTGCTGCCACCACCGGCGTGCTGTTCCTGGCCTGCATCTTCCTGGCCCCTGTGGCTGCCATTATTCCTGCGGCTGCCACCTCTTCCGCTCTGATCTATGTGGGCGTTCTGATGCTCATGGGATTGAAGAATGTGAACTTTGAGGATATGGACCAGATGGTTCCCGTGGCGCTGATGCTCATCGGTATGCCCATCTCCGGCTCCATCGGCCACGCCATCGGCATTGGCCTGATCTCCTACACCATCATCAAGGTCTTCGGCGGCAAGGCCAAGGAAGTCTCTGTCCTGACCTACGCCATCAGCCTGCTGTTCCTGGTGAAGTTCTTCCTGGCAGTGTAACCGCAAAAACATAGACAGCCGTCCCGGTTTCGGGGCGGCTGTTTTGCGTGGTTCGCGGTGAGACGTTACAAAAAGTAAGCGGAAGGTCTCAAAAAGCCTGTAGTACGCTATTAACATAACCTTGAGACAAGGTTTATCAGGGAACCGAAGGAGAAGGAAAACAAACCGATAAACCGGAAGTTGGCAAGAAATTATTTGTCCTTTTCCAAAGAGGTAATGATTGCAGACCCCATTACAACAATTGCAACAATTGGACCGAGCTGAGGCCAATTCATTATTTCGGCTCCAAATGCAGTGCCAAGGTATCCCAAGATAATAGCAACAATGGAAGAAATAGCTGCTTTTTTCA
>OLXH01000013.1_pt1 | contig 113519 bp, 99 predicted proteins | sample 1673391 | NCBI WGS metagenome assembly OLXH01 (sample SAMEA103958110, study PRJEB25191) | human gut metagenome | reverse complement strand
CAGCCGCGCCCACATTTTCACCAGCGACACCCGCATCGGAGAAGCCGACGGCTGCGCCCTCTCTTCCTCCAATCGTCCTACCGCCGTGGTGGAGGTGCTTGACCCCATGGTGCTCAGCTCCAAGGTCAAGGATGCCTGCGAGTGCGGCACGGCGGAGTCCGTCACCGTCCAGATTCCCGCAGGCATCCGGGCGCTGTTCGACGAAGAGCTGACCATCCCCGGCGACCATCGCCGCCTGTACGTCACCCTGGGACAGTTCTCCATCGTCCGGCTGGAACGGGATGTGCAGCTGGTCGTGCCGATGGTGGAATACGCCATTCCCGAAAAGGAATGCTGCGACAGCGAGGGCTGCTGCACCGAAGACCCCTGCGAAATGTTCAGCCGCATTCCCTTCCCCGCTCGCCAGTTCACTCCCACCGGCTGTGACCGGAAGAAAGAAACTCCCTGCGATCGGGATTAACAACGCTGCCCCCAAAGGCTTTTGGCCTTTGGGGGCAAATTCTGTCATCTAGTGTTCCACATACTTTGGCAGGATTTCGTCCACGTCTACGTAATAGTGCTTAAAACTGTCATTTTCCACGTAGACCTTCACCTTTTTCCCGATCAGTTCCGGGTCGCGGAAAATGCGCAGGCTGGGGCTTTTGAAAATGTGCCGCACGCCGTGGGGGGCAATATACTGCACGATTATATAGTAGGGATACCGCCCGTTTACGTTGACATTGATATTTGCGGCAATATCCACCACCTCGCCCAGGATGTAGTGTCCCGAGGCAAGCAGGGCATCCGACCGCTTTTTCTTGCAGAGTTCGACAATGAGAAAGATGATTCCCAAAATCAGGAATATGGCGCCGATCCCACCGAAAATGAGACCGACCATAAAGGCGTCGCTGTCCCGCAGAAGCGCCGTCAGCGCCGTGCCCAGTATCACAAACGTTCCGCCCAGAGCGGTGTAAATAATGCCAATAATCAGCAGGGCGCTTCGCCCGATCCTCGCTTTTTTCTCCATATCAGCCACGCATCGCCCGTTTTCTGGCAATGTTGATGGGGCCTTCCTGCATGTGGTTGATCCATGCAAGGCTCTTGCCCGCGCCGTAGGCTGTGCAGGCGTCGGGGTCGTCCGCCAGAACGCAGCCAATGCCCGTGCGCTCGGCGATCAGCAGATCCATACCCCAGATCTGGCTGCACCCGCCGGTGAGGGTGATGCCGTTTTCGGAAATATCCGACACCAGCTCAGGGCTTGTCTGCTCCAGAACCGCCAGCACCTCGTCGGTGATCATCCGGGCGGGACGGCGCAGCACCTCGAAGATCTCCGTGGAGGTCAGGGTGATGACCTTGGGCATACCGGTCTTGAAGTCACGTCCCTTGACGTTCATGCTCCGTTCCTCGTCCCGGGGGTAGACCTGACCGATCTGGATTTTCACATTCTCGGCGGTGACCTGACCGATCACCACGCCGTGCTGACGGCGGACGTACCGGGCAATCATCTCGTCAAAGTAGTTGCCCGCCACCTTCAAAGAAGACGAAACCGCCACGCCGTTCATGCTCAGCACCGCGATGTCCGTGGTGCCGCCGCCGATGTCCACCACCAGATGGCCGCTGGGGCCGCGAATGTCCAGTCCCGCGCCCAGACCCGCCGCGAGGGGTTCCTCTATCAGGAACACTCTGCGCGCGCCGGCTTCGATGGCGGCGTTGATGACGCTGCGCTCCTCTACCTCGGACACGCCGGAGGGTACGGAGATGACCACACGGGGCTTGGGAGTGAAGAAGGACGCCTTCGTCGCGGTCTTAAACATTTCCTGAAGCATCCGGACGGTCATTTCATGGTCGGATACGGTGCCGTCCTTCAGCGGGTGCATGGCGACCACGTTGCCGGGAGTACGTCCCAGCATGTTCCGCGCGGCCGCACCCACCTGCAAAATCTTGCCGGTGTTCTTGTCCATAGCCACAACAGAGGGTTCCCGGACGACCAGTCCCTTGCCGTCGGCGTAAATCAAAACATTGGATGTACCAAGGTCAACGCCCAGATCATTGGAAAATAAAAACATAATGACACCTACTTATTCCTTTCCTGCCGATGCAACGGCAGCGCAATGTACTTCCCTCGCCCCGGCGGTTTTCAGCACACGGGCGGCTTCTCCCGCCGTGGCGCCGGTGGTCAGAATGTCGTCCAGCAGCAATATCCGCTTTCCGGCAATTTCTACACCTTGGGTCAGCCGGTAGACGCCCAGCACATTTGCCCGGCGTTCCGCCTCGCCGTGAATGCCGGACTGGGGACGGTTGTGACGGACTTTCCGCAGAAGGGGCGTCGGGGTCATCCCCAGCTCCCGTCCCACGGCCTTCGCCAGCAGCTCCACCTGATCGTAACCCCGGCGCAGCTTCCGCAGACGGCTGACGGGGATCCATGTCAGCACGTCGAACCCGTCGGGGTACTGATTCTGGATACGCATGGCCAACAGCCTGCCATAAGCAGCGGCGTAATTTCTCGCGCCGCCGAACTTGAAACGCAGAAGGCTCCTTCTTACATTCTCTTCATAGTACCAGACCGCAGCGAAACTGTCAAGAAATTGACACCTTCTTTTTCTATTAAGAAATTCCGGCGCTTCCTCCCGGCAGGTGCGGCACAGGTCAAGTTCCTCTTTTCCCAGAATCTTTCCGCACAGAACGCACTTTGGCGGGAACAGCACGCCCAGCAGCCAGTGAACCAGTCTCATTCGGTTTTCCCCTGTAAGCGAAGCTTTAACCCCGTGTAGCGGCGGTTCTTCTTCGCGTTTTCCACCATCGCCGCCACGGTTTCCTCACGACCTACAATAATCAGCAGTTCTCTCGCCCGGGTGATGGCGGTGTAGAGAATGCTGCGGCTGAGCAGATACGGAGAACCGTTCCACGCCGTTAAAATCACAGCCCGGTACTCGCTGCCCTGACTTTTGTGAACGGTCATGGCATAGGCGGGTTCCAGCTCGTTCAGCTGGGTAAAGTCGTAGTCCGCCGCCCGATCGTCGAAGGTCACCGTCAGGGTCTCCGCGCCGGTGTCGATCCCGGTGATCGTCCCCACGTCGCCGTTGAAAATGCCGGTGCCCACGGCGCTGCCGTCGGTCTTCTTCCATAATATATCATAATTATTGCGAATCTGCATCACCCTGTCCCCTTCCCGGAAAATAATGTCTCCGAAAGCGCGCTCCTTTTTGTCGGGAGTGGCGGGGTTCAGTGCGGCTTGCAGCATTTTGTTCAGCGCGGCGGTGCCTACGCCCCCCTTGCGGGTGGGGGACAGCACCTGAATCTGCTCCGGTGGGATACCCATGTTCTTGGGCAGCCGGGTGGTGCATAATTCCCGGATCAGGGTGCTGACCGCATCCTCACTCTGCCTGCGCAGGAAGAAAAAGTCGCTTTTGACGTTTTTCAACTCCGGCATCTGCCCCTGATTCACCCGGTGTGCGTTCATGACGATCAGGCTCTGCTGCGCCTGGCGGAAAATCTCCGTCAGCCGCACCGTGGGAAGGCAGCCGCTGCGCAGCATATCGTTGAACGGGAATCCCGGCCCCACGGGGGGCAGCTGGTCGGGGTCGCCTACCAGAATCAGCCGCTTCCCTCTGGGGATGGCCTGCAACAGATGGTGCAGCAGCTCCACGTCCACCATGGACATTTCGTCCACGATCACCGCGTCGCATTTAAGGGGGTTGTCCTCGTCCCGGACGAACACCATGTCCCCCGTGCCGGGGTCGATTCCCGCTTCCAGCAGCCGGTGGATGGTGGAGGCGTTCTCCCCCGTCACCTCCGTCAGCCGCTTCGCCGCCCGACCGGTGGGCGCGGCCAGCAGGCACGCCAGCTGCATCTGTCCCAGCAGGGACAATATACCATTTAATATAGTCGTCTTACCGGTACCGGGACCGCCGGTGATCAGCAGCAGTCCGGAAGTCGCCGCCTCCCGGATGGCGCGGGTCTGCTCCTCGGAGTATTCGACGCCGCTTTCCTCCGCCACGTTTTGAATCATGCGCTCCAAGCCTTTGGGCGGCGGGAAGCTGCCCTTTGCGAACTCTAAAAGCCGCCGGCTGCAATTCACTTCCGCTTCATACAGCCTTGGAAGATAATCAACGGTGATACCTGCCAGCGTGCTGCGCACCAGACGGTCGGCTTCCAGCAGCCGCCCGATGCCTTCTTTTACCGCTTCTCCGTCCACGCTCAGCAGCTGGCTGACCGCCAGCTGTAGCTTGTCCTCCGGCAGAAAGCTGTGCCCCGCCGTGAGATTGTAGTTCAGTTCAAACAGGATTCCGGCCTCCACCCGCCGGGGGTCGTCCCCCGCCACGCCCAACTCAATAGCAAAGCGGTCAACCGCTCCAAAGGGCGCGTCAAGCCCCTCGTCCATGAGTAAGTACGGGTCGTCGTACAGAAGCTCCACAGTGCTGTCGCCGTACAGCTTGTACGCCCGCACCGCCAGCTCCGCCGGGAGGTGATGCACGGCAAAGAATTCCATCAGCTGCCGCATTCCCACCTGCAAGCGGAATTCCTCGCCCATGGCTTTTGCTTTTTCCCGGGAAATGCCGGGAACCTCGGCCAGCCGCTCCGGTTCCCGTTCCATGACCAGCAGGGTCTGCTCCCCAAAATGCTCCACGATCCGCGCCGCCGTCTTGGGGCCGATGCCCTTGATGATGCGGCTGCTGAGATAATTCAGGATTTCCAGACTGGTCTGAGGCATCAGCCGCTCCAGAAATTCCGCCTCGAACTGCCGTCCGTAGCTGGAGTGGGTGCTCCATTTGCCCGTCACCATCAGCCGTTCGCCCACCGCGGGCAGAGGAATGGTGCCGACCACCGTCACATTCTGACCGCCGCCCACGTTCACGCGAAGGACGGCGTAGCCGTTTTCGTAATTCTGATATACCACAGCGCTGATGGCGCCCTGCAAAATCTCCAGATCTTCCGTCAAGTCGTTTTCTCTCCCATTCTCTCGGCCAGCTTTTCCGGTGCGCAGACCGTCACGCCCCGCTCCGTCAGCCAGTCCCGTTCGGCATTGCTGATGCCAAAATCCACCATGGTAAGCTCTTCCCGCAGCAGCCCCAGCTCCCGCAGCCAAAGATATCGCCGGGCAAAGGAATCCTCCGTCACCCCCGGCCTTGCCGGAGCGTAAAGCCCGCCGCCCCGCTCTGCGGGCAGCAGAAATCCGTACAGCACCCACAGCGCACTTACCAGCCCAAAGGCCGCCAGCGTTCCCAGCATAATGTAACCCACCACCAGAACCACCTCCGGATATTGTATGAGGGACACAGGATTTCTGTGCCGGTCATTCTGGCAGAGCAGCATTCATTCCTTTTCATTTTACTATATTTCTTTGAAAATGGAAAGCCCTTTTTGCTTTCTTTCTCCACTTTCTGTCCTCTAAAAACCTGGTAAAGAAACTTTTGCCGGATTCTTCAAAATTGGTCTTGAATCTCGACAAAAAATCGGGTATAATAATCTGGAACGATTTTGCGGGTCATACATTTTTCCCCTGCGGAGGCACTATGAAGCTGCTGAATTTGCTTATGTGGGTGGTGCAGTTTGGGTTTTCCATTCTGTTTCCCACGGTTTTCTTTTTGATTCTGGCGGTCTGGCTCCAGGATAAATTTGGCCTTGGTCTGTGGATCGTGGTCGTGCTGGGCATTGTGGGTCTGCTTACCTCCGTCAGCACCGCCCGCTCGTGCCTGAAAGCCCTGCGCAAAGCCGCCGATGAAAGCAGCGACCGCAAAGACCCGCCCGTCTCCTTCAATGACCACAAGTAAGAGGAATTCCCGTTATGAAATTACAGGCAGCATCCAAAAAAGAAATCTCCCGCATCGCCGTCGGCACGCTGGTGTGCGACGTTATCATGATCGCGGGGCTGTTTCTTCTGAGTCAGTTCGGCATCGGCAAGTTTGACATTCTCCGCATTCTGCTTGGCGCGGCATGCGGCTCTGTGGTGGCAATTCTGAATTTCACCATTCTCTGCCTGACGGTGCAGAATGCCGTAGAGATCGACAGCAAGAAGAAAATGCGGCAGAAATTCCAGATGAGCTACAATGTCCGCCTGCTTCTTCAGGCCGCTTGGGTCATCGCCGCATACCTGATTCCCCAGGTGCATTTTGTGGCTGGCGCACTGCCCGTCCTGTTCCCCAACGTGGTCATTTTCTTCCTGCAAAGCCGGGGCAAGCTCGTTCCCAACGACGAAAAGCCGACTGCCGGCGAGGCGGGCAAGACCATTCCTGAGGAGGACGAGCCGGAAGATCATCCCGGTCCCTTTGAAGTATAAAAATACAAGATCATCGATTTTATGAGGTGAGTGTATGGAAGTTGAAATCAATGGCGCACGAAACATAGTTGCATTTGATAACGTCCCGCTGTTCGGAACGGTCACGATCACCCAGACGCTGATCGTCAGCTGGCTGATCCTGATTATCATTTCCGCCCTGTGCATCTGGCTGGGGTCCGGATTGAAGGTCACGGGCATTTCCCGGAAGCAGGCCGTCGCTGAGACGATCTACACATCTCTGGTGAAATTCGTCCGGGGCAATATGGGGCCGGATTTCGACCGCTACATCCCGCTGGTCGGCACCATCTTCGTCACCAGCATTTTCTCCAATCTGATCAGCCTTGTGGGCATCTGGAGCCCCACCGCCGATCTGATGACGGAGCTTGCCTGGGCGCTGGTGGTGTTCGTGCTGATCACCTACCATAAGATCAAGGCATCCGGCATCGGCGCGTATCTGAAGAGCTTCCTGGATCCCCTTTTCATCCTGGCGCCCATCAATGTCATGAGTGAGCTGTTCACCCCCGTCTCCATGGCCTGCCGTCATTTCGGCAACATTCTCTCCGGCACGGTCATCAGCGCCCTGATCTATGCCGCGCTGGTCGCCGCCAACAACGCGCTGTTCCATCTGCTGGCATCCAGCATGTATGTCGCGCTGATCGTCACCATAGTTGGTCTGATTCCCCTGATTATCGGCTTTACCAAGAAGAAAAAGAAGCTGAAAATTCTGGGCATCATCGTCACGGTGCTGGGCGTTCTCGCCATTCTCACCTGTCTGGGCGTTGACTACCCCTGGCTGACCATCGGCATTCCCGCCATTCCCAGCCTGTATTTTGACTGGTTCAGCGGCTGCATTCAGGCATTCATCTTCTGCACCCTGACCACCCTCTTCATCAAACAGGCCGCGGGCTGATAACGCGGCGGCCATTTGAATAAATACGTAATCATTATTAGGAGGAAAATATTTATGGAAATTCTGGCTAAAGGCATCGCTCTGGCAGGTTGCGGCATCGGCGCCGGTCTGGCTCTGATCGCCGGTATCGGCCCTGGTATCGGCGAAGGTAACTGCGCCGCCCGTGCCTGTGAAATCATCGGCCGCAACCCCGAGTGCAAGAGTGACGTTACCAGCACCATGATTCTGGGTATCGCTCTGTCCGAGACCACCGGTATTTACGGCTTCGTTACCGGCCTGCTGCTGATCTTCGTCGCCCCCGGCATGTTCATGAAGCATCTGGGCTGATTTCCGGCGAGAAATTCGATCACTAAATTGTACGCCGGAAGGAGGCAACGCAATGGACCCTTACCAGTCGTTGGTGACGGTAAACCCCGTAACTCTGATTGCACAGATTTGCAACCTGTTTATCCAGCTTCTTATCGTCAAGATCTTCTTTCTGGATAAAATCAAGGCCGTGCTGGACAAGCGCCGCGAGACCGCTGACAAGCAGATTGCCGACGCCGAGGCCGCGAAATCCGAAGCGGCGGCCATTAAGCAGACCTATGAGGAGAATATGCGTCAGGCGAAAACCAAGGCTGACGATATGATTCTCTCCGCCCAGAAGACCGCCGCCCAGCGCAGCGAGGAGATCATTTCTCAGGCACAGAAGCAGGCCGCCCAGATCAAGACCAAGGCCGCGTCCGACATCGAGATGGAAAAGAAAAAAGCCATCAACGAGGCCAAGAATGAAATTTCCGAGCTGGCTATGGCCATCGCCGGAAAGGTCGTGGCCCGTGAGCTGAACGACGCCGATCAGGACGGCATGATCGACCGCTTCATTGAAGAATTGGGTGATCAGAAATGACAGAGGTTGGTAACGTCTACGGTCAATCCCTGTACGAGCTTGCAAAGGACGAGGGGCTGTCCCGGGAAATCGGGGAGCAGCTGACCGTCCTGCAAAAAAGCTTCGGTGAGGAGCCGGATTTTGTCCGTCTGCTCTCCAACCCCAGCCTTTCCAAGCCGGAGCGGTGCCGGATTTTAGACACCAGCTTCCGCGGCTCGGTGCATCCCTATATTCTGAATTTTATGAAAATCCTGACGGAAAGGGGCTATATCCGCCACTTTTCCGACTGCTGTGACGCTTTTTCCGAACTGTACAACCGGGATAACGGCATTCTGAAGGTGACGGCCGTCACCGCCGTAGCTCTCACCCCGGCGCAGGAGGAGAAGCTCACAGGAAAGCTGAGCCAGATCACCGGAAAGACGATCGCGCTCCACAATCGCATTGATCCCGCAGTCTTGGGCGGTGTCCGCCTGGACTATGACGGTCAGCGCCTGGATGACACCGTGTCCCATCGCTTGGACGCCATCCGGGAACTGCTGAACAAAACCGTACTCTGACGAGAAAGCAGGGACTGTATGGAACTGAAACCCGAAGAAATAACGAAAATCATTCGCAGCCAGATCAAAAATTACGAAAACAAGATTGAAGTCAGCGAAACCGGCGTCGTCATTCTGGTAGGCGACGGCATTGCCAAGGCCTCGGGTCTTGAAAAGTGCATGGCCGGTGAGCTGGTGGAATTTCCCGACGGCTCCTACGGCATGGCGCAGAACCTGGAAGAGGACACCGTCTCCATCGTCATCCTCGGCTCCGATCAGGGCATTAAGGAAGGCGATACCGTCAAGCGCACCGGCAGAGTCGTGTCCGTCCCCGTGGGCGAGAAGCTCATCGGGCGCGTTGTCAACGCCCTGGGCGAGCCCATCGACGGCAAGGGCAGCATTGAGGCGGAGGCCTACCGCGCCATCGAAATGCCCGCCCCCGGTATCATCGAGCGGCAGCACGTCTCCCGCCCCCTGCAAACCGGTATCAAGGCCATCGACTCCATGATTCCCATCGGCCGCGGCCAGCGTGAGCTGATCATCGGCGACCGCCAGACCGGCAAAACCACCATTGCCACCGACACCATTCTGAACCAGAAGGGCAAGAACTGCATCTGCATTTACGTTGCCATCGGCCAGAAGCGTTCCACTGTGGCTCAGGTCGTGGACAGCCTCACCGCAGGCGGCGCTATGGACTATACCATTGTGGTCTCCGCCACCGCTTCCGAGCTGGCGCCCATGCAGTATATTGCCCCCTATGCAGGCTGCACCATGGGCGAATACTTCATGTATCAGGGCAAGGACGTGCTGGTCATTTACGACGATTTGAGCAAGCACGCGGTGGCCTACCGTGCCATTTCCCTGCTGATCCGCCGTCCGCCCGGACGGGAAGCCTACCCCGGCGACGTCTTCTACCTCCACTCCCGTCTTCTGGAGCGGGCAGCCCAGCTGTCCCCGGAGCTTGGCGGCGGCAGTCTGACCGCTCTGCCCATTATTGAGACCCAGGCCGGCGACGTGTCCGCCTACATTCCCACCAACGTCATTTCCATCACCGACGGCCAGATCTTCCTGGAAACTGAGCTGTTCAACTCCGGTATCATGCCCGCCGTGAACCCCGGTATTTCCGTCTCCCGTGTTGGCGGTGACGCTCAGATCAAGGCCATGAAGAAGGTGGCCGGTTCTCTGAAGCTGCTGTACTCCCAGTACCGTGAGCTGCAAAGCTTTGCCCAGTTCGGCTCCGATCTGGACGCGGATACCAAGTCCCGTCTGGCTCTGGGTGAGCGGATCGTGGCCGTGCTGAAGCAGAAGAACGGTTCTCCCAAGGAAGTGGCGCAGCAGGTGTGCATCATCTACGCCGTGACCCATGGGTATCTCACTTCCATTCCCGTGGCGCAGATTCCCGAATTTGAGAAGCGGCTGGAAGAGCATATGAACAATCACCACGCCGACGTTCTCGAGGCCATTCGCTCCACCGGCAAGCTGGAGACCGAGACTGAGAACGCCCTGAAAGCTGCCCTGGACGAGCTGGTGGCTGAATTTCAGGCATAAGGAGGGGTAAGCCATGGCTGGCGTTTCCACCAAGGAAATCAAAAACCGCATCCGAAGCATGGAGTCCACCAGGCAGATCACAAAGGCCATGGAAATGGTCGCTGCCTCCAAGCTCCGCCGGGCGCAGGCGCAGGTGCTTTCCTCCCGCCCCTATTTTGAAATTCTTTACTCCACCATCGCGGACATCGCGTCCTCCAACCGGGATTTCTCCTCCCCCTATTTACAGGAGCGTCCTGTGAAAAAGGTACTGTATATCGTCATTGCCGGTGACCGCGGTCTTGCCGGCGGCTACAACAGCAACATTCTCAAGCTGGTTCAGTCGGAGATCGCGGGCAAGGACGCCGTAGTCCTGCCCATCGGCAAGAAGGCTCTGGACTATTTCAGGAGCAAGCAGATCCCGACCTTTACGGAGCACTATGCCGAAGCGGCCGAACTGACCGTGGGTGACTGCTTCTCCGTCTCCAAGCAGGTAAGCAAGGCTTTTCTGGCAGGAGAATTTGACCAGATCGTCGTTGCGTATACCAATTTCGTCTCCGTCCTTGCCCAGACGCCCGCAGCCATGCAGCTGCTGCCTCTGAAAAAGCCGGAAAAGAAAGAGAGTACCAATCAGGGCGATATCCTGTACGAGGGCGACAGTGAAGAGGTTTTCGCCGCGATCATCCCCGAATATCTGGGCGGCGTTATCTACGGTGCGCTGTGCGAAAGCCGCGCCTCCGAGCAGGCTGCCCGCCGGGCTGCCATGGATTCCGCGACCCAGAACGCCGACGATATGATCGACGACCTGAGCTTGAAATTCAACCGCGCCCGTCAGGCCGCGATCACGCAGGAGATTACGGAGATCGTCGCAGGCTCCTGAGTCCCCGCAGGGGCGGTATTCTGATCGCCCAATCCCCAGAAGTTACGAATTTGCGGTATCTGATGTGGGTTAAGCCCGGAATTTTGGGTAAAAGTGGGTATTCCCCCCGCATTTTGTTCCGCAAATATTTCAGCAGAAGGAGTTGAATTCCCAATGGCCAAAAACAAAGGAACTGTGATCCAGGTCATGGGTCCTGTTCTTGACATCCGCTTCGCTGACGATCAGCTGCCCGGTCTGCTCAGCGCCATCGAGATTCCCAACGGCGAGCATACCATCGTGGCGGAGGTCGCCCAGCACATCGGCGACAATGTGGTTCGCTGCGTCGCCATGTCCTCCACGGACGGCCTGCAGCGCGGCACCGAGGCCACCGACACCGGCGCGCCTATCTCCGTTCCCGTTGGCGAAGAGTGCTTGGGACGTGTATTTAACCTGCTGGGTCAGCCCATTGACAACAAAGCGCCTGTACAGGGCGTCGAGCGCTGGCCCATCCACCGTCCCGCTCCCTCCTACGAGGAGCAGCAGCCCGCTACCGAGATTCTGGAAACCGGCATCAAGGTCATCGACCTGATCTGCCCCTATGCCAAGGGCGGTAAGATCGGTCTGTTCGGCGGCGCGGGCGTTGGCAAGACCGTTCTGATTCAGGAGCTGATCTACAATATCGCCACTGCCCACAACGGCTATTCCGTGTTCACCGGCGTTGGCGAGCGTACCCGTGAGGGCAACGACCTGTACAACGAAATGACCGAGTCCGGCGTTATTTCCAAGACCGCCATGGTCTTCGGTCAGATGAACGAACCGCCAGGAGCCCGTATGCGCGTGGGCCTGTCCGGCCTGACCATGGCAGAGTACTTCCGTGATGTGAAGCATCAGGACGTGCTGCTGTTCATCGACAACATCTTCCGCTTCACCCAGGCTGGTTCCGAGGTATCCGCACTGCTCGGCCGTATGCCTTCCGCCGTCGGCTATCAGCCCACGCTGGCAACGGAAATGGGCGCCCTGCAGGAGCGTATCACCTCCACCAAAGAAGGTTCCATCACTTCCGTTCAGGCTGTCTACGTTCCCGCCGACGACCTGACCGACCCCGCCCCCGCTACCACCTTCGCCCATCTGGACGCCACAACGGTTCTTGACCGCGGCATTTCCTCTCTGGGCATTTACCCCGCCGTTGACCCGCTGGACTCCACCTCCCGTATCCTGACCCCCGAGATCGTCGGTCAGGAGCATTACGAGACCGCCCGTGCCGTGCAGAGCATCCTCCAGCGCTACAAAGAGCTGCAGGACATCATCGCCATCATGGGTATGGACGAGCTTTCCGAGGAGGACAAGCTGACGGTCAACCGCGCCCGTAAGGTGCAGCGCTTCCTCAGCCAGCCCTTCCATGTTGCCGAGCAGTTCACCGGCTATCAGGGCAAGTACGTCCCCCTGAAGGAAACCATCCGCTCCTTCCAGGAAATCATTGCGGGTAAATATGACGACATTCCCGAATCCTACTTCCTGTTCGCCGGCTCCATCGACGACGTGGTTGCCAAGTACCGGGGCGGTGAGAAGGCATGACACCCTTCCACTTGAAAATCGTCACCCCCGACGGCCTGATTTATGACGGTCAGGCAGAGGAACTGCTGGTTCGCACCACCAACGGCGACGTCGGCATTCTTGCCCGTCACATGAACTATGTCGCCCCTCTGGGTATGGGGCGGGCCGTCATTGTGTCCGACGGACAGCGCCGGACAGCGGCGTGCATCGGCGGTATGGTCAGCGTCTCAAAGGGCGAGGTGACGTTAGTCCCCACTACCTTTGAGTGGGCAGACAAGATCGATGTTGCCCGCGCGGAGGCTGCCCTGGAAAAGGCAGAGAAGGTTCTCCACGACAAAAACGCATCCGACACAGACCTGCGTCTGGCAGAGGCCAAGCTTCACCGCGCGCTGGTTAGAAAGAGCGTTGCCTCCAACTTATAAGCGATCACCCCGGTATCCGAATGGATACCGGGGTCGTTTCAGGATGCGGGCCGCAACGGCCCAGACACACGCCGCCGCTCCCGATAAAGAATGGCCGCGGCGGAAGAAAGTGAGCAATCCCAATGGTAATACAGAAAATTGACAGCGATATCGAGAAAAAGGGCATCGCAAGGGCCATTCTGGAAGTGCTTCCGGATTGGTTCGGCATCCCGGAAGCTACGGAAGCGTACATCGCGGACAGCAAAGGCCGCCCATTCTTCTGCGCCTTTGCGGACGATGTTCCTGTCGGCTTTCTCTATCTGAAAGAAACCGGACGGCATACCGTGGAGCTGGCCGTCATGGGGGTGCGGCAGGAATATCACCGGCAAGGCATCGGCAGAGCGCTTTTTGAGCAGGCCAAAGCCGAAGCCAAACGGCTGGGATATTCCTTTATCCAAGTTAAAACCGTCCAGATGGGCAGATATGCTATTTACGACGACACCAACCGCTTCTATCTCTCTCTGGGATTCAAGGAACTGGAAGTGTTCCCAACGCTGTGGGACGAATGGAATCCCTGCCAGATTTATATAATGGCTATATAGGCTCAAAATCACCCTGGTATCAGTTGGATACCAGGGTGATTTGTTTTGTATAGCTCGCCGTGACCGTCATTCTTCGGTGGTCTCCGGTTTTTCCTTCCCGTCCTCAAAGCCGTCAAACATGGAGGTGGAGGAAGCATCTCCCACTTCCCTGCCCTGCATGATCGCTTCAAACTGCTCGCCGGTCATAGTCTCCTTTTCCAGAAGGAAGTCCACGACCTTGTGAAGCTTGTCGCTGTTGTCCGTCAGAATCTGCTTGCAGTGGTCGTATGCCTTGTCGATCAGCGCCCTGACCTCGTCGTCGATGGTTCCGGCGACCTTCTCGGAATAGCTCTTGGTGGTCTGGTAGTCCCGACCAATGAACACCTCTCCGCCGTCAAGATAAGACACTGTACCCAGCTTCTCGCACATGCCGTAGCGAGCGACCATGTCCTTCGCCAGCTTCGTTGCCCGGTCGATGTCATTGGAAGCGCCCACGGAAATATCCCCGAGGAACAGAGCTTCCGCAACACGTCCGCCCAGCAGCGATACGATCTGCTCATACATTTCGTTGCGGGTCAGGTTAGAAGAATCATCCTTGGGCAGATACCATGTCGCGCCCAAAGACTGCCCCCGGGGAACAATGGTGATCTGACGCACCGGGTCATGAGTTGGCAGGTTGTACATGGCGACGGCATGGCCGGCTTCGTGGACAGCTGTCTCCTTCAAATCCTTCCGGGTCTGAACGCGGCTCTTTTTCGCGGGGCCTGCTGTAATCTTCATCAGCGCCTCGTTCATGTCCTCCATGGTCAGCACCGGGCGGTCCGCTCTGGCCGCCAGAATCGCCGCTTCATTGAGAAGATTGCTCAGGTCAGCGCCGGTAAATCCGGCGGTGGAGCGGGCGACGGTTTTCAGATTCACCGAGGCGTCCAGCTTCTTGTCCTTGGCGTGGACTTTCAGAATTTCCTCGCGTCCCTTCACATCCGGCCGTCCCACGTGGATCTGCCGGTCGAAGCGGCCGGGGCGCAGCAGCGCCGGGTCCAGAATGTCCGGCCGGTTGGTTGCCGCCAGAACGATGACGCCCTCCGAACGGGTGAAGCCATCCATTTCCACCAGCAGCTGGTTCAGTGTCTGTTCCTTTTCGTCGTGACCGCCGCCCAGACCGGAGCCGCGCTTGCGGCCGACGGCGTCGATCTCGTCGATGAACACGATGGCAGGGGCGATTTTTCTGGCCTGTTCAAACAGATCCCGGACACGTCCTGCGCCGACACCCACGTACATTTCCACGAAATCCGAGCCGGAAATGGACAAAAACTGCACGCCCGCCTCTCCCGCAACAGCCCGGGCAAGCAGGGTCTTGCCTGTGCCAGGAGGCCCCACCAACAGAAGGCCGTGGGGAATCCGTGCGCCGATCTCGGTAAATTTTTCGGGATTTTTCAGGAAATCCACGATTTCCTGAAGCTCTTCCTTTTCCTCATCCGCACCCGCAACGTCGTCAAAGGTCACTTTCTTGTCTCCGGGAACGCCCAGAACCGTCCGTGCTTTGCTGAAGGCGTTCATGGGATTCCCGGCGCTGCTCATACGTCCCATCAGCAGCGCCCAAATGAGCAGCAGCACCACCCCGACCACCAGCAGCGGAAGAATCAGGGTATAGGGCGAAAAGCCCTTGTCCGGAACAAAATTGTAGCTTTCCAGCACGCCGGAGGCCGTCTGCTCCGCGAAAGTCTCGTGCATCTCCTGCCGGAAGCTCTCCGGGTCGGCCAACGGTGCGGTGATGGTGGTCTGGCCGTTGTAGGGTTTGTTCAGCTGCATCGTAATGGTCTGATCCTGCACCACGAACTGACGCACCTGTTCCTTATTGAACAGCTCAACGACCTTGGAATAGGGCAGGGTGTCCTGACTGGTGGTAAACAGGTTGCTGATCCAGCCTAAAAACGCCACCAGCAGCGCCGCATATACAATGAGTGGGATCCATCTCGTTCTTTTCAATTTGGGGTTACTCCTTATTTTTCATGAGAAAGCTCCGGAAAACCGGATTACTCAGAGATTCCGTAAGCCTCCGGCTTCAGAACGCCGACATAGGGCAGATTCCGGTAGTGTTCATTGTAGTCAAGGCCATAGCCCACTACAAAGGCGTTGGGAATGGTAAAGCCGACGTAATCGGGCTTCAGGGTGATGCCGGGACGGCGGCGCTCGGGCTTATCCAGCAGGGTGCAGATCTTCAGAGACGCAGGCTCCCGCGCCAGCAGATGACGGTAGGTGTAGTCCAGCGAATTACCGGTGTCGTAAATATCCTCCAGAATCAGCACATGGCGGCCCTTGATATCCGAGGCGATATCCCGCTTGACTTCCATCTTTCCGGTGGAATTGGTTCCGGCATAGGAGGAGATCCACATAAAATCCATCTCGCAGTGGGTTTTGATCTCCCGGATCATGTCCGCATAAAACACCACAACGCCCTTGAGGACGCCGACGATAATGGGGTCTTTCCCCGCGTAGTCCGCCGTCAGCTCTTTGCCCAGCTCCGCGATGCGGGTCTTGATCTGTTCCTCGGTCAGCAGAATCTCCTGAATGTCCTTTTCCATAGCTTTTTCTCCCTTATGCTGTGTTTTTCATTCTATTTGCACGCTTAATCGTCGCTGCTTTCCGGAATATCCACCTCAAAATGGACAGTCACGGCGGGTAGTTCCCCGGCGGCGCGATCGGCGTGAACGCCAATGGAATATACGCCCAAAACGCCCCGTTCATCACACAATACGGGAATCCGCTCCCGCATGGCTGCGGGGATTTTCCGGTCGATGAACAGCTTTTTCAGACTTTTGGTTCCGCCGCTCAGGCGGATAGTGTCCCCGCTTTCCCGGGGGCGAAGGGTCAGCGTCCCAACGGGACGAACGGTAAAGGTGTCCGGCGTGTTGACGATCTTTTCCGCCGGGGCACAGGTCACGCGGTAGTCTCCGTAAACCGTTTCTCCGGGGCAGGTCAGTTCCACCGGTTCCGGGCAGGGCCTGTGCGTCCGGGCTTCCAGACGGTCATACTTCCTGCTCACTGTCACGCCGCCGGGAAGGTTGACCCGTGCGGAGGGTTTATCGGAAAACAGCAGCCCTTCCACTGCGGAAATATGGGAATCCTCCGGCTCCCTCACGCCGCTGTCCTTCAAAAATCTCTCGATACAGCGGCTGCGCTGAGCCTTCGGCATGGCTTTCATCGTCTGCACCTCGGGCAGAATCGGGAAATCGGACTGCGCGGCGAGAAAATCCTCGTCCTCCCGCAGCCGCAGCGCCATCAGAGAAAGATTCTCCGCCAAGCGGGGATTCTCCGATTTCAGCAGAGGCATCACGGTATGGCGGATACGGTTTCGCAAAAAGGCGTCAGAAACGTTGGAGCTGTCCTCCCGGTGGGGAAGCCCCCAGGCGAGCAGGAATTTTTCCACCTCCTGCCGGTTTACCAGCAACATGGGGCGGATGACATTTCCGCTGACCGGAGCAATTGCACCCAGCCCTTTCAGGCCGGTGCCGCGGATCATGCGCATGATGACCGTCTCGGCGTTGTCGTCAGCGGTGTGGGCAGTGGCAATTTTCCCGTTTAAGCCCCGAAGAAAGGCATACCGGGCGTCCCGTGCGGCAGCTTCCAGCCCCTTCTTCCCCGGGCGGACCTCCGCCGAGCCGACGTGTAAGGGGATATCATAGCGTCCGCAGAATTCCCGGACAAAGGCTTCATCCCCGTCGGATTCTTCCCCACGGAGATGGTGGTTAAAATGCGCGGCTTCCAGACGGATGTCCAGCCTGTCCCTCAGCAGATACATGGCGAACAGGAGCGCCACGGAATCCGCCCCGCCGGAGACGGCGCAGACGACCGTATCCCCCGGCATGATCATATCATACTGCCGGATCATCCGCAAGAGCTTATTCCGCATGTTTCCACTCCCGGTCGGCAAAGGTCTGGTACTGGCCGATCCACTGCATCTTCACCGCGCCGGTTTCGCCGTGACGGTTCTTGGCGACGATGCACTCCGCCACACCCTTGTCCTCGGTATTTTCGTGATAATATTCGTCCCGGTACAGGAACATCACCGAGTCGGCGTCCTGCTCGATGGCGCCGGATTCCCGGAGGTCGGACAGAATCGGCCGCTTGTCGGTGCGGCTCTCCACCGCACGGGACAGCTGGCTCAGGCAGATCACCGGCACGTCCAGCTCCTTCGCCATGATTTTCAGGGAGCGGGAAATTTCGCCCACCACGGTAACACGGTTGTCGCTGTTCTTTCCGTACCCGGAACCCTGCATCAGCTGTAAGTAGTCGATGATGACCAGCCCCAGATTGTCTAAGCGGCGGCACTTGGCGTTGATGTCTGCCACGGTGACGGAGGGGTTATCGTCAATACGGATGTCCGTCTGGCTCAGGGCGGCGGAGGCCATGCACAGCTTGCTCCACTCGTCCTCGCTGAGCTTGCCCGTGGCCAGCTTTTGCAGCTCCACGAAGCCCTCGCTGGCAAGCAGACGCATGGCCAGCTGCTCCCGGGACATTTCCAGATTGAAAATGGCAACGGTTTTCTTGTACTTTTTCGCCACGTTAACGCCGATATTCAGCGCAAAGGCGGACTTACCCATGGCAGGCCGGGCGGCGATAAGCAGAAGGTCAGACTTGTTCAGTCCGTTGATCCGGGTGTCTAAGTCCCGCAGGCCGGTGGACAGGCCGGGAATCAGGGAATCCGACTGGCTCAGCTCTGTCAGGCGGTCGAACACCTTGTGCAGCGTCGTGCCGATGTGCTCCAGAGAGTCGCCCCGCTCGCCCTTGCGCAGGGCGTAAATTTTCTTTTCCGCAGATTCCAGCATCTCGGCGGGCGTACCCACCTCTTCCGACACCATCTGTTGAATGTCCGTCGCGGCCTGATTCAGTCCCCGAAGCATGGATTTTTCCTGAACAATGGCCGCGTAGCGCGCCACATTGGCGGCGGTGGGGGTGATCTCCATCAGCTGGAGGATGTAATCCCGGGAATTGTCGTGGTAGTAGCCCAGCTCCTTCAGCTTGTCCAGCACCGTGACCGGGTCAATGGTCTGGGAGAAGTTGAACATGGTATAGATGGCTTCATAAATTTCCCGGTTCTGCTGCAGGTAAAAATCCTCCGGCTTCACAATGCCCACCACATCCGTAATGCACCGGCTGTCGATGAGAATGGAACCCAGAACCGCCTGCTCCGCCTCCAGCGACTGGGGCTGCTGCCGGGACAGAAGTTCTTCATCCATGGCAAGTTCTCCTTTCTCTATAGAATATGGTGTTGTGGAATCTTATGCTTCGACGATCTTCACCGTCAGCGGCGCGGAAATCTCATAGCCCAGCTTGCAGGTGACGGTGTACGTACCCACGTTCTTGATGGGTTCCGCAATGGTGATTTTCCGCTTGTCCAGCTTGATGCCGGTCTTCGCCAGTGCGTCGGCGATTTCCTGATTGGTCACGGAGCCGAACAGACGTCCCGCGCCGCCGCCCTTGGCGGCAACGGTGACGGTCATCTCCCGCAGTTTTCCGGCGGTCTCCATGGCCTCGGCCTTTTCCCGGGCAATACGCTCCTGATTGGCCTTGTCGTTCATGCGCATGGTGTTCACGGCGTCAGGGGTCGCCTCGGTCGCCAGCTTCCGGGGCAGCATGTAGTTCCGGGCGTAGCCGTCGGAAACCTCGATCATCTGTCCCTTTTTGCCCTTTCCTTTTACATCTTGCAGCAGAATTACTTTCATTGTAACAGTCTCCTTAATCGGTATGATATGTACGCCAAACAGCCGTTAAAACGGCGTTTGGCCTGGTTTATTCTTCGTAGAACTTATCAATGGACGCCACCAGCTCGTCCAGCGCTTCCTTGACGGTGGTGTCCTTCATCTGCGCGCCGGCTGTAGCGGTGTTGCCGCCGCCGCCCAGCGGCTCCAGAATCATCTGGACGTTGGCGCTGCCAATGCTTCGGGCGGAAATGATGACCTGCTCCCCGTCCGGATAGAGGACGAAGGACGCGGTAATGCCGGAAATATTTAATAGCTCGTCCGCCGCCTGCGCCGCCAGCACCCGGGTCGTGGGGGTGTTCAGCGCCGCAATGGCGATCTCCTGCCGGTACAGGCGGGAGGATTTGATGATCTGATACTTCGCCATGGTGTCCTGGAAGTCGTTCTGCATCAGCTTCTTGACCTCCGTTGTGTCCGCGCCCAGACGGCGCAGGACGGCTGCGGCCTCAAAGGTACGCTCGCCGGTACGGACGTTGAAGAACTTGGTGTCCAGACAGATGCCCGCCATCAGGCTCTCCGCTTCGATGGGCAGCACGTCCTTCTTCTCCACGGCGTACATGAGCACCTCCGTCACCAGCTCCGCCGCCGAGGAGGCGTAAGGCTCGTGAAGGTTGACCACCACGGGGTTGATATAATCCGCCGCCCGGCGGTGATGGTCTACCACACAGACCTTGGAGATGGCTTCAAGCAGCGGTCTGCACTCCACCTGATCCGGCCGGTTGGTGTCCACCACCACAAGAATGCTCCGGTTGTCCGCCATCAGCAGGGCATCCTGCCCGGACACGAACACGTCCCGGTATTCGGGAACCGCCTGAATTTCCTCGATCAGCTTTCCGGCGGCATTGTTTTCCAAGTCAATGACAATATTGGCCTTCTTCCCCCGCTTACGGCACAGGCAGCTGATGCCCATGGCCGCGCCCACGGCGTCCAAGTCGGCGTTCTTGTGTCCCATGATGAACACCCGTCCGCTCTGGCCGATCAGCTCCATCAGGGAATTGGCCGTCACACGGGAACGTACCTTGCTGCGGTAATCCGCTTCCCGGTTCCGCCCGCCGTAGAAATTGAAGTTGACCCGATCCTTGATGACCGCCTGATCGCCGCCGCGGCTCAGTGCCATCTCGATGCCCAGCGCGGCAAAATCGTAGCTTTCCTCGAAGCTCTCGCCGTCCACGCCCAGACCGATGGAAATGGAGGCGGGCAGGCCGGAGGAATTGACAATCTCGTGAATGTCTTCCAGCAGGGAGAACTTATTTTCCTTCGCCCGTTCTAAGTCCCGCTTCTCGAAAATGAACAGGAAGCGGTTGCGCTCCAACCGGCGAAGCAATCCGCTGTAGCCCTCCGTCCACCGGGTGATGGTCTCGTTGAGCTTGGCGTTCAGGGTGGAAATGGCGCTTTCCGTCAGGTTTTTGGTCAATTCTTCATAGTTGTCGATGAGAATGATGGCCACCACAGGCCGGGAGCGGATATACTCGTCCCGCACCTGATACAGCTCTGTCAGGTCGGAAAAATACAGCACGCCCAGCATAGTGCCCCGGTTGTCCTCCGCCCGGATGGTGGTGCCGTATACCCGGTAGCGGCGGTTGCCCAGAACCGCGTCATGGGGGCTTTCCGTTTTTCCGGCGGTGAGCCAGTCCAGCGTGAAGTCCGGCAGCACCTCTTCCAGCCGCAGCTGGGTCATGGTGTCGGCGTACCCCGTCAGCTCGCTGAAACGGTGGTTGCCCCAGACGATGTCCCCGTCCCCCAGACGAACCATCACCGCAGGCAGGGGCGCTTCCCCGCCGCTGGAGGCCTCCAGCGTGTTGGAGGCCGACTGGATATACTGCTGAATTTTACGCTCCCGGCGTGTCCTGTCCAGAACGTACAATAGGAACGTGACCACCGTCACCGTCATTTCTCCGGCAGCCAGCCAGTAATGCCCCACCAGCAGCGCCGCGGCGCAGAAAGCAGCCATCACGAAAAAGTATGCACCCATCCCGGGTCTGAGCAGTCTTCCCAGCTTTCGATTCACTGCCAAACGTCCTCCTTCCGGCTGCGACCAGCCACAGATATCCATACTATACCCGATATTATAGCAAATCCAGCCAAAAGGTGCAACTCTTTTTCCGTCAAATCCGTAAAAAAGACCGCAAAAAAAATTGTATACTTTTTCCCGGAATTGTGTTATACTATATGTGCCAGCGCCGGGGACGGGCTTTACCCGGGCATTTGGGAGACGCGGACGCGTATCCCACAAAGACAAGAGGAAAAACATTGCAGGCGTTTTCTTGGGAGAAGGCGATTCGGGGCCGGATTCTGAGGGAAGCGGCTGCCTGCTTGTTGTGCCTTAAAGGCATTTTCATGTACATTTTGAAAGGAGTTATTGATTCATTTGGCAGAAAAACTGAAAATTATCCCTCTGGGCGGCCTTGACGAGATCGGCAAGAACTGTACCGTCCTGGAGTACGGAAAAGATATGATCGTGATCGACTGCGGCGTGGGCTTCCCGGAGGAAGACATGTACGGCGTCGATCTGGTCATCCCCGATTTTACCTATCTTGTGGCCAACCAGAAAAAGCTGCGGGGCATGTTCATCACCCACGGCCACGAAGACCACATCGGTTCCATCCCCTACGCCATGCGGGACGTAAGCTGCCCCATCCACGGCACCTCCATGACCTGCGGTCTTATTAAGCTGAAGCTGGAAGAGCACCGGCTGGCAGACAAGGTTAAGCTCGTCACCCACAAGCCCGGTGACGTAGTAAAGGCCGGATGCTTCACCGTGGAGTTCATCCACGTGAACCACTCCATCCCCGACGCGGTAGCCTTCGCCATCCGCACCCCCGTGGGTACAGTGGTATTCACCGGCGATTTCAAGATCGACCCCACTTCCCACGACGGCATGATGGACTTGGCGCGGCTGGGCGAGCTGGGAAATCAGGGCGTGCTGGCGATGCTGGCGGACTCCACCAACGTGGAGCGGCAGGGCTACACCCCCAGCGAAAACGTGGTCGCCGACAGCCTTGACCGGCAGTTCCGCAACTGCGACCAGCGGATCATCGTCACCACCTTCGCCTCCAACATGCACCGCATCCAGTCCATTCTCTCCACCGCCCAGCGCTACGGCCGCAAGGTGGCCGTCTCCGGCCGGAGCATGGAGAACATGCTGAAGGTTGCGCAGGAGCTGGGCTATCTGAAAGTGAAGCCGGGAACTATCGTGGACTTAGCTTCCATCAAGAGCCTGCCCAAGAATAAGATCGTCATTGTCTCCACCGGCTCTCAGGGTGAGAATATGTCCGCCCTGTACCGGATGGCGTTCAGCACCCACAAGCAGGTGGACATCACCGCCGGCGACCGGATCATCATTTCCGCCTCCGCCATTCCCGGCAACGAAAAGTCCATCAGCAACATCATCAACGAGCTGTACCGCAAGGGTGCAGACGTGGTGTATGAAAAGAGCGAGGGACTTCACGTCTCCGGCCACGCCTGTCAGGAGGAGCTGAAAATCGTCCACGGACTGGTAAAGCCCAAGTTTTTCATCCCCGTCCACGGCGAGCAGCGGCATTTGCAGCTCCACGCCAAGCTGGCGCAGTCCATGGGCATGAACCCCCGGAACATTCACATCGGCGAGATCGGCACCGTCTTCGAGTTCACCGGCAAGACCTGCAAGGTCAACGGCACCGTCCCCGCCGGGCGTGTATTCGTGGACGGCAGCGGCGTGGGCGACGTGGGCAGCGTGGTGCTGCGGGACCGCAAGCATCTTGCGGAGGACGGCATGATCGTGGTGTGCGTGAACCTGAGCAGCGAGGACGGCAGCATCATCACCGGCCCGGACATCATCACCCGTGGCTTCATCTACGTCAAGGAGTCCGAAGACCTGATGGACGAATTGAAGGAGGTCGCAATGGAGGCCATCGACCGCTGCCAGCGCAAGCGGGTGCGGGACTGGTCGGCCATCAAGTCCGCCATCAAGAACGACCTGAGCGGCTACCTCTATAAGACCACCAAGCGCAATCCCATGATCCTGCCCGTGATCATGGAAATCTGATAAAATCATAAATGCAGAATGAATGCACCTTCAGGGCGATTTCTCGCCCCGGAGTGCTTCATTCTGCATTTGCGTAGGGTGTATCTGAAAACTGGCGAAATGACCAGCAGCGAGGGATTTTTGTCCTGGGCAAGCCATTTTTCCGCAGGAATACTTGCTGTATTTCAAGGGAAAATGGCGCAGCACTGGGCAAAAAGACCCGCTGATTGGGCGTTTTGACAGTTTTCAGATACACCCTATATTCAGGAGAACGCCTATGCGCTATTATTTTGCCCCCATGGAGGGGCTGACGGACAGCGTTTACCGCCGTCTTCACAACAAGTATTTCCCCGGGGTTGACCGGTATTACATGCCCTTCTTCTCCCCCACCGTCCACCGCCAGCTTACCCAGCGGGAAAGCCGGGAATTGCCGGAGGCGGACAGTGTGAGCTTTGCCGCCGTCCCTCAGGTGCTGACCAAAGTGCCGGAGGATTTTCTCTGGGCGGCGGAGGTCATCCGCAACCGGGGCTACGGCGAGGTCAACCTCAATCTGGGCTGTCCCTCCGGAACGGTCACCGCCAAGGGCAAGGGCGCGGGGATGCTGACAGACCCGGAAGCCCTCGATCGGTTTCTGGACGACGTGTTTTCCAAGTGTCCCATTGCCATCTCCGTAAAGACCCGGCTTGGAATGCACACGCCGGAGGAATTCCCGGCGCTGCTGGACATCTTCAACCGCTACCCCATCCGGGAGCTGACCGTCCACCCAAGGGTGCGGCAGGAATTCTACAGAAGCCCCATTCATTTCGACTGGTTCGACTACGCCGTGGAAAACAGCAAAAACCAACTCTGCTACAACGGAAACCTGTGTACTCCCGCCCAAATCCGGGAATTTGAGAAAAAATACCCTCAGATCAATTCCGTGATGATCGACCGGGGTCTGATCGGCGACCCCGGAATGCTCACCCCCGGCGGCACCACCGCGGCGGCGCTGGAAGCCTTTTTTGACGAGCTGCTGGAAGCCTACACCCGGGACTTTGGCGGCTCCCGAAACGCCATGTTCCGTCTGAAAGAGAACTGGTTTTACCTCCTGCGCCGTTTTGAGGGCAGCGAAAAGCTGGGCAAACAGCTGCGGAAAGCCACGGATGTGAACGCCTACAAATCCATCACATCGGAAATATTCCACACGCTCCCTCTGGCAAAAGACCTTCGGGCGGATTGGTGATTTTCCTAGGGTCTATCTGAAATCCGGAAATATGACCAACAGCGAGGGATTTTTCGCCTGATGAAGCCATTTTTCCGCAGGAATACTTTGTGTATTGCAAGGAAAAATGGCGTACAGCAGGCGGAAAAGACCCGCTGTTTGGGCATGTTGACGGTTTTCAGATAGACCCTAATAGCACAAACCGGCATCCCACTCTCTGTGGGATGCCGGTTTGTTTTTATCTGCCTTTACTGCTGAATCAGGTCCCCTGCCATTGCGAACAGAGTATCCGGATTCAGAATGTTCTGATCCAGGAGGCTGTAGCAAATGCCGTCCTCCGTCCAGCACAGGAACGCTACGTCCCTTTCCTGCACCGTATCGGAGCCATAGGTAACATAGTTATTAGGCTGTTTCGCCCATTCTTCCTCGGCTTCGGAGAGCTTGTAGTCACCCGGCACAAACTTATAGTGATCCAGATAGTATCTTGCCGCGATCGTATCGACCGTTCTGCTGATGGACGGAATGCTCTCGGTTTCGGAAACCTCCTTCATGTCCGCTCTTATGAGGAGCGTCAGCTCCTGACCCTGGGGATTCTCATAGGAAACGCTGAGCTGCCGGTAGGTAAGAACCTTTTCGTCCCTAGCGTCCTTGCCGATCGTCTGACCGACGTCCACGCCCTGGAATCGGAAGCCGTTTTCAAATTCCTCCGGCACCGAAACCTCCAAGCCGACCTGAGCGATTGCCCGATCTACATCCGAGTAGCTTTCATAGTGCTTTGTTTTTCCGGATTCCAGCTTGTGAATGGGAAGCATCTCTGCGGCGTAGGCCGTAATGGAAAGAACACCGATCAATGCTGCCGCAAGTAAAATGCGGAACGCTCTTTTTTGGGTTTTCATGGGTTTAATCTCCTTACTTTCAGTTTCAATCACTTTGTACGGAGTGTCGACTTCCATGAGATACGCATCATCTACATAGTTCAGTGCCCTGTTTAAGTCTGTTGCCTTCATATGCATATTCCTTCCTTTTCAAGACTGTATTTCAGCTGTCTTCGCATTTTTTCCAGCCGGTATTTTATCTGACGGACAGAGCATTCATATTTTTGCGCCAGCTGGGGTGCCGTCATGGCATAATAATACCGGGACAGGAACAGCTTACGGTCATCGGGGTTCAATGTGCCAAGGAAACGATTCAGCTGTTTTCCAAGCTCCTTTGCCTCCAGCGCCTCATCCATGTCCCTGCCGGTGTCCGGAATACATTCCTCCAGTTCCGACAGAAGCACATCTGCATTCCCGCACCGCTTTTCCGCAGTCAGGTACTCGACCCTTTTGAAGCTGAGATTCCGGGCAACCCGGGACAGATAGTATTTCAGTACCGGCGGGCACTTGGGGGGAATGGAGTTCCAGGCCGCAAGATACACATCGTTCACGACCTCCTCCACATCCTGGGAATCGGGAAGAACATTGTGTGCAATGGTTCTCAGGTAGCTTCCGTATTTCCTGGATGTTTCCGAAATTGCCTCCTCTGACCTGGAAAAGAACAGCTCAACGATCTGCGTATCTTCCAAGTGATTCACTCCTTTGTCTGTAAGGACCTTACGCTTATATAATACGGAACGCGAATCCGGTGGACAATCTTTTTTTAAAAAGTCAGAAGCGGCGTGACAAAGGTCACGCCGCTTCATTTAGGCAATTTTTATCAGGCTCCCAGATTCAGGTAGCCCAGCTTGATGGCGCTGTAATCGACCTCCATGGGGTGATCCTCCGCCAGTTTCTTGATGAACGCATTCGTCTTTTCGTTGACCCAGCCGGACTTTGCATAGGTCTCCCAGATGGGGGTGCTGCTGACGAAGTACATCACATGGTAGCCATATTTGGTCTTCACCAGGCCGTAGTCACCGGCGGCGCGGGTTTCGTCAAAGCACCAATCTTCAAAGGGTTCCACCATCTGACCCTTCGCGACGTTCTCGTACAGACCGCCGTTGGTGCTGGAGCCGGGATCCTCGGACTTTTCCTCCGCCAGAGCCGCGAAGGAATCCTCGGTGGCGTCGCCTGCCAGCCACTCGTCCAGAATCTCCTGCGCCTTCTTTTCGCAGGCCGCCCATTCCTCGTCGGAATAGGTGGTGGTGCCGTCGTCTCCGGTGGTGCCGCCCTCGGGCATGACCAGAATGTGGCGGACGCTCACGTAGGTTCCGTCCTTGGTGACGCCGTTACCGGTGAAGTAGCTTTCATTCTCGGTGTAGTAGGCTTCCAGATCCTCCGGGGTGGGTACCAGCTTCTCCGTCTCGGCGGTATAGTAGGGCTTTCCCTGATAATAAAGCTCCTGAAAACCGGCGAATTCCTCCAGCCCCGCGCCGGGGCCGACATTTTTCAGAAGCAGTTCCTCAATGCCGGAAAGGCCGTAGTTTGCGGCAGTCTCCTCCAGAGAAGCCTCCAGACCGTCCAGATACTCCCGATCTTCCGCAGGCATTTCCATACCGGCGTTCTTTGCTTCCAGTGCAAGGGACTGATACATCTGCCAGTAATTCAGGGCTTCGCCTAGGAAAAACTGCTGCCAGGTCAGACTGCTGTCCTCGCTGCACAGCTGGGTATCCAGCGGCTGAGAATAGTCAAGCAAACCCTGGTACATCAGGCTGTAGCCATAGTTGGAGCTGAGAATGCTGTTGACCACGCTCCAGTAGTACACCTGAAGCTCGCCGTTGGTCAGTTGCTCGTCCCCCATGGTAGCCACAACGGCGTCCTTCGCGGCGGCGGCCTCCTCGTCGGTGACGGTGTAGGTTCCCTTGCAGGTCACGTCGTCGGGATTGCCGTCGGCGGGGACTGTAGCAGGTACCTGCGTCTCCGTCGCGGCGGTTTCGGCGGCGACGGTCGGTTCGGTAGTTTCGGCGGGGGTCTTTCCGCCCTTCACACCGCCGATGACCAGCGCCGCCAGCGCGGCGATCAGGACGACCACGGCAGCAACGGCGGCGACGATCTTCCAGGGGGCGGTTTTGGGCGCTTCCGGAGTCTCGGCGGTTGCTTCCACCGGCACTTCTTCCGTGGAAACGGGCTGCTCCGCCGTATCGGCGGCTTCCTCCTCGACGGGGGTTTCCGTTCCGGTCTGCTCGGCAGCAGCTTCTTCCGGGGCAGCGGTTTCTTCGGTGACTTCCTCCGCGGGCGTTACCGTTTCGGTTTCCGGGGCATTGTCCTTCCCACAGTGGGGGCAGACGGTGCTTCCCTCTGTCAGTTCTTCCTGACAAAACTTACATTTTTCCATGAAATATCCTCTTTCTCCATTCAGAGTTTCCGTATACACGGGCAATCGTACCCGCTTAGTTTACCACGCACATGCCCGGAATGCAAGCGGAACACAAAATATTTACAAATCCCTGCCGGCCGGATGCGGCAAATCTCATTTCTCCGCGACTGGCACTTGCAAAAGGGCGGAAAAAATGATATGATTTCATATTGAGATAGTATCTGGAGGATTTCCTACATGAACACCAAAACCACCGTCATTTCTCAGGCCGAACTGGACGCCCAGTTCGCCTGCTGTGATAAGATCGCCGCCTACTGGCAGACAAAGGGACGCACCCCCACCGCCTACGTGGAGACCTACGGCTGCCAGCAGAACGAGGCCGATTCCGAAAAGCTGCGGGGCTTCCTCGCCCAGTGCGGCTACGCCATCGTCGGCAGCGCCGAGGGCGCGGATGTGGTCATCATGAACACCTGCGCCATCCGGGAACACGCCGAGCAGCGGGTTTTCGGCAATCTGGGCGCGCTGACTCACACCAAGCGCCGCCACCCGGAGCAGAAAATTTTTCTGTGCGGCTGCATGGCGGGAGAAACCAAGGTCTCCGACCGCGTCAAGCACAGCTACCCCCACGTGGACGGCGTGTTTTCCACCCACCATCTGTGGCAGTTTCCGCAAATCCTGTGGAACGTCCTCAGCGGGAAAAAGCGGCAGTTCTTTATTGAAGACGAACCCGGCTCCATCGCCGAGGGCATTCCGCAAGTCCGGGATTCCAAGCTGAAAGCATGGGTTTCCATCATGTACGGCTGCAACAATTTCTGCACCTACTGCATCGTCCCCTACGTCCGTGGGCGGGAACGCAGCCGTCAGCCGGAGGACATTCTCGCCGAGTGCCGGGCGCTGATTGAGGGCGGCACGAAGGAAATCACCCTTCTTGGGCAGAACGTCAACTCCTATGGCAAGGATTTGAGCTGCGGCATGGATTTTGCCGACCTGCTGGCCGCCATTGCCCAGATTCCGGGGGATTTTCTCATCCGCTTCATGACAAGCCATCCTCGTGATGCCAGCGAGAAGCTCTTCGACACCATGGCGCGCTATCCCAAAATCGCAAAGCAGCTGCATCTCCCCTTCCAGTCCGGCTCCTCCCGTGTGCTGAAGGCCATGAACCGCCACTATGACCGGGAGACCTATCTGCAAAAGGTCAACTATGCCAAAAAGGTCATGCCCGAGCTGGTTCTGACCAGCGACGTGATCGTGGGCTTCCCCGGGGAAACCGAGGAAGAATTTGAGGAAACCATCAGCCTGATCCAGTCCGTGCATTATGACAGTCTGTTCACCTTCATCTTCTCCCCCCGCCCCGGCACCCCCGCCGCGAAAATGGACGACCCGACGCCAAAGGAGGAGAAAAACCGCCGGTTCGACCGGCTCTGCGCGGTGCAGAACGCCATTTCCGAGGAAATCCACAATTCCTACATCGGCAAAACCCTCCGCTGTCTTGTGGACGGCAAAGACAAAGACCTTCTCACCGCCCGCACCGAGGGCGGGCGCTTGGTGCGCTTCCCCGGCTGTGACGACATGATCGGCACCTATCAGGACATCACCATCACCGCCGCCACCACATGGAGCCTGAGCGGAAAAGCGGCGGATATCTGCTGAATTTTGTACAAACATAGAACAGGACGGAATCAACATATGGCACAGGCAACGAATGAACTGACCCCCATGCGGCGGCAATATCAGCAGATCAAGGACCAGCACAAGGACTGCATCCTGATGTTCCGGCTGGGCGACTTTTACGAGATGTTTGACGAGGACGCCAAACTGACGGCCCGGGAGCTGGATCTCACCCTGACCACCCGTGACCGGGGCAAGCCCAAGGAGGAACAGACGCCCATGTGCGGCGTCCCCTACCACAGCGTGGACTCCTACATCGCCCGGTTGGTGCAGAAGGGCTACAAGGTCGCCATCTGCGAGCAGATGGAAGACCCGGCCACCGCCAAGGGTCTGGTGCAGCGGGACATCACCCGCATCATCACCCCCGGCACCGTCACCGAAAGCTGTATGCTGGACGAGAACAAAAACAACTACATCGGCTGCATCTACGGCGAAAGCGGGAAATTCGGCCTTGCCTTCTGCGACGTTTCCACCGGCGCGTTTTTCACCACGGTCTGCTCCGACGCCCAGAATGTGGCCTCTGAGCTTGGTCGCTTCGCCCCCAGCGAAATTCTCCGCTACGGCTCCAATGTGGACTGCGAGGTCATTGACGACGCCGTTTTCCGCCGCCTGAATTGCTGTGTCAGCGAGGGAAAGCAGGAGCTGTTCGCTCTGGAAAGTGCGGAAGCACTGCTGGAAAATCACTTCCATGCCACCCTTTCCCAGATGGGCATTGCGGGAATGCCCGCCGCCGTCATTGCCAGCGGCGCGCTGCTGCAAACCCTGCTGACCCTGCAAAAAAATGACCTTGCCCACATCCGGGAGCTGCAATATTACACCACAGGTCGGTTCATGGAGCTGGATTTGGACGCCCGGCGGAATCTGGAACTGACGGAGACCATGCGTTCCAAGGAAAAGCGGGGAACGCTTCTGTGGGTGCTGGACAAGACCCACACCGCCATGGGCGGGCGGATGCTCCGCTCATGGCTGGAAAAGCCCCTGCTTGACCCGGTGGAGATCACCCGCCGCCACGGCGCGGTGGAGGAGCTGACGGACAACGTCATCGTCCGGGGCGAGCTGGAAGAAGCGCTGCGGGACGTCACCGATCTGGAACGGGTACAGACCCGCATCGTCACCGGCACCGTCAACTGCCGGGATTTGCTGGGACTTGCACGTGGCTTCCGGGCGCTGCCCGACGTAAAGGCGCAGCTGCAAAAATGCGATTCTCCCCTGCTCAAGAAGCTGGAAGCGGCCATCGACCCTCTGACGGACTGCGCCGACCGCATTGAAAACACCCTGGTGGACGATCCTCCCCTGACCATCCGGGAGGGCGGCATCATCCGCAAGGGCGCCAGCGAGGAAGCCGACCGTCTGCGGGACATTATGGAGGGCGGCAGCGGCACCATCGCCGCCATTGAAGCATCCGAGCGGGAAAAAACCGGCATCCGCACCCTGAAAGTGGGCTTCAACCGTGTATTCGGTTATTATATTGAGGTATCCAAGTCCTTTATCGATCAGGTGCCCGCGAATTACATCCGCAAGCAGACCCTCGCCAACTGCGAGCGCTACATCACCCAGGAGCTGAAAGAGCTGGAAAATCAGGTGCTCACCGCCAAAGACCGGCTCACCGCGCTGGAATACCAGATCTTCACCCAGCTTCGGGAATACCTTGCCAAGCAGGCCGCCCGGGTGCAGCAGACCGCTGCCGCCGTGGCCGCCGCGGACACGCTGTGCAGTCTCGCCGCCGTGGCGGTGCAGCGAGGCTACTGCCGCCCGGAAATCACGCTGGGGCGGGAAATTACCATTGAAAACGGCCGCCACCCCGTGGTGGAGGCCATGCTGAAGGACTCCCTGTTCGTCCCCAACGACACCCACTTGGGTGCTGAGGACAATCAGGTGTCCATCATCACCGGCCCCAACATGGCGGGCAAATCCACCTATATGCGTCAGGTGGCGCTGATCGTGCTCATGGCGCAGATGGGTTCCTTTGTCCCCGCCCGCAGCGCGAAAATCGGGCTGGTCGACCGGGTGTTTACCCGCATCGGCGCCAGCGACGATCTGGCTTCCGGCCAGTCCACCTTCATGGTGGAGATGGCGGAGGTCGCCACCATTCTGAAATACGCCACCTCCCGCAGTCTGCTGATTCTGGACGAAATCGGCCGGGGCACCTCCACCTATGACGGCATGGCCATCGCCCGCGCCGTTCTGGAATATGCCGCCAATCCCAAGCGTCTGGGTGCAAAAACCCTGTTTGCCACCCACTATCACGAGCTTTCCACGCTGGAAGACAAGCTGCCCAATGTGAAAAATTACAACATTGCGGTGAAAAAGCGGGGAGAACAGATGATTTTCCTGCGGAAGATCGTCCCCGGCGCAACGGACGACAGCTACGGCATCGAGGTCGCCAAACTGGCGGGCATCCCTGCCCCGGTGATCACCCGCGCAAGGGAAATTCTCGCCGAGCTGGAAAGTGAGGGCGTCGTGACTGCTCCTGCGGCACAGAAAGAGCCGGAAGATCAGGTCAGCATGATGGATCTGACCTCCCAGCAGGTGGTTGCCGCTCTCAGCGCCATTTCCGTGGAGACCCTGACCCCCATTGAAGCCATGAATGAGCTGTACAAACTAAAGAAAATGTTGGATTAAACTATGAAACGAAACCGCAGTCTCTCCGCCTGTCCTACTGCCCAGGAATCCGTGGCAGGCGGCGTCTACTTTATTTTCCAGCTGGTGCTGCTGCCCTCCATTCTCCGGTGGGTCAACGCCCAGCTTTCCCAGCCGCTGACCGAAACGGAGCTGAACTTTACCTACTACCTTATCAATTTTCTGGCGACGATTCTGATCTATCACGAATTCTTAGGACGCAGCGCCCGGCAGGCGACCCAGCATCTAGCGTACTTCTGTCAGGCTGTTATTCTGGGGCTTGCTGCCTACTATGCCTGCAATTTCCTGACCCTGCGGCTGATAAGGCTGCTGGTTCCCGGTTTTACCAACTACAATGACGCCGTTATCTCCGCCATGAGCCGGAGCGGACGCTATCTTATGGTCGTCAGTACCGTGATTCTGGTTCCGCCTGCCGAGGAATGCGTCTTCCGGGGGCTGATCTTCCGCAATCTCTACGGAAAATCCCGGTGGGTAGCCTACGTTGTCTCTATTCTCGCCTTTGCCGCCATCCATGTTCTGGGCTTCATCGGAAAGTATTCTCCCCTGGAGCTGGTCATGGCGGTGCTGCAATACCTCCCGGCGGGGCTTTCCCTCGCCTGGGCGTATACCAAAAGCGACACCATTTTCGCGCCGATTATCATCCATGCCTGTATCAATCTGGTCGCCATCGGCGGCCTGAGGTGAATCTATTATGCCGAAAATCATTCAGTTATCCCCCCATATCGCCAATCTGATCGCCGCCGGTGAGGTGGTGGAGCGCCCCGCGTCCGTGGTCAAGGAGCTTCTGGAAAACGCGGTGGACGCGGGCGCGTCCAAAGTCACCGTGGAGATTCGGGACGGCGGCATGACCTTCCTCCGGGTCACGGACAACGGCTGCGGCATGTCCCCCGAGGACGCCCGGACGGCCTTTCTCCGCCACGCCACCTCCAAACTCCGCTGCGCCGAGGACCTTGCCGCCATCGGCACCATGGGCTTCCGGGGCGAGGCATTGGCCGCCATCGCCTCCGTCAGCCGCATCGATCTTCTGACCAAGACGGCGGGCAGCATGTCCGGCACGTCATTAAAGCTGGAAGCGGGAAAAATTCTGGAAGAAACCGAGATCGGCTGTCCCGAAGGGACGACCATCATCGTCCGCGACCTCTTTTTCAACACCCCCGCCCGGATGAAATTCATGAAATCCGACACCGTGGAGGGCAGCCGTGTGACCGCCGCCGTGCAGATGCAGGCGCTGGCCCACCCGGAGGTTGCCATCCAGTTCCTCCGGGACGGCAAGCAGGTACTTTCCACCCCGGGAAACGGCGGATTGCAGGCGGCGGTCTACTGCGTCTATGGCCGGGACTTTGCCCGGATGGTGAAGGTGGACAGCCGCTGGGAATCCTACACCCTGACCGGCTACGTCTCCAAGCCCACCGATGCCCGCCCCAGCCGGGGTCTGCAAACCTTTTTCGTCAACGACCGCCCCGTAAAATCCAAGCTGCTGGTTTCTGCTTTGGAGGAAGCCTACCGCAACCAGATCATGGTAGGAAAATTCCCTGCCTGCGTGCTGCATCTGACTCTGCCGCCCAACGCCGTGGACGTAAATGTCCACCCGGCGAAGACGGAGGTGAAATTTCTGTCGGAAAGAGCGGTATTTGACTGCGTTCACTACGGCGTATTGGGCGCGCTGAACACCCAGACCGACCGCCCCGAAATCCGGTTCCGGACGCCCGCCGGGGAGACCGCCGCGCCGGTCGTGCCCGACACTCCCGCCAAGGTGTCCACCCCGCCGCAGATGCCACCCCGTCCGGAAAATCCCGCTCCCAAAGGCACCTTTTTCCGCACCATGACACCTCAAGAGTACAAAACCTTCTCCACCGCGTTAAAGGACGCGCCCCAGCCGAAGCAAGCTGCGGCGGCTGCCACGGCGGCCAAAATCGAACGTCCTGCCAATATGCCCCTGCGGGAGTTCGTGATGCTTCCTCAGGTTCAGGCGAGCCAAACCCCACCCAAAGCGGAAAAAGTTGCGCCTGTACCCCCCGCTCCCCCCAAGAAAGAAGAACCGAAGCCGGAAGAAATGGAGCAGACCCAGCTGCCCATGCCCGCCGAGATTCCGTGGCGGATGGTGGGCGAGCTTTACAACACCTATATTATTGTGGAGCAGGGAGACGATGCTTTTCTTATTGACAAGCACGCCGCCCACGAGCGCATTCTCTTTGAAAAGCTGAAAGCCCACCCCGAAAAAATCAGCGCCCAGAGTCTGCTGTCCCCCATCCCCGTGCGCTTAAGTCCCGCCGCAGCCGGGGAACTTCTTGCCAACGGGGATATGCTGGACGAATTGGGCTTTGCGGTGGAGGAATTCGGCGAAAACACCGTGCTTCTGCGGCAGATACCCATGGATCTAAGCCCGGATGACGCCGCCGAAGCTGTGGAAAGCCTGTCCGCCGACCTTTTGTCCGGCCGCCGGGAAAGCAAGGACACCGTCCGGGACGAGCTGCTCCACACGGTTGCCTGCAAGGCCGCCATCAAGGCCGGGTGGGTCAATGATGAGCAGGAGCTTCTCGCCGTGGCCAAAGAGGTCATGAGCCGGGAAGACCTGAAATACTGCCCCCATGGCCGTCCCATCTGCGTTTCTTTAAGCAAAAAGCAGCTGGAAAAGCAGTTCAAGCGGACGTAACGCCTGTCTGGAGACTTTTATGAACAACATCATCTGCATCGCCGGGCCGACGGCCTCTGGAAAAACCGCGCTTGCCGTGGAGCTGGCGAAGGAACTGAATGGCGAAGTGGTGTCCTGCGACTCCATGCAGGTGTATAAGCGCATGGACATCGGCACCGCGAAGCCCACCTTGGAGGAAATGCAGGGAATCCCCCACCACATGATCGACGTGGCCGAGCCGTGGGAGGATTTTTCCGTCAGCCGCTACTGTGATATGGCCGCCCCCATTGTGGACGATATCCTTTCCCGGGGAAAAACCGCCGTGATTGCGGGCGGAACCGGGCTTTACATGGATTCTCTCATCCGGGGCAACGCCTTTGCCCCCTTCCCCGCCACCGGTGTCCGGGAGCGGCTGGAAGCGCAGGCGGATACCGTGGGCATGGAGGCCATGCTTTCGCAGCTTCGCTCCGTAGACCCCGACGCCGCCGGGCGTCTGCATCTTTCCGACCGGAAGCGCATCCTCCGGGCGCTGGAGGTTTATCTGGAAACCGGCGAGACCATTACGGAACACAACCGGAAGACGCAGGCCGTTCCGCCCCGGTACTCCCCTATCTGGCTGGGGCTGGACTTTGCCCAGCGGGGCGAGCTGTACCGCCGTATCGATCTGCGGGTCAGTCTCATGCTTCAGCAGGGGCTGGTGGAGGAAATTCAGGGGCTTCTCGCCGACGGCATTCCCGAAACGGCCACCGCCATGCAGGCCATCGGCTACAAGGAATTCGTGGACGCCCTTGACGGCCGGTGTACAATAGAGGAAGCCGCCGATCTGGTGCGCCAATCCTCCCGCCGCTACGCCAAGCGTCAGCTGACATGGTTCCGCCGGAACAAGGCCATTCACTGGCTCATAAGGGACACCGGAGACACCGGGCGGGAAATTCTGGAAAACGCTCGACGGATTGTGAGCGATTTTGACAACTGAAACGTGTTAGGATGTGGATACCCTAAAAATACGGCAGTTCTTGGGGAGTTATGTACCTGCCGAATATGAGAAAGAAGGTATCCATATGTCTGACGCGATCAACTTACAGGAAGCTATTTTGAAGGAGGTTCGCCGGGACAAGGTTCCCGTGACCCTGTTTCTGATGAACGGCTTCCAGCTCCGGGGAATCATTACGGGCTATGACAGCTTCGTAGTGGTGCTGGTATCCGATGGCAAGCAGCAGATGATTTACAAGCACGCCATCTCCACCCTCGCCCCCATGAAACCGCTGAAGGCCGCAGCCGCAACTGCGTGACGCAAAAAGGGCAACGGAGCATAAGCCTTCCGTTGCCCTTTTTTCAGTGTAAACTCCGGTTCCCAATCTAAACAGAAAGAAGAATTCTTATGTCTATCGCCGAAAACGTCGCTGAAATCCGCCGTCAGATGGAAGCCGCCGCCCTCGCCGCGGGGCGTGACCCAAAAGGTATTCTGCTCTGCGCCGCCACAAAAATGAACGACGCCGACGCCGTGCGTCAGGCCATTGCCGCCGGTGTGGACTGCTGCGGCGAAAACCGGGTGCAGGAGCTGACCGCCAAGCTCGCCCAGAACGCCTACGACGGCGCGCCGGTGCACTTCATCGGCCATTTGCAGACCAACAAGGTCCGGCAGGTGGTGGGCAAGGTGTCCCTCATTCAAAGCGTGGACTCTGAGCGTCTGCTCGCCGCCATCGACCGGGAAGCCGCCCGGCAGGGCATTGTGCAGGATATTTTGCTGGAAGTCAACATCGGCGAGGAAGCCAGCAAGTCCGGTTTTGCCGCGGAGGACATTCTCCCTCTGATGGAAAAAATTGGTGAATTTTCAAACATATGTATTAAAGGTCTCATGGCAATCCCCCCAATCAGCCACATTTCGGGAGAAAATCAAAAATTTTTTCAAAAAATGTTCCACTTATCTGTTGACATAAGGCAGAAAAAATACGATAATGTCAAGGTGGACTGTTTATCCATGGGCATGTCCGGAGACTTCGCCGACGCGATCGCTTCCGGCAGCACGATGGTTCGTGTAGGCACCGCTATTTTTGGTGCCAGAGACTATGCCAGGGATTCATCAAAATGATGTGAGCATACATTAGGAGGACATATAGAATGAGCTTATGGGATAACGTAAAGAAATTTGCCCAGCCCTACGCAGACGACGATTACGATGATTACGGCGAGGATGACGATTACCTCGATGATTATGAAGAACCCGAGAAGTCTGCTCCCGCCCGCCGCAAACCCCGCCGCGCGCCGGCACCCGCTTCCGCCCCCGAGGAGGAAGAGGAGGAGGAAGCCGACGATTACGGCTTCGGTCCCATGACCAGCACCACGTCCGCCGCTCCCGCCGCCGGTTTCTCCGGTCAGGTCCTGAACATGAACACCGGCAACAAGCAGGAAGTGGTTCTGTTCCGTCCCGGCAGCTTCAACGACACCTCCAAGGCCGCCGATGACCTTCGCAACCGCAAGGCCGTCATCGTCAACATGGAGAATGTAGACAAGGCCATGGCCCGCCGGGTCGTGGATTTTCTGTCCGGTTGTGTATACGCTCTGGACGGCGATGTGAAAAAGATCGCCCAGTCTGCTTACCTGTTCTGCCCCCACAATATGGACATTGTGGGCGATCTGGAAACGTTGCAGGCCGAGGTTGAAAGCTATATCTAAAAGATAGGAAGGTAAGTCACCATGTTTACACCGCAGCAGATCGATCAGATTTCTTTCAGCAAGTCTACTTTCGGCGGCTACAATATGCAGCAGGTAGACGAGTTTCTGGAGCCTCTGACAGAGGATTACGTAACGCTGTACAAGGAGAACGCCCTGCTGAAAAGCAAGATGCGCGTTCTTGTCGGCAAGCTGGAAGAATACCGCAAGAACGAAGCGGCCATGAAGGAAAAGGTCGCCAACGCCCAGCGCACTTGTGACAAGATGGTCATGGAAGCAGAGGCCAAATGTGCCAAGATGCTCAGCAGCGCCAACGCCGCTGCCGCCGCGCAGGCTGCCCAGCCTGTCGCCCAGCCCGTCCAGAGCGTCCCCAACAACAGCGCTCTGATCGCCGCCGAGAACGCCCGTCTGGAAGAAGCCCGCAGAACCGCTTCCGCCCGGATCAACGAGATTCAGGATCAGATGCGCTCCTGCATTCAGGCTCTGGATCGGATCAAGACCGCCAACGCACCGGCCGCCTCCACGGCTCCCACGACCCGTGTGGCTCCCGTAGTGCCCGCAGCTCCCGCTGCCCCGGCCGCTCCTGCCCCCAAGGTCAGCAGCGATGACGTAGCCGACGAGATTTCCCAGAACATTGAAGCAATCATCGGCACCACCACGGACACCGCCCCCAAGGCCGCGCCCAAGCACCCCACCGCCAATGATTCCACCACCAGCCGCTTTGCCAGCCTGAACCTGCAATTCGGCCGTAACTACGATCCCACTTCCCGCAGATAAGGGAAAAACCTATACGTTTAAGCTTTGACGAGGACACGTAAGCCGTTCCGCCGCTTTCAGAGAGCTGCCGTTTTGGTGCAAGGCAGTAAGCAGGAGACGGTTTGCATCACCTCCGAGCAGCGCGCCGAACCCGAAAGGCAGTAGACCGCGCCGGGACACGCCCGATACAGCGTAAGGGAGGCTCTGATTCAGAGATTCCCCGTGAGTGCCGGTTTTGCCGGAACGAGAGTGGTACCGCAGAGGTCAACGCGCCTTTGTCTCTTTTGACGAGACAAAGGCGCTTTTCTTTTGATCGCAGGGTCGCACTTCCCTGCCCCACATTATCATGAATTCATTTTTGGAGGTAAGTATTCCGATGGATTATAAAAACACGATCATCACACCGAAAACCGATTTCCCCATGAAGGCAGGTCTGCCCACCCGGGAGCCGGGTATGCTCAGCCGCTGGGAGGAGCAGGACCTCTACGAGGCCATGCTGGAAAAGAACAAGGATCTCCCCCCCTTTGTGCTCCACGACGGCCCTCCCTTCAGCAACGGCGACATCCACATGGGTCACGCCCTGAATAAGACCCTGAAGGACTTCATCGTCCGCAGCCACGCCATGATGGGCTATTACACTCCCTACGTTCCCGGCTGGGACAATCACGGTCTGCCCATTGAGACAGCCATCATCAAAAAGAGCAAGCTCAACCACAAGGCCATGCCCGTTCCCCAGTTCCGCGCCGCCTGCGAGGAATTCGCCGAGACCTATATCCAGCGCCAGATGGCGGGCTTCAAGCGTCTGGGCGTTGTGGGCAACTGGAAGCACCCCTACCGCACCATGGACAAGCACTTTGAAGCGCAGGAGGTCAAAGTCTTTGGCCGGATGTTCGACAAGGGCTATATCTACAAGGGCTTGAAGCCCGTGTACTGGTGCCCCGTGTGCGCCACCGCCGTGGCCGAGGCCGAGATCGAGTACCATGATGACCCCTGCACCTCCGTCTACGTCAAGTTCCCCATGAAGGACGATCTGGGCAAACTGGCAGGCTTCGACCTGAGCCGCACCTACTTCGTCATCTGGACGACCACCATCTGGACGCTGCCCGGCAACCTTGCCATCTGCCTGCACCCCAGAGAGACCTACGTTCTGGTCAAGGCCGACAACGGCGAGACCTATATCATGGCGGAAGCCCTGATGGACAAGGTCATGCACATCGGCGGCTTCGAGCATTACGAGGTCATCGCCTCCTACCCCGGCCAGTTCTTTGAGAATATGCTGGCACAGCATCCCTTCCTGGACAAGACCTCCCGTCTGGTGAACGCCGAGTACGTCACCATGGATTCCGGTACCGGCTGTGTCCACACCGCTCCCGGCTTCGGCGCCGACGACTACCAGACCTGTATGCGCTACGGCATGGATCTGGTCGTCCCCGTGGACGACTACGGCCGTCACACCGACTACGCCGGCAAGTACGCCGGTATGAAGACCGAGGAAAGCAATCCCGTTATTCTCGCGGACATGAAGGAAAGCGGCGCTCTGTTCGCCTCCGAGGAGATCGTCCACTCCTACCCCCACCACGACCGCTGCAAGAAGCCCATCATCTTCCGGGCAACCCCTCAGTGGTTCTGCTCTGTGGAGTCCTTCAAGGACGAGGCCATCGCCGCCTGCAAGGATGTGAAGTGGCTGCCCGCCTGGGGCGGCGAGCGGATGATCAGCATGATCCGGGAGCGTGCCGACTGGTGCATTTCCCGCCAGCGCCGCTGGGGTCTGCCCATCCCCGTGTTCTACTGCCGGGACTGCGGCAAGCCCGTCTGCACCGACGAGACCATCGCCCACCTCTCCGAGCTGTTCGACGAATACGGCTCCAACGTCTGGTTTGAGAAGGACGCCATGGAGCTGATTCCCGAAGGGTTGAGCTGCCCCCATTGCGGCGGCAAATCCTTCGACAAGGAGACCGACACTTTGGACGGCTGGTTCGACTCCGGCTCCACCCACTACGCCTCCCTCATGAAGGACACTCCCGAGCTGTGGCCTGCCGACGTCTATCTGGAAGGCGCCGACCAGTACCGCGGCTGGTTCCAGTCCAGCCTTCTGACCTCCGTTGGCGCGCTGGGGCACGGCGCACCCTTCAAGCAGGTTCTGACCCACGGCTGGACGGTGGACGGTCAGGGACGCGCCATGCACAAGTCTCTGGGCAACGGCATTGACCCCGCCGACCTGATCAAGGAATACGGCGCCGACATCGTGCGTCTGTGGGCCGGTTCCGCCGACTACCACGCCGACGTCCGCTGCTCCAAGGAGATCTTCAAGCAGCTGTCTCAGAGCTACCTGAAGTTCCGCAACACCGCCCGGTACTGCCTGGGCAATCTAAACGAGTTCGACCCCGACAACCTCGTTGCTCCTGAGGACATGGAGGAGCTTGACCGCTGGGCGCTGACCCGTCTGGACGCGCTGGTGCAGGTCTGCCGGAAGGCCTACGACAATTACGAATTCCATGTGGTGTCCCACGCCATCAACGATTTCTGCGTTGTGGAGCTGTCCTCCTTCTATCTGGACATCATCAAGGATCGTCTCTACTGTGAGGAAAAGGACGGCCTGCGCCGCCGCTCCGCCCAAAGCGCTCTGTTCCTGATTCTGGACGCCATGGCGAAGCTGTTCGCCCCCATTCTGGCCTTCACCTGCGACGAGATCTGGCAGTCCATGCCTCATCGCGCCAGTGATGACGCCCGGAATGTCCTGCTGAACCAGATGCCCGAGGGCTTTGCCCAGTATGCGCTGGAAGATGCCGCCATGGAAAAGTGGGACGTGGTCATGAAGTTGCGTCAGGACGTCAACGGCGTTCTGGAAAAGGCGCGTGCCGACAAGCGTATCGGCAAGGCGCTGGAAGCCCACGTCACTCTGGCGACGGAGGACGCCGCCATCCGCTCCGCCTGCGAGGGCGTGAATCTGGCCGAGGTGTGCATCGTCTCCGACTGCGTCTGGGCGCAGCCCGAGGAAGGCGCTGAGGTTGGCACAGGCGTCAACTATCCGAACCTGACCATTGGCGTATCCGAGGCCAAGGGCACCAAGTGCCCCCGCTGCTGGATGCACAGCCAGCAGGCAAACGCCGAGGGCCTGTGCCCCCGCTGCTCCGCCGTCGTGGCAAAAATGGACGTAGAATTCTGATTTTTCCCAAAAAAGCTCTAAAATGTTGCTGTTCGGGAGCGGCTTTGCCGCTCCCGAACTTTTTCCAAAAAGCCGCACGAAAAAGCTTGACAAATCGACTTTCCGTGCTATAATAAGCGTGTTCGGTTCGAGACGCCGGTATAGCTCAGTTGGTAGAGCAACTGATTTGTAATCAGTAGGTCGGGGGTTCGAGTCCGTCTACCGGCTCCATCAGAACCGGCGCGTTTCTTGAGCCAGAAACCGAACGAACAAAATATGGGGGAGTTCCCGAGTGGCCAAAGGGGACAGACTGTAAATCTGCTGCGTTTCGCTTCGATGGTTCAAATCCGTCCTCCCCCACCAATAAATCCCAGAGCCGTAACGGTTCTGGGATTTTTGCTGCGCAAAAATCCCAGTGATCTGTCGGACAGCCTTGGCTTTTTCTTAGTCGGTTTTGGTTGCAATCCCGCTCCGGCTGTGTTATACTGGACGGGTATAAGCTCATAATATGGTTGAGCGTTTCTACCAACCGCCGTAAATGGTTGACTGCAAAATTATACGTTGTGAGGTAGTCATGAATTACGATGTGATCATTGTCGGCGCGGGGCCCGGCGGTATCTTTTCCGCCTATGAGCTGACCCGGCTGCGCCCGGAACTGAAGGTTGCCGTCTTTGAGGCCGGACACCCGCTGAAAAACCGCAAATGTCCCATTGACGGTGTCCGGGTCAAGTCCTGCATTGCCTGCAAAAGCTGCTCTATCATGAGCGGATTCGGCGGCGCAGGCGCTTTTTCCGACGGAAAATACAACATTACTAACGATTTTGGCGGTACGCTTTACGAGTATCTCGGCAAGGCAAAAGCGCTGGAGCTGATGCGCTACGTTGACCAGATCAACATGGCCTACGGCGGCGAAGGCACCAAGCTCTATTCCACCGCCGGTACAAAATTCAAAAAGCTGTGTATGCAGAACGATCTGCATCTGCTGGACGCCTCTGTGCGCCACCTCGGCACCGACATCAACTACGTGGTGCTGGAAAATCTCTACGCCTACCTGAAAGAAAAGGTCACGTTTTACTTCGACACGCCGGTGGAATCCGTAGCCGCTGTGGACGGCGGGTATCAGGTCACCTGCAAAGCCGGGAGCTTTTCGTGCAGCCAGTGCGTGATTTCCGTGGGGCGCAGCGGCAGCAAATGGATGGAGTCCGTCTGCCGTGACATGGACATTCCCACCAAGTCCAACCGTGTGGATATCGGCGTCCGGGTGGAACTTCCCGCAGAAATTTTCTCCCACCTCACCGACGAGCTGTATGAAAGCAAGATCGTCTACCGCACCGAAAAGTACGGCGACCTCGTCCGCACCTTCTGCATGAACCCCAAGGGCGCGGTGGTCAACGAAAACACCAACGGCATCATCACCGTCAACGGCCACAGTTACGAAGACCCCGCCCGCCAGACCTCCAACACCAATTTTGCCCTGCTGGTGGCAAAGCACTTTTCCGAACCCTTCAAGGATTCCAACGGCTACGGCGAGTCCATCGCCCGCCTCAGCAACATGCTGGGCGGCGGCGTCATCGTCCAGCGCTTCGGCGACCTGATCCGTGGGCAGCGGTCTACCCCCAAACGCATTGCGGAATCCTTCGTCACCCCCACTCTGGACGCGACCCCCGGCGATTTGAGTCTGGTGCTGCCCAAGCGGATCCTGGACGGCATCATCGAAATGCTCTACGCCCTGGATAAGGTCGCCCCCGGCACCGTCAACGACGACACCCTGCTCTACGGCGTGGAGGTCAAATTCTACAATATGGAAGTGGCGGTGGATGAACATTTGCAGACCCGGTATCCGGGGCTGTACGTCATCGGCGACGGCAGCGGCATCACCCATTCCCTGTCCCACGCCTCCGCCAGCGGCGTCGCCGTGGCGCGGAGAATCGCAGAATAAGATTTCCCACATATTATAAGGAGGGCGGATCCCATGAAAGCACTGGCCTATTACGATGGCAAAATCGGCGCACCCGAGGAACTGACAGTCCCCTTCTATGACCGCGCCCACTTCTTCGGCGACGGCTGCTACGACGCCGCCATGGCAGCGGGCGGCACCATTTTCCTGCTGGAAGACCATCTGGACAGGTTTTACGCCAGCGCCCGGCTGCTGGACATCCACATTCCCATGGAAAAGCAGGCGCTGGGCGAGCTTCTCACCCGGCTGACACGGCAGGTGGAGGGCGAAAGCTGCTTCGTGTACTGGCAGGTAAGCCGGGGCGTGGAGCCGCGGAGCCACACCTATGCCGAAAATCTGCCCGGCAAGCTGTGGGTGCTGGTTCGTCCTCAGGTCATCCCCAACCCCAATATCCCCATCCGTCTGAACGACGAGGAGGACACCCGCTTCTTCCACTGCAACATCAAATCCCTGAATCTGCTCTGCAATGTGATGACCGCCCAGCGGGCGCACCGCGCCGGGTGCACAGAGACCGTGTTCCACCGGGGCGAGATCGTCACCGAATGCGCCCACTCCAACATTTCCGTCCTGAAGGACGGAGTTCTGTACTCTCATCCCAACGACGAGTTCATCCTCCGGGGCATCGCCAAGAGCCACATGATCCGGGTTTGTTACCGGCTGGATATCCCGGTGCTGGAAAAACCCTTCACGATGGACTTTTTGAAATCCGCCGATGAAATTCTTGTAACCTCCACCACCAAGTTCTGCCTTTCCGCCGATACGCTGAACGGTCAGAGCGTGGGCGGAAAGGACCCTGCCGTCCGCATCGCCATCCAGAACGCGGTCATGCAGGACTTCCGGGACTGCACAGGCTATGCAGGACAATGGAATTAATTGAAAAAAGTCACCTGCCGCAACTGCTTTGCGCGCACGCCGGTACATCGGCGTGCGCCCTTTTGTAATGTCGCTCAAGGACGTTTGCTTTTGCTGTATGAACACTTTTTTATGTTTCTGTTACAAAAATTCGCGAATTTATCGAGACATATCATGAAATCTGCTACTTTACTTGAGACGGAAAATGTGATAAACTATTACCATTCTTTTAAATTTTGAATTTTCCAGTTTTGGAACTTTCATTTTGAGGCAAATACTCCCACCGTCTCCTGTAATATGGCGTCCGCCATTTTATAGGCTGTCTCCCGGCGTTGTTTTCGCGCTGATGTTAAGGAAGAAGCATCGGGTGAAAAGAGCGTTTGGGGGTCGCCCACCGGCTGCTTTTCGGCCGGCTCGCTTAGGAACCTCTGAATAAATCGTCTGCGGCCGTGAGCGGATCTTTTCCGCCCACTCTTCGGTATCAAAAACGGGAAATACATACAGTATTCCGCCGCTTTCGATACCTCGATTGGACGAAAAATCTCTCGCTCACAGCTCTTGCCGATTTAATCAGAGGTTCCCTTATCAAAGCAGAGAACAAGAAAGGAATGATCACTATGCAAACCATGAAACGACTTCTCGCCTTCGCCCTGGCTCTGACCATGGTCTTCGCGCTGGCAGCCTGCGGCGGCAAATCCGGCGCCACCGACAGCACAGCGACAGCCGGCACCACCCCCACTGCGGCTGCCGTGACCGAGAACGCGGTTTACAGAACGCTGTACGCCTCCGAAGTCACTACGCTGAACTATCTGATCACCGGCCAGACCAACGAGCTGAACATCGCCGCCAACGTGGTGGATTGCCTGGTGGAATACGACTCCTACGGCAATGTAGAGCCTGCTCTGGCTACCAGCTGGGAGCAGAATGAGGACGCCACCGTCTGGACCTTCCACATCCGTGAGGGTGTGAACTGGGTCGATAAGGACGGCAACGTTGTTGCCCCCGTCACCGCCAATGACTGGGTTTCTTCCGCCCATTACGCCTGTGACGCCAACAACGACTCCGACACCTTCTATACCATGAGCGGCGTCATCGCGGGCGCCGACGCCTACTACGACTGGACCGCCTACCAGATGGCTCTGCCCGATGCCACCGACGGCACCGATAAAGATGGCAACGCCGTGAAGTTCATCACCAACGAGGACGGCGAGCAGGAAATCCTGGAGGAAGTCCCCGAGGCTTCCATTGACGACATCGGCGTCAAGGCTGTGGACGACTACACCCTGGAGTTCACGCTGGAATCCTCCCGCCCCTACTTCCTGTCCATGGTTTCCTTCGGCCCCTATATGCCCGTGTACGGTCCTTTCCTGGCTGAATGCGGCAGCAAGTTCGGCACCGACAACAGCACCCTGCTGTACTGCGGCGCGTTCATCCTGTCCACCTACGAGCCTCAGCAGCAGCGCGTTCTGACCAAGAACCCCACCTACTGGGATAAGGACAATGTGTTCCTGGATGCCATCCAGATGACCTACAACGCCGAAGCCTCCTCCATCGCCACCACCATGTACCAGTCCGGCGAGGTCGATCAGGCGGATATTTCCTCCGACCTGCTGTCCGCCATGATGGCTGACCCCAACACCAAGGATCTGATCCATCCCTCCCGTGCCGATACCTCCTACGCTTACTGGTATCTGTTCAACTTTGACCCCAACTTCGACGCCGAGTACGAACCCGAAAACTGGAAGCTGGCCGTGAACAATGAGAACTTCCGGAAGTCCATCGTCCACGCCTTCAACCGGATGCCCGCGCTGGCCACCAGCGACCGCATCGACCCCGAATCCCTGAAGAACAACACCATCACCCCCAACGCCTTTGCCTCCGCTTCCAAGGACTACACCTACTATGAGGGTCTTGCCGCCTATACCGACGGCGACAACTTCGACGAAGCCCTTGCCGAGGAATACAAGACGACCGCCATTGAGGAACTGACCGCCGCCGGAGCCACCTTCCCCATCAAGATGCTCATGTGCTACAACCCCACCTCCGCCAACTGGGCGCAGGAGTGTCAGGTCGTGGAGCAGCAGATTGAGAACGTTCTGGGCGCCGACTACGTGGACATTATCATTCAGGCAGGTCCTGAGACCGGTTTCCTTGGCGCTATCCGCCGCACCGGCAACTACGCCTTCATGAAGTGCAACTGGGGCGCTGACTACGCCGACCCCGAGACCTGGACCGATCCCTTCTCCACGGATTCCAGCTACAGCTTCATCTTCAAGAGCACCGACCCCGAAACCCAGGCTCTGTATGCCGAGTACACCGAGCTGGTAGCTGCCGCCAAGGCCATCACCGACGACATGGACGCCCGGTATACCGCCTTTGCCAAGGCCGAGGCGTTCCTGCTGGATCACGCCTTTGCCGTCCCCTTCTCCATCAGCAACCGCAGCTATCAGATGTGCAATCTGAACGTTTTTGAAGGACAGTACGCCTCCTTCGGCTTGGCCAACCAGCGCTACAAGGATCAGCACCTGTACAGCTCCTCCATGGGTATGGAGGAATATCAGGCCGCTTACGCCGAGTGGCAGTCCAAGAAGGCCGGTTAAGATTTAAGTTTTCATTTTGGCAGTTTATCACGAGAGAAGCCCTCATTTGGGGGCTTCTCTCAAAGCCGCATATATACGGTATTGCTCCACAGGCAATTTTTCGGAGCCTGTACCGGTGCTGCTACGGCGAAAGCAGCAGCGGTATCGGCTCTGATGCCAGTTTCGTTAAAACGGTTAAAAACCGTTTTAGCAGGCCGTTTTCCAAACGGCCTGCGGCGCAGCCGCAGAAAAGAAAGTCCATACATTTTCTGCCGCCAATGGCGGCCATCCACATCAGTGGATAAATAAAATGGTTTTACCATTTTATTGGGAAATCGTATGAAGGGAGAAAAACCCCAGGAGGACATCATATGGCCAGATATATAACCAAGCGCGTTCTGCGCTCCCTCATCACCATGTTTATCATTATCACGATCCTCTTTGCCCTGCTGCGGCTGATGCCCGTGGAAGGGTATTTCGAGAATTACGATAAAATGAGCTCCACCCAGATTCAGGTCAAGCTTCAGGCTCTTGGCGTGACTGCTCCCCTGCCCACCCAGCTGGTGCGCTTTTATAAGCAGATACTCCACGGCGATCTGGGAGAATCCAACGTCTACCGGAAAGGCGTCGCCATTACCGAGATCATTGCCGAGAAGATCCCCATCTCTCTGGAGCTGGGACTGATCTCCCTGTGCATTGCTCTCGCGCTGGGTCTTCCTCTGGGTGTCATCATGGCGCGAAGCACCCGTACCCGCTTCAAGATCGGCGACCGGCTGGGCACGGTGTTCATCGTGCTGGTGCAGGCCATGCCCTCGGCGGTGTATCACATTCTGATCCAGTTCCTCGGTTCCCAGACCTATGTCGGCAAGGACGTGCTGGGGCTTCCCATGCTGTTTGACGCCGCCAATCCCAAGAGCTATATCCTGCCTGTCATCTCCCTGTCCATCGGCAACATTGCCTACTATGCCATGTGGCTGCGGCGGTACATGGTGGACGAGTCCAATAAGGACTATATCCGTCTGGCCCGGGCGAAGGGCGTGCCAAACGGCAAAATCTCCTTCCGGCACGTGTTCCGCAATGCCTTTGTGCCGCTGGTACAGTACATCCCCAACTCCATTCTGTTTACCCTGATGGGTTCACTCTATGTGGAATCCCTGTACTCCGTCCCCGGCATGGGCGGCCTGCTGGTCACGGCCATCAAGCGTCAGGATAATACCCTGGTACAGGCGCTGGTGCTGATTTACGCCGTCATTTCCATTCTGGGTCTGCTTTTCGGCGACATTCTCATGGGAATCGTCGATCCCCGGATCAGCTTTGCCAAGAAGGAGGGTTCCCGCTGATGAAACGTCTTGGATTTCACACCCTGCGCGACAAGGCCACCGACACGCTGGGCGACAAGCTCTCCCGGCAGCTTCAGGAGGATGTCGCGCCGAAAATGAGCGACGAGGAGGCCTTCTCCTTTGCCGAATTCAACGCCGAGGACGCGGAGCGGGGCGGCTATTCCGATTATTCCTACTGGAAATCCACCCTCCGGGCGTTTTTCCAGAACAAAATCGCCGTATTTTTCCTGTTCGTCATGGTGGCGGTGCTGCTGTTCACCTTTATTCAGCCGTACCTGCCCGGTCAGAAAGACCCGCTTCTCATCCACAATGACAAATGGAGTCTGCCCCTGAACAATATTGCTCCCGGCAAGGACTTCTGGTTCGGCACCAACTCCATCGGTCAGGATCTCTGGGCGCGTATCTGGGCGGGCACCCGCACTTCCCTGTTCATCGGCTTCTCTGTCGCTTTTGTGGAGGCCGTGGTGGGCATCCTCGTGGGCGTGCTGTGGGGCTATGTCCGCAAGCTGGACTTCTTCTTTACCGAGCTGTATAACGTTCTGGACAACATTCCCCAGACGCTGCTGCTGATTCTGATATCTTACGTCTTAAAGCCCGGCGTTTCCACCATCATTTTCGCCCTGTCCTTAACGGGCTGGCTGGGCATGGCGCGGTTCATCCGCAACCAGATCATCATTATCCGCGACCGGGACTACAATCTGGCCTCCCGGTGTCTGGGCATTTCCACCGGGCGTATCATCGTCAAGAACCTGCTGCCCTATATGGTGTCCGTCATCACCATGCGCATGGCGCTTGCCATTCCCTCCGCCATCGGCAATGAGGTGTTCGTCACCTACATCGGCATCGGCCTTCCCGTGGACACGCCGTCTCTGGGCAATCTGATTCAGACCGGACGGTCGCTGATGACCGTGGCGTCTCTGCGCTACCAGCTGTTCTTCCCCGTAGCCGTGCTGGTGGTCATCACCGTTTCCTTCTACATCATCGGCAATGCCTTCGCCGACGCCGCCGACCCCAAGAATCACGTCAGATAAGGAGAGATCACAATGGAAGATAAAAAAGTTGTTCTCTCCGTTCAGGATCTGAACGTGAAATTCACCCTCCGCGGCCAGATCCTCCACGCCATCCGGGGCATCTCGCTGGACGTGTATCAGGGCGAAAGCCTTGCCATCGTGGGCGAATCCGGCTCCGGCAAGTCCGTATTCGTCAAATGCGCCATGGGTCTTCTGGATGCCAACGGCTACATCGACGGCGGTTCCATCCTCTATAACGGCATGGACTTAACCAAATTCCAGACCGACAAGGACTGGCTGAAGATCCGCGGCAAAGAGATCGCCATGGTGTTTCAGGACCCCATGACCTCCCTGAACCCCCTGAAAACCATCGGCAAGCAGATTCAGGAGGCCGTGGAGCTGCATCAGGGTCTGAAAGGCAAGGATGCCTACAAGGCCGTGCTGGAAGTGCTGAGCGACGTGGGCATTGACGACCCCGAGCGGCGCTACAAGCAGTATCCCCACGAATTTTCCGGCGGTATGCGCCAGCGGGTGGTCATCGCCATCGCCGTCGCCTGCCGGCCGAAAATCCTCATCTGCGACGAGCCGACCACCGCTCTGGACGTGACCATTCAGGCACAGATTCTGGAGCTGATCAAGGCCATGCAGAAAAAGTATGACCTCACTACCATCTACATCACCCATGACCTTGGCGTGGTGGCCAACGTGGCCGACCGCATCGCCGTCATGTATGCGGGCGACATCGTGGAGCTTGGCACCTGCGACGAGGTGTTCTACGACCCCCGCCATCCCTACACCTGGGCGCTGCTGTCCAGCCTTCCCCAGCTGGGAACCAAGGACGAGCCGCTGTACTCCATTCAGGGTACGCCGCCCAATCTGTTCCACGAGGTCAAGGGCGACGCCTTTGCCCCCCGGAACCCCAAAGCACTGAAAATCGACTTTGTAGAGCGTCCTCCCTTCTTCGAGGTCACGCCTACCCACTATGCCCGCACATGGCTGATGGACCCCCGCGCTCCCAAGGTGGAGCCGCCGGAGCACGTCCGCATCCTGCGGGAGAAGGGAGTGAACCGCGTTGGCTGAAGACAGAAAGAAGCTGATTGAGGTTCAGGATCTTGTCGTCCGGTTTGGCTCCCGGCGGCACGCCTTTACCGCAGTGGATAACGTATCCTTCCACATTTATCAGGGCGAGACCTTCGGTCTGGTTGGTGAATCCGGCTCCGGAAAGACCACCATCGGCCGCGCCATCATCCGCATTCACCCCACTGCCGACGGCAAAATCCTCTTTGACGGCAAGCAGATCAACGGGCGCATCTCCAAGGCTCTTGACCGGGAGGTCACCCAGCGCATCCAGATGATCTTTCAGGATCCCATGTCCTCGCTGAACGAACGGGCAAAGGTGGATTATATTGTCAGTGAAGGACTTTACGCTGGCGGACACCATCTGTCCGAAAGCGAGCGTCAGGCCAAGGTGGCAAGCGCCCTGTCTGACGTGGGTCTGCTGCCGGAATTTGCCAGCCGCTTCCCCCATGAGTTCTCCGGCGGCCAGCGTCAGCGAATCGGCATTGCCCGGGCGCTGATCATGGAACCGGACTTCATCATTGCCGACGAACCGATCTCCGCGCTGGACGTTTCCATCCGGGCGCAGGTTCTGAACCTGCTGTCCAAGCTGCAGAAGGAGCGGAATCTGACCTATCTGTTCATCGCCCACGACCTGTCGGTGGTTCGCTTTATCTGCGACCGCATCGCCGTCATTCACAAGGGCAAGATCGTGGAGCTGGCGCAGAGCGAGGAGCTGTTCGCCCATCCCCTGCACCCCTACACCCGTGCGCTGCTGTCCGCCATCCCCCAGCCCGACCCCATCGCGGAGCGGCAGAAAAAGCTCATCGTCTACGACCCCAGCTGCCATCACTACAGCGAGACGAACCAGCCGGACTGGTGCGAGATCGTCCCCGGCCACTTTGTTCTGGCAAGTGAGCCTGAGCTGGAAGAATACCGCAAACAGTTTTGACATTCTGCAAGCAGAGCACGTACCCGTGTTCTGCTTGCGCCATATTTCTTTTCGAGGTGCCTGCCATGATCGATCCCAAGCCCCTTTTCCCCGGCGCCAGAGTGGCGCTGGTCGCCCCCGCCTCCGCCGTGCCGGAGGAAAAACTGCCCGGCGCTCTTGACCTCGTCCGTCGGCTGGGCATGGAGCCGGTGCTGTACCCCTCCTGCTATTTTGCCAACCGGGACGGCTATCTGGCCGCAACGGACGCCCAGCGGGCGGAGGACGTCAACCGCGCCTTTGCCGACAAAACCATTGACGGCGTGTGGTGCATCCGCGGCGGCTACGGCGGCCACCGCATTCTTCCCCTGCTGGACGCGGACGCTATCCGGAAGAACCCCAAGTGGTTCGGCGGCTATTCCGACGTCACCGCCCTGCACCTGTTTCTGAATCAGGTCTGCGGTCTCACCACCTTCCACTGCACCATGCCATCTACCGAGCCGAACCCGAATACATACACACTCGACTATCTGAAAAAGGCCCTGTTCGGCGGTCTGAACGGCGCACTTTCCAATCCGGAAGGTCAGAGCATCCGCACGTTGGTTCCGGGTAAGGCGGAAGGCGTTCTCTGCGGCGGCAATCTGTCCCTGCTGGCGGCGTCTCTCGGCACGCCTTGGGAGGTCGATACCAAGGGCAAAATCCTGTTTCTGGAGGACATCGGCGAAAAAACCTATCGTCTGGACAGTATGCTCACCCAGCTGCGCAATGCCGGGAAATTCCGGGACTGCGCCGGCATCATTCTGGGCGCGTGGACGGACTGCGTGCCGGAAATGCCGGAGCGCACCCTGACGCTGGACGAGATCTTCACCCAGCTCATCGTCCCCGCCGGAAAGCCCGCCGTCATGGATTTGGCCTGCGGCCACTGCGCCACCACCCTGGCGCTGCCCATGGGCCGCAAGTGCCGTCTGAACGCGGACGCGGGCAGCATCACATTGGAGGCGTGACCATGAACGATCTGGCTTCCCGGCTGAATGCCGTCATGGATGCGTTTCCCGCCAAAACCGCGTTATACTGCGTGGACTTGACCACCGGCACCCCCATCGCCGCCATTCGGGAGAACACCCGGGTGGTCTCCGCCTCCACCATCAAGGTATCCATTCTGTGCTGCGCTCTTCAGGACGTGATGGACGGGAAGCTGTCTCTTGACCAGCCCCTTGCCATTGCCCCGGCGGACTTTTGCAGCGATACCGAGGTCTTTGAACCCGGCTACCGTCAGGACGGCGCTTCTCTCTGGGAAATGCTGTACTGGATGATTGTCTCCAGCGACAACACCGCCACTAACACCGTCATTTCCCTGCTGGGCTACGACCACGTCAACCAGTATTGCCGGGCAATCAGCCTGACCCAGACCTCTCTCCAGCGGAAAATGCTGGACTTTCAGGCCATCGCCGAGGGGCGGAACAACTATACCTCCCCCGCCGACCTGTACCGGGTGTTTTCCTTGCTGTACCATGGCGAAATTCTGAATAAGCCACTGCGGGAGGTCGCCTTCGACTTTCTTTCCCGCTGCCGCAGTACCGACGCATTGCAGCGGTACATCCCCGACGCCGTGACCGTGCTCCACAAGCCCGGCGGGCTGGATCACCTGAACCACGACGTGGGCATTTTCCTGACGGACGACCGCCCCTATTATCTGGGCATCTTCACCTGGGACGGCCCCGCGCTGGACGGTCAGCCCCAGCAAAACCGGCTCATCGGACAGCTGTCCCGGATGATCTACGACGCTATGAAGGGAGAGAAATAAATGAAAGCCATTGTAAACGTCCCCATCTGCGCCCTGCTGGCCGCCCCCACCCGGGAAAGCACGCTGGAAGACGAAGCGCTGTACGGCATGGTGGTGGATATTCTGGAAGAACCTGCCCCCGGCTGGTACCGCGTCCGCACCCATTACCGCTATGAGGGTATCGTCTCCGCCGATGATCTGATCGTCAGCGACGCGGCCGCCGACGCTTGGGCGGCGCTGCCCAAGAAAATCGTCCGCAATAAGAACTTCTGCGACGTCCTCTCTGCCCCGAAGGTTCAGGGCTGGATCATGGCCACCCTTCCCCGGGGCGGCATTCTCTCCCCGGTGGGTCAGCCGGAAAAGGGCTGGCAGCAGGTGCGTCTGGCGGATGGCCGAACGGGCTTCGTCCCGGAAAGCATCCTCGGAGAGTACTATACCGCGCCCCTGTCTCAGGACGAGGAAACCCTTCGTCAGGCACTGGTGGACGCCGCCATGCTCTATCAGGGCACCCATTACCGCTGGGGCGGCAAGTCCCCCATGGGCATTGACTGCTCCGGTCTGGTGTCCACGGCCTATATGCTCTGCGGCATTCTTATTTACCGGGACGCCCATATCATGGAGGACTTTCCCATTCACGAAATTTCTCTGGAAAATGTGAAACCCGGCGATCTGCTGTTCTTCCCCGGCCATGTCGCCATGTACTTAGGTCACGGCCGCTACTGCCACAGCACCGGCCGCAGCGGGGACAACGGCTTCGCCTTCAATTCCCTGAACCCCGATGACCCCGACTACCGGGCAGACCTGAAAGCCGCCATCACTCAGGTTGGCTCCTACTTTTGATTTAATAAGGAAAGCGAGAGAAAATAAATGAAAGTATTTTTAAGCGCCGATATGGAAGGCACCTGCGGCATCGTTTCCTGGCCGGAGACGGAGCGCGCCACCCCCTTTGACTACAGCCCCGCCCAGAAGCAGATGACCCGCGAAGTCGCCGCCGCCTGTCAGGGTGCCCTTTCCGCCGGTGCGGCGGAGGTTCTGGTGAAGGATGCCCACGACTCCGCCCGGAACATCGACCCCGCCGGACTTCCCCGGGGCATCCGTATGAACCGCAGCTGGTCTGGCGACCCCCTGAGCATGATGAGCGGTCTGAATCAGGAGAAATTTGACGCCGTGTTCTTCACCGGCTACCACGCCTGGGCAGGCTGCCCCGGCAATCCCCTGAGCCACACCATGAACGGCCGGAACAACCACGTTTTCCTCAACGGCACGCTGTGCAGTGAATTCCTCATCAATTCCTACACCGCCGGATATTACGGCGTTCCCGTGGCGCTGCTCACCGGCGACAAGGCGCTGTGTGACTTTGCCAAAACCCTGATCCCTGCCATCACCACCGTTCCCGTGAACGAGGGCCGGGGCGGCAGTGTCACCTCCCTGCACCCCGACGAGGCGGTGGAACGCATCGAATCGGCGGCAAAGGAAGCGGTCGCCAAGGCGGCGCAGTGCGTCGTCCCCATGCCGGAGCATTTCCACATGGAGATCGATTTCGTCAAGCACCATGTGGCCTACTCCAAGAGCTTCTACCCCGGTGCGACCCTGAAAGATGACAAATTCGTCTGCTTCGACTCCGACGACTGGTACGAGGTTCTGCGCTTCTGCCACTTCGTTCTCAGCGACGGTTAATTCCAAAAGCACGGCTCGAAAGCCGTGCTTTTGCCTTGCAAATTGCATTTTTTGTGCTATAGTAAAAGAAAAAAGGAGAAAGACAGATGAGCAAAGAATTCCTCTACACCCTGCTTGACAGCATGTCCGTTTCCGGCCATGAGATCCCGCTGCAAAAGAAGGTCATCGCCGAGATGACCCCCCACTGCGACAAGATCATCACGGATTATACCGGCAACGTCGTCTGCGTGCTGAACCCCGACGCGCCCTTCAAGGTGATGCTGGCCGCTCACATTGACGAGATTGGTCTGATCGTCACCCACATCCAGCCCGACGGCCTGCTCCGGGTATCCAAATCCGGCGGCATTTTCCCCGGCGTTTATCCCGGCCATCAGGTGGCCGTCCATGGCTACGCCCAGACCGTCTATGGTGCGGTCGTCCGCAGCAAGGACATGGATAAGGCCGATCTGAAAGCGGACGAGCTGTACATCGACATCGGCGCGAAGGATGCCGCTGACGCCCGGAAGTATGTGCAGGAGGGCGACCCAGTCCACATGAACACCTACCATCAGGAAATGCTCAACGGCTTTCTCTCCGCCCGGGGCATTGACGACCGGGGCTGCGCCTACATCATTCTGGAAGCCCTGAAACGGGCAAAGGCCATGGGCTGCTCTGTAGGTGTTTACGCCGCCACCACCGTGGGCGAAGAAACCACCGGCCGGGGTTCCTACTGGGTCGGCTCTGCCATCCGTCCCGACGTTGCCATCGTCACCGACGTCACTTTTGCCTCCGATTATCCCGGCATGGATGCCAAGCAGTCCGGCGAGGTGAAGCTGGGCTGCGGCGGCGTGCTCTGCAACAGCTCCATCGGCAGCCGGAAGGTCAACGACCTGCTGAAAGCCGTGGCGAAGGAGCATAACATCCCCTACCAAATCGAGTCCTACATGGGCAGAACCTACACCGACGCGGACAACCTCCACGTCACCGGCACCGGCGTGGTCACAGCGCTGCTGTCCCTGCCCCTGCGGTACATGCACTGCCCCTGCGAGGTGTGCCACATGGACGACATCGAAAACTGTATCGAGCTGCTGGCGCAGTTCCTGTGCCGCATCGATGAGCATATTGATCTCGACCCCTTTCACTGATCTCAAAATCTAAAACAGGGAGGAAACCATCATGACTTATCAGGAAGTTCTTGAAAACGCACGTGCGGTTCTCAGCAAAAACTGCAAGGCCTGCCCCGTCTGCAATGGCAAGGCCTGCGGCAACCACATTCCCGGCCCCGGTGCCAAGGGCGTTGGCGACACCGCCATCCGCAACTATGAAAAGTGGCAGGACATCCGCGTTAACATGAACACCATTCACCCCTGTGTGACGCCGGACACCTCTCTGAACCTGTTCGGCAAAACCTTCCGCTATCCCTTCTTCGCAGGCCCCGTGGGCGCCGTCACCGTCCACTACAGCGACAAATATGACGACATGGCTTACAACAACATTCTCGTAAAAGCCTGTGCCGACAATGGCATTGCCGCCTTCACCGGCGACGGTCTGAACGGCGAGGTCATGAAGGTCGCTTGCAAGGCCATCGCCGCCTCCGGCGGCACCGCCATCCCCACGGTGAAGCCCTGGAACCTGGAGACCATTCAGGAAAAGCTGGGCTATTGCAAGGAATCCGGCTGCTTCGCCGTGGCTATGGACATTGACGCGGCGGGTCTGCCCTTCCTGAAAAACATGAATCCCCCGGCGGGCAGCAAGACCGTGGAGCAGCTGGCCGAGATCGCCGGAATGGTCGGAAAGCCCTTCATCGTCAAGGGCATCATGACCGTGGCAGGCGCGCTGAAAGCCAAAGAGGCCGGGGCTTCCGCCATCGTGGTCAGCAACCACGGCGGCCGCGTTCTGGATCAATGCGCCGCTACTGCCGAAGTTCTGGCGGACATCGTGGACGCCATGAAGGGCAGCGGTGTGAAAATCTTCGTGGACGGCGGCATCCGCAGCGGCGTTGACGTCTTCAAGGCGCTGGCGCTGGGCGCCGACGCGGTACTCATCTGTCGCCCCTTCGTCCCCATGGTCTACGGCGGTGCCGAGGAAGGCGTGAAGCTTTACATTGAGAAGATCGGCGCGGAGCTGAGCGACACCATGGCCATGTGCGGCGCGGAGAATCTGGCGTCCATCAATCGGGATATGGTGCTTGTGAAGTAACATTGTCTGCGTTCCCTCTCCCGGATACCGGAATACGGTATCCGGGAGGTTTTTCGCTGGATTTAAAGAAAAAATGCCCTTTCTTTTTTCTGAAATCTATGGTAAAATATACGGACTTTCTATAGGAGGCCGGGTTATGGCACATTTTTTGCTGCGTCTCTTTGTTAAAAACGCCGACCAGACCAGCGACCCCAAAGTGCGCGCCGCCGTGGGTACTCTGTCCGGGATCGTGGGCATTCTCTGCAATTTCTTCCTTTTCCTCGGGAAAGTCATTATCGGCACCCTGTCCGGCTCCGTTTCCATCACTGCTGACGCCATGAACAACCTGTCCGATGCGGCCAGCTCCATTGTGACGCTGGTTGGCTTCAAGCTGGCGGAGCAGCCCGCCGACGCGGAACACCCCTACGGCCACGCCCGGTTTGAATACCTGTCCGGTCTGGTGGTCTCCGCCATGATCGTCATTATCGGCTTCGAGCTGGCAAAGACCTCCGTGGGGAAAATCCTCTCCCCGGTGCCGGTGGTGTTTTCCGCCCCGCTGGCGGCGGTGCTGGTGCTGTCCATCGCCGTCAAGCTGTGGCTGTGCCTGTTCAACCGGACGCTGGGCAGGAAAATCAACTCCACCACTTTGCTCGCAACCTCCGAGGACAGCCGCAACGACATCATCACCACCGCCGCCGTCCTGCTGGCCGCCGTCATCGAGGCCGTTTCCGGGCTGTCCATTGACGGCTTCGTGGGTCTGGCCGTGTCGCTGTTCATTCTCTACAGCGGTGCCAAGCTGGCGAAGGAGACCATCAGTCCCCTGCTTGGCGAAGCTGCTTCCCCCGAACTTCAATCGCGTATCGTGGACTACATCAGCGCCCAGCCCAAGGTTCTGGGATATCACGACCTGATGGTTCACGATTACGGCCCCGGCCAGCGCTTTGCCACCATCCACGTGGAAATGGACTGCAAGGAAGACCCCATGCAGTGCCACGAGCTGATCGACGACATGGAGCGGGAGTGCCTGAAAAGCCACAACATCCATCTGGTCATCCATTACGACCCCGTGGTAACGGACGACCCGGAGCTGACCCGGCTTCACATTCTCGTGGACGACTTGCTCAGCGGAATGGACGCCCGGCTGAAAACCCACGATTTCCGCATGGTGCCCGGCGGCGGACATACCAACCTCATTTTTGACATTGCCGTGCCTCAGGACACAAAATTTACGAAGTCGGAAATTCAGGATAAGCTTGAGGAAGCGCTTCGCGCCCGGGAGGGCAAGACCTACCACACCATCATCACCTTCGATCCCATCGCCTTCAATCAGGAATCCTGTGAGCACCAATAACCGTCGATTTTCGGCAGATTTCAATTTTTCGTCTTGCACTTTTCCAAAAAGCCGTTATAATATCTCTGCTGATAGAAAGAAGGTGCTCATTTGAACCAGACGAACAGAAACATGCTGGAAGGGCCTCTGTTTCCGAATATCATCCGGTTTACCATTCCCATTATTCTGACCAGCGTTTTACAGCTGCTTTTCAACGCGGCGGACCTCGTGGTGGTGGGGCAGTTCTGCGGCAGCGTGTCCGTCGCCGCGGTGGGCGCTACCGGTTCCATTACCGGTCTGCTGGTCAATTTCTTCATTGGCCTGTCCGTAGGCGCGGGCGTGGCCGTCGCCCACGGCCTTGGCGGCCGGGAAAATGAGGTCGTTCACCGCACTGTGCATACCGCGCTGCCCACCGCCATCTTAAGCGGCGCGATCCTGACGGTCGCCGGCCTTACCTACTCCGAGACGTTTCTTATCATGATGGGGACACCTGATACCGTACTGCCCCTCTCCACCGTTTACATGCGGATCATCTTCTGCGGCGTCACCTTTAACATGGTGTACAATTTCTGTGCCTCCATTCTCCGCGCCGCCGGTGATACCAAAAGCCCGTTGGTCTTCCTGCTGTTCGCGGGCATCCTGAACGTGATTTTGAATCTGGTTTTCGTCATCCAGTTCCAGATGAATGTGGCCGGTGTGGCGCTGGCGACCATCATTTCTCAGGCGGTTTCCGCCGTGCTGGTGGTCATCGCTTTGATGCGCAGAACCGACGCCTGCAAGCTATACCTTAACAAGCTGCGCTTTTACAAGCCCCAGCTGGCGAAAATTCTCCGCATCGGACTGCCTGCGGGCATCCAGAGCGCCCTGTTCGCCATTTCCAACGTGCTGATCCAGTCGTCGGTAAACTCCTTCGGTGATGTTTTCATGTCCGGCAACGCGGCGGCAAGCAACCTTGAGGGCTTCGTCTATGTCTGTCTCAATGCGTTCCACCAGTCCGCCGTCAATTTTGTCGGGCAGAACGCCGGCGCGAAGCAGTACCGCAGGGTGCGGCAGACCCTGTGGATCTGTCTGGGGTGCGTTACGGTAGTGGGACTGGTGCTTGGGTCGCTGGTCTACGTGTTCGGCCCCTCGCTGCTCTCCATTTACATCACCGACTCCCCGGAAGCCATCTCCTATGGCATGACCCGTCTGGCCTTCATCTGCCTGCCCTATTTCACATTCGGCATGATGGACGTGACCACCGGCGCGCTTCGGGGCATCGGCGCGTCCTTCGTTCCCATGATGATCTCCATTCTCGGCGTGTGCGGCTTGCGCATCGTCTGGATCTACACCATTTTCCAGATTCCCCAATACCACACGCCGCAGTGCCTGTATCTTTCCTATCTTGTCTCATGGGTCATCACCTTCATTGTCCAGCTGGCCGCTTTCTTGATCGTGTTCCGAAGGTATCTGAAAACAGCAGAATAATGCACCATCGGCTTCCCGGCTTTTGATAGGCGTTCGTAAAACAATGAATGTGGCGTATCGGCACAGATACGCTCCATTTTTCAATCCAAAATGCGCACACCCCCTTGGCTCTCCCTCTCGGAGAGCTGTCTGATGCTCCCCGGCCAATGGGCGGGGAGCCATTTTTTCATTTTTCTGGAAAAATGGGCTTGACAATTCCCCGGCGCTGTGTTATTGTATTAATGCACTAATACAGTAGTACAAATCAGGAGGTGTCTATGAACTGGAAATTTGCCGGTGACCGTCCGGTATATCAGCAGATCATGGCAGCGATCCGCGGTGCGATCCTGAAAGGCGAGCTGCCCCCGGGGGGAAAAGTCCCCTCCGTCCGGGATCTGGCCGCTCAGGCGCAGGTAAACCCCAACACCATGCAGCGCGCCCTGACGGAGCTGGAGCGGGAAGGTCTTCTCGTCAGCGGCGGCACCAGCGGCCGCAGCGTCACGCAGGACGAAGCCGTTCTCGTCGCCATGCGGGAGCAGACGCTGGAGGAACTCGCTCGGGAATGTGCCGAGAAATTTATGACGTTCGGCGTAACGCCAACACAGGCGGCCCAGCTTTTACTGGGTCTGGAAACGAAGAAGGAGGAATAACATGGAACAAACTGTTCTGACCGCCAGCGGCCTTACCATGCGCTATCACAGCACGCTGGCTCTGGACAATCTGGATCTGACCCTGCCTCAGGGAAAGATCGTCGGTCTTCTTGGCCCCAACGGCAGCGGAAAGACCACCTTTATCAAGCTGGCCGCAGGTCTGCTGACCCCCACGGCGGGCGAGATCACCATTTGCGGCAATAAAATCGGGACGGCCACCAAGGCCGTGGTCTCCTATCTCCCTGACCGCCCCTATTTCAGCCGTCAGGTTCGGGTGGAGCAGCAGCTGGATTTCTTTCAGGATTTTTACGTGGACTTTGACCGGGCGCGGGCAGAGGAAATGCTCTCCGCGCTGAACATCTCCCTGAGCGCCAAATTCAAGGCGTTGTCCAAGGGCAATCAGGAAAAGGTTCAGCTGGTTCTGGTGATGTCCCGCCGGGCAAAGCTGTACCTGCTGGATGAACCCATCGGCGGTGTCGATCCCGCCGCCCGGGATTACATCCTCAACACCATTATCACAAACTACGACCCCAGCGCCACGGTGCTGATCTCCACCCACCTGATTGCCGACGTGGAGCGGGTACTGGACGAATATCTGTTCCTGTCCCAGGGCCGCATTTTGCAGGGCGGAAACGTGGACGCCGTGCGGGAGGAGACCGGCAAGTCGCTGGATGAACTGTTCCGGGAGGTATTCAAATGTTTGCCAAATTGCTGAAAATGGAATTCCGTTCCACCTGGAACGTGCTGGGCATTCTGTGCCTGAGTCTGGTGGGCGCGGGGCTTTTGGGCGGCGTCGCCATCCGGTATCTGGTGGGTGCCAGCGCTCCGAAGGAGTGGCTGGAGGTTTTGTGTACGCTGACCATTACCGCGGCCGTGCTGTTCTTCGTCGTCTGCGGTGTGGCGGCGCTGATCGTGCAGATCGTCCGCTTCTACCGCAGCCGCTTCACCGATGAAGGCTATCTGACCTTCACCCTCCCCGTCACCACCCATCAGGTGCTGCTTTCCAGCTTCCTCACCAGCGCCGTCAACCTGATCGCCGTGGCTGCCGTCGGCGCTGTCGGTTTGATCCTGATGGGGCTGTGCGCCATCCCCGATTTTGAGATTCTCCGGAAAGGCATGGACATTTTCTGGCAGGAGTTTCCCGAACTCTGGGCGCGGTTCACCCAGGCGGATGTGCTTCAGGCCTTCGGGCTTCTCCTTGTGAACGCAATCGTCGCTTTTTCCAATGAGCTGATTCTCATTATGCTTGCCGTGACCATTGGCTACCTCGTTGCCAAAAAGCACAAGAGTCTCGCCGCCGTCGCCTTCTATTACATTCTGCACCTCGTCGATCTTACCTTTACCGGCGTCAGCATGGTAAAGCTGGCAGAAAGTCCCAACAGTCTGCTGGGTCTTCTGGCGCTCGTCAATCTCTTCATTGCGGTTGCCGGGTATTTCCTGATGTACTTCCTTGTGGACAAAAAACTGAATCTGAACTGACCCTTTTCCCCACATCCGAGCCTGTTTCAGGCTCGGATTTTGCATATTTTATCACATATATTTGTTCATCCTCAATAAAAAATGACTTCCCCCGATTTGCACACTGTGACAATTTGTCCACCAATCTTCAAAATTTCCTCACATTTTCTGGCATTATTTCATATTGTATTCTTAAGGGATCAATGGTATCATAGAAATAATATACATTTGTCTCCACAACATGGACGCTGTATAAAAGGAGAGAGGTTATGAAATACATTGTGATTCTGGGAGACGGCATGGCCGACGAACCCATTGATGCCCTCGGCGGAAAATCGCCGCTTGCCTGCGCGGAAACGCCTGTGATGGACGAACTGGCGTCAAAAGGCGAAATGGGAATGGTGCAGAACGTCCCCGCCGGGATGGCTCCCGGCAGCGACGTGGCCAACCTGTCCGTTCTGGGCTACGATCCCGCCGTCTGTTACTCCGGACGATCTCCTCTGGAAGCACTGAGCGTCGGCGTCGCCATGGAGCCGACGGACATCGTTCTGCGCTGCAACATCGTAACGCTGACCGAGGAAGAACCCTACGCTGAAAAAACCATCCTCGACCACAGCTCCGGCGAAATCTCCACCGCCGACGCTGACGTTTTGATGGACGCCATCCGTGAAGCCTTCAACGGCGACGAATTTCAGTATTACACCGGCACCAGCTACCGCCACATCACAATCTGGAAAAATGGCACCATGCCCCAGCTGGAGCCGCCTCACGACCATCTGACCCACGTCATCGGCCCCTACCTGCCCAAAGAACCCAAGCTGCGGGCAATGATGGAAAAGAGCTTTGACATTCTGAACACTCACCCCCTGAATCTGGAGCGGGCGGCCAAAGGCAAAAACAAGGCCAATTCCCTCTGGTTCTGGGGCGCGGGAACAAAGCCCTCCCTGCAAAACTTTACTGAGAAAACCGGTCTGAAGGGCGCTATGGTGTCCGCCGTAGACCTGCTCAAGGGCATTGCCGTGGGCGCAGGGATGAAGGTTTATCAGGTTCCGGGTGCTACCGGCTCCATCGACACGAATTTTGAGGGCAAGGCGCAGGCCGCCATCGATGCCCTGACCAAGGACGGCTGCGATTTCGTCTACGTCCACGTGGAAGCCCCGGACGAAATGGGTCATCAGGGACTGCTGAAAGAGAAAATCCAGTCCATCGAGTATCTCGACCGCCGACTCATTGCCCCGGTTAAGAAGGCCATGGAGGACGCGGGGGAGGATTTCCGGATGCTGGTGCTTCCCGACCATCCCACCCCCATCCGTCTGCGCACACACACCGGCGACCCGGTACCCTACGTGCTGTACGACAGCACCCGCCAGCGCAAGTCCATCCAAAAATACACCGAAGCCGAAGCGGAAGCCACCGGCAATTTTGAGCCGAACGGCTACAGGCTCATCGAGCGGCTGCTGAGCAAGCCGGTTTAAGGGAGGAAAAAACAATGTCCAGAGTCTATAATTTTTCCGCAGGCCCCGCGGTCCTGCCGGAGAGCGTTTTGCAGGAAGCCGCCGCTGAAATGCTGGATTACCGGGGAACCGGCATGTCCGTCATGGAAATGAGCCACCGCTCCAAAACCTATCAGGCCATCATCGACCAGGCGGAGGCTGACCTTCGCACCCTCATGGGAATCCCCGACAATTACAAAGTCCTGTTCATGCAGGGCGGCGCAAGCCAGCAGTTCGCCATGGTGCCGATGAACCTGATGAAAACAAAAGTCGCCGACTACATCATCACCGGCCAGTGGGCGAAAAAGGCCTGGCAGGAGGCCAAAATGTACGGCACCGCCAACGCTGTGGCCTCCTCCGCCGACAAGACCTTCTCCTATATCCCCGACTGCTCCGACCTGCCCATTGACGAGAACGCGGACTATGTCTACATCTGTGAAAACAACACCATTTACGGCACCAAATTCTGGCAGCTGCCCAACACCAAGGGCAAGCCGCTGGTCTCCGACGTTTCCTCCTGCTTCCTGTCCGAGCCGGTGGACGTGACCAAATACGGAATGCTCTACGGCGGCGTGCAGAAGAACATCGGCCCCGCCGGTGTGGTCATTGCCGTCATCCGGGAAGACCTGATTACCGAGGACGTGCTGCTCGGAACCCCTACCATGCTCCGCTACAAGACCCATGCGGACAATGGCTCCATGTACAACACGCCCCCCGCCTACGGCATTTACATCTGCGGCAAGGTGTTCCGGTGGCTGCTGTCCATGGGCGGTCTGGAAGCCATCCGGGAGCGCAACGTGGCAAAGGCCAAAGTCCTTTACGATTTTCTGGACGCCAGCCAGCTCTTTCACGGCACCGTGGTGAAAAAAGACCGTTCCCTCATGAACGTCCCCTTTGTCACCGGGAATGCGGAGCTGGACGCAAAATTTGTCAAGGCAGCGGAAGCCGCGGGCTTCGTCAGCCTGAAGGGGCACCGCACCGTCGGCGGTATGCGCGCCAGCATCTACAACGCCATGCCCATGGAAGGCGTCGTCAAGCTGGTGCAGTTCATGGAACGCTTTGAGAAGGAAAATCGCTGAAAAGAGGAAGGTTATGTATCACATTCACTGCTTAAATAAGATTTCCCCCAAGGGCACCGCCCTTCTGACGGACAATTACGCCATCACGGACGACCGGAATCAGGCCGACGGCGTTCTGGTGCGCTCTGCCGACATGCACAATGTGGCTCTGCCGGAAAGCCTTCTGGCCGTCGCCCGCGCCGGTGCCGGCGTCAACAACATTCCCCTGTCCGACTGCGCCGAAGCTGGCGTCGTGGTGTTCAACACCCCCGGCGCCAACGCCAATTCTGTGATGGAGCTGGCGCTGTGCGGTATGCTTCTGAGCAGCCGGGACGTGGTGGGCGGCATCAACTGGGTGCAGACCATCAAAGACGATCCCGATATCGCCAAACTGGTGGAGAAGGGCAAGTCCAAATTCGCCGGTCATGAGATCCGCCACAAGAATCTGGGTGTCATTGGCCTTGGCGCAGTGGGCGGCCCTCTGGCCAACGCCGCCAGAAATTTGGGCATGACCGTCTACGGCTGCGACCCCTTCATCTCCATCGAGGCGGCGTGGCACTTGGACAGCCACATCGTCCGTGTCAACAACCGGGATGAAATCTATTCCAAGTGCGACATCATTTCCCTCCACACTCCCCTGCTGGACGACACCCGGGGCATGATAAACGCCGAGGCCATCGCCAAGATGAAGGACGGCGTCATCGTCCTGAACTTCGCCCGTGACCTTCTGGTGGATGACGACGCCATGGCGGCGGCGCTGGCCTCCGGCAAGGTCGCCCGGTACGTCACCGACTTCCCCAACGGGAAGACCGCCAATATGCCCGGCTGCATTGCCATCCCCCATCTGGGCGCTTCCACGGAGGAATCCGAGGACAACTGCGCCAAAATGGCCGTGCAGGAGCTGATGGACTACTTAGAAAACGGCAACATCAGAAATTCCGTCAACTATCCCAACTGCGACATGGGCATCTGCCGCGCCGAGGGGCGCATCACCCTGCTGCACCGGAACATTCCCAACTCTCTGGGTCGGTTCACCGCCGCCATTGCAGGCGAAAACATCAACATTGACGGTCTGATGAACAAGAGCCGGGGCGAATACGCCTACACCATGCTGGATCTTGACCGTCACCCCTCTGCGGATGTTGTAGAGCATCTGAAGCAGATCGACGGCGTTCTGAAAGTCCGGGTTATCAAATAAGTAAAATAGTATTCGGGAGGGGCTTTGCCCTCCCGAATTATTTATTGATCTTCTTTTTCCTTCTGGTTTTTCAGAAACTGCTCCTTCATTTTTTGCAAACGGCGGCGTTTTTTCCGTTCCCGATTCTGCTTGAACCGGGATTGCAGCTCCGGCGGATGATCCTGTAACTTTTCCTCCGGGATGTTCCGCTGGGCAAGGCGCTTGTCCGTAAATTCCCGCGCCAGGGTGTACAGCACCGACGCCAGCGGGATCATCAGCAGCATACCGAACACGCCCATCAGCTCGCCGCCGATGGTGACCGCCACCAGCACCCACATACCGGGCAGGCCGATGGAGGTGCCCACTACTCTGGGGTAGATCAGGTTGTTTTCCAGCTGCTGCAAAATCAGGAACATTGCCACGAAAGTCAATGCTTGCAGCGGGTTATCCACCAGAATGAAGAACGCGCCCAGCACGCAGCCCACAAACGCGCCCACCACCGGCACCAGCGCCGTCACCGCGATGATGACGCTGACCAGCGGAATGTAGGGCATCCGGAAAATCGCCATGGTCACGGCGAACAGGCCGCCCAGAATGCAGGCTTCCAGACACTGCCCGGAAATGAAGTTGGAGAAGGTGCTGTTGGTCAGCCGCAGAATCCGGATAATCTCATCGCCGGCTTTCTCCGGAATCAGGGAATAGAGAATCCGCCGCCCCTGCCGCGCCAGAATTTCCTTCCGCGCCAGACAGTAGATGGCAAAGGCGATGCTGACCACCAGATTCACAATACCGCTGGTCACGCTGCCGATCACATTCACCGCGCTGCCCATCACCGTGGACATCTGGTTGCCCAGAAAGCCCATGGAATCCTTCAATATTTTCGTCCATTCCAGACTTTCCAGATCGGCAACATCCATGATCCACGCCTTCATGTCCGGATTGTCGTCCATCAGCTGCACCAGCTTTGCCGACGTCTGCTCAATAAAGGTAGGGATGCGCTCCGTCAGGGCGGCAACCGTCACCTGAATCTGGGGTGCCAGCATCTCCACCACGAACATGATGACCAGCGCCAAGGCCGCAATGGTCAGCACAATGGACAGCACCCTGCGCAGTCCCTGCTTGTGAATGCCGTCCAGCTGCCGCTCAATGGCGCGCATCGGCACATTGAACACGAAGGCAATGACCGCACCCGCCACAAACGGCGATATCAGATTCCACACCGATTTCGCCGCATTGCTTGCCTGCGGCGTATCCAGCAAAATCCACGCAAAGACGAGACACCCCGCCGCCAGAAGGAACAGCCTGCGCAGCAGCTTTTTGTCTATCTGCATTTTCAATACCCCCTTTTTGCTTAGTATACCGCAAAAATTTATAAATGTCCAGTAAATGTCCGGCGAAAGCTTTGCCGGAGCGGCATATTTATTCTTTTGGGCGCATATGGATGATGCGTAGCACACAGCATCGGAGGGGTAGCATATGACAGACACCATTGAGAAGCGAGCCTGTGAAGCGGCTGTGTACATGATCGAAACCGGTGCCACCGTCCGGGCCGCCGCCCGGCACCTCGGCATTTCCAAATCCACGGTGCATAAGGACCTGACCCAACGGCTGAAGCAGTACAATTATGCGCTGTACCTTCAGGTTCGGGAAATTCTGGACGAAAACAAACGGGAGCGCCACATCCGCGGCGGGATGGCCACAAAACGGAAGTATCAGCATCCATAACGGAAATGCGGAATGCCGGTCTTGAGGCATTCCGCATTTTTGTGATATAATGCTGTCAGGATTCCCGTCGCCAATTCGTATTATGGTCAGAGGCCTCAATAAGCGAAAGCACACAAAAGGACGGTGACATTGATGGACGAATTTCACGCCAGACGGCTGGTAGACCTTTACGCGGACACGATTCTTCGTATCAGCTACAGCTACTTAAAACAGACCTGCGACGCAGAGGATATCTGCCAGACTGTCTTTCTGAAATATCTTACCAACGATTGTACATTTGACAGCATTGACCACGAAAAAGCATGGATCATCCGAACCACCATCAACGCCTGCAAGGACTACCTGAAAAGCGCCCATTTCCGGCGCACCGTGGCGCTGGATGAGGCTGCGGCGGTAGCCGCGCCGCCGGTGCCGGACACGGAAGTTTTAGACGCGCTGAAGCGGCTGCCGGAGCAGTACCGGATATCCCTGTACCTGTTTTATTATGAAGAATACTCCGCAAAGGAGATCGCCCAGGTGATGGGCAAGTCGGAAGCCAACATCACCCAGTACCTGTCCCGCGGGCGGCGGAAGCTGCGCACACTGCTGACAGAGGAAAGGAGCCAAGTCGTATGACCCACAATGTAAAATCGGAACTGCGGCGTTCCATGGACGCCATTCACTTTTCCGGAGACGATAAGGAGCGCATGGTGGCGCTTCTCATGTCCGCCGAAGCCCCGCGCCAGCGCCGGAGCGGGAAGAAGCTCCTGCTGCTGGCTCTGGCGGCCACGCTGGTGGTGGGCGCCCTTACCGGCGCGGCGGTGTTCACCCGCTGGTCAAGAAGCGCTCAGACGGTCTACAACCCGCCCCAGCAGGTCAAGGAGCAGGCAGAGAAAAGCGGCCTGTCCGTGATGCTGGAGGACAAACAGAAGGAAACCACTCCCGGCGAGGTGCTCAGCGCCACCGATCAGGGCATTACTATTACGGCGGTGCAGTCCATTGTGGATAGTTACGGCGCCGATCTGTTCTTCCGGGTCGAGGGCTTTACCCTGCCGGAGGGTCGGAATCCCGAACTTTTCTGGGACCGTGACGACGTAACAATCGACGGCTCCACGGAATTCTACAGTTCCATGACCGGCTGGTTCTATGACGGCACCACCCGCAATGAAGCCGGGGAATGGGTCTACGCCTCCAACGGCCAGCCCGTCGAATTTGGAAATGATAAGTACCAGTCCGCCATTTACCAATGGGTGGCCGATGACGGAAGTCTGGAGTATCAGATGAATATCCGATTCCAGGATAACGGCGAAAGCTATTTGGGCAAGGAATTTTCCATTCACTTTAACGGCATTGGCACCGGAGCCGAAAAGGGCGGCATCATGGAGGAGCCGCTGGTATCCGGCAGCTGGGATCTGCACTGGACGCTGACCGGCGCGGACAACGCGGAAAACTCCGTCACCATCACCCCCAACATGGAGATCGGCGACAGCGGCCTGACCCTGTTGGAAGCGGAAATCGGTCAGAAAACCATCCGTGCGGTCTATCAGTCGGATCACGACTGGGACGGTTGGAAGCAGCTGGAGATGCTTTCCCCCGGCCTTTATCAAATCTGCATGAAAGACGGCAGTGCGGTTCGGGTTGTTCCCACTCAGGAGAACTATGCAAGATGGGAAACAGAACGCATCTGCGAAGTTACATACGAAACCTTTGACGGAATTCTGGATGTCTCTGCGCTGGATTCTCTGGCCTACGACAAGGGTTCTGAGATTGGCGCCGACGGGAAACGAGTCCACACCTTTGACTACATTCCCATTTCATAAGTTGGCCTACCGGCGAAGAAATCGGGGCTTTGCCGTGAACCAAATAGAACCATCAGTACCCCCTTGCCTCTCCCTTTGGGAGAGGTGGCCGAGCGAAGCGAGGACGGAGAGGGTATACCGGGCTGCAATACCCTCTCAGTCGCCTTCGGTGACAGCTCTCCCAGAGGGAGAGCCAAGGGACGCACGAGAAATGGAGCGTATCGGTACCGATATGCTCCATTTCCTGTTGCTCCCTTCGTCCTACAGATCGTCCGCGTCCTGCACCGGCTTTTCCTCCGGGTGCCTGACCAGCCCCGTGTAGCTGCCAAAGGGGTCGGTCACGATTTTCTCTTTTTTCGCCATGTTCTCACCTCCATGGCTATTGTCTGCCCATCGGCGGCAATTATGTTGCATTTCCCGTCTGGAAATGATAGACTATAGGAAAAACGAAGGGAGATTTGCCATGTTCAGCATCACCCTGATCACCATGGGCAAGCTCAAGGAAAAATTCTACATTTCCGCCGCCGAGGAATACAAAAAACGTCTGGGCGGATACTGCGCCTTTACGCTTCTCGAGCTGCCGGAAGCACGGGTTCCCGAAAATCCCTCCCCCGGCGAGATCGAGGCAGGGCTGGAAAAGGAGGCCGAGCTGATCTTCTCCAAAATTCCCAAGGGTTCGTGGTTCTGCGTCCTCACCCCCGAAGGGAAGGAGCTGTCCAGCGAAGCCTTCGCGGACAAGCTGCGGGACGTGAAAAATTCCGGCAAATCCAGCGCCTGCTTTTTGATCGGCTCCTCCTTCGGCATGTCCCCCCGTGTCAAGCAGCGGGCGGATTTCCGCCTTTCCATGGGGGCGATGACCTTCCCCCACCATCTGGCGCGGATCATGGTTCTGGAACAGCTCTACCGGGCAGAATCCATTCAGGCGGGAAGCAAGTATCATAAATAGACCTCTTTTAAGGCTCCACGCACAGGCGCGGAGCCTTTTCTGCGCCCAATGTGTTTGCTTTTCAGTTGAGTGTGTATATTTTATATGAAGTACCTTGACAGATGAGGTACTTTATGTTATACTGCTCGCGTAAGGAGGGATGCCTGTGTCTATTGCCGGTGATTTGATACGGGGGCATACCGACGCCATCATTCTGGCGCGGCTGCTTCGCGGCGACAGCTACGGCTACGAGATCAACAAAGTCATTTCTACTCTCTCCAACAACCGCTTTGAGCTGAAGGAAGCGACCCTTTACACGGCGTTCAAGCGGCTGGAGGAGCTGGGCTACATCGCTTCATACTGGGGCGACAGCGGCGCGGGCGCACGGCGGCGCTACTACACCATCACATCCGCAGGACGGGAAGCCTGCCACCGTCTGCTGGGAGAATGGCAGGAAACAAAAGAAATTATGGATAAACTTCTGGAAGTGGAGGAGAAATTATGAGAGAGCAGCTGATTCAGTACGTGCAGCTTCTGTTCGCGGGAGCCGCGGATTGCGACGATACCCGGCAGGAAATTCTGCAAAACACCTTAGACCGCTACGATGATCTGGTCGCCGCCGGAAAAACGCCGGAAGCCGCCTACCGTCTTGCCATCATGGGCATCGGCGACATTAACGAAATTCTGGGCAGAGCCCCCGGTGCCGCTCCCCTGCCCGCCCCGGCAGTCAAGCAGGAGGAGCATGACACCCCCGCAAAGAAGCTCCTCCGCGCCATCGCGATTGGACTGTACATTCTCTGCCCCATCCCGCTGTTCGTGCTGGGCAGCGCGTTCGGCATGGGAATTACGGGTCTGTGCGGGACACTGACCCTCGTGGCCGTCGCCACGGTGCTCATCATTCTGGGCGCTAAGAAGGAAACCGAAAATGCAGACGTCGAGCCGGGTACTCCCCAGTCGGCGCTTGCCAAGAGCATCAACGGCCTGATCTGGGCAATTGGCCTTGCGATCTATTTCATTGTCAGCTTCCTCACGGGCGCATGGTACATCACTTGGGTGATCTTCCCCATTATCGCCGCCGTGCAGGGGCTGGTCAAAGCCATTCTTGACCTGAAGGAGGGTAAATAAGATGAAAAGCAATGCAATCGTTCGCATCGTCATCTGGAGCGTTGTGATTTTTGTGCTGCTGGCAGTCCTCATTGCCGGGCTGGGCAACAACCTCTTTGCGATGTTCCACGGCAGCACCGATACGGTGTACCACAGCACCGATGTCGCAGCCTCCGAGTCTCCATCTGGTCAGTCTGATACTCCCATCGCAGAACGCTCTGTCTCCGTGGTATCGCAAACCAGTGTCTACACCATGCCCAACACCCAATCTGCTTCTGTCGGCGCACTGAATGTGGGCGACAATGTGGTCATTGACCGTTCCGAGGAGGTAGGCGGGGGCAGCTGGATTCACATCACCTCTCCGGTTGACGGCTGGGTTAATGCTGAGTGTCTCAAGCTGAACGGTGTCAACCAGACCGGTTCGGTCGGTTCCGCAGACCCCGCTGCCATCCGGGAAATCAAAATCAAATGGATTTCCGGTTCCGTCACCGTCGAGTCGGGGGACGTGCAGGAAATTACCTTTCTCGAATCCGGCAATGGCACCGACAAATATGAGATGGTCTGGAAGCAGTCCGGCGACGAACTGGTTATCCAATACAGCAAGGACAGCAACATCGCCGGCTTTGGCCTTCACTTTGGCGACGGCAACAAAGACCTGACCGTCACCGTTCCCCGGGGCTGGGTCTGTGATTCTCTGGAACTCGACACCGCTTCCACCGATCTGGCCGTCCGCGACATGATCATCCGGGAAATGGAGATCGACTCCGCCAGCGGCACCGCCAAATTTGAAAACTGCACGGTCAGCAGTCTGGACGTGGACACCGCTTCCGGAGACGTCACGTTCACCGGAAGTCTGAGCGAGCTGGACTTTGAGGCCGCCTCCGCCAGTTTTACCGGCGTGCTGGAGAATGTTCCCGACAAGGTGAAAATGGACTCCATGTCCGGCGGCCTGACCCTCACCCTGCCCGAAGACGCGGGCTTCACCGTCAGTCTGGACGCCATGAGCAGCGACTTTTCCTCTGACTTCCCCACCGTAAAGAAGAATAAGAGCTACGTCTGCGGCGACGGACACTGCAAGATCGACGTGGACGCCATGAGCGGCGACGTGTCTATTCTCAAGCAGTCGGCAGATGCCGTCGTCAAGAAATAAATTCTGCCGGGGAACGGTTCAACTGTTCCCCGGCATTGTTTTATTTTAGAATTCGCCCGCGTCGTACATGACCGCAGACAGCGCGCACAGCGGCGCTGTTTCGCACCGCAAAATCCGTTTTCCCAGCGTGCAGACCTGCAATCCGGTTTCCCTTGCCTGCCGGACTTCCTTTTCTTCCAGCCCGCCCTCCGGGCCGGTGAGCAGACTGACGGTCTGATATTCGCCGTCCAACGCCATTTTCAGCGTCACGGCCTGCTCGTTTTCGTAGAACATCAGCGCCTTGTCGGCTTCGGACGCCCGACTCAGCGCGGCGTGGAAGCTGTCCAGCACCAGCACTTGGGGAATCCTCCCCCGTCCGGACTGTTCCGCCGCGGATGCCGCAATTTTCTGCCAGCGTTCCAGCTTCTTTTTGAGGCTTTTTTCATCGGGTCTGGACACGCACCGGGCGGAAGGGAACGCTACGATCTCGTAAGCCCCCAACTCGGTGGCCTTCTGGATCACATGCTCCAACTTGTCCGCCTTGGGAAAGGCCATATACACACTGACCCGCACCGCCGCTTCCGACGTGGATTCCCGCCGCTTAAGCACATTCAGCTTCATTTCCCCGGCGTCCGTCACTTCGCAAAGGCACTCCGTCCCCTGCCCGTCGCAGACCAGAACCGTCTCCCCGGCCTTCAGCCGCAGCACCTTCGCGTGCTGGGCATTCTCCCCGGTCAGCACGACGGTATCGGCTCGCAGTTCCTCGCCGTCCGCAAAAAAGCGCACCATACGCCCATTCCCCCTTTTTATAGTATAGTGTAGCAGAGCGGGCGCAAAGTTGCAAGGGTTTTGCGGAAAAACTATTGACAAATCCCGCAGTCAAGGTTATAATATTCAGGCAAGTTTGCGAGAGTGTTGGAATGGTAGACAAGCACGTTTGAGGTGCGTGTGGTTATGCCGTGGGGGTTCGAGTCCCCTCTCTCGCACCAAAAAACAGGCTGCCCAGCAGGGCAGTCTGTTTTTTGATACGAGGCGGGGACTCGAAAGGCCGTTAAAAAAACGTGCCGGTGGCACGTTTTTAGGCCGTGGGAGAGTCCTTTCCGATTTCAGGCGCATCCTGTAGGGATGTGAATGAAATCGGAACATTTCCCCTGCAGTTGTTCCCAAAACCGTGCCGCACAGAAAAGCCCCGTATTGATTTCTGGGCTTTTCCTACTTTTTAGGGTACAAATTGGCAACGGATTGGCAACGCGTCAGCAGCGTTTTCGCACAGCCATGCTTATTGATTTTCCTTCCGCTCGGAATAATACTCCGGCACGGGCGGGATCTGATTAATGGCATTCACATCTCGTGCATGGTCTGCGGGAGCTTCAGGGGATTGACCTTCGGCAGATCGCTGACCTCGATCTTGTCCTTGCCGAGCAATGTCTTGAGCGCCACGTTGACCATGCGAATGTCGTACTGCCCCTGAAACAGCGGCGTGATAGGACGGTCAAGGTGCAGCATCCGGTAGACGGCGATCATCGCCGTGCGGACAGAGGTTTCCACAGTGAACACCACATCGCCCTCCAGCTCCACGAACCGGCCGATGAACGCGAGGTTCCTGTTGCCCGCTGGAATGACCTCCGGGCGCGGTCCTTCAGCTTGCGGGGCATGAACTGGCTGGTGATATAGGGCATGACCACGGGGATGGCGGTGATATGGGGCATGATCTCGTCGATCTTGTCCTCCAGACCGCAGTAATACAGGAACTTCCGCATGATCTCTTCGCCGGAGCACTGGGGCATGGGCTTCTTCACGTAGGTGCCGCAGTTATTTGCGTGCAGGCCGTAGAACCACATGAACTGGACGCTCTCCGGCTGGTCAGGAGCCACGGGCTGGAGCGGCACATTGTACGCTGAACGATATTGCTTTTGAAGTCAGCAAACTGCTTCAGCTGGAAGCTCAGGAGTTGTTCGGTGTCCGGTAAGCACTCGGTCAAACAACTTTTTCCAAAAAACACAGGAAATCCTGCACCCCGGAGGCGCATAATGAATCGAGATTTGACAAAAGGCTCCGTCACCAAATCCATGCTGCTGTTCGCAATCCCCATGATTCTGGGCGACCTGCTCCAGCAGTGCTATAATATTGCCGACACCCTGATCGTCGGGCAGTTTCTTGGGCGCAACGCTCTCGCGGCGGTGGGGTCATCCTTCACGCTGATGACCTTCCTCACCTCCATCATCCTTGGCCTGTGCATGGGAAGCGGCGCGCTGTTTTCCATCCGCTTCGGCCAGCGGGACGAGAACGGCCTTTGCGAGGATATCTGCGCGTCCTTCTATTCCATCGCCGCCGCAACGGTGCTTCTGAACGTCATTGCCTACCGCTGTCTGGACGCGCTTCGTGTATTTCTCCACGTCCCTGACGAGGTGTGGGGGGATATGCGCGCCTATCTGTTCGTGATTTTTATGGGAATCCCCGGGATTTTCCTGTACAATTTCTTTGCTTCTTTCCTGCGGTCGGTGGGAAATTCTGTGGTGCCGCTGGTATTTCTGGCCGTTTCCGCCGTGGTGAATATCGTTCTGGATCTGTGGTTCATCATTGGGCTAAAGCGGGGCGTCGGGGGCGCTGCGGAGGCGACGGTGATCGCCCAGTACCTTTCCGGCATCGGCATTGCGGTCTACGCCCTTCTGCGCTGCCCTCAGGTGCGCTCCATCCGGCGTCTTCGCAGTCTGCGGTGGGCGCGCATTTCCGAAATTCTCTCCTTCTCCACCCTGACCTGCGTTCAGCAGTCGGTGATGAATCTGGGCATTCTCACGGTGCAGGGACTGGTCAACAGCTTCGGCACGGTGGTCATGGCCGCGTTCGCCGCCGCCGTGAAGATCGACGCCTTCGCCTACATGCCGGTGCAGGACTTCGGCAACGCCTTTTCCACGTTTATCGCCCAAAACTATGGCGCAAGGGAAACCGGTCGAATCCGTTCCGGCCTGAAAAGCGCCGTGTGCATCTCCATGGCCTTCTGTCTGGTCATATCCGCCCTCGTCTTCGTTTTTGCCCGGCCGCTTATGACAATTTTCGTGGAAGCCGGAGAGACGGAGATCATTCAGGCGGGCGTACAGTATCTGCGCATTGAAGGCGCGTTCTACTGCGGCATCGGCTGCCTGTTCCTGCTCTACGGGCTGTACCGGGCGCTGGAAAAGCCGGGGATGAGCGTGGTGCTGACCGTCATTTCTCTGGGCACCCGGGTGGCTCTGGCGTATCTTCTTTCCACCATCCCCGCCGTCGGCGTGGTGGGCATCTGGTGGTCTGTCCCCATCGGCTGGTTTCTGGCGGATATGACAGGTCTGCTCTATTTCAAAATCCGGAAAAACAAGCTGCTGCCCATGGAAAAAGCATCCATCCGCTGAGCAGCAGACGAGGCGGGCAAGTGCTTCATGCACTTGCCCGCCTGCAATTATTTACGCTTTCACAAGAATATCGCTTATATCGGTCTGCCGTCCGCCTGCGGTAAAGGCTGCCGTCTTGCCGTCATGGGTGAGCTTGTAGGTTTCCTCCGCCGCGCCCTTTTCCAGCAGATCAGCGAGCCGGAACGCGGAGGTCGCGTCCTTGGTGACAAAGACGATTTTCTCCACGCCCTGCGCCTTGAGGGTGTCGATGCCGCTGAGCTTTCCCGTCAGCACGGCAAAGTCGGCGTCAACGGTGACGGTCAGCACGCCGTCCTTCTGCTCGGCCGTGTAGGCGATGTCCCTGCCTCCCTGTCGGTCACGCGGTAGAGGGGGAGTTTTAACCGGCTTCCCTCATCCGGTATGGTGTGGATCTTCCCGCACTGGTCATACCGCACGCACTTTGCGGTCATCGTGCCGTCGCGCGCATAGGTCGCATCGTTGTTGGAAACATAGTTCTCAAAGAGATGCCCCAGCTTGCTGTCCGTGTCCGTTACTGTGTTCGTTTCCGTGCATCCACCTGTGCCGTAGCGGACACACTTTGCCGTCTTGGTTCCGTCCTGTTCGCAGGTGGCATTGTTGTCAGAAACATACGCCTCCTCGTCAAAGCTATGACCCAGCATACTTCCGGTATCCACAACCGTATCTTTTTCCGTGCAGCCACCCCTGCCGTAGCGCACGCACCTTATCGTCTTGGTGCCGTCCTGTCCGCAGGTGGCGTTGTTGTCGGAAACATACTCCTGCCCATCAAAGCTATGGTTCAGAGCAGGGATTTCCTCGTTTTTTGTGTGAGAGGAATGCCTTGTGCAGGTGTAAGTCTTAATTCCCTTTTCCGTGCAGGTGGCAGGCTTTGTCACCCTGCCGCTGTCCCACGCATGGTCTCCGGTTGGGTTTGTGATCGTTTTGCTGGGAGTTCCCGTCATGACACTGCCGGGCGCGTAATATTCGATTTTCCCGCTGGGGTTCAGCGCGCAAATATCCGGCTCGACCTCTGTGCCGTTCACCGGACCGTTTTGGTCACGTACGCCGCCATTGCCGATACCGGCTCCCTGCCCGTCATCGCCTGTCTTGCCGCCCCGCACCTTCAGCTTCGCATCGCCGGAAACCGTGATGTCTCCGCTGCTGCGTGCATCAAGGCCGCCGCCAATGCCTGCGCCGCACCTGCCTCCGGCGGCACTGACCTCGCCGCCGGAGATCGTGATGTCATTTCCATCCCGATGCATTCCGCCGCCGATACCCGCAGCGAACATGCCGCCGGTGGCAGTGACCTTGCCGCCAGAGATGGTGATGTTATTGCCATTGCCCCAACCTCCGCCGCCGATACCGGCACCGTGGTTGCCGCTATTTGCGGTGACTTCGCCGCCGGTGACAGTGATGTCGCTGCCGTTACCGTAAGCACCGCCACCGATGCCAGCACCATAATTCCCGCCCCGCGCCGTGACCTTGCCGCCGGTGATCGTGATATCGCTGCCGTTACCATATACACCGCCGCCAATACCTGCGCCGTCCTGACCGCCATTGGCGTTCAGGGAGCCGTCTTTATCCTTGTCCTGAATGGTCAGATTACCGTCGTTGTTCTTTTCCAGGCCGGCATGAGAGTGACCGCTCTTAAGCGCGTTGCTTCCGTTCAGCTCGATGTTCACATTGCCCTCGCCGGTCGTGGAAACGGCGGCCTTGCCCGCGACGCTCATGTCAATGTTTACATCCTCAATGGTGACGTTTGCGGTCTGGTCTTTCTCCGCATTGATGGTGACGGTGTTTTCCGTCGAGCTTCCCTTAATGACGGGAGCGTTGTCCTCCACAGCGGCTCCGCCGCCCTGGGATACCGTCTGGCCGTTTTCTCCGGCGCTGACGGTAATGTCGCCGTCCTCCAGATACCATTCCGCCGCAAACGCGGTCACAGACAGGTTCACGACCAGCAGCAGCGCGATGATCGCGGAAATCAGTCTTCTCATTTTCATTGGATGTACGTTCTCCTTCCTCGTCCTGACCCGTACCCGTCGGGCAGACAGCCGGGGGATTGCATCGGGATATCTCCCGATGCAATGGGGTACCCCATTGCGAATTTTCGAAGGCTATTAGGTGCATACACCAATGGTAGCAGATAACATCCTTCCTGTCAAGCATTTTCCCGGCGGATAATTTTCGCTGTCTATGCCGTTGAATAAACCGCCGGACTATGCTATAATATTGTTTCCTCATAAAATGATTTCATCATTTTATGAAAGCCGTTTCACGGCAGACCGCCCAAAAATCTGTCAGGCAAACAGGAGGAAGCAACCGTGATCGTGCAAAAAGCGCAAAAAAGTGACATCGACGGCATTGAGAAAATTTACGACCGCATCCATGACAGCGAGGAACAGGGGCTTTCCACCATCGGCTGGATTCGCGGCGTCTATCCCACCCGGAAAACGGCGGAGGCCGCTCTGGAACGGGGCGATCTGTTCGTCATGGCAGACGGCGGAAAGGTGGTCGCCGCCGCCGTCATCAATCAGACCCAGGTGTACGAATACAAGGACGCGGCATGGAAGCACGCCGCGGAAGACCGCGAGGTCATGGTACTGCACTGCCTTGTGGTTGACCCACTGAAAGGCGGAAAGGGATATGGCCGCGCTTTCGTCGCATACTATGAGGATTACGCAAAACAGCATGGCTGCCCCGCTCTGCGCATGGACACCAACGTGAAAAATAAGCGGGCGCGAAAGCTGTATCACACGCTGGGATACGAGGAAGTCGGCGTCGTGCAGTGCGTCTTCAACGGCATTCCCAATGTGCAGCTTGTGTGTCTGGAAAAATATCTGGGATAAGAAAAAGCTCCCTTCCGACGGTCTTTCACCTGTCGGAAGGGAGCCTGTTTTTAGTTTGCCGCTGTGTTGTCCTTATAGTAGTCCGTATCCAGAATCAGATTGTTGATCCGCACGAACTGCTGCACCTTTTGGGCCATTGCGTCAAGGGTTTCGCTGCTGGCCTCCGCTTCACCGCCGGTGATGCTGAGAACACGCTTTGTCCCCGCGTCGTAGGCGATATCTCCGGATATCCAGCTGCCGTCGGAGAACAGCGCGTAGCCCTCATAGGTGGGGTCAAAGGCGTCCCGGCCTATGTAATCGTAGGGGCTGTCCACCCCCAGAAGATTCAGCATCGTGGGCAAAAGGTCGGAGGTGTTCAGCGTCTTGCTTACCTCCATGGGCTGCAAATCCGCGCTCCAGATGAAGCAGGGCGTCCTTTCCAGCAGCAGCGCGTCGTCCACCCCGGAGAGAGCAAACAGGGACGCTTCGTCCTTGTAGCCGTAGGTGTAGTGGTCAGTGACACCGATGATAACGGTATTGTCAAGTTGCCCCTTGTCCTCCAGCTCCTGAAGCAACCGGGCAAACAGATCGTCCACCAGCTTAGCCTTGAGATAAGCGCAGTCCGTTTCCTCGTTGCCGGTAAGCCCCCGGAATTCCGGGTACTTTTTCAGCGCCCAATAGCTCAGGACTTCATTGTACTTGTAGCTCAGATGGGCAGAACGGGTGATGATGAAGTTCAGGGTCGGCTGCCCCTCCCGGAAGAATTCGGCATTCAGACCGGGATTGTCAAACAGCAGCTGATCGTCATACAGAAGGTCTTCCTCGTCCGCACCGATGTAGTCCCCGTAGCAGACGTACTCGGAATACCCCATGGCGGGGGAGAACACCCCGCGGCTATAGAAGCTGGGGTCATTATAATGGAAGGTCTTGGCAGAATACCCCTCCTGCGTCAGCAGGCTGGCGAGGGACTGGCGGTAGGTGTTCGTGATGTAGTCGAAAGCATAGCCGCCCTGACTGCTCAGGAACGAGCCGGTATTCATGCAGAACTCCGAATTGAAGGTGCGGATGCCGCCGTAGCCCGGCGTGTAGAAGTGGGTGAAAGAAATACCCTCGGACATGAGCCGTTCCAGCGTGGGGGTGTACTCCCCGATCATCCAGTCGTCCATGGACTCCATGAGCACCAGAACCACGTTTTTCCCTTCCAGCAGGCCGGTCATTTCGTTGTCGCCGCCCACAGTCCGGTTGGCAAAATAGGCGTTGATCTCCGCTTTCCCTGCCTTCTGCGCCGCGGCGTAGCTTGGCGTCAGGGGGTAGATGCCGTTTTTGTAGATGTCCTTTTCCAGCGTCTGGTACAGGCCGCAGACCTGATACAGCCGGTGGGCATTGAACATGTTGTCATAGGCCGCCTCAGCGGACTGGACTCTGCCGTAGTCGGAGGAAGCGTACCGGATGTTGCCGTCCTGCACAAACACCGCCTGCGGCAGGCAGGCCGCTCCTACCGACGCGGCGATGACCACCGCCGCAGCCGCGATTCCGGTTGACCATTTCTGCTTCCACCTTGGGAATTTCACCAGAATCACGATACCCTGCACCGCCAGCGCCGCCAGTCCCAGCCACCAGCCGATGGGGTAGCTCAGCAGGACGGAAAAATAGTCCGACCCCTCAGACGCATAGCGGAAATCCGACAGCCACATCATCTCGGAAAACAGATAAAAATACCCTGTCTGCACAGCGGCGTAGATTGCGGCGACGAAATACAAAATACCGTACACCACTCTCCCCGCCTTGGCCGGGAACAGCCTGACAAAGCCGCTCAGAATCGCCGCCCACAAAGCGCCGAAAGCCAGCGGCCAGAGCTGCGCCAACCGGAACTCCTCCGTATTCAGGGATAAAAAGAGAAAGGCAAACACTTCCACCAAAAAGAAGGACAGCGGCAGGAAAAGAAAATGTATACGCCGCCGTGTTTTTTGTTTGCCCGAGGTCATGCCCACGAATCATCCGCTCCTTTATCGAAACTCATGGTATTGTATCACAAAATGCCGCAAATGTACACTTAAGAATTCCTTGTATCGATATTTTTCACAAAAAATTTATTTTCCTCTTGTAAAATCTTCCTAATTGACGTATACTTAGGGGAGCTTTGAAGAAATCAGTAAGGAGAGAGGACACCCATTATGGATTTGATTACCGTCCGTGACCTGTTCAAAAACACCGAAAAATATGCCGGCGCCGAAGTGAACGTCGGCGGCTGGGTGCGAAACCGCCGGGGCAGCAAGCAGTTTGGCTTCATCGTCTTAAACGACGGTACTTATTTCACCCCCGTGCAGGTGGTGTATAACGACACTCTGGAAAATTTTCAGGAAATTTCCAAAATCAACATCGGCGCCGCTCTGATCATTCGCGGCACGCTGGTTCTCACCCCGGACTCCAAGCAGCCCTTTGAGATTCAGGCCGAGAGCATTACCGTGGAAGGCCCCTCCACCGGCGACTACCCCCTGCAGCCCAAGCGCCACTCCATGGAGTTCCTGCGCACCATCAACCATCTGCGTCCCCGCACCAACACCTTCCAGGCGGTGTTCCGCGTCCGCAGCCTCGCCGCCATGGCCATCCACCAGTTCTTCCAGGATCGGGACTTTGTGTATGTCCACACGCCCCTGATCACCGGCTCCGACTGCGAGGGCGCGGGCGAAATGTTCCAGGTCACCACCCTTGACCTGAATAACGTCCCCAAGACCGAGGACGGCAAGGTCGATTATACGCAGGACTTCTTCGGCAAGCCCACCAACCTGACCGTTTCCGGCCAGCTTAACGGCGAAACTTTTGCCATGGCTTTCCGCAACATCTACACCTTCGGCCCCACTTTCCGGGCGGAGAACTCCAACACCACCCGCCATGCCGCCGAATTCTGGATGATCGAGCCGGAGATCGCCTTCGCCGATCTGGAGGATGATATGGAGCTGGCCGAGGCCATGATCAAGTATATCATCTCTTACGTTCTGGAGCACGCCCCCGAAGAAATGAACTTCTTCAACGAGTTCATCGACAAGGGACTGCTTGACCGTCTTCACAACGTCCTGCACAACGAATTTGGCCGCATCACCTACACCGACGCCGTGGCGCTGCTGGAAAAGCACAACGATGAATTTGAGTACCCCGTCCACTGGGGCAGCGACCTGCAGACCGAACACGAGCGCTTCCTAACGGAAAAGGTGTTCAAGAAGCCCGTCTTCGTCACGGATTACCCCAAGGAGATCAAGGCGTTCTACATGAAGCTGAATCCCGACGGCAAGACCGTGGCCGCTATGGACTGTCTGGTTCCCGGCATCGGCGAGATCATCGGCGGCAGCCAGCGTGAGGACAACTTCGACATCCTGAAGAACCGCATCGAAGAACTTGGCATGAAGCCTGAGGACTATGCCTTCTATCTCGACCTGCGCAAGTACGGCTCCGCCCGTCACGCGGGCTACGGTCTGGGCTTTGAGCGCTGCGTCATGTACCTCACCGGCATGGGCAACATCCGGGACGTGCTTCCCTTCCCCAGAACCGTCGGCAACTGCGACCTGTAATTGCAGCGGCTTTAAAAGGCGAACCGTTTAGAACGGTTCGCCTTTTTTGATTGTGATTATCCCAGACGGAAAACCGCCCGAAAGAAGCAAGCTTCTTTCGGGCGGAAATTCATTTTTGCATTCTTAATTACACAGCCAGGAAGAACTTCACCAGGAACAGAGCGGAGATCACGTAGGTCAGGACGGAAACTTCCTTGGCCTTGCCGCCGAAGATCTTCATGATGGTGTAGGAAATCAGACCCAGGCCGATGGCGTGGCCGATGGAGCCGGAGATGGGCATACCGATGAGCATCAGCGCCACGGGAACCATCTGATCCATATCGTCGAAGTCGACCCGCTTCAGACCCTGGAGCATCAGGATGCCCACGTAGATCAGAGCAGCGGAGGTGGCAGCGGCGGGGATGATGGCAGCGATGGGGGCGATGAAGATGCAGGCCAGGAACAGCAGGCCGGTGACGACAGCGGTCAGACCGGTGCGGCCGCCGGCCTCAACGCCGGAAGCGGACTCGATGAAGGTGGTGATGGTGGAAGTACCGGTGCAGGCGCCGGCGATGGTGCCGATGGCGTCGGACAGCAGAGCTTCCTTCATGTTGGGCATATCGCCCTTCTCGTCCACCATGCCGGCGCGGGAGGCGGTGCCCACCAAAGTGCCGATGGTGTCGAACATGTCAATGATGCAGAAGGTGATGATCAGGGTGATGGCGGTGAACCAGCCGATTTCCATGAAGCCGGCGAAGTTGAACTTGAACAGGGTAACCTTGGCCATATCGGCGAAGGGAGGCAGGAAGGAAGCGGTAGCCAGAGAAGCGAAGGGGTTGGTGTGCAGGAAGGCAAAGGAGCCGATCCAGTAAATCACGGAAGCGACGAGCATACCGTACAGCACGGAACCCTTGATGCCCTTCTTGGACATCGCCAGGATGACAAACAGGCCGACAAACATGGTCACGACGGTCAGGATCATGGTGGCGAAACCGGTGTCGCCCATGTTATTCTGCAGGTAGCTGGGAGTCAGTGCGCCAAAGAAGTCACGCATGACATAGAAGGGGGTGGTGAAGCCGTTGCCCTCTGCATAGACACCCACGTTGGAGCCAAGGCCGATATTCATCAGCATCAGGCCGATAGCGGGAGAGATGCCCAGACGGATGCCGAGGGGAATGGCCTCCACGATCTTCTCGCGGACGTTGAAGATGGACAGGACAACGAAGACGATGCCCTCCAGCAGGATGATGACCAGAGCGGCCTGGAAGGAAGCCACGTAGGTCATGCCGGTCATGGCAACGATGTTGCCGACGACCACGGCAAAGAAGCTGTTCAGACCCATACCGGGAGCCATTGCGAAGGGCTTGTTGGCCAGGAACGCCATGCAGAACGTACCGATGGCAGACGCGATGCAGGTTGCCAGGAACACGCCGTTCCACAGATCCTGTCCGGCGGCGCCGAAGCCGGTGAGCAGGTTCGGGTTCAACGCGATGATGTAGGCCATCGTCATGAACGTCGTGAGGCCAGCCACGACCTCAGTCTTGACGGTGGTCTTGTTCTCGGAGAGCTTGAAAACTTTCTCTAACATAGTATCGACCTTTCTTTTTAGTTTTCCGGCAGCGCCGGTGGAAAAGTACAAGTTCATTGTAACATTTTCCAAAAATAATACAATACAGAAGACAACACAAACTTGTGAATAAATTATGTCCTGTTTTCGTCGTTTTGACAAATCGCCGCTTTTCCCGGTGTTTTCTGCGGCGATTCCTTTGGATTTTCACCCGTTTTGGAAACGAATCTATGAACATCGCTCTGAATCGTACCGGAATAAGTATCGATATTTAAGGGGCTTCCTCAATTTTGGGAGGAAGCCCCTTACTGTTAAAGTCCTGTTTTTGATTGCTTTTACTGCTTCGGCGCGCGTTTCCGGCAGAGATAGATGTCCAGCTTTTCCTTCATGTTCTCCGGCATCTCCCGGGCTACGGGGCACCGGGCAGCGTTCGCCATGCGCTCCGCAAAGGCAATGAGGAAATCCGTATCCAGCACCATCTGCTCGCCCTTCATCAGTGCCATGGTGTCATAGCGGTTGTGAATGGTGGCAGTATTGGGGGGCGCGATGCGGGCGAAGGACACCGCCGGGACGCCCTTGTCGGCGAAGGGCGTGGAGTCGCTGGAATACACGTCCTGCTTCACCTCCACCGGGAAGCCCAGCTCGTCGCCCAGATAGGAAATATAATGGCACATCTTTTCCTCGCCGGTGACGCAGGAGATAAACTTGCCCATAATGCAGCCGATCATGTCCAGATTGATGTTCAGCACGCAGTTTTTGAGCTTCTCCTCGTCGGCGCAGTACGCCTTGGAGCCCAGCAGTCCCCGCTCCTCACTGCCGCACCAGATGAAGCGCAGGCCGTAACGGTGGGGGTGCGCCGCGAAATGCTCCGCGATACCCAGAATTCCCAGAGAGCCGGACATATTGTCATAAGCGCCCTGTGACAGAGACGTGGAATCGCAGTGGGCGGTGAAGGCAATATACTCGTCCACCTGCCCCGGCATGTCCAGAACGACGTTGTGGGACTGGCCGATATACTCCTCCTGCTTCAGCGTGATCTTCGCCGTGGAAGCCCCTCTGCGGATCAGCTCCACCGCATCTTTTGCGTTGATGTTCACGCCGGGAATTCGGTTTCCGTTGTGGACGTAAGAGCGCAGCTCCCGCTGGTCGATGTCCCGGTCGGCGTAATTAATGTTTCCGTCATAGGTGACGAAGCCCACCGCGCCGTTTTCCAGCAGATCGTGGTAGACCCAGTAGCCCAGATAGCCGTCGATCATCACAATTTTCCCCCGGCACTTGCTCAGCGCGTAGGGGCTGGAATCCCGCAGATAATAGAAAGGCGCTTCCACCTCCCCGCTTCCTGCGCACAGGTAGCCCTTGCAGGTCACTTCCACGCCGTCCACCTGCAAAACCGCCTCCTGTATTCTGGACATCGGCACGTCGAACGGCACGATCTCGGCTTTCAGCCCCAGCCCGGCAATCTTATCCTGCAAATACTGTGCCGTGCGCAGCTCCTCCTGGCTGCCGCCGGTGCGGATATAGGCCGTATCCGCAAATATTTTCATAATCTGTTCCGCGTTCATGGCGTTTCCTCCTTTTTTATATTCTATATAGTAATTCATCCGTGCCAAATTTGCAAGTCCCGGACGGCATCAATATTTTGCTCCACTTTCCAAAGAAATCGCTTGACATGCGTCTGGTTCGATGCTATAATATCACCCGTGGTGATTGAATGCACCCGTGATTTTCATGGGCCTTTAGCTCAGTTGGTCAGAGCCTCCGGCTCATAACCGGATCGTCCCGGGTTCAAATCCCTGAAGGCCCACCAGATTTTTCAGGTCTTCCGCCTTCAAATATAAATACATAGGGGTATAGCTCAATTGGTAGAGCGGCGGTCTCCAAAACCGTAGGCTCTGGGTTCAAGTCCTAGTGCCCCTGCCAGGAATGGGAATTCTCAGTGTCTGCTGAGAATTCCCATTCTTTTTGTATTCAGTTGATTCTTCGGGGTTATTCCCGGTATTTGCGGGATTCCGTGATCCAGTCATCCAGAAACCGCATCTGCTCGTCCGTGTGGAACCAATGCTCGCCGCCGGGCATGACGGTCAGCGCCGCGCCGGTTTTCTCCGCAAAGGCCGATATAGTCTCCAGCGAGGTCAGATTGTCATGCTCTCCGTACAAAATGCGGGTGGGAACGCGCCATGAAATCGGATGCTCCCGCACATAGCACAGGTACTTCCACAACAGCGTTTCCCCGAAATCCGTTGGAATCTCCAACTTTTCTGCAAGCTCCTGTTCGGTCACGTCTGCCCACAGCATCATATTTTCAATCAACTTTTCCATATCCACAACAGGAGAAATCAGGCAGGCACTATCAACCAGCGCTCCATCCAGCGAGGACAGCGAGAAAAACGCGCCGATGCTGTTCGCTACCAGTGTGAGACGATCGCAGTGCTTCCGCTGCTGGGCGAAAAACTCCGGGAATTCTTCCTTGGCCTCCCACGGGGTTTGTGCGTGGTAATCAAGGCCGATCACTTCACTGTCCGGGAACAGCTGTCTGTAATGCTCGGCTTCCGCCGCAGAGCCGCCCTTTCCATGGACATAAATCACAATATTCTTCATAAAAACTCCTTAATCAGACATTCCCGTTGACAATTTTATACTGAACTCCAATTAAAATCTTTAGAAAAGATTTTAATTGGAGTTCAGTATCAGCGTCCTATCTTGATACCGGTCAAACGCTCGTAATACTTGGCGATGGCGCTGTGGTCGTTGCCGCCGCAGTCATTGTTGTGCAGCCACTGCATAATTTCCTGAACGGAGGCGGTCATGGGGACGGGCGCACCTACAGCATGGGCGCAGTCCAAAGCGTTGTTCAAATCCTTGATGTGCAGGTCGATCTTGAAGCCGGGCTTGTCGTTGCCCGCGATCATCATGGGACCCTTGGCATCCATAACCGTGGAACCGGCGAGGCCGCCGCGGATGGCGCGGTAGACCACCTCAGGGTCAACACCGGCCTTCTGCGCCAGCGTGAAGGCCTCGGCCACCGCCTGAATGTTGCAGGCAACGATGATCTGGTTGGCAAGCTTTGTGGTATTGCCCGCGCCCACATCGCCGCAGAGGGTCACGGAAGCGCCCATCGCGGCGAGGATGTCCTTGCAGACGTCGAAGACCTCCTGCTTTCCACCAACCATGAAGCTCAGCGTGCCGTCAATGGCCTTTGGCTCGCCGCCGGAAACGGGGGCGTCCAGCATTTCGACGCCTTTCTCCGCCAGAACCGCGGCGATCTCCTTGGAGACCACGGGGCTGATGGAGCTGCAGTCGATGAATATCTGACCGGCGTGCATGTAGTTGACCACATCCCCCAGCATGACCTCCTTGACCTGCGGCCCGTTGGGCAGCATGGTGATGATGATTTCGGCATTTTCCGCCAGCTCCTGACGGGAGACGGCATGGGCGCCGTCCTTCGCCAGCTCCTCCATGGGAGCCTTGCTGCGGTTGTTTACCCAGACCTCATGGCCTGCTTTCAGAAGGTTTCTGACCATAGGCTTGCCCATGATACCAAGACCAATAAATCCGATTTTCATGTAACATTACCTCCCGGAAGGATACGCCGCCGCGCGGCTTCTCTTTATTATCACGCAGTTTTCAGCTACCTGTCTACATTGTAGCGGATGAAACAAATTCTGTCTATTCGTGGAATGTCCAAATCTGACGTACAAAATTCAGGTAAACCGCGAATTCTGAAAAAGGCCTGCTGTCCAAGGGTATTTTACTGGCAGACATCTAAAGATGTATTGAATAATCTGGCATCTGCATCAAATGCCCTGCCGCCCCTGAAGGGGCAATGTATCTTTTTATTCTAAGGCAACACCGCACAATTGCGTCTGCGAGTCTCAGCCGTCTTTTTGCTCTACTTCCGCAGTTTCGAAAATGGGAAATACATACAGTATTCCTCCATTTTCGGAACTTTGAATTGGAACAAAAATCCTGCCTGAGACTTCTTGCCGAATTGTGCGGTGCTGCCCTAACATTTCTGTAGACGATACTGCCCTTAATTGTCGGTTGAAATCCCTCTCTACTGTAGATGTGTGGTCGGCAAACCATTTCTGCTCTATTGAGGGATTCTTTCCATTTCTTTGTTATCCGCTAAAGCTCTTTTCTACCCCCGGCATAGCCGGGGGTCACTTTGGTACAACCAACGGAAAACCGGCAGGCAATCTATCCGATTGCCTGCCGGTTACGCGTTTTCCGCGAAATAATGTTCCCGCGCATAGGCAAATGCCCGGTTGAATTTCTCCGCAGCCGCTTTGCTGATCTCCAGTTCCGGGCGCATCATGTCAAAGGCGTGGATGTCGGTGTGGTAAACGTCCACATCTGCGGGAATCCCCGCGCTTTTCAGCGCTTCGATGTAGTGAAGCGTCTCCACGTAAAAAGGTTCTCCGTCCCCCACAAAGGTATAGGCAGGCAGCAGACCGGAAACGTCCTGCGCCCTTGCCGGGGCGGCATAGGCGGGGACATGCCCCTTCGGCGTGCCCCGGTGATAGAGCTTCCATGCAATATGATTCTTTCGGGTGTTCCAGACCTGTCCGTGGTTGTCCCGGGAGCTTTCCGTGTCCCGGTCATCCAGCATGGGATACAGAGGCATCTGAAACGCGATGTTGACGGACGCCCTGTCCCTCGCCATCAGGCACACCGCCGCGCACAGGCCGCCGCCCGCGCTTTCCCCGCCGACCATGATCTGATCCCGCCGGATGCCCAGCTCCCGGACGTGATTCTTCATATAGATCAGCGCCGAATAACAGTCCTCGGCCGCGGCAGGATAGGGGCGCTGAACCGCCAGCCGATAACCGGGGGAAACGACCACCGCACCGAACTTTTTGACAAGGTCTACCGCACGGGACGCATGAACCATTTCCTTCATTCCCGCAATGTACCCGCCGCCGTGAATCCACAGGACGCCGACGGCGTTTTCCGCGCCCGTCTTCGGGGCAAGCACCAGCGCCGGGATCGACCCGCTGGCAGTCGGAATCCGAATCGTGGACACGGAAATTTCCTTATCCGGCTTCATCGGCCGCATCGTCATTCACCTCGTACTCTGTCATATCGGCGTAACCGTCTTCATTCCATTGGTAAAACAATTTTCCGCACCTGATAATCTTTTCCATCCACCGTCAGAACCGCAAGACTGATCTCCTGCCCGAACCGCCGCTTTCCACAGCTGCCGGGATTGAGCCAGAGCCTGCCGTCGATCACCTGCTCAAAATACTTATGGGAGTGGCCGAAAATGACAATATCCGCATCTTCCGGAAGGTTTTCGATTTCCTTCCGGTTATGCACCATGAAGATTTTCCATCCCTCTATCTGCACCGTCAGGTCATGGGGCAGTTGCTCCGCCCACTCCCTGTCGTTGTTGCCCCGAACCACATAGACCGGCGCGATTTTTCCCAGCGCATCCAGAACGCCTTGGTTGTTGATATCCCCGCCGTGAAAAATGCAGTCGCAGTCCCGCAGGATTTCCAGAACTTCCTCCCGAAGCAGCCCATGGGTATCCGAAATGACGCCGATTTTCACCATGCGCACTCCCTACTCGACCGGAAAGTGCGCCGTTTTCCAGCTCAGGAACGCTTCGGAAGGATTTTTTGCACGTTTTTGAAGCTGGATCATATGGAGATCGTACAGCTCCTTTTCCCCGCCGAGTACATCTCTGTCCAGTTTTTCCACCACCTCCTGGCAATCGCTGCAGAGCTTGACCTCCCTGCTTCCTTCAACCGAATAGAAAATCTCCAAAAAACCTTTCTTTGTGCCGCAGCAGCTGCAAACCATAAAAATACCCCTTTCAAACTTTCTCCATAACAAAATTTACTAGGGTCTATCTGAAAACCGGGAATATGACCAACAGCGAGGGATTTTTCGCCTGCTGAAGCCATTTTTCCGCAGGAATACTTTGTGTATTACAAGGGAAAATGGTGCACAGCAGGCGGAAAAGACCCGCTGTTTGGGCATGTTGACGGTTTTCAGATAGGCCCTAAAGCGTCCCCGTGTTTAGGTCGATTTTCCGCCGTCCAGTTCTTCGGGTTGGTGTCGTCCGGCGCCAGCCCTGCGAGAATGGCTTCATAGTGCGCCACTTTATCATCCATGTACCTTGCGGTAGCCTTCGCTTCCTCCACACGCTTATAGGCTTCTTCCCGCTGCTTCCGAATGATGGCATAGCGTGCGCGCAGATTTTCCTCGGATTCCTCCATCAGGCACAGGCGGCAGTACTCCCGAATGTCCTCGATGGAGGCCCCGCACCCCTTCAGGCACATAATGCCCTGCATCCAGTTGACGGATTCCTCGTCGAACACCCGTCGGTTGCCGCTGTCCCGCGTGCAGGGCAGCACCGAACAATTCGGCAAGAAGTCTCAGGCAGGATTTTTGTTCCAATTCAAAGTTCCGAAAATGGAGGAATACTGTATGTATTTCCCATTTTCGGAACTGCGGAAGTGGAGCAAAAAGACGGCTGAGACTCGCAGACGCAATTGTGCGGTGTTGCCATAGACATTATTTCACGTTGATCTGGCAGCAGCGCATGGTCGCGAGGGCTGCCTCATGGGTCGCCGGGGTGACGCCCGCGCAGCAGGCGCTGTCCACAGAAATCTCCATCTCCGGGAAATTCGCTTTCAGCATCAGGGCGTTGGACACCACGCAGATGTCCGTACACAGCCCTACCAGTTCCATGGTGAACGTCTCCCCTGCCGCTGCCTGATACAGCAGTCTCGGCAACAGCACAGAACCGAAGGTCAGCTTCTCCACCGGCGTGTATCCCTTCTGTTCCAGCGCAGCGGCTACGCCGCTGTCCAGCATCCAGCCGGGCGTTCCCTTGATACAGTGGGGCACCGGCAATTTTTTGCCTTCGGCGGTGTCCAGATAGTTTTCCCGGTGGGTGTCCAGCGTGGCAAAAATCTGACCGTCAAAACCAAGAATTTTGTCCATGACCTTTCCCACAATGGCCTGCGCCTCAGGCGTCCCCAGCGCGCCGTCCACAAAATCCTTCTGCATGTCCACAACAATCAAAAAATGCTTCATGACGATTCTTCCTTCCCCGATCTCAGATGCTTCTATTCTGACACAGAAACGTTAAATCGTCAATAGTTCCGTTTCCTTTTTGTGGGTTCAGCAACGATCAGCCATCCACAATCTCAGGCTCCGCGTTTTCGGCAAGGCGAATCCACTTCAGAAGCTTTTTGCGCAGTTCCTGCTTGACCTGCGTGTATGCGGGATCGTCGATCAGATTGTTCAGCTCATAGGGGTCTTTTTTCAGGTCGTAGAAGAAATCGTCCGCGTAAAGGTCCGCCGCGGGCTGCGCGCCGCCGTTGATACCGGGGGCGTAGACGGAGTAGGCATAGTCGGCCGTGCGGATGGCACGCCCTACCCGGCTCTCGGAGATCTGGGCAAAGACCTCGTTGGGGCGGTCGGGATCGGTTTTGTGCAAAACATCGGCAAAGTCTTCGCCGATCATTTTGTCGCCCACATCCACACCGGCAATGCCCAGAATGGTCTTGGGCAGTCCAGCGGTGCTGATCAGGTCTGTCACCACACCGCCGCCGGTAAACTCGCCGCCGGTCACCACCAGCGGAACCCGCAGACAGGCGTCGTGCATGGAGCGCTTGTAGTCGTCATAGCCGTTGAGATGGGCGTCCTGATTGCGGGTCATGAAATGGCTGCCATGGTCGGCAAGGTAAATGATGACCGTATCCTCGTAGATGCCCATTTCCTTCAGCTTGTTCACCAGCCGCCCCAGATTCTTGTCCAGAGACGCGCACTGACCCAGATAGTCGGGGTATTCTTCCCTGTGATTGCCGCCCAGCACCTCCAGATCTTTGGGCGAGGTGAAATTCGCATACTTTTCTTTGGAGCCGATGGGGCCTTCATAGTGGTGATGGTCGTTCTGGTGGTGGGGTTCAATATGGGAGACGGTCATGAAGAAGGGCTTCTCCCCCCTGTACTGCTCCAGAAATTCCAACGCGAAGTCCGTGATGCAGTCTACACGGTATCCCGTGAAATCAATGCGGTTGTCGTTCTCGTCAAACACAAAGCCGTCGTAGCCGTGGCTGGTGAATTCCAGAACGTCACTGGTGCGCCAGAAGCCAGTATAGCCGCCCCGCAGCTCCCGGGGGATGGCGGTGACGGTATGGTCGATGGTGGGCTTCTTTTCCAGCTCGCCGTCGGACGCCAGGTGCCACTTGCCGACGTAGGCTGTTTCATAACCGGCCTCCTCCATATACGCCCCCAGAGGCTTTACATTGGCCGGGAGCATGATATTATTGCGGAAGCAGCCGATATCTGTCGCCCACTTACCCGTCTGGAACATGGCGCGGCAGGGGCCGCAGACGGGCTGAGGGGTGAAGGCCAGATCAAACCGGGTGCCTTCCGCAGCCAGCTGATCCAGAACAGGCGTAATGGGAAGCTCCTGACCGTAGCAGCCGCAGGTATCCGCCCGCTGCTGGTCGGTGAAGTACAGCAGAATGTTCTTCTTTTTCATATCATTTCTCCTTTTTCGGTGGATATGGAAACCGCTTTTCACCGCAGCCGGCGTGCAGCTGCCCTGAAAAACGGTTCAGGGCAACCGGGTAACCCCGATTGCCCTTTCCCGTTAAATTTGATTTTGATTACCGATTACAGGACGTGATCCTTGTAGTTGGTGGGATCGACCATGACGGCGGGAGTAGCGTACTCCATGGGGATCTCGGTGCCGTTGACCAGATGCTCAACCACGGCAACGATGGCTTCCTTACCGACGACCTTGCCGGAGAAGTAAGCGGCGGAGCGGATGACGGCGTAGTTGCCCTCTTCCCAGTGGCCGGTGGTCTCGTCACAGCCCAGCGTCACGACGCAGGAGGTGTCAGCCAGACCGGCGTTCTCAATGGCAGAAGCAACGCCCAGAGCGCCCTGCTCGGAAGCGACCATAACCAGCCAGGACTTGATTTCGGGATGACCGGCGATCATAGCGGAAGCACCGTTGTAAGCGTCTTCCATGGTGGTCACATAGTCAACCTCGTAGGTGCGGTTGTCGAACGCGCCGCTGAGCTTGTCAGCCATCGCCTGCTTCTCGCCCTCGGTACGGGGGACGCAGGAGGAGGTGGTGTTCATGGTCATGTACAGAACGCCAACGGTCTCGTCTTCAGTCATATTGTTCTCGGTGGCGTAGTCAGCCATCCACTCACCGGCAGCGTAGCCGATGTTGTAGGCGTCGATGCCGAACCAGGGAGCCAGCTTGTTGTTGTCGCCGTCCTTCAGAGGATCGTCGCAGGCAACGATCAGGACACCGGCAGCCTCGCACTTGGCGACGACAGCCTCGGACATGGTCTGGTCGGGGATGCAGGTAACGATGGCATCGGCGTTGTCCGCGATGGCAGTATCGATCTGGGTCATGTACTTTTCTGCGTCACCGTCGCAGTTCAGGAAGTGCCAAGTGACCTCGATGCCGTACTCAGCGCCCTTGTCGTTCAGAGCCTTCTCAATGGAAGCGGCTTCGTTGACGAAGTAGGGGGACTCGGACTTGTAGATACCATAAATGTTCAGAGAAGTGGGGGCAGCGGGAGCTTCTTCGACAGGAGCTTTGGTCTCGACAGGAGCAGCGGCCTCAGGAGCCTTGGTTTCGGGGGTAGTTTCCTTTGCGCCACAGGCAGCCAGAGACAGAACCATCACCAGAGCCAGAAGCAGAGCGGTCAGCTTTTTCATTGTGTTTCCTCCATTTTTTGATTTTTATATGTTTTTCGGCACAACAGCCGCAAACATCGTAGAATTACAGATTCTTCATGCTGTCAGCCAGCAGCTTCTTCTGACGGTTTCTCTGACGGTAGAAGTCAATGGCCAGAGAGCCGAACAGTAGGGCCGCACGGGCGACATACTGCCAGTACTGGGACACGCCTGCCATGTTCAGACCGGAGTTGAAGGCCTGAACCAGAATCACGCCCAGCGCCACGCTGGGGATGGAGCCGACGCCGCCCACCATGGATACACCGGCCAGATTGCAGGCAGTGATGGCGTCGAAGTGCAGGTTGGGGCTGGCGGCAGGCTGACCGGAGAACATCCGGGAGGCCAGAATAATACCAGCCATGGCCGCGAACACGGAAGTCATCACATAGCAGATGATCTTGATGCGGTTGGAGTTGATGCCTGCCAGCCGGGCAGCCTCCGCATTGCCGCCGATGGCAAAAATGCTGCGGCCAAACTTGGTGCTGGACAGGACAAAGGCGAAGACCGCAAACAGGAGAATGGTCATGATAACAGGATAAGGAACGCTGCCGAATACCATGCCGTTGCCAAGGCTCTTCAGTCCCGCGTCGCTGATGGCGATGGGGCGGCCGTCACACAGCAGATAGGCGCAGCCACGCCACAGGGACTGAGAAACCAGGGTCGCAATAAAGGGAACGATGTTCAGCCGGGTGACCATCAGGCCGTTGATGATGCCTGCGACGGAGGACGCCGCCAGAACGATCAGCGCCAGCAGCACCCAGTTCATGTCGGTATTTTTCAGGCCCCATGCGATGAACACGCCGCCGAAGGCCGCCACGGAGCCTGCGGACAGGTCGCTGCCGCCGGTCATGATCAGGAAGGTCATGCCGATGGCGGTCAGTCCGATCAGAGTGGAGGAAACCAGAATGTTGATGAAGTTTCCGTATGTAAAGTAGTTGGGGTTCAGCGCCGAGAAAATCGCGGTCACCAGAACCAGCGCAATCAGAAGCACAAGCGCGTTGCCGGAAATCGGCAGCTTGAAGCCTTTCTTCTCCAGGGTCTTCCCCTGTGCGGTATTGTTTGCCATATTATGTCTCCTCCATCATAGCCATGCTCAGGAGCTTTTCTTCCGTTGCGTCCTTTGCAGAAATCTCACCGACGATCCGGCGTCCCCTCATTACAATGATCCGGTCGGACAGGCCGATGACCTCAGGCAGCTCCGAGGAAATCAGGATCACCGCCAAGCCCTCCTTGGCAAATTCGCAGATCATGTTGTAAAATTCCGACTTTGCGCCGACATCGATGCCCTTGGTCGGCTCGTCCAGAATCAGGACCTTCGGCTTGGTGCTCATCCAGCGGGCGACGATCGCCTTCTGCTGGTTGCCGCCGGAAAGCTCTACGATGGGCTTTTCCAGATTGGGGGTCTTGATGTTAAAATTGGCCTTGCCTTCCAGTCCGATCTGCTCCTCCCGGCGGGTATTGACAAAGCCCAGCCGGTTGGTGATCTGATCCAGTGAGCCGATGGAAATATTCCGGCCAACGCTCATCCGGGGAATGATGCCCTGAAGCTTCCGGTCTTCCGGAACCATGACCACACCGTTGACAATGGCGTCATGGGGTGTCCGGCAGTTCAGGGGCTTTCCGTTCAGGAAGACCTTGCCGCCGGTTCTGGGGTCGGCACCGATGATGGCGCGAACCACCTCCGTGCGGCCTGCACCGACAAGTCCCGAGAAGCCCACGACTTCACCGGCGCGAACCTGAAAGGAAGCATCCTTCAGGAAGGGCGAGGACAGGTTTTTGACCTCCAGCACCACATCGCCGACAGTCTTATTCCGATCCAGGCCGGAGAATACGTCGCCCAAGTCCCGGCCGACCATCTTCTTCACCAGTTCCTTATCGGTAATGGCGTCCATGGGAGAGTCGCCCACGAACCGGCCGTCCTTGAAGATGGCCACCCGGTCGGCGATCTGCCGGATCTCCGCCATCCGGTGGGAAACGTAGATGATGACCTTGCCTTCCGCTTTCAGCTTGCGGATGATCCGGAACAGCGAGTCGATCTCCGAATCCGACAGGGATGCAGTCGGCTCGTCAAAGGCGATCATTTTCAGGTTTTCCCGGCTGTAGGCCTTCATGATCTCCACCATCTGCTGATAGGCGACGGAAAGATCCTTGACCTTGTCGGTGGATTTCATATCCAGACCAAATTCATCAATGATGGCCTGCGCTCTGCTGTGAACCTCGCGCATTTTGATTCTTCCCATGAAACCGGTGGGAAGACGGCCGAGGAAAATATTTTCACCGACAGTCAGCTCCAGCATGATCTGCCGTTCCTGATAGATCACGCCGATACCGGCGGCCACGGCCTCCCGGGGGCTGTTAAAGTGGCACGGCTCTCCGTTGACCAGATATTCACCGGAGGTCTGCTGATAGTCGCCGTTGAGCACCTTCAGCAATGTGGATTTGCCTGCGCCGTTTTCGCCCATCAGCGCCAGCACCTCGCCGCCGTTGGCGGTAAAACTGATGTCGTCCAGAGCTTTCACACCGGGGAAATATTTGGTGATATTCCGAAACTCAATTACATTTCCCATTTTCTGCTCCCTTCTGATCTGTATGCTGCATCTCACATGACAATTGTTTCTACTGAAATTATATCGAAACGATTCCCGGATGGGAAGTCTAATTTCTGTGTTGAAAAACTGGAGATTTTAGACGTTCTGTTGTTTTTGCATGAAATATACGCAACGTTTTTATGTACAATGCACAATTCCGTGATGACAACAGAATTCTGCTGACAAGCCGCTTTCTCCTAAGGCAGATATTCCCGCAGCAGCCGGATCAGATCCCGGCGGTCAGCCGCCTCCGCAGTGCCGATCATTTTCTTCACCCGGTACTTGATGGTGCTGACAGTCACGAAGCAGCTTTCGGAAATGCTGTCGTAGGATTCTTCCCGCAGCAGGCACTCGATGATCTCCCTGTCCAGACTGTCGCATTCATTGAGCATCCGCTCCAGCCGCAGCATACCGGACAGCTCGGTATCCTGATAGAAGATGTCCCGTGATTCCGGGATGGAAGCCGGGCTGCTGTCCCTCGCACCGCCGTCCAGCTTCCGCAGGGAGGTCAAAGGGCTGAAATCCCACCGGATGGACATAACGGCATGGGAAAGATAGGGATTGCGTTTCAGATTTTCCAGAAGGGTCACCGCGGCTTTGCCGTATTCCTGAAAATTGACCCGGATGGAGAGAATATAAGGACTGTAATATTCCGTCAGACAGGTTTCGGCGCAGCCGATGATCAGCAGCCGCTCCAGCTCCTGCGGGTAGGCGGCAAGAAGATTGCGTACCAGCGAAATAGCCGTAAAATCATTCGCGCAGATCACGGCGTCATAGTCCGCCATGGTTCCCTGAAAGCTTCGGAAGCACCGCTCCATGGAGCCGTCATTGATGTAAACATCCCGCTGGTCCTCCTGCCCGATAGCGTAATAAAAGGCTTTCTTCCGGCTTTCGTCGGACACGGAGTGGGGATTGGTGCCGTACAGGGCAATGCGGGTGCGCCCCGTGGCAATCAGGGTGTCCACCAGATGGTGCATGGAACCGTTGGTATCGGAGCAGACCGTGCTGTAGCGCACGTCCAGCTCGTGAAACGCCTGATTGCACAATAGAATTGGGTAAATTCCCACCCGGTTGGCATCCTTCAGCACCGTCCGTATCCAGCCGGTGGATGAGCCGATCACATAGATGTAGCCGCTGCTCTGGTTCATTTCTTCAATGGAGTGGATGAAACGGAACGCCATCCGCTTCATTTTCAGCTCTGATACCAGTCCGTCCACCAGGTCCTGACACCAGCCGCTGTGAGAATAGGTGTCTTCCACAAAAATCAGAATCATATGTTTCGCCTCCATAGGGGTATGCCCGAATCGCTTCAGGCGGGTTGCTCCCTATTATATACCAATAATGCACAAACCGCAAGATGCGGCAAAAAGGGCAAATGTGGAAAAAGTACAAAATCACCCCGGCGAATCCCGAACTTTTTAGTCTTGCTCCCAATTCATTCCTCCATTACAATGGATTCAGTAAGCAAGGGAAGCTCTGATTCCCAAAGAATATGCTACAGGAGGCTGCTATTTATGCCAGAAAACGTCACCGCTCGCAGGGAACAGCAGGTGATCCCCACCTATATTCCCAAAGAGCCAAACGCCATGCCCATGTTCTTCGAGAAGAAGCCCTATCAGGGGGCATCCGGCAGACTTTACCCCCTGCCCTATTCCGACGGCATCACCGACGAAAAGAAGGATGTATCCTACGAGGTCTACACTCTGGAAAACGAATATATTCAGACGCAGGTTCTGCCTGCCATCGGCGGCAAGATCCTCTCCGGCTATGACAAGATCGGCCATTACGACTTTATCTACCGCAACCGGGTCATCAAGCCCGCACTGGTGGGTCTGGCCGGCGCATGGATCTCCGGCGGCATCGAGTTCAACTGGCCCCAGCATCACCGCCCCACCACCTTCCTGCCTCTGGAGGCGTCTCTGGAAGAAAATCCCGACGGCAGCAAGACCCTGTGGACCGGCGAGGTGGACCCCTTTTATCGGATGAAGGGCATGGCCGGTATCACCGTGGAACCGGGCCGCAGCTACATCAAGGCAAAAATTCGGGTGTACAACCGCACCAATCTGCCTCAGATTTTCATGTGGTGGGCCAATCTGGCGGTGGCCGTGAACGAATCCTACCGCACCATTTTCCCGCCGGACGTGGAATGGGTCAACGACCACGACCGCCGCGCGGTGCTGCAATGGCCCATCGCCAAGGGCGTTTACAAGTCCGCAAGACCCTTTGACTACGGCGATGGCACCGACCTTTCTCTGTACGACTCCGTGAAGGTGCCCTCCTCTTTCCTGATTTCTCAGGGTCAGTCCGATATGGACTTTGTGGCCGGTTATGACGGCGGCCTGCAAAAGGGCATTGCCACCGTCGCCGACCACCACATTGCCCCCGGCAAGAAAATGTGGACATGGGGACACGGCGATTTCGGCGAAATGTGGTGCTCCAACCTGACCGACGAGGACGGCCCCTATATTGAGCTGATGACCGGCGTCTACACCGACAACCAGCCGGACTTTACATGGATCGCCCCCTTTGAAACCAAGGAATTCGAGCAGTACTGGTATCCCATCCGGGATATCGGCGATGTGAAGAACGCCACCACTGACGCCGCCATGAATCTGGAGCAGCGGGGCGACAAGGTATTTCTGGGCTTCAATGTCACCGGTTCTTTCCCCAATGCCAGAATCACCGTGCGCAAGGGCGAAGAAGTTCTCTTTACCGAGACTGCCGACATGACCCCCGCGGCCAGCTGGTGCAAAGAGCTGGCTCTGAATGAGGATGCTGCCAACCTGACCGCCACCCTCACCGACGAGAATGGCAGGGTTCTGGTATCCTACAAGCCCTACGTCCGGGGACAGAAGCAGCCCATCGAGGTTCGCACCCCCGTAAAGCGTCCCTGCGAGTATGACACAGTGGAGGAGCTGTACATCAACGGCTTCCATCTGGAGCAGTACAAGCAGCACAACTTTGACCCCCGCGACTACTATCTGGAAGCGCTGAAGCGGGACCCCGGCGACATCCGCTGCAACACCTCCATGGGACGGCTGGCACTGAAGGACGGCAAGTTCCGGGAATGTGTCGCCTACTGCGACACCGCCATTGCCCGGCTCACCAGCCGCAACCAGCACCCCGCCGACACGGAAGCCTTCTATCTGAAGGGTCTGGCCTTGCAGTATCTGGGCGAGTATGACGAAGCCTACGACGTTCTTTACCGTGCCGCGTGGAACTATCCCCACCGCAGCGCCGCCTACTTCCAGCTGGCCACGCTGGACTGCTGCAAGGGTGAATATCTTGACGCACTTGAAAAGCTGGAAGTCTCTCTGGTGCTCAACGCCGGTCACAGCCGTGCCGTGAACCTGAAAACCGCGATCCTGCGCCATCTGGGGCGGGACGAGGAAGCTAAGAATCTGGCAGCCGCTTCCGTTTCCGCAGATCTTTTGGATCTGTGGGCAAGAGTGGAGCTGAGCCATTATGAGGACAACGGCGATGCCATCCGGGAAATGTTCGGCCAGAAGCCGGAAAACTATCTGGATGTGGTCTGCGATTACTTGGAAGCCGGTCTTACCGAGGACGCTCTGTATGTAATAGAGCTGAGCCGGAGCCATTATCCGCTGCTGCATTACTATCGGGGCTACTGCCAGCATCTGCTGGGTCAGGACGGAAGCGAAGCGCTTGCCTTTGCCGCTTCTCTGGATACCGGTCTGTGCTTCCCTGCACGGCTGGAGGACATTGCCGTTCTGAAATACGCCATCGAAAACAATCCTGCCGACGCCAATGCCTGCTATTATCTGGGCTGCCTGTACTACGACCGTTTCCGCTATGACGATGCCGTAGAGCTGTGGGAGCAGTGCATTTCCCGGGACAGCACCCATGCCAAGGCGCTGCGGAATCTGGCGCTGGCCTATTTCGACAAGCGGGGCGACGCCGCCTCCGCACGTGTCTGCATGGAACGGGCGCTGAAATACCGGAAGGACCCCCGTCTGCTGTTTGAATACCAGCAGCTGCTGAAAAACACCAATGTTTCTGTGGCCGAGCGTCTGGATGTGTACGGCCGTTACCCCGAGCTGTTGGCGCAGCGGGATGACTGCTATCTGGATCGGATCGTGCTGCTCTGCCAGCAGGGCCGCTACGCGGAAGCCATCCATGCCGCCAAGATCAAGCGGTTCCACATCTACGAGGGCGGCGAGGGCAATCTGACCAAGCAGCACGCATGGATGCATGTGCTTTACGCCAATGAGCTTGCCTCTGCCGGAAAAGCCGCGGAAGCCTATCAGGTTTACATGAACGGCGTGAATATGCCCAAATCCTACGGCGAGGCCAAAACCTGGTTCAATCAGGAAGCCCACATCTTCTACTATCTGGGCACTCTGCTGGAATCTCTTGGAAAAACCAAGGAAGCGGCAAATGCCTTCGAGGAAGCCTCCGTCTACAAGGCGGCCGTTTCCGAGCTGTCCATGTTCCGGGCGCTGGCTCTGCGGAAGCTGATGCGGTTCAGTCAGGCACAGCAGGTCCTGACAGAAATGCTGGAATCCGGCGACAATCTGCTGAAGAACAAGGATATGCGCAGCTATTACGGCGTCGGCTCTCCCACGCCCATGCCCTTCGAGTATGATATCGTGAAGATCAACTCCGTCAACGGCCACATTCTCCGGGGCTACGCGTTGCTGGGTCTTGGCCGCAGGGACGAGGCGGAAGCAGAGATCGCACAGGCTGCCGCGTACAGCCCCAACGATTTCCGTATTTACGCTTTCCATCAGGTCAAGAACACTTTCTGATTTTTAACTGGAACGTCGCCCAAAAGGGCGGCGTTCTTGATGTTTTGCCTCCGTTGTGCTATGATAGCGACATCAACAGAAACGAGGAATGCTTATGCCGCCGCTGTCCATTATGCTCAAGCCCGCCAGTTCTCTGTGCAATCTGCGCTGTCAATACTGTTTTTATGCCGACGAGGCCGCTCACCGGGAACAGGCTTCCTATGGCATGATGTCAGAGGATACTCTGGAAGCCATTCTGAAACGGACTCTGGCCTTTGCGGAGGGCAGCTGCACCATTGTCTATCAGGGCGGAGAGCCGACGCTGGCGGGGCTGGACTTTTTCCGCAGAGCCATGGAGCTGGAACAGGAATGGAACGTCAATGGTCTCGCCATCCATCATTCCATTCAGACCAACGGTATGGTGCTGGATCGGGAATGGGCGGCATTTTTCAGAGAACACCGCTTTCTTGTGGGGCTGTCACTGGATGGGAACCGGAAAGTCCACGATGCCAACCGTTTAGACCCCACGGGTCAGGGAACCTTTGGCCGGGTCATGGAGTCGCTGAACCTGCTGAAGGAATACAAGGTGGAATTCAATGTGCTGACGGTGGTCACCCGCCAGGCCGTGCCCCAGATCAAACAGATTTATCAGTTTTTCTCAAGGCTCGGCGTGGAATACCAGCAGTATATCCCCTGTCTGGACCCGCTGGAAGCGGTGCCGGGAAAGCAGGGCTATTCTTTGGACGAAGAATCGTATCTGCAATTTCTGAAAAATCTGTTTGACTGCTGGTACCCGGAAGCAAAGCAGGGGCATCTTCGGTATGTGCGCTATTTTATCGGCCTGATGAATCTTCTTGCAGGCAACCCTCCGGGCGTCTGCGAGATGAACGGCGTGTGCAGCCGGCAGTACGTGGTGGAGGCAGACGGAAGCGTCTATCCCTGTGATTTCTATATGCTGGATGACTGGCGGCTGGGCAATCTGACCACGGATTCTTTCCCGGAACTGGAACGCAGGCGGCAGGCGCTGGGCTTCATTGAGGCTTCCCGCATATACCCCCCGCAATGCCGCAGCTGCAAGTGGGCGCCCCTCTGCCGGGGCGGATGCCGCCGGGACAGGCTGGCAATGCCGGACGGCAGTCTGGGCGTGAACCGCTATTGCGGCGCATTCCGGAGCTTCTTTGAATACGCCGTCCCGAAGCTGATGGAGCTGGTGCGGCAATACAGTAGACAATAATAAGGAAAAGAGGTGCGCTGCCTTCCATCGGCAGCGCACCTCTTATGTTTCATAGAATATTCCGTATCAGCTCCGTCAGCTCTTCCCGATTGTCTGCACCGCAGAGCTTCTGCATTTTCTTTACCCGGTATTTTGCCGCGGTTTCGGAAATGAAGCACTGCTGCGCCATGACGGAATAGGACAGCTCCTGCGGCAGCAGATGCAGCAGCATGAAGTCCGTTTCGTCGCACTCATTGAACATGGTTTCCAGATTGGCCAGCTTGGTAAACTCCATGTCCCCGAAAAAGCGGTTCTCCGGAATCGGTACCGGCACGACCGGGCGGCTGTCCGGGAGATAGGGTCTATTTTCCGTCGTCTCCCGGATATGCAGACGGCTCTTGAGCTTCACGCTGACGACCGAGAACGCGTCGTTCTTCTCCATCATGGCGCAGATGGCCAGCGCCGCTTTTCCAAAGCTCTCATAGTCGTCGGAAATGGACGTAATGGACGGCCGGAACAGTCTGGACAGGAACATATCCCCATAACCGACAACATAAAGCTTCTCCGGGATAGCATAGTTCTTTTCCCGAAGCCTGCCCACCAGACTGACGGCAGCGTAGTCGCTGGCGCAGATCACCCCATCGTAGCGGTGGATTTTTTCGTAAAACTGGTCGAAAATCTCGTTGACGGAGGAACCCAGAAAGAAAACATCCCCTTCCCGCCCGGTCAGCTCCCCAAAGCGTCTGGCACGCCAGAGGTCGGAGGATGCGCTGGGATTGACCCCGAACAGCGCCAGTCTTTCCCTGTCCAGCGTCCTCAGATAGTCCACCGCCAGTTCCATGGAGCTGTGAATGTCCATCTTCACCGAGCTGACACTGAGCCCGGAGGAATTGGTCTCCCGGTTGGACAGGACAATGGGATGAAGCCCCAGACTGCCTGCCCCGCGGGCAGTCTGATTGATCCATTCTTCGGAAGCGCCTACCAGAAGCACGCAGGAGCGCTCCTCCGCCCCACCGGGAAGCTCGCTGACCTCCTGAACATGGATGCGGCGCTTCCGCACTTCCTCGAAGATACCCCGGATGGTGCGCTGACACCATGGGTATTTCGCAAACTGCTGCTCCACCATCAGATATACCATCGCTGAGACCTCCTTTTGGTTTTCCCCTATGATAGCACAGTTTTCACAAATAAGTCAATCCGGGGCTTTCGTCTAAAAACCGCTGTAGAATTTTCCGGATTTTGGACTTCTCTATTTGTGGAATATGCAGTATCATGGTAGTAATGAATGACCCAAAACTGTCATGTATAACATAAAAGGAGGATTCCCATGTCCAACGCATCCATCCGCATTGAACAGCTTATGCTCCCCACCTACCCGGAGCCGGGGAAGGAAGAAATGCCGCTGTTTTCCGAGCATCGGGTTCACCAGCGTTCCACCGGCCGCCCCTATCCCAACAAGGTCGTTCTGGAAGTAAACCGGGAACGGAAAATCGAGCGCAGCTACACCGTCGTCCATCTGGAAAACGAGTATCTGGACGTGCTGGTTCTTCCGGAGATCGGCGGCCGGATTTTTGCCGCACGGGACAAGGTCACCGATTACGATTTCTTCTACCGCCAGCATGTCATCAAGCCCGGTCTCATCGGGGCGCTCGGTTCCTGGATCTCCGGCGGCGTGGAGTTCAACTGGCCCTACCACCACCGGCCTTCCGGCTTTCTGCCCTGCGATTTTGAAACGGAGGAATGCGGCGACGGCAGCGTCATCTGCTGGCTGTCCGAGCATGACCCCATCGACCGAATGAAGGGCATGGTGGGCATCGTCCTGCGCCCCGGCTGTGCTTATCTGGAAACCCGCGTGAAGCTGTGCAACCGCACCCCCGTGACAAAGAGCTTCCTGTGGTGGGAAAACGTCGCAGTTCCCGTGAACGAAAGCTACCAGATTTTCTTCCCCAAAGACGTCACCTATGTGAATTTCCATTATCTGGACTCCCGGATCTCCTACCCCATTGCCGGGGACGCCACCTTCAACGGCATTGATATGACCACTCCCCGGGACATCTCCTGGCACAAGAACGCAAAGGATGCCACCTCCTATTTTGCCTGTGCCTCTCGGTATGATTTCTTCGGCGGCTATGACCATGGCTTAGACTGCGGCGTCGTCCACATCGGCGACCACCACGTCTCCCCCGGCAAGAAAATGTTCACTTGGGCGTACAATCAGCTGTCCAAGACATGGGAGAATACTCTGACCGATACCGACGGCCAGTATGCTGAGCTGATGGCAGGCTCCTACACCGACAACCAGCCCAATTTTGCATGGCTGGAACCCTACGAGACCAAGGAATTTTCCCAGTACTGGTATCCCATTCAGAAGATCGGCACGCCGGACTACGCGAACCTGAAATGCGCCCTGTCGCTGCAAGCGGAGCATGTCTGGATTCAGGCTACGGAAACCTTTGGTGACGCCCATGTTGAGATCGCCTGCGGCAATAAGACCATCCTGTCGGAGCAGGTGACGCTGAACGCGGCATCTCCCGTTATGCTCTCTTGGGCCCGCCCTGAGGGCTGCGTTGCCATTTCCGTCACCGCCGGCGGAAAAACGATTGCCTGTTACCGGGAGGAAAAGCCGGATAACCTGAAAAAGCCGCCCGTCAAAGATCCCATGCCGCTGGCATCCGAGGTTCGCAGTGCTGACGAGCTGTATCTCGCCGGTGTCCATGTGGAGCAATACCGTGACCCGGCTGTCATGCCGGACGCCTACTGGCTGGAAGGATTGAAGCGCGACCCCTACCATGCAGACTGCCTGCTGGGCATGGCAAAATACTGCTGCCAGATGGGGCGTCTGTCCGAGGCGGAACGCTATGCCCGGAAGGGTCTTGATTCCCTGACAAAATTTAATATGCACACCCAGTCCGGCGACCCATACTATCTTCTGGGTCTGATTCTGGAAGAACAGGAGCGCACCACGGAAGCCTACGATCAGTACCGCAAGGCCGCATGGAACGGCAGTGCCGTTGCCAAAGCCATGGTGCGAGCCGCCTGTATTGCCCTGAAGCAGGGCGACGCGGAAACCGCCCTGGCTCACGCCCGGCTGGCTCTGAGCCGGGATGCCCAGCATCCGCTGGCACCGGTGGTCATGGCTCTGGCCTACCGGGATTTGGGGAACAAAAAAGCGGCTCAGGATGTTCTCGACCGTGTCATGGCCGAGGATCGCATGAACAATCTGGTTCGCTGGCTGGGCGGCGTGGAGGAAGCGCACTTCTTCACCAAGCTGGATTCCGCCCCCGACCAGACTGTGCTGGATATGGTTTTCGATCTGGAATCCATGGGACAGTATGCCCTTGCCGCCAGACTGCTGGAACAGTTCGGCAAGTACCACACCCACACCACCATGACCCTGTATACTCTGGCGTACCTGCGCCGCAAGCAGGGCATGGACTATGAAGAAACCCTCCGTCTGGCAGATGCTGCCGAAATCAGGGACACCTACCCCGCCCGTCTGGCCGAGATTCGGGTCCTGACCTTTGCACGGGAACAAAATGCCGTGAAAGCCCCCTTCCTGCTGGGCTGCCTGCTGTATGATAAGCGCCAGTACGAAGCCGCGGCCAAGCTTTTTGCGGAAAGCACGGAAGCGGAGCCGGGAAATTACATGACCTACCGCTCTCTGGCCATCGCCTGCTTCACCCATCTGAACCGGAAGGACGAGGCCGTGAAGCTGATGGAGAAAGCCCGCAGCCTCAACTGCTCGCAGCAGGTGCTGTATGAATCCGCGATTCTGATGGATTTGATGGGTGCGCCCGCCGCGGAAAAAATCGCGCTGCTGGAACCACACGCCAGCAACTTCCGCCGGGACGACCTGTTTGTGGAGCTGGCGAAGGCTTACAACCAGAATTTCCAGCCGGAAAAGGCATTGCAGCTTCTACTGAGCCATGTGTTCGTGGCCTGCGAAGGCGGCGAGCACGCCATTGCGGATCAGTATATGTACGCATGGTTCCAGCTGGGCATGGCAAAGAAAGCCGCCGGTGACTGGGCAGGCTGTTACGAGCTGCTGGAAAAGGCGCTTACCCTGCCAAAGAGCCTCGGCTCCGGCATCTGGAACCGCTGCAAGTACGTCCCCTATCAGTTCCATATGGCCGAGTGTCTGGGGCATATGGGGAAGAAAGAGGATGCCCAGTCCATTTACCGGATGATTCTGGATATCGAAGTTGAGTTCTTCAGCAACATGCACCTGCGGGAACTGCCCTACTATCAGGCGCTCTGTGCCGAAGCCCTTGGCCTGCAGCAAAAGGCATGGAACATCATGGCCCGCGCCAAGCGGGACTGGAGCTTCAACCTCGGCCGGAAAGACAATGGCTTCTTCTCCACCACGCCTTTCTTCATTTCCTTTGCTCAGGGCCCCGCCATTGCCCGTCGGGCCTACTACCAGTACCTGCTGGGTCTGGTAAAGCTCTACGAAGGCGACCGGGAAAGAGCGAAAGCGCTGTTCCGGGAAAGCTACGCTGGAAACTCCGACAGCCACTTCTGTCATTATTACGCGCATCTCTAACCATCCGCCCCCCGGCAAATGATTGAAACGCCCCAGATTGTGCAGACAGTACAAAAAGCCTCCATGTAGGATATTGAGTTTTAAGCGGAGTGGCGCAGCGACAGCGGTGCCACTCCCGTTTTTGTTTGGATGCGCTCGTGATTATAGAAGTAAATATACCTGTCAATCAGTTCATTCGCTTCCTGGATCGACTTTGGTTTGTGGCGGTAGATGCACTCCGTTTTCAGAATAGAGAAGAAATTTTCTGCCATGGCATTGTCATAAGGATTTCCTTTCCTTGGCATGGACGGCGTTATACAGGATTTTGGTTCTTTTCTTTTCATAATTCCGTTCTGCACATAAGCTCAATTATGCGAAGCTTCACATAGGGTCTATCTGAAAACCGTCAACATGCCCAAACAGCGGGTCTTTTCCGCCTGCTGTGCACCATTTTCCCTTGTAATACACAAAGTATTCCTGCGGAAAAATGGCTTCAGCAGGCGAAAAATCCCTCGCTGTTGGTCATATTCCCGGTTTTCAGATAGACCCTAATTCCGCGTCGAGGCATCCCCACGCCAGGGAGAAATCAGCTCCCAGTACGATTCGCCCAGCAGGTTGCCATGGCCAGGGGTAAGGTCGAGGGATTGAAATACCACTGATTTTAATTCGGACGATCTCCTCGAGGACACACCGGAAGTCTTCTCCTTTTGGTGTTCCACTGGAGAAGGCTCCGGGAACGTTCTCCCACACCATGAATCGAGGTCGTATATCGATAGCTGTTCTGCCTCGTAATTCGTCTGCATTTCTCATCTCCTTTGTGAGTCTGACCTGTTCCATAAAAAGGCCGGAACGCGCACCGGCCAATCCGGCTCTGGCGCCGGCCACTGAGAGATCCTGACACGGGCTGCCCCCACAAATGATATTTACAGGCGGCAGCTCTGCTCCGTTTAGCCTTGCGATGTCCCCGACATGAACCATATCGGGAAACGTCAGCTTTGTCACCTCGATAGGAAATGTTTCAATTTCGCTTGCCCATACCGGGCGGATACCATTCCGCACCGCCGCCAGAGGAAAGTCGCCAATCCCATCGAACAGGCTGCCCATAGTTAATTCGTCTGTCTCCTGATTCGGTACACACCTCCAAAACAAAAGCCAACCGTAAAAACAGCTGGCATATCGAAAATATGTTTTGACTTCTATGTCACATTTTGGTAGAATAAATGTGGTTCTTTCGAGAACCGGGCGCTGCCATAACACGGTAGGCGGTTATCCCCCTCTTTCAGGGGGTGATCCTTCTTTACCCCCTGTCCTGACTGGAAGGGGGTGGTAGATGTGAATGTAGTTACATATGAGGAACTGTTCCAGTTGCTCATGGTTCTCATCACCTTTGCCAGTTTGATCATTACGATCATAAAAAAGAAGTAACCGCCGGCACCCTGACAAGTACGGCGATTACTTCAATGCACTTACTGGGGGGCTAACCGTCTATCGGCAGCGCCCTTTTCTATGTTCATTATACCACGATTCCGCAGTCTGTCAAGGGCTGACTGTGCAGGGTGTTATTTGCATTGATTGGCTCTTCTGTACCATCTCCTGTTTCGGATCGTAGACAACCAAGCCAATCTTATCATAGTCATAACCAGCAGGATTTAAGATCTGATCCCGCACAGTTTTGATGAGGTACTCCGTATCCGGTTTCCCCTCCAGATACAGCCCTTCGTCAATCATGACCGGTACATTCATCCCCTTTGGACTGCTGCTGAGAAGTGGCCGCAATCTGCCCGCTACCAAATCGCGGAGCCGCACCATCCGGTCATGTTTGATCGGGTCTTTGTTGCATTCCCGCAGAATTTCCAGAATGGCTTGCCGCCAATTCTGCACGGTCACTATCCTGCCATCCGGGAATAACAGCCGAGATGGCTTCAGTCCCTTGAACCGTGCCGGGTCTGCCGCCAGTGACAACAGTTGTTCACCGTCGCCCATTGTCAACCGTTTCCCCTCCGTAGGAATCTTTTGAACCAGCTCGTCATACAGATCATCGACCTTCTGATGCATCTGTTCCCGGCTCTGTTCGACCCGAGCCAGACTTACGCCGCCGATGGGAGCACTGTTTTTCTCCATCAAATTTTCTCCTTCTTTCCCGTCTTTTGTCTTCAGTCAATGGTATAGTTTCAGTTTTGTCTTCATGGGATGCGTGCCGGTTTTCATTATCACGAAGCTGCCCTTGGGCATGGATTTCAGCTCATCCGGGGACATGAGGGGACGCTCCATCATTTGCAGGGACTGGGAGTTGCTGTCCTTGCCCTGAGTCACGGAGCCGGACAGAACCGTGCGGCTGCCCAGATTTCTGGACAGCACCTCCGCCGTCTGACTGTTGGGCGCAAAGCCGCCGAAAATGGTGTCCTGACAGTTATCGGCGAGGAATTCCGCCCCTTCTTTTCCATAGTTTTTCTCTAACTGGGCAAGATTCTGAATAATTGGCACAAGGGTCAATCTTCGGGAGCGGCCTGCAGAGAACAGCGGCAGAATGTCAAAGGGCGGCATAGTTCCCAACTCGTCGCAGAAGAACACCGCCCGGTTGGGAAGCTTGCCGCCATGCTCATTGGCCACGGGAAACAGTTCACGGGCAAGGTTCTGGATCATCAGACTGGCCACAAAATTCTTGGTAGCGTCCTCTTCCGGGAGAATCAGAAAAATAGCGCACTTTTCCCGCACAAACTGCTCCGCATCAATGCCTCCGTCAAAGCACAGCACCTGTTCCAGCTCCGTATCCAGAAAAGCATTTGGCCGTTATCTCTATAGGATTTTCCCGGTGGTCATCCATGTAGCGGTTTATCAGGGTCAAAAGGTTATTTCCGTCCGACCGGGTGGGCTCCCGGAGGTCAACAACCGATATCCGATAGCCATAAATGTCATTGGCGATAGCGCCGTAGTTCCGCGCCAGATCGCCTTTGGTATCCAGCGCCAGAAAGCTCATGCCGCTGGCACAAGCATATTCCAGATTGGGGTACAGGAAATAGGCGGTTTTGCCCACGCCGGACGCGCCGATCATCAGCACATGGACATCATCCGAATCCACCAGCGCCGTTGTTTTTCTGCCGCCCTGACATCCCAGGACAATGCCCTGAGGCAGCGGCTTTCCATTGGAAATGGGCTGTTTTCCCTCTTTTGCGGCCTGCCGCCATTGTTTCGGCGTGTATGGGACATGGTGGTAGGTTCGCTTTACCTCCTGCCGGGTAGCCCAGCGGGCAGTCCCGTGCTGACCGTTGCCCACGGTTTTGTCTTTGATACCGTTGAGATCATGCTTTTGGGCAGCATAGGTCACAAAAACAGCACCGCAATGATGCCGCCCACAGATAAAACCAGCATGGAAATTCCATTCATTTTTTGTCCTCCTTCCACAGAAACAACAAATCCTCGTTCCAGTCCTTTCGGGTGGGAACGAGGATTTGATTTCGTATGTTCTTTTCCGTTAATGCCTTGGAAATTCTCTGTGCTGCCCTTTGGCCGGTTTCATCGTTGTCCAGGCAGATGCACACATTGCGGATGAATTGTCTGCCCTCCATCGTCTTCCACAGCACCTTGTCCGAAACGCCGCAGGCCGCGGCATAGCTGCTGGATTTCCAGTGCTGTTTGTGCATGGAAATAAACGACAGCATGTCAATCGGAGCTTCAAACAAAAACAGGGTCTCCCCACCGCCGACCCAGTGAAAGCTGTACTCCGGGTCACTTCCGGGAGCGTTTCCCTTGAAGCTGCCCTGTGCGGCGGTACTGTGCTTGTGAATGTGCCGTGGTTTTCCCTCCCGGTCTATGCCCACGAATACGGCGTTGTGGTAATCCGCGGATTCGTAGACAAGCCCCCGGTAGGAAAAAGCATCCAGCACCTCTTTGTCGATGCCCCGGTGCCGAAGCAGGTAGCCGTAGACCCGGCGCATGTTCTCATGCTTCTGGGGAATCTCCAATGGTTTCTGAGGGAAAGGTTCTACCGGTTCCCGGATGGTACCGGCCCCCATGGCGAGCATGAGCTGCACCGCTTCCGGGTACTCCATGTTGTAGAACCGGCAGGCAAAGTCAATGGCGTCTCCCCCCACCTGTTCGTACTGGTGGAACCACAGATTGCCCCGGATGGTCACTTTTTGCCCGTGATCCAGCCACATATTCTCCGAGCCGGATCGTTTCACCTCCTCCCCGCATTGCCGCAGAAATGCCGCCAGATCTGTTCGTCTGGCCTGTTCCCGCTGCTGCTCCGTAAACGGTATATAGCTCATTTTACCTCCGAATCATTTCTTCAAGTGAGGGATAGAGATATTTGCATAATTTGTCCGTATAGAGTATCAAACCTTTCCTATCTGCTGTAACATCTTCAGGTGGAAGGTTCTTTTCCTGGTGTCATCGTGACAGGGAGCTGGCGTCACTGCATGGTTAGACTCTCCCCTTGGCGGCCCCACAGATTTATAAACGCGCGCCCCCAAATGTTCTATTCATATAGATTCGTAGATACTGCCCTCCGGTCAGGCAAAAAGCCTGCAGCTTCAATGCCGCAGGCTTTTTGTCACTTCTTATATGCAGTTATTTTACTCCAATTGGAGGGGAAACCCATATGCTGATACAGGCTTGCTTCTCCCATCGCCCCAGGGAACTTCAAATAATTCTGGATCACATTTGTTAAGCACGCCTTAAATTGCTTGAAATCTTCATTGGAAAGCAAGTAACGAAACGCTATTACTACAGCAAAGAGATCACGCTTTCCGAGGGCATACTGGGTTCCATTCTTTGGAATTCCCAACTTTACGTGCAGATCCGTATCAGGGATATCATTGCGCGTCTGATAGGAAAACAGCCGCTCACCGTGAGCACATACATTGCGAAACTTTGTGATCACACTCAAGTACTGTTCGAGCTGCTTCCGATTTACTTTATCAAAATTTTTGGCAACTTTGGTCTGAATATCCTGCGTTGTAAAGCTGTAAAACTTGGACAAAGAACCAAAAGTTACGCCATTGAACAGCACCCAAAGCGGCACATTCCCATACATTTGCCGCTGATGATTTATATATGGATAGTCACTGTTATGGTTTGCCAGATTTCCAAGCGTCGACACCAGTCTGTTGATGCTGCCTGCGTTTCTGCCGCTCAATGCATAGTTCGCGGGGTTCAGATATTCGCACTGCTGTTCCCCATGTTTTTCACTGAAGTGATAGGAAAGCAGCGCCCGAATATGGCGTTCAATCTTCAGTATGTACTTCAGAAAGAGCTCCCGCAGATTCTCATCAAAATAATACAACGCCACGATGTCCTCGAACCGCGTACCATCCCTGTACTTCCTGGTCGTTGGATTCTTAAAGGGTGCCTTGTAGCCGCCAATCAGGCTGAAATAACCGATCTGTTTCAACATCGTCTTCGCATAGTCATGATCCTGAATCACAAGATTTTTATCGTTTTCCAGATAGCTGATCTGTGCGTCAAATGTTAAGAACGGCTTCGGCATACTGTGTTCCTCCATAAATAAAAAAGGGAGTCCCCGCAGGAACTCCCCCGGTCGCGGGCTTCGCAAGTTTCCGCAACACGATCACTGAACACAGTATACACGATCATACCGGTTTTGTCAACCAGTCTTTCGTGATCCGTATTCAGAATAATATTATGCAGGAAAAGTCCCTTTCGATGCAAGAAATTATAGTCGAAGAAAAACCGCCTGTCAACAAACATTGCATCAATTGTGCTTTAATCCCGGATGCCCAACGCTTGTTTCTTTTCTCCAATCTCTTGGCGCTGCTTCCGATCCATCTCTGGCCGCTGACGCTGATTCTGCTGTTCCTTCTCCTGAAACATCCGCCCAAGCTGGGCGATCAGAGAGGCTGCACCCCTTATGTGCTGCTGTCGGATCACCCGCAGCAGGTTTTCCGCATACACATTGCCATGGGCAGCAGATTGCGCCAAGTATTCCAGTCCCTTTTCCCGGTCAGCACGGATGCCATTTCCGAAATAGTAGATCTTACCAAGCTGGTATTCCGCATAGGAATTGCCGTCATCCGCTGCCATATGGAAGCAGCGGATGGCTTTTTGCACATCCTGCCAGCCTTCTTCCTTGAGGTAGACTTTCCCGGCAATATAGGCCGCAGAAGTGACACCCGCTTCCGCGAGTTCCTCCAGCAATGGCAGCCCTCTGGGAATATCCTTCTGCACCAATTTTCCCTGACAAAACAGCTTTCCAAGCTGGTACCTGGCAAAGGCATTGTCTTTTGCCGCCGCCAGTTCCAGATATTCCACAGCCTTTTCGGGATCATACTCCGAAAACTCCGGCTTTAGATACAGCTTGCCAAGGCCATACAGGGCATCTGCGCTGCCAAGCTCCACAGCTTTCTCAAAATAGTACCGGCTCTTTTCCAAATCCACTTCGGTGCCGGTTCCGGTCATATTCATGGAACCAAGGCGATAGCAGAGCTTATCATCTGCCATAGTCGCTTCCATGGCGAGAAATCCTGCGTATGCTTTGGCATACCACCGCTTGGAGTCTTCCAGATCAGCCTCTGTTCCGATACCATCCCGGTACATCCTTCCAAGCTGGTACTGGGCGTAAGCATTGCCCCGGACTGCCGCCATGGTGTACAGTCTGTATGCCTCCGTATTGCTCTGTTCCACGCCCTGCCCCCGGAGGTATTGTCCACCCAGAGAATAGGCGGCAAATGGGTTATTTTCTTCCACCGCCTGACGGAACCACCGGGCAGATTCCTCGTAGTTCTGTTCTGTCCCGTGACCATAGGCATGGAATTTTCCGATCCGGTATCGCAGATAGCCTTTCTTTTCAGCCGTCTGCTCCGCTTTCCGAAAGGTTTCCAACGCGCTCCGAAACCAAGTCTGTGCTTCTTCCTCATCCGCGTCACAGCCCAGCCCAAGCAGGTACATTCGTCCCAGATCATAGCAGGCATAGCCATTTCCCCCGCGTGCCTCCGTATCCAGCAGAGGCATCGCTTTCCGGAAATCCGGCTTTTCTTCCTCTGTCCCATATAGGAATCTGCGAGCCTGTTTGTAGGGATTTGACCACCAATCTCTGCCGTCAGAAGCACGGTAAGCAGGCGCACTCTCTGCGGCACAGTTCTCATAGGCATCAGCTTCCCCACCGGTTTCTTTCTGAATAAACTGGGGGCGATAGTGATCGCTCCACCAGTCAAGATTCTCTGTTGGCACAGGGTCAGGCTCCTCTCCCGGCGGGAGTTCTGCTTCCATCACATCCTGCTCCGCTGCCTGCCGGATCAGGTCATTGATCTTCAGCGCTACGGATGGACTTGAACTCCCTGTTCTGTTCCAGTGGCACACGTTCCGGGAAATGGTCTGTATAGGTGCGAAGCACATTCTCCCGCTGTTCGTACCACAGATCGTACATCTCCCGGATATTCTCGTCCCCGGCAAGCTCCGCTACAATTTGGTCGACGATAGCCTTCACGTCCGATTTCAGATAACCGTACACCTTCTTCCCCGTGGTGCGGGAAAGGCGGTCGCTAAGCTGAATCAGCAGTTCTTCAATCCGGGGATTCAGATACTCCCCTGCATTGATTTTCGCCACGATCTCCGAGACACGTTCCCGTCCCTGCTCCCGCAGGC